>Ga0194129_10001649_pt1 | contig 35888 bp, 29 predicted proteins | sample TA2KigCa35mmetaG_FD_150862 | JGI IMG/M metagenome (GOLD analysis project Ga0194129, IMG submission 150862) | Freshwater microbial communities from Lake Tanganyika, Tanzania - TA2015038 Kigoma Deep Cast 35m | ecosystem: Environmental > Aquatic > Freshwater > Lake | place: Tanzania: Lake...
TGAGACTGGGACTGGGACTGGGACTGGGACTGGGACTGGGACTGGGATTTGCGACCACGACCACGACCACGACGTCTACCACCCATAATCGGGGAACCGTTTAAGGAAGAATAGGCTTCAGCACCGGCAACAGCGCCACCAACAGCACCAGCGCTCATTGCGGCTTGAAGACCAGCAGGAGCAGCGGCGGCAGGAGCAGCGGCAGGAGCGGCAGGAGCAGCAGCTTGTGCGCTACCACCACTTTGTCCACTGCTGCTGCCCTGTGACATTGCGTTATTCAATAACTGCTGGGCCATCTTGCCAGCTTGCTGAAGTGTCTCTTGAGAGATTTGGGGGACTTGCGCTTGTCCGGCTTGCTGCTCTCCGCTACCGCCATTCTGGCGACGCCTGGAGTGTCCCTTGCGTTGTGATTTACGAGGCATTATTGAAAGTAGGTATATACTACATATAGAAATAAATTAAGAGGTATATGTATAAAATGAAAATCATCCCTCTTCTCCTTCTTGGCTTAATTGTCCTCCCAGAAACTATCGTTCACATTCCGATTTTACCATTCGGGATTGCTGACGCGCACCCAATCCACGCACCGGTGCATGTATCTGCACCAGAGATGAATAATATGCATCAACAGACCTTAGAATGTGATGCGTGTATGTATCTCGCCAATGGACTAAACCAAACAATACTTCATAATCCTAAAGTTCTTTCGATTGTCACCGATGATTTACAAAAAATATGCACAGTTCTACCAGTAAGTATTCAAACCTTATGCACTGAAGCTGCAACACAAACCGCACCACTTCTTATAAATCATTTAGGCGATTTTATTGCTACAGAAGGATGTGACGATTTAGGCGTATGTCACAGTAATCCAGTATCTGCGATACATTGACCTTATTCGTAAACTACGCGTAAACTTTTTATAAGGTGATACTAATTCATTACATTCGTATCACTTATTCGGTATGGAAGTATATCACCCCAATGAATCATTTGATTTTGATAGACTTATTCTTACACAACCAAATAGCATTGCAGGTGGGTCATATATGACACGATACTCCTATTGTGATAGTAAACTTCCACTCTATATCCAGACGTCAAAAACACGGTCAAAACAAGGAATGGTCATATCAGGTAGAAAGGCGCATATCGATTTATTAGTGACTGCATCAGAAAGCGAGTCGGAGTTAACAGAATGGATTACGAATTTAGAGAAAAAATCAGTGGACTTACTTTATGAGAAGCGACATCTTTGGTTTACACAAGAATTAGACCGTGTTGATATTGAAAATTCATTTACGTCTCCCATTCGCGCATATAAAACTGGAAACTTTCTTGTAAGAGTGAATTTAGAACCAAACCCGAATAGAAATCATATACACTTACAACCTTTTGCGTGCAAGGTATTTGACGAGAATAAGAAACCGGTGGATGTAGAATATATTAAGGATACACATACAATTATTTCAATTATAGAGTTTCACGGAATACGCTTTACATCACGTAATTTTCAGATGGAACTATTTTTACGACAAGTTCTTGTTGTTCCAGACATACCATTGTTTGAAACGTGTGTTATTTCTCCACCGAATGTTCCAGTCGCAAAAACTGAACCGGTCCAAGCAGCTACCCCGACCGAAGTATCTACCCCGACCGAAGTATCTACCCCGAACGAAGTAGTCGACAAATATTTAGACATTACTACTGAAAATGAAATAAATCCTGATAATCGAATCAAACACTTTGATTTTACAGAAGTAAATATTGATTTTGATACGATTGTAGATGTTGACGTTAATGAACCAGCGTTTGATGTGATACAAACAGAACCTGCGGTAGAGACTAAAACAGAATTAACACCACAATCCAAAATTACATCTGTCAAAACAATGACCAACATTACATTAAAAAAACACAAGGATGTTCTTTTTGAAATGTATAAGGTCGCAAAAAAGAAAGCAGTTGAAGCAAAAAAAGTTGCTATACGCGCATATTTAGAAGCAAAAGAAATCAAGGCCAACTATTTATTAGATAATTCAGACCTTTCCGAATCAGAATCCGATGACGCCGATAACCGCGACAAATGAAGTTTTATGATTTATTTTATATACAATTAAATTATAAGAATGAGTTTTTTATCTGATTTAGAGAAAACACTTCGCGCCAATCACATTCTTGTGATTTTAGGTGCGATTGTTCTTGTATACGCTGTTTATACCTATTCCGACCAAAAGTTCGTTGCGCCTTATGAACCATTACAGTCTGAGGCGAACGCTCGTGCTCCCACGAACGCACCCGTCGCAATGAGTCAACAGACCGCACCTGTTGCCACCAGTGGCGCAAGTGGATACTCCTCCGTTGACGCAATGACCGGTCAAAATTGTGGTCGTGCTGCCGGTGCCGCAAATCTTCCTGTCGCAAATCCGTCTGACCTTCTTCCCCGTGACAGCAACAACCAGTGGGGCAGTTTGAACCCCTCTGGCAGTGGTGACCTTCTCGGTCAGAATCTTCTTTCGGCAACCTTCTTGACGGGTATTGACACCATCGGCAACACGATGAAGAATGCCAACCTTCAGTTGCGCTCTGAGCCTCCTAACCCTCAGTTAAATGTTGGTCCTTGGAATCAGAGCACTTTCGCTCCTGACTTGATGCGCACTCCTCTGGAGTTGGGAAGCACACCTGTTCAGTAGTGCGTTCGGCGTGCGTTCGGCCGCACACCACCGTAAGCTAGGCAATACCCAGGCAATACCCAGGCAATACCTAGGCAGACTGTATCATATTATCCAATGGTATAATATAATACATACTTTACAATCCCGTAGTTGCGTGGCGGGACGTGCTTTGAGAGTTCATTCGTGGCGGAACGCGAATATTGAACTCAGTTTATTAGAAGTCCGTGGAACGCGGCGGAACACGACCGAACGCGCCCGGATGCTTATTTCATTATTTTTATTATTTATCATAATTGTACTATATATCATCATAAAACATCTTATCATTCCAAGTATTGTAAATTATCAGCACGGACTATTTATGAGTCCAGACTTTGTCATCGGTGAGAGTCAAATCCAAGGTCTTGGGTTATTCACGAAGCGCCCTCGCGCAAAAGGCGAGAGATTGTTCGTCGCTATTTATTCCAATCAAACGGTGACACCAATTGGCAGTAAAATCAACCATTGCCCTGGGAAAAATGTCAATACTGTGCAATCCATATTACCTAACACGTATCTCTCGGCAACCCCCGACAAAACCACCGGCGAATGGTGGATTATCGCGCTTCGTAACATCGACGTCGGCGAAGAACTTACCGCGGATTATAATGGAACTCCAGACTTTATAAAGAAACCAGACCCGGAGTGGCAATGTCCAATGAAATGAATCGTTATGTGATTATTACCAGATATTTTAGAATATTTACATAATACAAATGTCACTGTGTGAATATAAAGACATATTCGGGCGTCCGAGAGAAGGTGCCCACGCATACAGGTTATTCGATATTGCGGTCGTGGATGTCGCGGCGACCATCGTGGTCGCATTCATTGTCGCACGTGTCTTCGGTATCTCATTTTGGAAATCTCTCATCGCAATGTTTGTCATAGGAGTGTTATCTCACCGCGCGTTCTGTGTTCGAACGACGGTGGATACGTGGTTGTTTCCGAATGTCGTATCATAAACATTATATATTGATAATATACAATACACAATGTCACATTCGGCATCAACTTCAGCGAAACGGTCGTCGCCGTCACCGCATCACCCCCAGGAACGGCATCTCACACTTTTATTACAATGCCACGGCGAAATATATCGCAACCGTGTTGTATCATCTAACAATGTCACTGTATATTCACTCGTGGGAGCGCCAGGATTTCAAGCAGAAACAGGTATTTCTTTCAATCCACTGGATGAAGGCCAGTCTAGCGATTTTCTTCTAGGAACAGTCGTCCACGATGTATATCGTTATGAAATTCATAAGAAACCGGCAATTTCGCACAAGGAATTACTCAGTCATCTTACTGACCCACTCAAAAATTTATATACCGATTGCGATATCTCTTATCCACGCGGATATGAAATTCAGGAGAATCCAAAAGAATACCGAAAATTCTATTTTCACCCCAATCCACACGAAAATTGTCGTAGTTGTGTTCACAAGGGGAATAGTCGCTGCTCGTATACAAGAATATTTGGTTCACGAACCGGCGAGTATGATATTGTATGGTGTCCAGAATATGGTATATTTCCGGTGCTTTCATCCGATGAACACGACTATACGCACACGATTGTATCGATTGGCGAGAAAGAACGAATCGGGGTGAAACGAACGCTCTCGCGCGCACAGTCAAATGTCCCGAGCGACACGGTATTTATTGAACCTAAAAATATCATCGGGGAATCTGCTCGCGCGTATTGGCGCAATAAAATCGTTCACAATCCGGATTTGCGAGACAGCGACCCCCTCCGCGAGAAACTGCTCGTTGATTTTGACACATTATGTGATAAACGCGAAATCACCATCGACCGTCTCATCAATCTGTTTCAGTTAGGGATGGGGTATACACATTTGTATTTCATAGACCCGTCGTGTAGAAGTTATATAAACGCGCGCGGCGAAGCAATCACAGACGAACAATTGCGTGCGAGTGCGCGTAGTCGGTGGCATCACGCGATAGATAGCACAATTCAGACGCTGTCGCGGTCGCGGTCGCGGTCTTCGACCAGAGAAACAATTACTCCGGCGTGTGTTTATACACGGCGGCATCGTCCCGGGCCGGAACGACGCGATACGAAATCGCGGGGGTCGTGTGTGATGATGGGGGGCGGACGAACGCGGCGAATGAGAGGACGTGGGCGAAGATGCCATACACGTGAACGACGATGACACCGGTCGTGAATATGATACGAACTATGACATACGGTAGTTCTTATCATACTTTAATGTGCGCGGCGGCGGCGACTGTGACGTTGTCGACGAGACGATGCGCGCTTTTTGGTGCCGCGACGGGCGGATGATGAACGGCGGTGGCGGCGACCGCCTTTTTGTTGCTTAACAACGTCTATAACATCATTTATCATACGGCGTAACTCATTATCATCAATATCATCAATATCAATAGACTGGGAGAATCGTTTAAATTGGAGTAGCATAAAACGAGCGAGAGATAGAATATTATCTACATCACTTTCAGCAGAAACCGGAATAATCGGAATCCGAATGGCATTATTACCACTATCATCATCGGGGGGCGGACCACTTGTTACAATGATGAAATTTTTGTCGTCTTGTGATGGAGGTTGACCTGGCATATTGATAATTTGAATTCCATTTTTGGTATTGGTGATATTTACATTTGAAAATATGTTTACGTAATCTAACGTGAGATAATATTTTTTTGTGAGATAATATTTTTTTGTTCCATTAACATTATAACAGAGTAATATAAACCGGTTATTACTTGTATTATCCATAATACTTTTCTCTCTTTATATAAATACCCTATAAATTAAATCAAATGTTTAAAACCAGTGTTTTCGGTTATATCATTATTCTTTTCGTCATTGTGATTTGCCTTAAAATCTACCAAGAATCCGATGCTTTTCAATTGAAATGTATTGTTTCTAAAGTTGACGGCAATAAATATTGCGTCCGTGAACGCGCAAAGTTGGAACTCGCCGCTGACCTCCTCGCCACTGTCACCCAGAAAATGAAGAAAGTCGTAAAACATATGGAAGAAACCTATCCCGACCGTGATAACGTCAAACGTTTAGTCAAAAATTTCCGCCCAGAAAAAGTGAGCGAGACCTTACCTACGAGCGAATATACCGCGTATAGCGAGAATAAAGGTGAGAAACTCGCATTTTGCGTAAATACCACGAAGAAGGGAAATCAACTCATCGATGAAAATACATTGACATTTGTCGCACTTCACGAGTTGAGTCATATTATGACGGAGAGCGTGGGTCATAAGGACGAGTTCTGGAACAATTTTCGGTTCTTAATTGATGAGGCGCAGAAAATCAAGGTGTATACTCCGGAAGATTATAAACTCCGCCCGAAGGAATACTGCGGAATGACGATTAATGACAACCCGCATTATGACAACTAGCGCAGCGCATTCCGCGTGCGTTCGGCGTGCGTTCGGCCGCACACCACCGGCGCGTTCCGCCGCGCACCACGGACCCAAAGCGCGTTCCGCCGCGCACCACGGACCCAAAGCGCGTTCCGCCGCGCACCACGGACCCAAAGCGCTAATAATGTGCCAAAGATGCGCCAGTTATGTGCGCAATGAATCGCTAATGATGCGCCTCATAATCGCTAATGATGCGCGTCAGACTCTATTCCGGACCGTGGTGCGCGGCGGAACGCGCCGGTGGTGTGCGGCCGAACGCACGCGGAACGCGCTAGGAGAAACACCGTATCCGGGACTCGTCGTTCTTGTATCGCTTTCAAGTCGTTTGGCCGTGTAATACTCGCCACGAAATCCCGGTCTACATCCGTCACGCGAAATAACCGCGAATTGTCCGAAAAAAACGAGATATATTTCGGTATTGTTCCCACACCCGTCCCCGTCCAACACCAAATCGCGCGATTCGGTAAATCGTTCATATGCGACTCCCATTCTTCCACCGATTGGTATTGAAATGTCAACGGAAATCCAGTATCACATTCGTATTCCTCATCGACAAATGTGATATAGATGTCGTTCACCGGGAAAGAGTCCTGATTCGCGACGACCTGTTCGTAGATGGAAGCGCCGCCAATAAACCAAATGTGTTCATAATTCATCGCATATTTATGAATCTCCGAGAGATTGGGAATAAACGTAACTCCGGGAGGCGTGGGTACGAATGTGGTGGTGTGTAGTGCGGAAACCACGAAATTGTCGCGAAAAGGTAGTGGGCGCGCATTTTCCGGAATACTTTCCCATGTCTTCCTCCCCATAACAACAGCGCTATTATAAGGAAATACGCGCGACCGCGTCATTTCCGAAAAGAAACGAAGGTCGCGCGCGATTTTAGACCATGGAAGACCGCCTTCATAACCAATCCCGCCACCGCGGCAAAGAGCGACAATCATTTTGAATTCAGGGGTAGATGTAGTTGTTGCCATCAAAGCGACTCGAAGCGAACTGAAGGAACTGCTATACACTATCTGCAAAATCTATTTATTATTGTATTGGTTAAGTGTATAGAAGACAATGGCATCAGCAGCTGATGTCGCATCCAAAGAACTTCCTCCAGGAACAATTCACGTATCCGAATTTAATCCTTCATCCATTCACCCAAACGCACACTTGTTCTTCGACGATGATAGAAAATATATTGACCCGGTTCAAGAAACAATGAACGCGCGTAAACTTCCGGTTGCGTGTGTATATTGTCATCCTCCAGCGTCGGTCGTATTACACGCACACGATACTGGCGCTGTGAGTGTAATAACCCGACCAAATCAATTTAGAGAGATGAAACAACAAGGGACACCAAGAGGGGAATTCCGCGACTTTTTAGGTGACCATATGGAAAAAAACATCGGCACGGGTTTCACCAGCGCTATAATATCCCAACTGATAGAACACGAACGTGATGCGGCGACGATGATGTCGGGAAGGAAACGACAACGACTCTATTTTTTTGATTTTGATAGAACCCTTACGTTTGTCCCCGGTTTATCATTTGCGTTTCTTCCGAAGAAATCAAAGACACGGTCAGCGCCGAGTACTGAAATACCTTCTTCCGAGCATGTTCTGTTATCTCAATATGCTAGATATTTATTCTCGGATTATTGTGGGGAAGAACCCGCGGAAGAGAGCGGAATAGGGCGTATGCGGTTACTTCGTGAATTATTCAGAGTCATCGGAAATGAACGAATTTACATTGTTACCGCGAATAGCAGTGCTAAAAATGTTCCAGAAAACCCTTATTATATGTATTTCAAGTTCTTGATATCCGAGTTATTGCCCGATTTTTTAGAGGACCATATCATCGGGGTTCATTCGACAAATGAACCACCGCTATTCAATAGCAAACAAGATGCTATAGAAAGTATAATATTGCATAGCCCGAGTAGCCCGAGTAGCTCGAGTAGCCCGAGTAGCCCGAGGACACCGGGTGGCACCGTCGTAACAAAGAAGGCGAGTCCTGAAAAGAGTCGACGGTCCCCTTCGCACGGACACGGCGGTAGAAAAAGGATGTCCCGAAAACCGTATCAACGCAATCGCATTCGTCGTTCTACACGAAAGCGCCGCAATTAGCGTAATTCTGATTATTCTTTACCTATAACCCTAATAAAGTATAATCTTCTATTCATATAATAGGTTCACGCGTAAGTCAAATATGGAAAACCCCGCGTCAGAGATTCCTATTTATAAAATATGCCACATTCGCTCGCCAGATGAAGCACCAAGGGGGGTATCGTCATCTTCGTCGTCATCATTGGCTCCTGAATACAATACAATATACGTTTTCTATGGAAATGTTGAATTCTCAACAGATGAAGACACAGTGATAAACATTAACGACTTATTCGTTAAAGAGCGAGAAAATCCATTGTTCCGAACCATATTTAGGAACCAGGATGAACTCGATATGATTATTCAAAATGATGTAAATGTTGTATTTCTTCCAGAAAGAATTTATCCCGACGATACGATTGAAACCATAAAAAAGAAGTTTCTTTATTTGATGCGTGATAAACTCGGCATCTCGTATGCAGAATTGTATTTATTCTGTAAGCAGATGAAACATCTCACGACACAAACCGCATATGATTGTATTACTGCAAATGGAAAACTTGAAATGACAACTGTTCGTTTTGAAAATTACTTATCGAATATTGAAAATCAACCAACGACAATAGAGGGTGCAAGTGTGGCGCTAGGATATCAATCCATCGCCAGTTTAAAATTAGAAGAAGTTAAACGGCTTGTTAATGTAACTTTGGGTCAAGAAATAAATATTGCATCTACACACCAATATCCTTATACGGCAAACCCTTTTGATACAATGAGCGTCGACCCTTTTTTAGATCTCCACGCAAGCGAACTCGTGAACACTACAAATAAAATGGTTCTCGTTGATTATGGTGCTTTTTTAAATAACACCATATATTTGGTATCAGCAGAGGATGCGCTTGTTTATGCAAATGAAGTCGCAATAACAACTGCAACTACCGCAGTCACCCGTCCTATAAATGAATCTTATATGATTCGTTTGTATTTTCCCTATCTCTCTACATTTCGAGATGATACACGGCGGACAGCACTGGAAATAGGTTCTGCCGAAGCATCTGGTGAAGTTGATCTCTCTACAATTCACTCTCACAAAACACTTCTTCTTCATAAATCTAAACTCTTTGAGGCAGATAAAAAGATACTCAACGAGAGATTTTTTCGTCAAACCGCAAATATTAAGTTACTATATGACATTTACGAGAGACGAACCAATGAACAAGATTATATAAACGACGGTATTCGTGCGGTAGAATTTATTATTCATCCAGAAACATCTTATAATCAATCACTCGACGCAATCTTCAAACTTATCCATTGTTCTAAGTTTATCCCTTATATAAAATACAATCCAGGAAAGAAGCGAGACAGTATTTACAAACTCTATATTTCCGGAATAAGTCGTAGTGGACGAAAAATCCCTTTTCTCGGTAAGAGTGATATTTTCCGCCTGATTAAAACCACCGCACGCAAAAAAAGTGTTGGTATGTATATCATTTATGAGTATTCTAATTATAAAACTATGAACACAACGATTCCCATACATTGTGAATTCTACCCTGATGGTTCGGTCTATGTTAAACTTTCAGCCAAATTATCGCTTACACATGAAGAAATAGAAGGAATCATAAAGTCCACAGTTAATCCGCTTGTTCTCTACATTATCAAAGAACACGTTGAACAAAGTGGGTTTCAAATGACACTCTTTACGAAATTATACCATCCACAAATTGAACTTATTAATTTGGAGTATTTTGCTCAACTCAAGATTACGAAGAATATCGAAATTAAAGAAATGATTACGTGTATTTCATCTGTTTTCAATGAAATAGAAGGTAGTCTTAAAAAAGGAATTGTTCTCAGGTATAAACGTGTGAGTAACTACAATGAAATGTCAAGTCAAGACGCCTATATCATAGAAATGTTGAATAAACGTCAGAACGATGATGATATAATAGAAGGATTGCGTGCGAACTATATGATGTCAGAAAGCGAAGCTCGTGCCAAACTTTCATCGTTGTATTCATCCTTACAAACTCAACAATTCGCACGATTTCGTGGTGGTTCAATTCGCATCAAAAATAATCCGGGGTTTCTAGCAAAAATAACCAAAGGTTCATTCAATAATATCATTACAATAGAAATATCAAACATCAATAATATTTTATTTTTACCATCATTACATATTTATTTGGATTCTATTATTCGTATTTTTCAGAAACCTGGAACTACTGAAGTTTCACTTGAAGAAATAAATAAATTGTGTAAAGTAGATACGAAAGCGCCGGCGAAGAGGAAAACTACAGCCGTAACTGAAGAAGCCAGTGAAGTTATGCCCGAAATTGTGGCAGTCCCAAAGAAACCATCCATATCTACTGGAACATCGGCATCGGTCGCAATTACACCGGCACCTGTATTTGGATTTGAAGCCGAAGTTCAAAAAGAAGAAGAAATTGACTTATTTGATTTACTTCAAGACAATGATAACAACGATGACGAAGATGATGACGGTGATGCATATGAAAATATGCAAGAAGGTGGTGGTGGAGTAACCAAATCAACGAAGAAGACCGGTATGAAAGCAGTCGCAGCCGAAGAAAGTGATGTAGAAGAAGAGATATCGGACATCACCGGTATGGAATTAGCTAATCCGAATCCATTTTCTAAACGTATTCAAGAGCGTGACCCAGTGATTCATTTAAATGAAGATGCCGGAAAGTTCAATGCGTATTCACGTAGTTGCCCGTGGAATGTACGTCGTCAACCAGTAATTTTAACAAGTGAAGAAAAAGCACGTATTGACCGCGAACATCCGGATTCGTATTCACATAGTATTACATATGGTTCTGACCCAAATAAACAGTATCATTATATCTGTCCACGCTATTGGAGTCTTAAACATAATACAAGTCTAACAGAAGAAGAAGTAAAATCTGGTAAATATGGAACAATAATTCCACAGAAAGCAAAGAAAGTTCCACCGGGTGCCAATATATTTGAATTCACAGACGATAAATATCACAAAGATGAAAAGGGAAATTACAAACAACACTATCCTGGTTTTCTTGGAAAAGATAAACATCCGAATGGGTTATGTGTTCCGTGTTGTTTTGCTCAATGGGATAAACCGTCACAAACAACGAGGCGAAAAGAATGCGAGACAACGCAATTTGAAAAAGTTCGGATAGAAGAAAGTGCGACGGTTCCGGTTCCTGCGGTGGAAGTCCATAAAGATATTTCCACTCACATTCCTAAAGCAAGAACTGAACTGACCAAACTTAATGAAATCAAAGATGACCGTATTTTGAGTTCTGATAAATTTCCACTTGAAAACAATCGCTGGGGATATTTACCAGTTCCAGTTCAGAAATTTCTTTTTTCTGATAGCCGTAATTGTCAAGTGAGTCTTAAAAATAGTGCACTAAAAAAAGATACTCCGTGTCTTTTACGTCGCGGAGTTGAGACAAATGACCGTCAATCGTTCGTATCTGTAATTGCTTATTTTTATGCAGAACGTGATACACGGGTTACCGCATCTATTATTGCACCATTGAAAACAAGTAAAACAAATATTCGAGATTCTATTGCAAAAATAATTCAAGATGAATCTCTCAATATCTCAAATGCATCTATCGAAGAGAGTATAACTAAAACAATTACCGAGAATGTCCAAAAACATTCCTTATTGATATCGCGCGGTATTGATTCGAGTGATGACGATGAACCAATATCAGTATATAACGGAGAAGCAGCCGTAAACGAATTTCATTCGGATGATGAATCCCAAGTAGGGTTGATGACATCGCGCCCTGCAACAATGGTAGCACAGCAACATACGTCGGTTGACCGTGTAGGTTCTATTGTTCCTAACATACGTGAAATGCGAAATATCATTATTCAATCTCTCAACCTCGATACATTTATGACGTTGAACAACGGAACACTCGTTGATGTTTTTTATAATCCCAAGAACGAAATCCGAGAGGTCGATATTGCGAAGAAATACGCAAGTTCAAATAACACTGGTTTGAATAAAGAGGCGTTTGCACGTTTATGTAACGCATATGAAAATTTTATCGCATATCTTTCTGACGATAATTCAGTTATCGACCATACCTATCTATGGGATATTGTATCTCGTCCGAATGAGAGATTGTTCGATACTGGTAATAATATCATATTGATTAACATTCCAGACGATGACATCACAAATAATATTCAGGTAATTTGTCCTACAAATGCATATTCCGGTGAAGTATTTGACATCAACCGTAAAACTATATTCATAATGAAACGTGATACTTACTATGAACCGATATACTTATTTGAAAGTAAGTCTAATGGGAAGTTTAGTGCTCTTGGGCGTTTTTCACTTAAGAGCAAGACATTAATGCCGAAAATCAGATATGTAATTGAAAATATTCGTGATTTATATTTTTCATATTGTCGCCGACTTCACACAAGTCAACCTCGTGAATACGAATACAAAATGAATCTTCCCGCTACAGTCATTGCGAAACTTGTACGTGACGCTGGTTTTGAAATTAACGCACAAGTCCTCAATTTTAACGGCAAGGTTATCGGTCTCCAAATCTCTCAAACATTGTCTGTCACGAAATTAAAACCGCACGCTGTTGTCAAGAGAACCGTTGAAAAAAAACAATTGAAAGGTGTCATTCCAACTGCTGTATCTTCTCCATTTATTGCCACTGGTGAAAACGCAATTCCAACCGTATTAATGAACGATGATGAGACGCTTTGGACGATGAATTATCGCGAAACAGTTGACTTTTTAGAGTCCGTCGCACGACATATAAAAAAAACGACTAAGAAAGACATATATTGTCAGGCAAAGGTAAAGGTTGTCGAAGATGAACATATTGTCGGTGTCATTACAGAAACAAACCAATTTATCCAAGTAAAAGTGAATAAGAATTACAAAGATCTTCAAAATGACATAGATGATGGAATACCTATGATTACAGAGAGAAATCACTTGGTTGCAGATAAAGAAGTTTCCTTAGCAGGTTCAGATGAACAGTCTCGCGATAAAACGCGCGAGAGATACATTCGAAACATTCGCTTAGAAACGAATTTCTATAATGTGTTTCGCAATACTGTGCGTAATGTGCTGAATCGTCCAGAGAATAAAGCGAGAAAAGATGACATCGAGAAACTTATTGGGTCACCTTTCGTTCTTTATCAAAATAAACTATCACAAATCATAGCACACATAAAACAAATGATTACTAAGTATATTCTATTTATTCGTTATAGTAAGGCAACATTGAAAATGATCAGTGAAGTATCTGGGTGTATCGCTAATAGTGACGATTCGTGTGATAAAAAGAGTTACTGTTTGAAAGAATCTGACGGATTCTGTAAACTACTTATCCCCCAACGCAATTTGATGTATCCCCACATCAACAATGAAGTCGCATATTTTAGTAAAGTTGCGGATGAAATGATACGCTATGAACGCGTAAAACTTTTTATGTTTGAACCTACAAAATATCTGTCGTTTCAAGAGATTAAGTATAATTTGAATGAAGATGAGATTATTCTGTTGGAGACATTTATTACACAAGAGTATTTTGAAAATATGGAACCGGCTGATGAAAATCCGTATGTGTACCAGACGAGTTTTTATACGGTTGAACCCAGTAATGCTGGAACCAATCGTATTCAACAGTATGATCCAGTATATAATAAAGAATATGTTGATAAGTATTTGGAACTCACTGCGCCTGGACCTGCGCCTGGACCTGCGCTCGTTGCCACTACAGCACTACAAATAAACGAAATCAATCACGTTCTTGATTTTTGTCATCAAGTATCCAAGCGTAAAATCACCGATGCTACTCGCAGATTGTTTTTTCCAAAAGCAAATGCGTTTGAAATATTATTTTCCAACGAAAGTAATGAATGTTCTTTTGATGTTATACTTACGATATTAAGGGTTGTTGCTCAAAATGCGTCCAAATGTCCGAGTGGACATAGTTGTATTCCACGTAAAAAATCAGTGTTTCTGCATACGACGTCATCTGAAAGTTCAAAACAGGACGAATCTGATGTATGTCAAAAATGTCGTGAAACTATCGGTCGCGACCAAACCGAATTTGTGTGCCGACAGTGTAATTATTTTATATGCGAGCATTGTCGAACACAACACGTAGAACAACTTGCCGAAATGACGATTACGCGTCTTAAGAGTATCCTTGTATCAGAATATGGTAAACTTGCCGAAATTGGACTTGACAAGAAGTTGACAATGATTCTGAATGGATATGGAATGAAGAAATATGCTGAACTGATTCAGGAAAAACGCGCAACCTTACCACAAATCATTCAGAGTGATAGTTACTTTTTGACGAATATTGATATTTGGATTTTAGCACTTTATTTCAAGATTCCGATAGTCTTTATATCACAGTCATTATTAGGTGAAAATGGTGATAATAAGATGGTAGTATATGGAGATGACAGTAATTCTTATTTCTTTATCCATCCATTTAATGTAACGCAAAACACACCAACACGTTATGGACTTATAGAAATAAATCACGCGGATGTTTCATTTCTCAAAATCCCTATCGTTTTTGCATCACCAGAATTACAGAAATTTATTCAAGAATATGACAAAAATGAACTACCCATTGAAGAGTATGTCCGCGCATTCAAATTAGGGAATATCAAGCATAAGAAACGTGTATTCGCTATTCCAGATACTACGAATAATCCAGAACAAACGACATCATTGTTCCAATAAAATAAAAATAACGATATATAAAGTATGAATACATTCAATATATCAGCAGACATTGTTACGAAAAACCAAATTATTATTCCAAAAGAAGAAATCGTTATGGTAAATGATGTATTTGATATTCCTGACTTGTTGATACCTACTCCAGTGAATAACCAAATAACAACAACGAATTACCTTGGTGCGCCATCAACACCAGCTCAAATAATAAAAAATATTAATCATACTACTATGACTGATGTTATGAATCAAACAATTATTCGTAATGAACAAAAAGCACCAACACCAACTGTAGTAACCAAACATTCCGATATTTCTATACCTGTAGTACCATTATTGAAGGCATCGGTAGTGGCACCTGTATCATCACTTGCACGTCTTACAGAACCTGTATCTACACCTCCACAACCACTTCCACATTCACCTTCACCTCCACATCCACCTCCACCTCCACCTCCACTCGGCGAGACACATACGAACAAAAATGTAGTAAAGCACCGTTCAACAATGTCAAAAAATACCAAAATTATTGTGGAAGAAGAAGACAAAGACACGGCGATTGATTATGATGATGATGACCCTGAAATTAAAAGAACGAAACTTTCACTCTTTCATTTTGCGAAGGACATTACATTTAATTTGATATTTATTATACCATTTTTACGAACAAAATTATCGAATCTTTTGCGCGACCCATCTTTAGCAATAAACCAAATAGAACGCGTATTTGATGAGTTCAAAGACAGATTGAATCGTCAACAACTAGAGAGTCTTAAGAAGTATGTATGTGAAGACGGTATACGAGACAAGTTAAACTATATTCTCGAGACGGGGTTCAATAAAATTCTCTCGGATGGTAAGATTGACATCAATGATGCCCCCCAATTCAATCAACTCGTGTATTTTATTATTCGGTCATTTAACAACATCAATCAAGGGAAGGTGTATCGTTTTTATGTATCTAGCGAACACGTTATGCTTCTTCTTCATTTCATTTTGAAATCCGTATTTACGTTGACACTGAAAGGTGACGAAGAACAGATGGCAATTGGATTATTGGATACAAGTTTTAAACTCGTCCAAATTGAGGTTTTGCCATTGATTTCAAAACGTTGGTATCATCGTTTTAGGATATGTCATACAGTGAAGGAAATCGAAGAACTGATAGAATGAAATGGAATGAAATGAAATGGAATGAAATGGAATGTTTGAACACGATTATTTAGGAAAATTGGCAACGGTGCGTAGTTGCGCGTTTGTTTAACGAAAAGAACTTAAAGATATTTTATCTGTATAATATGTGAAAGGCGGATGGCGTCGGTAGTGATAGTCAACCATACATCAGCAGCCTTTACAACCAATCCTACCGGTGTAGCTCAGAGGAAGAGCATCTAAAACGTCGTTTGTTACTTTTTTTACTAGTTCCAAAAGGAACTGGTCCGAACTATGAATGATTATCGCCTTATAAGCGGAAGGTCGTAGGATCGAAACCTACCACCGGTATTGTCGAGCTGGACTCTAAACGTAGCAACATTTAACCTCTTTAGCTCAGAGGAAGAGCGCGGGGCTCATAACCCCGAGGTCGAGCAGTTCGAAACTCTCAGGAGGTAATACCCGTTTGGGTCGATGTCTACGTATAGACACAAACATTTTCAAGCCACTTCCACGGCGGACGTTTTATCGTCTGACATCTACTTTACTCACGACTAAACATCGTCGGTCCGAAAGTCGGATGGTTATCTTCTTTATCAATAAAAGAACGGTGTGGGATCGATACCTACAGGTGGCAATTGTCAAGCTGGACGCTATAAACGCAGCACATAGTTCATAACAATCCAAGAATCTATTTTTACCGGTGTGGCGCAGAGGCAGCGCGCGGGGCTCATAACTCCGAGGTCACTCGATCGAAACGAGTCGCCGGTATTGTCAAGCTGGACGCTATAAACGCAGCGCATAGTTCATCTATTTTTACCGGTGTGGCGCAGAGGCAGCGCGCGGGGCTCATAACTCCGAGGTCACTCGATCGAAACGAGTCGCCGGTATTTTGAAAATTGATTTAAACATAATACGTTTACATCAATCATCACTTAAAAATGGAAGGACAAGGACAAGGACAAGGACAAACGGTACCATATCGTGTTGAACAAATGAAGGCGGTCCAGGCCGAAGCACTAGCGTTGTTTACGCGTAAAAACGCTGACTATGGTGACGCATTTGCGAAATATGGCGTGATTGGCGTTCTTATGCGAATTGAAGATAAATTACAACGGTCGATGACGATTACCAAAAACGGCGTGAATTTAGTGAACGACGAAGGCATCCGAGATACCCTGATTGATTTACACAATTATGCGGCGATGGCATTGATGTTAATGGATGAGTGAAATGGAAAATGGAATGGACTTAAATATAAGTATAGATAGTTAAGTGGGTATGAACACATTTATGTGGTCGTATTCCGAATGGTGTTACGCTCTTTTAGTTTAGAGGTAGAATTTTGGGTCTTATGTGCCCATAGTCACGGGTTCGAACCCCGTAAGGAGCATTTACTTTTTCATCTATAAAATTGAAATACTAAATTATATATATTTTAATATATATAATGCCAAAACAATCGTCATCCTCCTACCGTCGTAGCCAATCCGGCGCCCGTCGCCGTAAATCCGCCGCCGCACCCCGTCGCCAGAAATCACGCCGCAGCACTGGCAGTCGCCGCCAATCCCGCCGAACCCGCCGTGTCTTTCAGATGGGCGGATGAGGCCAGGCCGCACCAGTAATGAATTAAATGACTGATTCCATTCTATTCCATTCCTCTATCGTTGTGAAGACACATTTATAAACCTTAACGGACAATTGTGGTTCTGATTTGATAGACGTTATTATGGATTTTTAGTATAATTATAATGTAGTAGTTCACATTATAATTCATTATATCACAATTAAGCAGTAGTAATGCGAGTTAGACGCACAATAAAATTAAAAAAGAAATATAAAGGAGGCGCGGAAAAAAAAGATGCTGCTCCTGACCCCGTCGAAAATCCAGATGGCGGAGACCCGGTATGTCCTGGTGGGTGGAAGATAGATTATACATTTTCTATTTATGATAAAATAAATCCATTATTCAATTGTATATCATCATTAAAAGATTCAGCATCGGGTATAGCTGGTAAGGTTAAAAATATGTTGCCGCCAAATATTAAAGTATTCGGCGGTAGCCGCCGCCGTCATCGTCATCGTCATTGTCACCGTCGTAGTCGTAGTCGTAGTCGCCGCGTTTAAAATCCAATATCATAATCATCGTCCACTTTTCCAAGTTGGACCCGTTTCACATTATCCACACACGATTGAATTGCCAACTTCGGAATACCGCACTTGTCTGTATCCAATCCGACGGATGAGTTCGCCTTAAACGCAGCCTCTATTTCTTCATTTTCATCAGTATGGCGATACTCAACCGCCTCTTGTTTCAAGATTTCGTCCATATTTACGAGAACCTGAAATGCGCTTGTTCCATAATATCCTTCTTGACCACACATCACATTTGCGGAGATTCCACGCATCGGGTCCAATTCTGCGTGTCGCGCGGCTTTCAAGAACATCTCCGGCGTCTCTTCAAATGAAGCCTTCGCAATCGGTCCGATATCATCACTATTTATTCCGTGACGAAAGATGGATATCATTGAAGATGATACCGTCATACGGTCACACAGTAGACACACGTGATGATAATTGATGGGCGAATCGTCAAACACTTCAGTGAGTTCATTGTAAATTGCTTGACGAGCAGCTTCAATTCCAAATACGCGATATACTTCTTGGATGTCATTGCTAATGGTGCGCTTGGCGTCGATATAGTCTAGACCTAGCATATGAATTAAATTCGTTCCTGTGGTGTCCAAAACCCAAGTATCTTTCTTTGTGTATACACCATCCGCCTTCATAAGCGTATTTTTTATTTTACGCAACATCACTTTCTTTATTCCTTTCACACCACGTAATACAACATTATTTAAGATTTGTTCTTGGAATGACTTAATCATATAGATATGGTCAGATTGGTCCAACGGGTTTTGTTTATGACCGCCGCCGCCACCTGCGCCAAACGCTCCACCACTACCTGAACCAAATGCACTTCCCGCACCTGATTTCTTATTTTGAATGAGATTCTCCATACGCAAACGAAATACTAGATTATCATCGTTATAATCGGAAAACGCGCACGACACTTCTGCGCCATAACTATTCTTGATTGCGAAGTGAATATCATCCATCGTCAACTTCTTATCCAACATTGCTTCAGGGTTCATCTTAATACGAATAATCCATTTGCTTGACGTTCCGCTTCCCGCACCTGCCGACGCCGACGCCGACGCCGCAGCCGCACCACCCCCTGCGCCTGGAACTTCTGGCACACCAACCCCTGCCGCAATAATGGAATCACGCATACATTCTTCTATTAATTTTTCAAACTCCTGATATTGCGACATCACTTCACGGTCTTGCTCCACCAATGTATTCAGGTCATCCGGGTCAAAGCAGACTTCCACTGTATCCACCACTTCGGTGAGTTTAGTATGCTCTATCAAGGGAATAAACTCCTGAACACGCTCGGGTGTTCCTTCATCATCCTCCTTGAAATATACTGTAATCGACGGATTCTTCGGATTCTCGGACAGCGACAGGATTTCTTCAATACGTGGCACACCACGCGTGGCATTGGACTTTGAGGCAACACCAGCAGAATGAAACGTGTTCAATGTCAACTGGGTAGTGGGTTCACCAATACTCTGCGCCGACACCATTCCCACCATTTCACCTGGCGCAACAATAGACCGCTTATACTGAAGATTGATAACGCTGATAAGGACAGTGAGCGCACTCTTATTGAATCGCTTGATGAGGAGGAGTTCCTTCGGAGACAGATAATAGTAATACATTACGCGAAAGAGGAGGGTAGGCGGAGCATAATACAGGTTCTCGAGTTGACGGAATCCAGCAGATATCATATCCATCGCCTCAAGTGGTGTAATATCCACCATCGAATTTTGATTGATTTGTTGTTGCGATTGGACATTGTTGATGATATGTGTGAACGAAACAGGCATCTGAACGTTTTTGTTATCCGTGCGGTTGAAAACGCGTTCAATAATGAGGTCGCGCATCTCAATCATATAATCAATGAGGTCGCGGATTTTCTTCCTTGTCGTCGCCTTCTCTTTCTTCATTTTTGCGTAAGCAGTCTTCGTAAATGCAGTGACGGCACTTTCTTCGGTTTCACTAGAGTTGTCAAGTGGCATATGAAAGTGAGCGTAGATTTCGTCAAGACTCATCGCGACCAAGGGCAGAACCTGGTTCTCTACCTTAATCGTGTCAATACCGTCATCGCCATACGAGAATTGAACGATACGCTGTTTACCATTGCGGACGGTCATATCATATTCTACTTTCAGGTCTTCCATACCTTTGATGAGGCGGCGCTGGATATATCCTGTGGTACTCGTCTTAACGGCCGTGTCAATCAAACCGATACGACCACCCATCGCGTGGAAGAAGAGTTCCTCCGGCGACAATCCCGAAATAAACGAACTCTCAATGAAACCGCGTGCCAGGGGTCCGTCATCAAACTTGTTGAAATGAGGCAATGTCCTGCTGTCAAATCCGTAAGAGATACGCTTACCTTCAATCGCCTGTTGTCCCAGACACGAAATCATCTGCGAAATATTGAGGTCGCTACCTTTTGAACCAGACAACACCAGACCGACGAAACGATTCGCAGCATTCAGACTGTTGATTCCGATTTTGCCAGCATCGTTTGTTGCAGTATTCAAAATGTTAGACACCTTCGCTTCAAATTCCGCCTCATTCGACTTCCCCGTCTTGTTCTCGAAAATCCCCAGATGAACTTGGTCGATTAAGTTCTTGACTTCTGTCTTCTTCTTGGTGATGACGTCCACGATTTGCGTATTGGTCGCCTTGTTCGCAATCAAGTCGCTGATTCCAACACTGTATGCGTGCGATTTCATATATTCCGTGATGATATTTTGAAGACCGTCAATGAAGTCCGCAGCAGCAATATTTCCGAAATCGTTACAAACACGCTGGATAAGACCGACACCGCCGCCACCAAGTACACTTTTGTCAATTTGGCCGCGCAACATTCGTCCATTCCTGATTTCAATGACATTGTTTGACGTTGCGTAGTCTTCATTTGGATTTTTCTCGCCGAACTGGCGTTTTTTGTATTTCAGCGTCAGAGGCGGCAATATCTGCGACAATACGTCAAAGTTGCTGAGGTCTTCGCCGCTCTTAAACGCGGTCTCGTTGACGCGGGGGTATGCCGCAAGCAGGTTCATCGCTTCGCGCGGGGTGAAGCGGATATTTTCGCGTGTAAACAAATAGGACCCAATAAGCGAGTCCTGGAATACACCGATAATCGAGTTATTGTTTGCCGGACTGATGAGTTGGTAAGGAACTGCGGCCAGGTGGCGCAACTCAATCTCGGACTCATCATCTTGTGGCATATGTAGGTTCATTTCATCTCCCGATGAATATCCTCAAGGTTTCCCAAGAGGCTGGACTGTATCATAGACGCGCTCTGAATGGCTAGTTCATCATCGCACACCAACACCGGTTCAGTCTCTGAGTGCCTTCCATAGTCTACCACGCGACCTTAGGAAGTAACACTGCTGATTGCCCAATTCTTTACATTATTACCGTTGGGTTCGTCAATTAAACGAGTTCCTCGCGAATGTTTCCATCCGAGAGTGGTAGTAAAGACTCTAAGGGGTTTCCAGCAACAGGGTGTTTCGCCGCACGACGCGCACGGACGCACTTACGCACGCACATACACGCCATCCGACTAGGAGGTAACACGCTTTTCACGCCTCCTGTTTCCGACAGAGATGTTTATCGAAATCCGCATTATAAGGTTTCGTGCAACCCACATTCATACGAAATGTATCGCCCTGATACATGACGCGCGCAATGTGACACATCATACTCATTCGATGAAGTGTGGGTTGACGATTGAAGAGGATAGCATCGCCGTCCATCATATGACGATGAACGATGTCGCCGTTATTCAATGTAATATTCGCCCGGTCAGCATAACGAAGCGAGATGGATTCGCCAGTCTTTCGCTCCAGAATTTTCGCGCCAGGATACTCATCCGGACCGGCGCGAACCAACCGAAGCAAGAATCTCTTATTCCGGTCATTGACTACGACTGGCTTCGTAATATTCTTCGCGATTTTAAGTGGAATTCCAAGTTCACGAATAGATATATTTGGGTCAGGAGTAATTACTGAACGTGCTGAAAAGTCTACACGTTTTCCCATTAGATTCCCACGCACACGTCCAGTCTTACCATTCAAGCGTTCTTGAATTGATTTCAAGGGACGACCTGACCTCTGTGCGACGGGGGCGCAACCAGGAATATTGTTGTTGACTTGGGTTGCGACGTAATACTGGAGCATCATATGCCAACCGTCAATGACATTGGCAGGCGCGCCTTCATTGATTTTGTCTTGAAGCGTCGTATTGGCCTTGATAATATTGACAATAATGTGGGTGATATCGTCTTCACTGCGCTGGGAACCGTCCATCTTCACTGATGGTCTTACTGCGGGTGGCGGAATGGCGAGAACCTGGCACACCATCCAATCGGGTCGCGAGAACACTGGACTAAATCCCATAAATTCAACGTCTTCATCGCTGATTCTCCGAAAAATTTTTATTACAATTTCGGGTGTTAATTTCATTGAAAGTGACCCATCCTTGTCGGATTCCGCCGCACTTCCAGCTAATGACGTAGCAGTCGTCTCTTCTAAAATTCCTTTGACATTGTCCCATTCCGCATAGATTTTACCAAGACCCGCCTTCATTGTAATCCGGGTAGGTTGAAGGCATCCGCATCCGGTCTCGGTATCTTCACCACAACGCTTGATTTTACTAGCCACGCGGAATACTTGGCTCCATCTTTCATCGGCGGGTAAGGAAAGGAACTGTTTGTTCGCAGATTTGCTGATACGAAGTGCGCTACACTTGATACAGACACAGCGCAGAATCTTGATAATGGTTCCTAGATATTGATAATAGAATACAGGGCGGGCGAGCTTAATATGTCCGAAATATCCAGGACACTTCATATAATCCAGTCCATCTGTGGGGCAAACGACACCTGGGTCAATCGGTCCCATTCGTGGGTCAAATAAACCACCGATAACAGGCTTGTTATTCACATACGTTTCACGATTGGTTATTTCAGCGACGGAACCTTTCAATATTTCTTCAGGTGACATAATACTAAATTGAATGCCAATGATTTTTGAAACGGGGGTCATTGTCGTTGACGTTGCCATTGTGTGAAACCTATTGAGTTCGGTCTTCTTATATACCCACAATAATATTTAGATTGTTTTCAATTTTGTCAGGATTCCGCGTTATTTGAATTCTTTTCCATCTTACTGCGCGCAGTGAGACGGAAAAAATTGAAATCGTTTTTCCATTACATCAAGTATATCAGCGCTCGTGTATACACAAGAACAATAACAAGAACATACAATAATGTCACCCTTTACAATCAAGAAGAATAATAAGAAGAAGAACAGTGCCATCATCCGTATACTTGGTGGCCAACCAGTTTATAAGAAGCATCGCGATGATGAAGATCACAATAAAGGTTTTCCTGATTCTGACACAGGGTCGTCATCATCTGGTTCTGAATCTGACGACGGTGGTGAATCTGCCTCCACCTCCTCACCGCCGCCTGTCCGCGAAAAACGCGTCACCCGTCAAGTGAACAAAAAGAACGTTGTCGCAAAAAAGGCAAAGACAGAGGCTGCGAATATGGTTGTTGGGAAAATCGCAGACGCGCTCGCCTCCTCCGTGATTGCTGCCGCGATTGCCAGTCGTGGTGGTGAAAAGGAAAACAAAAAAAAACACGGTCGTAATCGTCGTCGCCGTGATGATGATGACGATGATGACGACCGTGAAGAAAATGACGAGAACGAAAGTGAAATTGAAGAAAGCAGCGAACGTAACGACAGTGACAGTGACTGCGAAGACGAACACGACGACGACAGTGACAGTGATTACGAAGACGACGACGACGACGAAGACGAAGACGAAGACGAAGACGACGATGACGACAGTGACAGTGATTACGAAGACGACGACGACGACGACAGTGACAGTGATTACGACAACGACGAAGACGATGACGACGACCACAGCGATACCAGCAGCGAAGCCGAAATCGCGCGACACAAGAAGCATCAGAAAGAGATGGAGCAGCGTTGCGAGAAGAACCGGAAGAAACTTGCCGACATCAAGGAAACGATTCAATCACTTACCGAGACAATGGCAACGAATCAAACACTTGGAAGCAATAAGTTTATGAAGAAACAGTTGGAGGAGATGAAGCAGAAGCAAGCAGACATTGAGCGCCAACTTCGCAACGACGAAAAGAAGCGCGACAAGTTGAACGTCAAAGAATTCAAAACACTCCTGCGAAAGAAAAACTCCACCAATGACCTTCGCTACTTTCGTCGTCATATGACCAGCGCCGAGCAGCAGAAAGTCATCGCCGACTTGAAGCAAATCCACGCAGTCAGTATCATCGTGAAACCATACCGCCTTTCCCTTTTGGAAACCGACATTCCAATCGCCTTCAAGGCCATCGCGATGCGCAAAATCAATTCGCTGCGTCATATGGAGCCAGGATGTGGTGAGTATTACAAGGTGAAAAACTGGGTCGACACTTTTATGAAAATCCCCTTCGGGAAAACCAAAAACCTCCCACTCACTATTGAAGACGGATTGACGCGTTGTAGCGAGTTTATGGAGGCGTCGAAAACCACACTGGATGCCGCCGTCTACGGACTCAATGACGCGAAGCTCCAGATTATGCAGATGGTCGGTCAGTGGATTTCCAACCCCGCCGCAATGGGAAGCGCCATCGCCATCAAGGGTCCAATGGGAACCGGCAAGACGTCACTCGTGAAGGAGGGTATCAGCAAAATCCTTGGTCGCGACTTCGCGTTCATCGCGCTCGGTGGTGCTACAGACAGCAGTTTCTTGGAGGGTCATTCGTATACTTACGAAGGCAGCACCTGGGGCAAAATCGTGGAAATCATCATCCAGTGCGGTTCAATGAATCCCGTCATCTACTTTGACGAACTTGATAAAATCAGCGAGACGGCGAAAGGCGAGGAAATCGTCGGCATTCTGACACACCTCACCGACACGAGTCAAAATTCGCAGTTTCACGACCGCTACTTTGCCGAAATCGACTTTGACTTGAGCAAGTGTCTCTTCATCTTCAGTTACAATGATGAAAGCAAGGTGAACCCCATTCTGCTTGACAGGATGTATCGTATTAACACAACCGGATACAACAAGAAAGACAAGACGCAAATCGCGCAGAAGTATCTCATCCCGAAGATTTGCGCACAAGTTGGCTTTCGTGAGGGGGACATCGTGATTCCTGACGCAGTCATCGAGCACATCGTGGAGAATTATACGGAAGGTGAACAAGGTGTTCGCAATCTGAAGCGTTGCTTGGAAGTCGTTCATCGCAAGTTGAACTTGTATCGTCTCATCAAACCTGACACACCACTTTTTGAGAAAGAAATGTCGTTGAAAGTCACATTCCCGTTTCAAATATCAAACGACGTTGTTGACAAGTTGGTGAAGCAAGCCAGTGAAGAGAAGCGGATGAATTTGAGTTTGTATTTGTAATAAAATGAACGCGAGTGGTGAGGAACGAACCGGCGAATGAAACGGAATATAAAGATTTTTTTGTTATTATTATACATTCATCCCATTCGTTTGTCCACATACCGGAATGTTTTCCGAATCATCATATCCAGCCCTCTCCGTATATTTCCATAATTTCTGGAAAGGTTTCACCGAAAAAACCGATGCGATAGATACAACATTTTTTATGAAACTCCTTAAAAAAACGTACTCCCGACCGATTCATATCAGCAGAACACCAGACAATGCGGATATTCTCGTAGAATCTATTTTCGGGCATATGTCGTATTTACATTACAAGAAGTGGACCGCAACGATATTGTATACTGGTGAAACCCACTATTATAATGTTACCGATATAGATAAATATGACTGTGTTCTCGGATTTGAAGAAACCGGCGGCAACTTCGTGAAATGCCCCTTCTACATTTTATTTTTGCTTTCAAACCCCGTAATAATAAGCCAAATCACCGGCGCGAACCCGTCGGCACCCGTACCTCCTCCAAATATCGCATCGGTTATTCTTTCAAACGTCCACGGCAGTGAACGACTTGCGTTTATGAATCATCTCGAGAAGAAAATCCCGGTAAAATATGGCGGGAAATACAAAAACAACATCGGACGTGTCGTATCTGGACAATTTAATTCTCCGGAGATGACGGATTTTTATAAAGGGGGGAAATTCGCGATAACGATGGAGAATGGCGACCGGCCTTATTATATAACGGAAAAAATCGTGAACGGGTTTCGGTCGGGGGTGATTCCCGTTTACTGGGGGACCTCGAAAATCAGCGAGTATTTCAATCCGCGTCGATTTCTGCAATTGAAAAGCACGTCGCAGGAGGATATGGATGAACTCGTGAAGGTGATGACCACAATGACGAACCAGGAGTATCTTGATATAATTCGCGAACCGATATTGGTGCGACCCATTGATGATGTGTGCGAGGAAATCTTGGCGTCTGTAAAAAAAATATTGGTCACCCGCCTCCTCGGTCTAGTCGGCAGCCATCGTCGCTGACACCGGTCCTTTTATTCCCAACGCATATTTATCGTCAATGTCGAAAGTCATCATAGAAATCCTCCATCGCCATAATCGCGGCAGCTACGGCGCGTCCATCCGCTATATTGAATCCTTCAGTCTAAGTGTTGCTGCTGCGGTTCATGTTCAAACGCGTGAACGTTCGCGGTGGCAATGTTGAATGATTTTGCCGACCGCGACCGCGTCCTCAAATGCGACTTGGAGTGCCACGATGAAATGGCGCATCTGCGCCAAAAGACGATTGACTTCCTCGAGAATGTTGCGCGCGATGGTGTGTGTGCATTGGCATCCATATTCATCAAGACGATGGTAAATGATACAAGGTTTGGGTTCGGTTCGTGTTCCATCTCCTCAATTGTATTGCTCTGGAATGACGCCTGGATTCTGTTTGCGATGCGGCAAAAGTGCTTGTGTGTGGTTTTTCTTTGTTGTTTGTTTTTCACAATCATTTTAAGGATAATATAAGTGTTTACTTTAGTACTCATCCATAGCATCTTCTTCATATACGGTGTTGTCTGTGACGGTGACGGCAGTGACTTCTGGCGAATCGTCGGGAGTCTGAGTATGTTGTTGCATATACCACATTTGTGCTTCCTCCCATTCAAACGCTTCAATGACTTCTTGGGTAAGTATGAGGTCTTTGAATTCTTTCGTCACCCTGTATCGCGCCACTTCTTGTTCTTCTTCATGTTCTTCCTCTTCCATATCGCCGCCGCTAGCTGCCGTCGTCGTCGTCGTCGTCGTCGTCGTCGTCGTGATGATAAACTGTGAACATTCGTTATCGGCATCGTCGTTGTTGTTGTCGTGTGACCATTTCGTGAGTGACAGTGACAGTGGCAGTGGTGTCAGACTGAATTTGTATTCACAAATTGTTACGTATGACGACGACGCATCATCAATCTCCATCGCCTGCCCGCCTTTACATTGTTCCCAACAGTAATGCGTAGCGCGCCACCATTCCGACGCGGCAAACTCGATGAGCGCGTGTTCGCGGCAAGTGCGAATAAACGCGCGGCATTTTTCAGCGTGATGAATAATCCGCCCGACGATGGTTTCCGCTTCCGTTTTGAATGCGAGAATGTATTTGCGTAATTCTGCCAGCATTCGGTTTGCATGTTTCAAAATTTGACAACGAACCATTGTGTAGTTTTGTTTTCTACGTGTGATGAGTTCGCGCATTTTCACGATGGTCGGGTGATTGTCAGGTGAACTGATTTCAACAAATCCGCCTCCGGATTCTTCAAAATCCGCGTGGGGGAGGACCTTGTAAAGTTCTTGAATTGCGGTCTTGATGCGCACGATGTCGGTTTTTTTCTCCTGTTTGGTGTTGACGAGCATCTTGCGTAAATCTTCCAATTCTTGAAGAATGTCGTGTATTTTCTTTTCGTGTTCGTTGACCACTGCGGCACATCCTTCTCCTCCTCCTCCGCAAATATTGCTGGCGCCGATGAGTTCGCAAACCAACTGCGCGTGTTCGCTTGCGCGCATTTGAGCCAACGCATTTTGTTCCGGACGACAGATGGGATTGAAGGCGACATTGGCGGCTGGGTTTTCCAAGTCGGCGCTGAGTTCTGTTTTTATTCCATTGACAATGTTTTCAAAATCTTGAATGTTTTGCTTGAGTTGTTTTGCACCGTTCACCGATGATGAGGTAGTAGTAAACATTGTATCGTCGCGTTTATGTGCGTGTATCTGACTGTCTGTCTCTCAGAAAACCATGCCATATGTCTTCGTGATGAAAAAGCATTTCAATTTTTTTCATATTGCGTGGTAAATGTTGCAATGTGAAAAATGTATATCATCCGCGTCGTCCTTAGACACCGGAATCAGATGTGCGGTTTCCACCACGAGTATTCAAAAAGTTGATTTGTTCCGGTGTCATACAAACGCATCCGGTGCTCGATGAATAGGGAGCAGGGCAGCATTCGGGTTTGAACTTGTTCTTCGCAAAGAGAACCATCTCGCCATTCTTCAGGGGTTCATCTGCGGTATACGCGCTTCCGGTGTTGTTAATGATACCATAACCAAACTCTGAAGCATAATTGTTTGCTTTGGTCACCCACATTCCAGCAATATCGCAATTTTGAACTTCATTAATATCTGACCCCATCAAGGTCATACTTTCCTTATTTTCAGTTGCGGGACTTATAGAAGTAGAAGCAGTTACGACTGGTGGTAAGGGTTGACCGCTAGATATCACAGCTGCCTTATCACTCTCTGCTTTCTTTACAGACGCAATAGAACCAGGTGTTCCAACGTCTTTACTATCTAACTTAAGTCCTTCTTTTGAACGACCCATCAAATAATCAAAAACTGGATATCGGCAACAGCTGCATAATAGATTTGCACCTATAAACAATGCTACAAGAAGAAGTAGGATTAGTTTGTAGTTCATATTGATATAATAAAAGACTAGATAATTATTCGTTGGTAGTAGGTAGTAGATTGTAGGTAGTATATCCTAAATCTTCAAATTATGGCGATGGAATACGACTAGTTCGTTGACGCGTAATCTGACGCGAAACAATTCCTAACATAATCAGTGGAATTGCTATCGTTAAAAAAACGGCAATTGCAGCAATAGCAAGCCAAAATCCCACAAATGGAATATACCAAAGCACAATAATAACAACAATCATAATCACCAATATAATGATGACCATTTCAAAAATAGAACCAATTAGTGAATAAAACGACCATAATACACCAACAAACGTCAATAAATATGTGGCCAATATACCTTTGATTTTTTCAAAGAAGTCCACCATCTTAATAAGCATAACTTGGACAGGAATAATGATGTTTTGAATACGATTAAAAATGGATAAAAACAAATTCTTAAGAGTATCGCGTATTCGGTTAAATAATAAACGAAATCTCTCAATCACTTCTAGAATGTTCTTAAAGATGTTCATCACAACGTTGAAAATGGTATACACGGTGCTCATTGGGCGTTCAAAAATACCCTTCGTCTGATTCGCGCTACACTCAACAAAATTCTGTTTTGTATATTCTATTGGCGCAACACCTTCCGGTGCGTTAATCCATCCGGCAAACGGCATCACATCTGGTCGGCACCGATATTCAGGCCAGTTGAGTTTGACTTCTTGTAGTTTATTTTGGATTTGAAAATAGGTGATAGCGCAAGCAAATAGAAAAATAACAATACATACCTTAATAATATCAATTCCATACCTAGCAGTAAACGTCTTGTCACCATATAAATAATTCAAACGTTCAATGATGGGTTTTTTTCGTAATTTTTCTAGTTTATTTTGATATTCCGGAGTTTCTTGTTTCGCATAATCGAGCATTGATGATAAAAATGATTTGCCACCGGTTTCTCCTGCTTGTTGTAGGGCCTTATTCCCAATATTACGGGACAATGAACCTAAATCTACGAAATAATCTTTTGTAGTGGATATGATAAATGACAATATAGAATCCACCATATCCGCGATATATGATTCGTGTTATAGCGGTATGGTATACTTATAGAAACGATAGATTCTTATTCATCGCTCCTGGCATACCGTGCCCAAACATCACCATATAGATGAGAACAAATCCCGCAATAACAATAGAGCGGTCTTCCGCTACAAGTGCGGGTTGATTGAATACATATCGCATCATCAAGTAGATTGCGATACCAATCATTGCGGAATGTGCGAGCATAATGGCTCCACGTTCGTATGCCATTGTGAGAGAGTGTTATAATAATAGGTTAGATATTCACTTCGTCTTCGTCGCTTATCTCTTGAGAGAGCGAACCATTTGTCCGAATATACCACCCCACATACTCTTCATCACCATCATTGCACTCGACATTACGAACATAAGAGTTGCAAAAATACCTGCCAATTTATTGACTAAATCTCTCATCGCGATAATAATACGTTGAAACCCAATGATGATATTATTGAATATACCAAAGATGTTCTTGAATATTGACATAATCTTATCACGCAAACTGCCAATAAATCCGCGAATATTCTCCGTATCTTTAACGATTTTTGTTGCTACTGACCCTACCAATGAAATCACGTGATTGATTGGCAACATAAGATATTTCATATAACTGCTTTGTGTGGTTTGAATACATTGCATAAAGTTGTCCCCTACATCGTGTCCGAATAATTTCGCAAAAGGCATTACAGCTGGACTACAACGATATAAGGGCCAATTATCTTTTACTTTTTTCAACCCAATTGCTAAAATATTTGATAGATAGAGACCAAGAAATACGACAATGATAAGAATTGTAAATGCGACATCGACTGTTTTCATTGTAGTTGTGAATGTGACACTATGACGAATCTCGTCTTTCGTTATAGTATACGCATATAATATCCCATTCACAGTGTTCGCACTTCACGAAAATACCTTGCGCATCACCTTCTTGATATTATAAGCAATGATAGATGTGAGAGATTGGTCGTGGCGTGGTGCGCGGTGACTACGGCGATGTGAGCGATGACGTTGTCTCACGTGACTGTATCGCACCTTTTTACTGCGACGCAGAGCACCTCCCTCTTGCCCAACGTATGAGTCATTGATGCTATTTGATTTTGCCTGATTATGAAGTGCGGTAAATTGCGCGTTTTGTGCGCCGGCGCATTGCGCTCCACTTGAACACGATGACCCTACCTGTGGAATCACGATTGCGCTATCATTGTTACCGCCGCTTTGCACGCCATTATATAAACGACCTTTATAGGTGCGAATAAATGACCGACTGCGGCGGTCGTGGTTCCTGCGCCATTGACGCTTTCTACCCCCTGACAGTGTATTCACCGCATTCAATTGCACCTGTTCCGCCTTGACAGACTCCATTGTTGCTTGAGGTGTTGCGATATTTGCGGAGACACTAATAGGGTTTGCGGTATAACTTGGCGTCTGTGGTGTTTGTTGAACGTTCAATGACATTTACTTATTTTTTATTATTATACATAACCATCATAAAATAATGACGCGCGTTTAAAAGTAATGTAAATACTGTCTGTGTAGTATATACACTACGACGACGCACCACGACAATGGACCCCGAACAGCGTATTCATCTTCAAAAACTGATTGAAGCCAACGGCACAGAAGACCACACCGAAGTAATTCGCCGTGTCAAACACAGTTCACAAATTTACCAAGATGTAACGACAATGATTCAACTCAAGCGCGATTACGGGCGTTTAGCCAAATCCAACCCGAAGCAATTTGACGCCATTTGCGTCTCTCGTTGTACCTTTCTTTTCACCTATTACACTGATTTATTCAACCGCTTGAAGTCAGGCGAGATTGACCTAAATCTCCTGATGCAAATGATTCGCGTCCTCCGAGAGATTGAGGACGGGAAGCTAGACCAGCACGAAGGGTCATTTAAAGTTGGTAAAATACTGAAGAGTATCTACGTAGATAGCGCGCTGAAACGGGCGGAGAATTTAGACGCAGAGCAGGCTGCGAAGGATAAACGGGCCACCGCGAAAGCAGCGAAGACATCTCGTCCGGCGATTCCAGAGAAGAAGTTGACATGGGCGGAGTTCAAGGCCGCGCAGGCCGCGGCGGACGCATCTACACACCCCTCCTCACCGGATTCATAAAGAAGATATACCCGTTCAAATAGGTAGCAAAGGATACCCACGCGAGATAGGGGACGAGTAAATACGCCGCGAAACGGGAGACGGGATAAAACGCGCGGATATTGAGCGCGATGAAGGTGAGCATTGCGAGAATGACGACGAAACTCAGGTCGGGGCGTTGGAGTGTGAAGAATAGCGGGGACCACGAGAGATTCAGCACCCACGCCGCGCAATAATAGAAGAACCCGGGAGAACGCACGGCGGCGCGGATAGTCGTTGATGGTGCGGAGAGAAAGACCACGCCAGACGCAATGATGAGTATATACAAAATTGTCCACGCGATGGGGAAGACCCAACTGGGTGGAGTGAGGGGGGATTGGTTCAAGGATTTATACCATCGGGAGGAGGCGGAGTCTGCGGGGGAGGCGGAGTTCATTAGTAAGAACGAATAATAATAGTATATTAGGAATAGAAAATTACACCCAAACAAGTATAAAATTGAATGCGTATTTTGTATATGATTTACAACATACACAATGCCTCCCAAGTTCAAAATCAAGCCGTCGGCAACTCCGCGCCCCTCCGCCTCCGCCTCCGTTCATCGCCCCGCCTCCGCATCGGCCGTCCGCCCCGGCGCCACCGGTCGCGCCCTCGTCATCGTCGAATCCCCCGCCAAGTGCCAGAAAATCGAGTCCTACCTCGGCAAAGATAAGTATACGTGTCTCGCCAGTTTCGGGCATATCCGAGAGATTGCGGACGGTCTGAAATCCATCGACGTCGACCGCGAATTCGCGATTAAGTTCGCGATTATGTCGTCCAAGCACGCCCAGGTCGCAAAACTCCGCGCCGCCATCGCCGACGCCAGCGAAGTCATCCTCGCAACCGACGACGACCGTGAAGGCGAAGCCATCGCCTGGCATCTTTGCCAGGTCTTCCATCTCCCAGTCGCAACCACCAAGCGCATTATATTCCACGAAATCACTGAACCCGCGCTTAAGGCAGCCGTCGCAGCCCCCCGCGTCATCAATATGTCTCTCGTCCTCGCACAACAGGCGCGTCAAGTGCTTGACCTTATTGTCGGGTATAAAATATCTCCTGTATTATGGACCTATGTCGCGCATACCAATCTCTCGGCAGGGCGTTGTCAGACTCCCGCATTGCGTCTCATCTACGAGAATTATAAAGAAATAGAAGCCGCGACGGCGACGATGGTATATACTGTCTCTGGAATCTTCACGAAATTCAATCTTACATTTCATCTCTCGACGGAGATAGAATCGTCCACAGATTCTAGCGGAGAAGAGTGTCTCGAGAGATTCATCCGAGAGACAGCGGCGGCGCCGGATGCCGGGTTTCGCGCGACCGTCAGTGGCCCCGCAAAAAAGACGACGAAGCCACCACCGCGCCCCTATTCTACCAGCACGCTTCAGCAGGCCGCAAGCAACGACCTTCATCTCTCGCCGAAAGATACAATGTCGGTGGCGCAGAAGTTATATGAGGGGGGGTATATTACATATATGAGAACTGATAGCAAAGTGTATTCTGCGGAGTTTGTCGCGAAGGCGTGTGAATATATTCGGAAACGGTTCGGTGGGGAGGGCATACCCGCAGAAGACCTTATCGGAAATCTCTCGGGTGTCTCCGGGTCGTCTGCCACGATGAAAGACGCCGCCGCCGCCGCGGCCCACGAAGCCATCCGCCCCACGGATATCTCTCGCACATTACTTCCTCAATCGTGTCATCCGAGAGAACACCGTCTGTATTCAATGATTCATCGGAATACACTGGAGAGTCTAATGGCGCCGGCCATCTGTCAATCTCTCACAATGGCGATTTCATCTCCTGTGGCTGTCGTATCGGGCGCGGCGTGCACGGCGTGCGAATACCGTTACACCGCAGAACAAGTTATAAAACCAGGTTGGAAACTTGTAGCAGGTGGATATGACAAGGAAGCGAAGGAGTATACGTATTTTGCGTCTCTCGCCGCATCCGCCTCCGCGACCGTGATGCCATTCAAGCGTATTATGACCAAATGTTCTCTCCGAAATACGAAATCGCATTATACGGAGTCGGGACTCGTTCAGATGCTCGAGAAAATGGGGATTGGTCGTCCATCCACTTTCTCCAGTCTCGTGGATAAAATCCAAGAACGAGGGTATGTTAAACTCAAGGACGTCCCGGGGAAATCGATTGAGTGCCGCGAGTTCGTGATAACCAAGAATAGCGGCGGAGCGGCAGCGGCGGCGGCGGTAGAATCAAAAACCGAAGTGCGAGAGATGGGGGGTGAGTCCAGAAAACTCGTCATCCAACCTCTCGGAATCATTGTTATCGAATTCCTGCTCGCGCATTTCGCGCCTCTCTTTGAATATGAATTCACGAAGAATATGGAGACGCAACTCGATGAAATCGCGACAGACGGAATGATATGGCACGAACTCTGTTATAAGTGTTGGTTTGATGTCACTGCGCAATTACAAGAATTGAAAGAGCGTGGTGTCGTGAAAGAGGAAATCCAAATCGACGACCGACATTCGTATATTATGGGGAAAAATGGGCCGGTCATCAAGTGTCGCGTGACGGACGACGGCGACGACGCGACGAGTGACGACGGCGATGGTGATGATGTGATGAGTGATGACGCTGCTGATGCGGCCACGAGTGTATCGAAAACGACACACTCCGAGGAAAAGAACCCGAAATTCATATTTAAAAGTGTGCGTCCCAATCTAGAGTATGCTAAAATACAGCGCGGGGAGTATTCTCTCGCGTATATGCTTGGCGAAGCCGACGTAAACGAAGGCGGAGCCGGGACTACTGGGTTCCGAGGCGAAGCCGGGACCACGACCACAACCACAAGCGCACCCGCCCCCGTCTCTATCGCAGGAGGAGGTCGCCTTATGGGTCAATACCAAGGTCAAGACGTGATTGTTAAAAGCGGGAAATATGGCGCGTATATTGTGTGGGGAAGTATGAATCTCTCGTTGAAGCCGTTGTTGGGGGGCGGTCGCGGCGGTAAATCCGAATTTGACCTGAATTTACAAGACGTGATTGCGTTTATAGAAAAGTCTACTGGGGGAGCAGCGGGCGCTGGAGAAAGCGTAGAGGGCATGGCGACAGGCGGCACACCTTACCAAGGACAAATCCTACGCACGATTGACGAAAATACAACAATAAGATATGGAAGATATGGTCCGTATATCTTTCATAAAACAGCGAAAATGACGAAACCTGCATTCGTCGCGCTAAAAGGCTTTCCGGAAGCCCACGGGAATTATATGACGTGTAATGTAGCGAAGATACACGAGTGGATTGCGGCGGATGCGGCGGCGCCGCCTAAACCTAAACCGAAGTTCGGGTTCTTCAAGAAGAAGTGATATTCCTTAATATCTACGGCGGGTAGCGCGAGACTTACGGGCCTTGCGGGACTTAGATGAACGACGGCGCGGACGAGGACGGGCGGTGGAACGACGGCGACCGCCTCTACCATCTACTGTATTGAAACCTGTATTTCCACG
>Ga0194129_10001651_pt1 | contig 35884 bp, 31 predicted proteins | sample TA2KigCa35mmetaG_FD_150862 | JGI IMG/M metagenome (GOLD analysis project Ga0194129, IMG submission 150862) | Freshwater microbial communities from Lake Tanganyika, Tanzania - TA2015038 Kigoma Deep Cast 35m | ecosystem: Environmental > Aquatic > Freshwater > Lake | place: Tanzania: Lake...
TCATTACCCTAGTATACGCTCCACGTCGGCGCTCTGCAAAAAATCTTAGATTTTTACTACCGCGCCTAAAGGATTCGCTTTCATCCCCAGGCTTAAAAGCCAGGGGTGTTCAGCGAATGTTTGATAAAGCCAGCAGAGATGGTAACAGACAATGTCAATAAGATCAAATAAGTCTACTGTTGCTGCAATTGTTCAAGCTCTTCAAAAGAAACATTCAACAATGCAAATTGTTGCCAGCGAGGCGCTTGCTCTTGCCCACCAGTGTAATCAAAATGCCACCACTCAGTTGGCAAGCCGGCAAACCCGTGCTTAGTCATAGCATCTTCCAAGAACCTACAATTTTTGGCTGCCTCAGGTGACATGGCAGCATAATTGCGATGCGCTTTTTCTGAAAAATCATCAAATGCTGAAGGCATTGTGAGTTCTTTACCAGTTGTTAGTGAAATAATGGTTAAATCAACAGCCGCACCACGATTATGCTTAGAGCCTTTTGCTGGATCGCCAACGTAACGAGGATCTGGCACTAAGTCCCAAAATTTTTGTTGTACCATGTAGGGGCGATACCCATCCCATATCTTAAGACCAAACCCTTGTTTGCCCAGCTCTTGCTGCACCTGTTTAAGCGCATCTACTACCGCACGCCGAAGATAGCACACCGAATGCGTATAAACTGCCTTACCAGTAAAATTATTATCGGTAGCGTATTTGATGTCTAATACAATAGAAGGAATGGCTTGGGCAACATTCACCAGATCATCCAGCGCAGCACTACCTTTTTTACGTGCTTTTACATACGCTGTTGTGGCTTGTTGTACTACAGACTTTACATCTGCCTGTGCAGTAGCTACCAGCAGCGTAGCTAACAAATACACTGCAAACTTTTTAAACCAAGAACCGTGCATAGTGCTCCTTTTGCATAACGGAAAGCGTTAACAATACGAAGAAAGTGTAAAGTTACTTCTTTTTCCGTTCAAGCATTTTCTTGGCTATTGCACCGTGCATCCATTGCTCACGCTCAACCAAATGCTGCACCTGGTATGCTGCAACAGCTGGGTCAAAATGTGCTGGCAGCTGTTTCACCCCGGTATATACAAAACCTTCAAATGCAATATTCAGTGGCTGAAGCGCACGCTGTACCGATTCGATATTATCTAACCGGTCGTCATAAAAAATAACTCGTTTAGGTTGCCATTTGATTGCATCAAAGAATGCCCGCAAAACATCGCCCTTAGAAAATACGCCAGCATTGGATAAAATACCTCTGCTAAAGGTAGGGCTTTTACCATTTTGCTTTAGTGTATCAAGCGTAATATTTTTACAACGAGGAAACGCTTTGCTAAAATCTATGCCATGCTCCCTTAGAGCATTATAACGTTGGTGCTTAATAGCATGATTATCACTTGCTTTAAATGAGGTCAGAGCTATTATTTTTGCCCCTTTTTTTTGCAATTTTGCAATAGTAGAAGGAAGTGTTTTATCTACCAACTGATATTGGCGAGCCTGGTAAAATGTTGCCAGCAACTGTTTGTGTTTCTTAGGACTAAGCGATTGAGCGACCGCCGACGTCCGCTTACTAAACGATTTCATAGAATTAGTCGCATGCCGCTCTTTTTTATACCCACGCATCCATGGATCTTTATGAGTACACATGACTTTTGCAAAGTCTAGCAGTACCAAAGTATCGGCATCAATGGCATTAGTTCTAGCAGCAAGTGCATCAAATGTCTCTACGGTTTTAATTGAACTAGCGCCCCAGAGGGGTGTACTAAACAGTCTGACCACAAGAATAAGGGTAATAAGATAACAAACCGGTACCATCGCTTTGCCCCCCAGCTAAGCCACATTAAACTGTCATGTCGCTGGTAGTATAGCTAAATCGGAACAATTGTGTACAGAGGCAAACAAAAAAGACCTATTTATCAGAATGTAGCCACAAGCATCTACTGCAAAAAGCCATCCAGCAACATTTCTTTAGCCGTATCGACAGAAAGGCCGCGACTTTGCAAGTAAAACAGATGTTCATTACTCAGGGTGCTAACAGCAGCACCATGCTTGCAGCGCACGTCATTTGCTTCAATTTCAAGTTGTGGAACCGAAACAGCACGCGCTTGCTTGCTGAGGAGAATATTTTTATTGGCTTGTTCAGCGTTCGATCCTTGTGCGCCTGGATGAATACGAATAAGACTGTTGCAAGTCAAACGAGAAGCATCATCGCAAATGGCCTTGATCATTACATTGCTAGTACTGTCACCAATGACGTGATCTTGCAACGTATGAAAGGTAATTCGTTGTGTATGTTTGGTAAGGCAAGCAGCATTCATATCAACACGCGCACCTTTTCCCAAGAGCACAGCAGAAAGGCGCTTTTCAACAACCGCCGCAGGGAGAGAAGGCAATGACTCTACTAAGCGCAGTTTGTAAGTAACTAGGCTATTTTCCTGTGCATTAATCGTTATCGAGTGGCGGACAATACCTGCACTACTATCAGCACGCGTAAGATCATCAATTAAATTCACTGAGATATTGGGAGCAACTTCAATAACAATAGATAGTGTAGTCGGTAGCTGGTTATCAACCAGACGGTCCTGCAACGCAGTGCTAAGCAAAATATCATTATTGACTGTATAGCTAAGGGTAATAGGGTTCATCCAACACTCCCTTCCATCTCAAGCTCAATCAAACGATTCATTTCAACGGCAAATTCCATTGGGAGCTGCTTTACAAATGGCTCAATGAAGCCATTAACAATCATGGTACGCGCAGCATTTTGATCAAGACCACGACTCATCAAATAAAATACCTGATCATCGCCAATACGGCTGACTGAAGCCTCATGCCCAATGTCCACATTACTTTCGTTAATATCGATGTACGGGTAGGTATCTGAACGGGACTTATCATCTAAGATGAGAGCATCACACTGGACATACGATTTACACTGCTCAGCACCAGCTGCCACTTTGACCACCCCGCGATAACTACCACGGCCACCATTGCCACTGATTGATTTTGAAATAATACGTGAATGGGTATTAGGCGCTTCGTGGATTGCCTTGCCACCAGAATCTTGTATTTGGCCAGGAGTACTTGCCATAGCGATAGAAAGAATTTCAGCGCGAGCACCTTCTTCTTTGAGCACCACTGCTGGATATTTCATTGTCACGCCACTACCCAGATTTGCATCAATCCATTCGACAACTGCATCTTTGTACGCAAAAGCACGCTTGGTTACCAAATTGTACACATTGCGTGACCAGTTTTGAATGGTGTAGTAACGAACGCGTGCACCAGGGAGTGCAATAATTTCAACTACGGCGCTATGTAACGAGCTAGCTTTATAGCTTGGCGCTGTGCACCCTTCGATATACGTTACACTACTACCTTCGTCGGCAATAATTAACGTACGTTCAAATTGGCCCATTTTTTCGGCATTAATACGGAAATAAGTTTGTAAAGGAGCGGTAACATGAACGCCCTTAGGAACATAAATAAAACTGCCGCCGCTCCACACCGCGGTATTGAGTGCAGCAAATTTGTTATCATTAAATGGAATAATAGTGCCAAAGTATTTTTGGAAGAGTTCAGGGTACTGCTTTAGGCCCGAATCAGTATCCAAGAAAATGACGCCCTGATCAACCCACTCTTTTTTAAGATTGTGATAGACCACTTCTGATTCGTATTGCGCGCCAAGGCCGGCAAGATGTTTTTTTTCATCTTCAGGAACGCCCAAGCGGTCAAACGTATTTTTAATTTCTGAGGGAACTTCCGACCAGTTTTCAAACTGCTGCTTTGCCGGTTTGATGTAATAATGAATATCATTATGATCAAGCTGAGCCAAATCAGGACCCCATTTTTGCATAGGACGCTGCATAAAATTTTCTAACCCTTTAAGACGAAGTTCAAGCACCCATAATGGCTCATTTTTGCGTGCAGAAATATCACAAACAATTTCTTCGTTCAAGCCTAACTCAGCTTTAAACTCATAATTTTCAGGGACAGAAAAACCTTCTGGGTACAAATGCTCTTGTACCGATGCTTTGATTTGCTGCTCAGACATAAATCACAATCGAAAAAAAGATAGGAGATATTGACTCGTCTCCATTCTACCTAAAAATGATTCTATTGGAAAGGGCCTAATCTTAGCCCAAAATCCCTTCCAAGTTAGAGGTACAGACCCTGACGCAAATAATTTTTTACCCCCTCTTCTCCCTGAATTTATACAAAAAGGGCATTTTTTAGGTGGCAAAGGGTATTTTTGCGCTTTTTCAGCAATTTTCTACCTGATTACTATTTAATATTGACACACTGTAATTAATATTCATATTGGTATTATAATTAATTCAAGTTGAAATCATATATCCTGGAGGTTGTTATGAATACACGTATAATTTTTCTTATTACTTTTTTTGCAGCACTACAGACAATAAACGAAGTACATACAGCAGGCAAAAAACTACATCACCGAAAACCCGAGCCCTTAGATTTGACTGCTGTAGGAGCAGGCATGCCGCCACGCCATACTTCAAGGCCTCATAGAATTAGTGAGCCAATGTTATCTACCTCCCCTGAAAAAAGCATGCGCCACTATTCAAGCGCTCCTAGCTTTTTGGCTAGTAGTGAATTTCTTACATTAGGAGCACCCAGCCCTGCAGCAAAAGCGAGCCCTAGCAGAACACCCAGCCCTGCAGGAATAACTTCTCTGATTCCTAGCCCAAGCTCCGTCTCTGCTTGTGCAAAATCACCGCGCAGTATTCTTGCAGAAATAGAAAGCGTATATGCAGAAAGTCCCTCTTTTGATAAATGGGGAGGCCATTGCTACCGTGACCACGTAGCACTTGCTAGTTTTAGCGCTTTAGCTTCTCGGCAAGCAAGAATCACTGGCAGATTTTACACTGAAGATGCCGCTAGAACTTCTATTGAGCTTGCTCTTGAACGAAACAAAGATGATATTAATGCCTGGCTAATAAGCAAACCAATCAGAAGCAAGCAACCAGACCTTGCTTTAAATACCATAGATACTGAAACCGCCATAGGAGAAGACGTCTCTGGCGGACTTGTAAGAAGGGGATTAACTAAAGTAAAAGTAGTTATACACTACGACAGAACAACCCCTTGCCAATATGTAATTAAAACTGCATACCCTACAAGATAATATTTGCTCTCTTTTGAACCTTGATTAAATAAAAGGCCAGCTAAAGCTATGGTAGCTTTAGCTGGCCTTTTATTTAACTATCAGAAGTAATATTAGAATTCGCAGGGAGTAGAATCCATCTGCATTCGCAACTGAAAAATAAGAATAGATATGGCAGCAGGAGTCATACCCGGAATTAGTTGTGCCTGCGCAATATTTTTAGGCCCATAGTGGCGTAATTTTTGTGCAAGTTCATTACTCAGCCCCGGAAGCTGTGCATAATCAAAGCTTGCTGGAATCACAAGTTGCTGATAACGCGCTGCTTTTTCGGTCTCCATTTGCTCTTTATGCAAATAGCCAGCATATTTTACTTCGGCATGCACACTTAATAATGCTCTACTTGAAAGCGCTTTAACAGGCAACCCATCAGCTGCAAGACGAGGCTCTAGCAGCGCCCGAGCAGCTTGTTGCTCGCCTGCGCCAAACACTACACAATGCAGCGCTTTAAAAAGCTCAGTCTGGTTGCCATGCCCTTGGGTATAACCTACGCTTGCTTGAATAACCGCTTTTTCATCTAGAAATTTTTGCCATTGCTCATCGTCAATCAACCCTAGATCACGTGCATGCGGCATTAAACGGAGAAAAACGTTATCTTGACGCAAGATCAAACGACGCTCAGCACGCGAAGTAAACATGCGGTAAGGCTCGTCTGCGCCCAAGGTAACCAGATCATCAACCATCACCCCGATATAACTTTCTTGTCTGCTCACGGTAAATGACGGTTTGCCCGCAGCGAGCAGCGCAGCATTGATCCCTGCAAGCATCCCCTGCCCAGCTGCCTCTTCGTAGCCAGTGGTGCCATTGATTTGGCCCGCAAGAAAGAGCCCTTTAACCGTCTTTGCTTCAAGCGTATGGGTCAGATGCGTGGGCTGAATGAAATCGTACTCAATCGCGTAGCCGCACTTAGCGATTTCAGCGTTTTCCATTCCCTTGATCGAGCGAATGTACGCTAATTGCACCTCAAGCGGCAACGAGGTGGAAAGCCCGGCAGGATAAATTTCATTACTATCAGCGCCTTCTGGTTCAATGAACACGTGGTGCGATGGCCGATCTGGATAGCGGCCTACTTTATCTTCAATTGAAGGGCAGTAGCGTGGGCCAGTCCCTTTAATATTGCCACTATAGAGTGCTGAAAGATGGAGATTACTACTGATAATCTCATGTGTTTTTTGATTGGTGTAGGCGATGTAGCACGGTATTTTTTCTTCAACCACCTGCTCATCAAATTCATATAAAAAGTGTAGCGGCTCGCTTTCTTGCCGTTCAAATTGGGTAAAATCGAGGCTTTCACGAATAAGCCTTGGTGGCGTGCCGGTTTTTAAGCGACCTAATGGCACTTGCATTGCCTCGGCAATGGTATCTGAAAGGCCATATACCGCATCTTCACCACGACGACCAGCACGATAACGGGTGCGACCAACGTGCACAAGCCCACGCATAAACGTACCAGTTGTAATCACTACTGCTGGAGCATAATAGATTGTGCCGTCAGCAGTCTTTACTCCGGTGATACAGCGCTTGCCCTCTTTTTCGCTCCATAACACTGCCATGGTCATCGCAGAAAAAATCGTCAAGTTAGGTGTTTGCTGCAGCATTTCTACTGCTAGCTTATTATAAGCGTATTTGTCAATTTGTAGCCTTAAGCCCTGCACAGCGGGGCCCTTGCTTGTATTGAGCATACGTGCCTGTAGGTATGTTTTGGAACACAAGCGCGGCATTAAACCCCCAAATGCAGCAACTTCAAAGACCATATGTCCTTTGCCCAGGCCGCCTACAGAGGGGTTGCATGGCATGGAAGCGACTTTTTGCTCATCAAGCGTAAGTAGTAAGGTTTTGCTCCCCATACGAGCTGCTGCATATGCAGCCTCTATTCCGGCGTGCCCGCCGCCAACGACAATGACATCAAAGGTGGTATTCATGGTTTTTACGGTACAATCGATTTGGTTTGAAATGCTAACCCCGTACAAATTATACCGTATTTAAGAATGCTTTAAAAGTGGTATTAGTCACCAGTTTCTGACTCTTTGTCAATCTCATCATGCTGATGCAATAAAAAAGGGCGGCAGTGCCGCCCTTAAAAAATGTTGCTCTTCCACCCCTCACGGGGAGCCCTGCAACAAGCTCAGGGTGAGCGACTACTAAGTTCAATACCTAGGTAAAAAAATTTATTTATTGGCCAGTTAGCCAAGCCCACCACCCTTTTGACTGTACCGGTGGTACCACCACTGTTTCTCCAGAAGCAACTACAACCGTATTGCTTGTATCACTGCTCGCAACCGTCAAATCAGGTCGGCTTTCTTCAGCAACTGCTTGCTCCGCCGACACAGGAGCCTCACGCCGCTCGGTTACTGCCGTATCTTCATGTGCTAAAAGCACTGCGTCTAAAGCAACCGCAACTGCAACCACAGCCATTTCTTGCTGATTCTCTTGATTATCATCAGTGATGACAGATTCCTCAATCGGCGAAAGAGGAAGAACAGAAAGGGGCGCCGCTTGTGCTGAATGTATATTCGGCAACATTACGTATTCACCTTTCTCAGCCCCATTTACCATGGCCTCAACCTCACCTGACTCTTTAATGGTAACAAAGAGCTTTGTATCGGCTGGTGTTAAACGATAAGCATAAAACGCTTTTCGCGCTTTAGCTTTTCCTTGAATACCCTTCAAATAAAACGATATTGTTTGCTCTCCACAATAAAAGAGCTGCTCAACTGAAGCTGCCCGACTGAGGCACAGTGGCGTAGTTTTCCAGAAGAAATCGCTTTCTTCAGCGGCCGACGCTTCTGCTGAACTTAAATTTTTTATTGTCACCGAGCTTGGCTGATGATTAAAAAACACTACGCGCAACAGGGGCATATTAACAGGCTCTGCCGCCCTCAGATAGCTTATGCTCATCAACACGAGAGCAACTCCTGCTACCATATATTTGCTTTGTAAAAACATATAATTCCTTTCTCCTAAATAATCTTACTACCTCGTTTCAGGCTATTATTTTTTAGCCCTTTGTCTATAACGATTTACATAAGGTTTTAGCATATGCCAAAAATATATACGCAGAATAGAGATTACTTATTCAATAGCAGCATCTAGAGCATAAACTGCTGTTTCATGTAGCTGAAAGCACCGCTGACGGTCTGTGCCAACATACAATGGCCTAAATACAAACTTACCCTCAATAATTACAAAATTTTCTTTAATAACAGGCAAAAGAGAATCAGCTCCTGATTTAATAATTTGATCACAAACGCATTTCCCTGCAAAGAAAGATTCTAATCCACAGCACTTAGCAAGCCTCGTCATTAAAGCAATCCCATCTACCCCTCTTTCGGTTGGTGGACCATAGCGCCTCTCTTGTTGTACTACGATAGCAGCCACAAAATCTTTAAATGAGATCTGTTCGTGATAATAAGCCAGCACTTTGCTTGTATCATCATAAGCAAAAATAACCGTAACAACACCAGAGCTAACTAATGGTACAAGCACATGTATATTTTGGCCACCTATAACTGATCTCACACAAAAATGAGTACTATCTGTAACCGGATAGACGCAAGAGCATTCATTTGCGTCAAGAGCATATCCCTCTGATTCTAAATCAACTTTTTCATTGGTCCAATTAACAAACAAACAGGAGGCATCATGCAAAACTCCTGGCGAGAGACTATCGTAAGCACCGAGCAAGCAAAGTAGTAATACAGCAAAATAATTCTTTATATTCTTCATGCAGGTTATATTGTCCTTGTTCTTCATGCGTAACTGTTGTAAAACTTATTTCTTCATTCTTTCAAATCTCTCTTCTTGCCCTGGCTCACGAACCCTATTAATGGTAGCAAAACGTACTTTTTTTTTCTTAGAACCAGCAGAAAAAATGCTGCTTACGTCCTGAAAACGATACCGTATCCAATTAACAGTGATGCGCCCATCATGCGCAGGCGAAACATACAATGCAAATCCATTCCAACCATCAGCGGAACGTTGAATAAATGCCTTCACCTCTTCTGTAAGAAACCAGCTCAGGGTGCCAGAAGAAATTTTAAAATCAATCAATAATTCACATAGTGCAAGGGGGAAAGAGCTCCCTTCAGGCAGACTTACGTGAATAAGCTCTTTATGATGAGCACGAATCCGCCGCACACATAACCGGTCTGATTGAGCGCCCATCCGATAAGTTACATAGATCTCAGCATCAAAACAATTTCTAATACCAATCTCTACAATTTGCGGTAAGAGAGAATAATACGCACTCATCAATACAAAAATAATATAATACGATCTGCGCATAAGCGATTACACATCTTCTGTAAAAACATCGCCATGACTATCTATCTGGTACCAATCAGTATCATCATGAGCAACAGCTTCATATCCTTCTGTATCGAGGATGTTCCCACTTAACGATGCGGGCAAGGAAGGCAGAGATTTATGAGATGCTGCAGAGGCAAGCCTTGGCTCAGAAGGTACTCGCAAAGCCTCCATTACAGGCATTCCAACCAAATACGAAGCTGCAGTTTCGTTGTCATAAGCAAAACAAGATTCCATTCCTAAGAAAATAGCCATCAATTGATTATTGGTACGACCATCAGCTTTATTATCAATCACTTCTTCATAAAACCCATAATCTTGTGGAGAAGGTAATAACATCCCCGGATTATGCTTAGCCAGTAATGCAGCACACATAGGCGCATCAAACAAATAGTGTTGGATAATATATCCTGCTTGCAGCGAAACAGAGCTTTTTTCATTACAAAAAACAAGCCCCATTACCGTAGAAAGCCCTTCCTTGGGCATTTCTAATAACAACCCTCGTCTACCACCGTCATGGCTCCAAGCGTCTTCCAGCGAAGCACGCAAATCAAAGTTAGGAGAGCATGCTTGCACATCTTCAATAACCAAACAATGCGCATCCCCTGGCGCAAGCTTAAATAACGCTCGTTCTGCTTGTGCTGCGCGACGCCCCTGCGAAAAATTAATAGAATAATTTGTTCTATTGGCAAGTAGCAACCATACCGTCTTTGAACCTGCTGTAGCAGCTTGAATAGTTACATTCATAAGCAATAACGCCACCACAACGTAGATTGTACGATTTTTCATCGTTTCTCCTTTTTAGCCTATTTTTATATCTAGATACAGTAAGTAAGCAGACATAAAAATTCAAGGCTTGTGAAAAGACTAAAAAAGGTTCGGCCACAGAGACAAGAACAATAAGCTAGCGTTTAACCTTAAGCCATAATCCGCTCAACACTCATTTCAACCTCACCACCAGCAGCAAGTTGAATATCAACTTCAAGCCCTGCAAGTTGATTATCGGCTAAATCAGCGACAAGAAGTTGTTTGTCACAGCGACGACCATTCTGTCCTGTGTAATAAAGAGTGAAAATAGCAACTACTTGCTGTCCCTCAACAAGAGATATGGTGCGTTGATCTTCGGCTACATCAACAACTTTTTTTTGCAAAACAAGGCTAAACAATGGATCAATAAATGACCCGACTTCTGTAGGATCTACAGGCATTACTAGTAGGCTAATTGATGCTTTGCTTGTTTCCAAGTGGTTTCTAAGCGTGATATTAATATCACGCACTGCTGCATGCATATTTGTCATGCATAAAAACACCAAACAAAGACGTATAATACTTTTATTCATAATGTATGCTCTTTCTTGCTGCATTTTTATTTATTCACACCAATTAAATAGAACATTTTTCAATGTGCCTGTGCATAGTAACTGAAACCACCGAAAAAATATAGCGACCGAGATAGCTCAAGCATGCTTAGCAAGACCTTTAAACAAACAAATTGCTTGTTTACTTACCAAGGAATGATCAACTATTGGCCTTGGATACGGACTATTAGACAGCGCTGATATTTTGACCCATTCATGAATATGAGTAGGCAAAACATGTGCTAATTCTGGTATCCAATGCTTAATATATTTGCAATCAGGATCAAATTTTTTTTGCTGCAGCCATGGGTTAAAAATGCGAAAATAGGGCTGTGCGTCACACCCTGTTGAAGCAGCCCACTGCCAATTGCCATTGTTCACTGCAGGGTCATAATCAACCAATTTAGTAGCAAAATACTGCTCTCCCCAACGCCAATCAATCAATAAATCTTTTACCAAAAAAGAGGCAACAATCATACGAACACGGTTATGCATCCAACCAGTCGCATTCAATTGCCGCATACCTGCATCAACAATCGGAAATCCAGTGCTCCCCGTACACCAACGATTAAATTTATGTACATCATTATCCCATTCAATATATTCATATTGCTGATTAAAAGCATGACCAAAAACATGTTGATTATTAAATGCAACATGAGTGAAAAAATCTCGCCAATACAACTGCCGAATAAGCGGATGAGCTCTTCCTAATTTCTGAATAACTGCTTCATAAACTTCACGCACAGAACACGTACCAAATTTAAGATGAGCAGAAAGACCGGTTGTTGCTTCAAGCGCAGGAAAGTCCCTCTCATGTTCATATTTTTTATAAGCATCAAGCCGATCTAGGATTTTTTTTGCCTGCGAGCGCCCGCCTTGCGCAAAAATGTTTTCATTCCGATCAGGTAAAATATCTTTAGCTGACTTCCCTTCATCAGTGAGTGTTTTATAATTCGCATGCTTGTTGAGGCGCGGAGCTACGACAGGAATAGTTAGTGCATTTTTAAAATATGGCGTAAACACACTGTACGGTGTACCATCATGCTTAAGTGCTGCTTCTGGCTTATTGAGCAAGGCATCATGATAGGCGTTAAAAACAACATGATTTTTTTTGCAAATGCTGGCTAATGTTTTATCACGTTTAATGCTATAGGGCGTATAGTCATGATTCACAAATACAGCATCCACTTTTTCTTCTTTAATAAGCGCTGTTACTACATCTGCAGGTTGACCATAAAACAGATGCAGCTTACCACCGCGAGCAGCTAATTGTTCAGCTAAATCATCTAATGACTCAAGCATAAACTGCAGAGCATTGGTGCTTTTGTACTTATTGTCATCTGAAACCTGTGTAGGGTCGAAGATAAAGCAAGGAATAACCTGCGCTGACTGCTCAAGCGCTGCAATCAATCCAGTATTGTCAGTAAGCCGTAAATCCCGACGAAAAATAAAGAGTGATGTTTTTAGCATAATTACCGTATTAGTTTTAATGAGTTTTTACAATACGCGGGTTTCTTGACCAGCTTAATTGCAGAGTGGTATAACACATTTGTATTTTTATTGCATGAATTAAGGAGATTTGTACATGACTTTTATTAAGGCGTTTTTTTGCCGCCTCTTATGTAGTATTGGCATCCTGGCACTGCTGCCAGCTCTCGATGCTATTCCGCTCGACAATCCGGTTGATTCTCAGCCCATCTACAACCATTTTGGCCTGGACAAAGTGTACAAAGGACGCAGCGGTATTGAGTTTAAATTTCACCTCTCGCCTTTTTACCAACATGCTAGCACCTCTCGCAACGCAGCAGGAACCAAAGTTCCAGGTGGCGACCGCCTTGGTGCATGGAACTTTTTTGGCCTCTTTTTCGACGCAGTAGCTGCAGGCATTAACCCCTCCTTAGCACCCAAAACATTCAATGATGCAAATTACAAAAATATGCATGCCGCTCAAGGTGCGGTTGGTAGCATAACCTCTGTTCGACCGACTTCCTGGAGTAAAATCAATGGCCCCTTAGCGGATGACAAAGCAACACCTCCTGTGCCAGGAGCTGGTGGAGCAACAGCTCCTCCAGAAAGCGTTTATGCAGGTGGTAATGCACTATCACCGTATCGAATTGGCAATCGAGAGGTAACTACCATATACACACGAGGCATGGAAGGCGATATAACATTTGCTAATCGATTTGAAGACCTTGAACCTATTTTTGGCAACGTTTCAATGCCTACTAGTTATGAAAAAATCGGGGTACGTACACAACTGAATATCGATTTAGCGGCAGGTGTTGGTGTTTCAATTCGCGGCGGCGCTGTTGACATAAAAAACAAACCACGGCGCTTTATCTACGACTATCGCCTACAAAAAGATTTAGTTGCAAGCGGCATCCCAGAATTTTCAAGCGTTGTGGCGGCTGACGCTGACGCAGGTACCCCTACTTATACTACTAACCCAGTCGCGCAGGCTGACGCCATTGCCCTCTATGGCCAGCTCTTTTCTGCTGACTCGATTGGCGATATTGGCGATGAGCTGAATTACAACACGCGTATGTTTCATAAAACCTCGCCTGAAGACTTACACATCCAAGTGTACTGGCATAGAGCAGTGCCTTGCAAAGACAAAACTGGTGACACAGCGGTAACGCTCATCCCATACTTTGCTTTTGGCGGCTGGATTCCACTTTCAGAAAAATTCGATTCCAATAATGCCTTTGCCATCCCGGTAAGCAACCAAAGCAATACGTTTGGCCTTACCGCTGATTTCTCAATCGGCCTTGATTTCCCAGTACTGCCTAAAGCAGGCAAAGAGACGATTGGGGTTAGCTTTGGTGGCGGCGCGCTCATGTCCACCGCTGATACCCAGGCTAATCGGCGCTTTCCTTCAAGTGATATGCAACAAGGCCTTATTCCCTGGACGGCAGGCAGTGTTCGCCGTGAGCCAGGGGTCACCTGGTATATGAACGCCTCCCTCAAAGCAGAAGAATTTGTTGATGGGCTTTCGCTTTACGCTGATTACTGCTACACCATGCATGAACCAGATACCCTCTCGGTCACCGACAGCGACCCTGTCAAACAGAGACTTTTCCAGCGAGGGGTAGCTCGTTCGCAAACCGATTCTGCCTGGAAAAACCAACAAGTAAGCGCTGGCTTCAACTACGCCATCACCCCTAATGTAGCGATGAACAGCGCCTTTCAGGCGCATTTGAGCGGCGTACGCGTATACCGCACTGTGACGCTGCTGGGCGGCTTTACCGTTACATTTTGACAATTGGGGGAGAATGCTTTAAAATAGGGGTCCAGTGAAGAGTTCCCTTAAAAATTGTTCTTTAAATTATTATTGCTAAGGCGGAGTTTGGTTCCTATGGCCAAGAAAAAATTTAATATCGAAATTCAGGTTACTGGTAACCTAGAAAAAAGCCTGAAACAGTTCAAAAAGAAACTTGAACGCGAAGGCGTTTCGCGCGATATGAAGCGTCAAGTATACTTTGAGCCGCCTACACAAAAGAAACGCAAAAGACTTATGCGTGCGGTAAAAAATAACTTGATTAAGATGTACGAGAGCCAACTCTCTTAAAATAGGCTCTAAAGCTACATGACACAATCAAATGTTCGCGAAGTAAAGAGGGAACGTCGTAAGTCCCTCTTTCTTCAAGAGTTTTCCTTCCTTTTCCAAGAGCTACTACGAGAAGAACCATCGCTCATTGATGTGTTTGTTTCAAAAGTAGATTTGTCTAACGACACAGGTATCTGTTACGTCTATTTTTCTGCGATCAAAGAGCCTGGAGAAGAAGTCTTCAATCAAGCGCTTGAGAAGCTCAAGCTCTATAAGCCATCCCTACGCAAAGCTTTTGCTAACCGTATCAAAACACGCTACGCTCCTGATTTGGTTTTTATGTATGATAAAGCCAAAGAAAAAGAGCGCCGCATCAATGAACTACTGGATAAAGTTTCTGACGAGCTCCATCCAGATGGCAGACCAGGGGTGGATGAGTAGTTATCATTACCGATCATGCTTTGTGCTCAATGTTTAGGATATAGCAATATCCGCTCGTCCTGAGCTTGTCGAAGGACGCAGCCCGTTAGGGCAAGAAAGAGCGGACCTTTTTACAAGGTAAAGCCGGGATACTTGTTCTCAGATAATTCTGCTATTGCTTGCCAAAAATTGATGTCCTGTTTTCTATTTGCTAATCAAAGTCGATCTTTAGTGCCTGCCAAAGCGTAACTCCTAAATCTAGCAACAGCTCTTATTCTTGAAATTAAAATAGCTTATTGGTACCCTTTAGGAGACTTTTTGTATATATTCGAGGCTATAAATGCACTTGCGCTATTGCAATTGAGGAAAAAACATTGCAATTGAGGAAAAAACCATGAAAAAATATATCACGCTCACTCTGCTCTTAATCGTAATTCATACCATTTCTGCACAAACCGCAGCACGAAGAATTTTAGGCAACCTACCAAAAACTGCCCTTACACTTGATACCTTTAAAGCCGCTTCAAATGTTTTAGGTTCACGTGAATTTACCAATTATGGAATAGAGCCAATGGTCTTAGTTGATACGCTCTTTGGAACTGCAGTAGGATTTGGGGTAGGATCTTGCTACGCCACCTTACGCTATCGACAGCGTAAGGCTGAACACAAATTGTTAACTTTCGCAGTGTTATTGAACAAAGAAGATGAGATTAAAGAAATTATTAGTAATGGAGCTGACATCAACGAACTCTACGATGGTAAAAGATTACTCGAACTCGCAGTCTCAGCTAACGCCGTAAGCTCTATTCGCTGTCTTATTTCACTTGGAGCAAAACCAACTGCCCTAGATTATACTTACGCTATCGAACATAATTTTCATGAAGCAGCTGAGCTGTTGCAAAAATTATAAATTTAAAACCCACTATAGCTCTACGCACGTTGAAACCTCGGCAAACGCTCGTCAAAAGACCAGTCAATAGAGGCAAAAAAGAGCGGCTCTTATTTATTCCTACGGTAGAATTTTATAATGCTTTCATTCTTTGTATACATGCTTAAATGTGCTGATCAAAGTTTTTATGTTGGGCACACAGACAATCTACAACAACGATTATCACAACATATTCATGCAGCATCTCTTCGTTGCTACACAGCCAAGCGGCTGCCAGTCAGCTTGGTATGGCAGCAAGCATTTGCCTCTCGCGATGATGCCTTCCGAGCAGAACGAAAAATCAAAAAATGGTCTCATGCAAAAAAACATGCACTAGCGGCGCACCAGTGGGATATGGTAAGCTTGCTAGCTAAACAGTGATCATCAATGAAATTTTGTCCGCTCTTTCTTGCCCTACGGGCTGCGTCCTTCGACAAGCTCAGGATGAGCGGGATATCAGGATAATAAGCATGGCATATAAAACCGTTTTAAATTCAGAGCAATCCCACGCTCATATTTCCATCCCTCGCCCTACCCAAGATGATTCGGGTATACCTATTGCCGCAAGCCTTGCCACCGTTATTCGCGCTGAAGCAGAAGCTTTATTTGCTCTCAGCGGAAAGCTCTCGCCATCAGCAGAAATTCTTACAGAATTAATTCTTGCTACCACCGGGAAAGTTGTATTTTCTGGCATTGGTAAATCTGGCCTCATCGCCAAAAAAATTGTCGCTACTTTTTCAAGCCTTGGCATCGCCTCTTTCTTTCTTCACCCAACTGAAGCAGTGCATGGAGATCTTGGGGCTGTGCAGCCGGGCGATCTGTTTATTGCTCTTTCTAAAAGTGGCACCGGGTGGGAGTTTGAATATATTCTTCCTGTCTTGCGCTCTCAACATATCCCTACTAGCCTTATCTGTTGCCACCGAGGCACCGTAACCGAATTAGTAGATGTAGTTATCCAGCTCCCCTTTGATCAAGAAGCGTGCGTACTCGGGCTTGCACCCACCATCAGCTCGACACTCATGCTGGCCTTTGGTGATGCACTTGCTGTAGTTGTAAGCAGCAAACGACAATTTACCCGCCAGGCATTTGCGCGTAACCACCCAGCGGGCGCCCTAGGCAAAAAGTTATTACTTACCGTCCGTTCATTCATGCTTACCGGTGATCATTTGCCGCTACTAAAACCAGAGACACTATTTCAAGAAGTGTTGGTACACATCACTGCCAAAAAATGTGGTATGGGTATTGTGGTTGATGAAAAATCAAGATTGCTAGGTATTGTTACTGATGGTGACCTGCGCCGCGCATGCGACGAAGGGCCTGTTGTATTTGAAAAAACTGCGCTTGAAATTGCTACCAAAACACCGAAATTTATTTCTGCTGACACATTAGCCTATGTTGCGCTTGAAATAATGGAAGACTTTCATATAACTACGCTTGTAGTTGCTGAAGATAATCAGGTAATTGGCTTAGTTCATATTCATGATTTAGTGAAGGCGGGAATCACAACATGATTATTCTCATGCTTTTTATAGGTGGCCTCTGTTGGGGCTCATTTCTCAATATGCTTGCCACCCGCATTTTGCACAGGCGATCCCTCCTCGTGCATCGCTCGTACTGCCCAAGCTGCAAGCAGACTATTGCCTGGTATGACAATATCCCCTTACTCTCCTACCTCTTGCTTAAGGCACAATGCCGTTCATGCAAAGCGCCTATATCGTGGCTTTACCCTGCAACAGAACTAATTACAGCGCTTCTGGCAGTGGGATTGTATAGCGCTACTACAAATCCCTATACTTACACAGCTTACACACTCTTTTTCAGTGGGCTGCTTGCGGCAACACGTACTGATCTTGAAGCAATGCTCATTCCACAAACCTTTAGCCTCGGCCTTATTCCTCTTGGGTTAACGGCAGCTTGGTTTGGGGTCATTCAAGTTTCGCTTCTCGAAGCTGCACTAGGCGCGTTGTGCGGCTACGGCCTACTGTGGGCAATTGCAAAAATATTTTTACTCGCCACAAAGCGTGAGGGCATGGGCGCAGGTGACTACGACCTGCTTGCTGGCATCGGCGCATGGATCGGCCCTTTGGGCATCTGGCTTACGCTAATGATTGCATCATGCGCTGGCACCGTATTGGGCTTAGTATATTTATATTGTACGCAAAAAACACGTGCCACGCGTATTCCTTTTGGACCATTTCTTGCTGCAGGAGCAATAATGTATATTTTTTTTCGCACGTTGCTCTTGTCTTTATTTATTATTCCGTGATAAGGTGGCAGATATACTCTGGCGGAAAAAGGAGCCTGGAGAGAAAACAATATTAGGGGCTGTTGCTGAGCAACAGCCCCTAATGTGTGTTAAGCAACTATAGCCCGTTCATTATATGCTTAATATCGCGTGCTTCACTTACTGTCCAGACATCATTTTTTTTATCGCCACTAATATCCCCTGCAGCGGCGGCTGTAAATTTATTTGCATCGGCACTCGTTTGACCGAGTGCACTGCTGCTCGTTTTCAATTTACCAGTAAAAAAGTGTACGCCTTCTTGTGCACCTTCACTGTTAAAACCATAGGTATAATAAAAATTTTGCTCAGCAGCCCCTTCTGTGTATCCTGCTGGTTTCCAGCCCAGACCATCTGGCCCGCTTAATACCGTGGTATATTTACCGTGCTGTGCAAAATAAGCCTGCTGAGCGGTGTGCAGTGATGCTAAATTCATGGCTACTTCAGCCTGATATGCTTTTGCCTTATATTTAAATAAATGTGGAATGCCAAGTGCAGCAAGAAAAGCAATGATTGTGACCACAATCATTAACTCAATTAACGTAAACCCCTTATTCATTGCGTCTCCCCCCAAGGATTTTAACAGTAGTAATTTTCTTTAAGATGGCACAGAAGCAAGCCTCGGTACAAGCTTGCTGTAAAAGCCCATAAAAAAGTCCCCGACTACTCGAGGGCCTCTCCGCTCATCTATCACATAAAACGACTAATGTTTACTCTTTATCATGAGCTGCAGGACCTGTTCGGGTTCGCTTGCTCACCGCAGCAGCAGAAGCAGCCATAACACTTGTTCTGCTATCAATTGAAGATCCCTCTGTCCGCTTTTTTTTGTTTTTTGCTTGCGTTAGAGATTTTTCAGCATGCTGTATGCTGGTAACTATTGCCTGACAAACGCCTAATTCATTACTGATTTCATCATCAATATCTGCATGACATGCCATACGCCCTAAAATTTCGTTATTAATTTCGCTGAATTTGTTTCTCGCAAATCTTCTCATAGAAGTCTTTCCATTAGCCATCTTGTCATGTATGCACCCAGGATTTTGCAGAAGAGCCCTTTCAATAATACCAGCTGCTCCATTAGCAATAGCAAATTCTAGGTCAATAGCACGCCAAACAATCTCCTGTTTTGCTACATCATCGCCGCAGTAAGCTATTAATGCTACCACTGATTCTTTATCATCAGCAGTAACCATATCATCCATAGCAACCTTAAAGACATCAGCTTCTCCTGCATGAAGAGCTCTTTTTGCCTCAACCAGTGTTTCCAGTTTACTTTCAGCCTCTCCTGCTGTTTCCACTACAAATGCATCACTTTCAGAAGCATCATCACTTGCAGCAGCTACTATACCAATAGCCTCTTCTGATAAGACATCATCGCTTTCATTCAAATCATTAATCAACCTGCTTGTGCGTCTTGTTTGTATTGACAACAAATCTACTAATGATGCTCCAACAATAAATTCTTGTGCCTGAGTAGCCACCGTTTCTGATGATGCAGCTAACAACACTAATGCTCCAACAGTAAAGCCACTAGGATCTGCATTTCTAAGAAGCTCGGTCATTGTATCTTTAAATGTTTCAATTTTTCGAACAATTGTCAGCGCATCCAACTCCTTAGGGGCCCATGTTACAACATGCTGCAAAAGGTTAGCAAACATCACCCTATCCTCTTTTGCTATGATAACCCGCAAAAAAATGTTGATTTGGCTATCATCAGCTGATTCAAATAATTCCCTGGCACTATCAAGTGAGTAAGTGATACATGCCTTATCAAAATCTGCATACAGCATGCTGCTTGCACATGCCTGCTGTATAGCTCCAACTACTACCAACAATATTATACGCATTAAAAAGTTCATTTTCATTAGTCCCCCTCCTATTGCAGGTACTCTTATTTCTCAATTTTTTCTTGTATATTTGCTTCGCGCTCTAAGCGTTTATGCATGTAATGCAAGATAATATCAGTATTTTAGATACAAACAAAGCTTATTGTATCGCTAAAATGCACTTCCAAAAAAGTACTAAAGTCCCCTGAAGAGCCAGGAGACTTAAACTAATGCTAGCACAGGGATTAATTAAACAGGACAGTACTTAGAACATGATTAACTATGAATAAAAGCATATGCTTCTATCAAATAGTCCCCATCAGAAACAACTGCTAAAGATTCTCCTAAAAGGTGTTTAAAATGATCTATCTCATACGATGATATATCATCTTGACAATCATTCAGCTCTTGAATGATTTGATTGAGCAAGGAGATGTCTTGATTATTGCTCATAGCAGACGTAATCGCCCTCAATGCAAAGTCGTTAAACCATTTATAGTCAGCAATAAGCAGCTCCCTAACGCTATCAGCCGAATAAACAGGATACCAGATCCTCACTTCTGCATTCCCAAGAGGAACGGTTGTTGTGATATAAGAATTCCAGAACTTTTGAAATAGAGCAGTTTCTGGATGCGCCAAAGTGGCGACAATCCGAACCTGTTCTATTTCATCTGTCGCTATATTTTTTGCACTTACTCTAAGAACCCCAACAAAAAGACTGGCAACCCCTTGCTGGTAATTATTAAAAACTAACACTACAAACAATAAAAAAAATTTGCTCCACATCTTCATAATTTCGCCTCTTTACTTGGTCATAAAAAAGGTCCCTGGTTACCAGGGACCTTAAAAACTATATCAATCTTGTTATAGACTAGCTAACAAGCACTTCGGCACGGCGGTTTGGAGAAAGTGCTTTAATTAAATCAGCACGTTTTGGCGCATGCGAAAAAACCAATGGACGCTCATAGCCTAGGCCCATGGTTTTAATAGACTCATCAGGTACCCCATGAGCTACCATTTCTTGTCTAACACTTTCAGCACGACGCTGGGAAAGAGCAAGATTGTATGCAGCTGATCCAATTTGGCAAGTATGACCTTCAATTACCACTTCTTTGCCATCTTTAACAGCTGATTGTGCCAATTCAATGTCTTCATTAACTACTGGTTTTTGGTCTGGACGAATGTCATTTTTGTTGAAGCTAAAGTGCACGGGCTTAAAAGAGTAATTAGCACGGTCAGTATCTTGTTCAGCAATATCACGATCAACTTCTACGTTGTTACTTGCAACCACTTTTTTATCTGCAGGACTAATAAAGTCCAACTCATCATCAACAAATGCTAATTCTGACAATTTATCATCAAAGAGAGCTTCAGTTTCATTACTCAACGGAATCTCAGTCGTAGCAGCAAGTTTTTTCTCTTTTGGCTTATTACATTTTTTACCGCAACCAGCAACAAAAACTAGCGCTACAGCCAGCAACAATGAGAGCTTATTAGAATGTTCCATGAGGGGTCTCCTTAACTTTATTGGGAAATTTCCTACCTATTGCAAAAATCTTTAGGTATACTAGGGGGGTGATTCATAAACATCTTACTTATTTTTTATGAAAAATCTACCTAAAGCACCTGAGAATTATTAAAAATTGTAACAAGGCACGCATTGTGAAAAGAATATTGATCAACAAAGATTCATGGCAGACGCGCGTTGCTGTAATGAATAACGATCGCCTGCAAGACATATACTTCGATACACACAACAAAGAAGATCTTGATCGTTGCTTTTTTAAAGGACGCGTCTCTAAGGTGCTGCCAGGCATTCAAACCGCCTTCGTTGACATTGGCCAACAAAAGGCAGGATTTCTGCACATCACCGAAATTGACCGCGCGTTGGCAATGGAAAAAGTTACGGAATACATGCAAGAAGATGGCCGCGAAGAATTGCCAGAACGTGTTATAAAAAGCAACCTGGATGTAGGAAAAATTTTCAATGAAGGCGAAGACATCCTCGTACAGGTTATCAAAGAGCCAATTCATGAAAAAGGGGCCAAACTTTCTACCTGCTTTACCCTTCCTGGTAAATTTTTAGTCCTCATGCCCAACATTCCGCATCTTGGCGTTTCTAAAAAAATTGAAAATCGTGAAGTCCGCAACCAACTGCGCGAGCTCATGCAGGCTTCCTTGCCACCAGGCATGGGCGCTATTGTACGTACTAACGCTGAAGGCCGTGATATTCAAGACATCGTTAAAGATTTAGCTTTCTTGATCTCAACCTGGAAATCTATCCAGAAAAAATTTAAAAAAGCCAATGCTGGCGAAAAAATCCACGAGGATTTGCCGGTATCACTACGGGCCGTGCGTGACCACTTAGATGAAGATGTTGATGTCGTTATCTGTGATGATCAAGAAGAGCTGCGTGCGATCCATAAGTTCATCAAATATATTACTCCTGAGCACCTAGGTAAACTTCGCTACTACAGCGGCCCGCCCACACTGTATGACCGCTATGATATTGATAACCAGCTTGATAAAGCACTACAGAAAAAAGTGCAGCTCAAGTCAGGGGGCTCTATCATTATTGAGAGCACCGAAGCAATGACGGTTATTGACGTTAACACGGGCAAATTTACCGGGACAGGGTCACTGGAAGAGACGATTTTAAAAACCAACTTGGAAGCGGCAGAAGAATTGGTTACCCAGCTTCGTTTGCGTAATATTGGCGGCCTGATTGTAATCGATTTTATTGATATGGCAAGCTCCTCTAATCGAGGAAAATTGTCGCGCACTTTAGAACGCTGCCTGAAGGAAAAAGATAAATTCCAGTCAGTTACCCTTAAAATTTCTGAGTTTGGGCTCGTACAAATGACGCGGAAGCGCTCAGGTAAAACACTCTTGCAGCAACTTACTAATGTCTGTGCTTCATGCAGTGGTTGTGGTTTTTTAAAGTCTGTGCCAAGTATCAGTTTTCAAATTTTGCGTACCATTAAAGAAGAGATTCGCGCGAAAGGGCTCACTGAAAACTTGTTGCTCATGGTCTCACCAAAAGTGTTTGATTACTTGATTCATCAAGAATATCAATCTATTCTGCAGCTTGAAAAAAACTTAAATTGTAAGATCATGGTTGAATCTAATGACGCATTTGATGATGCTCAGCACACCATAAAAAAAATGTAATTTGAGGACATGCAGCTCTATGTCACACGAAAATACTACGGTTCTAGACCGTTACCCTGCCTATGAAGCCATTATTGGCATTGAAGTACACGTACAGCTCAAAACAGAAACAAAAATTTTCTGTTCGTGTCCTAACCAATTTGGCTGTGATCCAAATACGAATATTTGCCCTGTTTGTACTGGCCAACCAGGTGCATTGCCAGTGCTCAATAAAAAAGTTGTTGAATACGCTATGCTAGCGGGGCTTGCAACGGAGAGCGATATCACCCGTAGCAATACCTTTGCCCGCAAGCACTATATGTACCCTGACTTGCCGAAAAATTATCAAATTACGCAAGGCGATGTGGCAATCTGTATGAATGGAGCCATTCCGATTAAAACTATTGATGGGCAAGATAAAAATGTGCGCTTGATTCGCATGCACATGGAAGAAGACGCCGGTAAAAACACCCACGGCACAGGTGGGATTAGCTGGGTTGATCTTAATCGTGCAGGCACACCTCTGCTTGAAATTGTAACGCATCCGGACATGGCAAATTCTGTTGAAGCAAAGAATTATTTAACCCGTCTCCATACTATTATTCGTTACCTTGGCATCAGCGAAGCCAATATGGATGAAGGCTCATTTCGAGCTGATATTAATATCTCAGTGATGCCAAAAGGTTCAAAAACATATGGCACCCGAGTTGAGCTGAAAAATATTAATTCATTTCGCTTTATTGTAAACGCCATTGAGTACGAAATTGAGCGTCACATTGAGTGCCTTGAAAAAGGCGAAAAAATTTCGCAAGAGACCCGCCAATGGGACCAGAAAAATCAAAAAACTACTTTCATGCGGTCTAAAGAAGAAGCCCAAGATTATCGCTACTTTACTGAACCAGACCTTCCACCCGTACTAATTGACGATGCCTGGCTTGTGGCTATAAAAGCACGTTTACCAGAACTCCCTCACCACAAAACCGCGCGCTTTCAGACAGCATACGGCATTCCTGCCTATGACGCTGACCTCCTTACTGAAGAGCTTGATAGAGCTGTCTTTTTTGAAGAAGCAGCTAAAACATGTGGTAATGCCAAAGGCGTTTGCAACTGGATTCTGCGCGATGTATTGGGTTATTTAAAAGAACACAAGCAAGAGCTACACGAAATTAAACTCACTCCGCAGGGGTTAGGCGAGTTGGTTAAAGCACTTGATAGTGGCTTAATTAATAGCAAAGTAGCACAAGATATATTTGTTGAAATGGTACAGACCGGTAAATCAGTCGCAACGATTGTCGATGAAAAAGATTTGAAACAAATCGGCTCAACTGAAGAGCTAGAAGCTATTGTGCTTGCTGTACTTGCAGCAAACCCTGACAACGTTGCTAAATACAAAGCTGGCAATGAACGGCTATTTCCTTATTTTATTGGGCAAGCAATGAAAGAAACAAAAGGCAAAGGCAACCCGGTTATTCTGCAAGAGCTGCTTAAAAAGCATTTGAGCTAAATGCCCTAAGGCGATTTATTTCTATTTGCAAAAGACCCCAGCTGCGAACAATATATTGTTCGCAGCTGGGGTCTTTTATTATATTGTAAAAAAGTATTAGTGCATTATTTAGGAGGGGGGCTAAATGCTTAACATAATGTTCTTTTTTTTACTGTTGCCAACAGCATTACTCAGTCGGTTGCCATCAAATGTCGTTGGAACTGATATCTTTCCTGATAGCTTAGATTGCTCAATTGAGGTAAGAACAGGAAAAGATGCAACTGAAAAACGCACATGGTCCTTACCAACAAAAGCACTAAACCTCGCTTATGGCGCAGAATGTTTTGAAACATGCCTTCAGCCTCTCTATCATTTTACTGAAGCAGTAAGCATCACGCAAAAAAGTGCTGATGATGTAACAAAACTAGATACTTTATCTTTCTTACACGATGCCGCAGCAATTGAAAAAACAGTAAAATCATATAATGAAATTAACCCAATCGCCATACTAATACGTGCTCTCTTTATACAAATTCCAGGCACCCAAGGGCTGAATGATCTACGAGTCTCCAAAACCTTTATTTCTTCCGAAGAAAGTGGAGCAATTAACTGGGAAAAAACATTACAAATATGGTCAGAAGCAATTATCACAACCCTAAAAATTATATCTCTTCCAAGCATATATCCAGACCAAAAACTTGCTTATTATCAAAACAACGCGCAAACAAATCGTATATTAAAAATGGTTTCAGATACCTCATTTAATCAAAACCCTATTCTGAGAAGATTGCTTGGCGTTTATAATTTTAACATAGCAAACAAACCATCGATAGGCGCACTCCTTTTTGATTGCACTCAGTGGACAAAAAAACACGGGTTAGGCGAAGACTTCACTATTCGTATCTTCATGGCAGGAGTATATGCTTTAATTGGACATGACAAAAGATTAATTGAACAATTTTATGATATTTTAAAACGTGGACTTAGTACTGACTTACCAGCTCTAGCAGAAGAGATTGAAACATTTCCAGCAGCTTACAGCTCAACAGTATCAGATAAAAGCCCATCAAAGGAGTTTTATATCAACATACGTCAATTAACTGGCCTCTTCAAACCTATCACTTATTCTTCTAGTACCGTTAACGGGATACATTTTCCTGATTGCATGGAAACCCTCATTAGAAATATAGTGTTAATATTGATTATGCAAGAGACTGGCTCATTTGATATAACTTTTTTACACAAACCTTTTCAAGCTTTTTTTCAAGCGTTTCCAACGCTTGAAGCACAAATGACTCCAGCAGCGCACACTGCATGGGGAGAATTAGTTTCAAATCTTGACATAGGGCTAACATACTGTTGTCCAACAAATTGCGAGATAGATGCGACTCCAAGAAATGTTTTTATTGCGCTCAACTATATATTTAATTTAGAGATTCCTGCACTAGTTCATCCAGAACCAGCAGAGACATTTAATGCCAATTTAAAAAAATATATTGACCAACTAAATGAGCAATACACTAAAAAATCAATATCACCATTTCGCGATTGTATAGATATTATTAATCTGACTGAGGCTAGCTTAGATTTTTCAATCAAGGGGCTTACTAGCGAATTCACCGGCACAATAAATTTTGGAGGACATGGAGAGATTCAAAAAAAAGCAACCTCAGAAAGAGAGCGCGCTAGAACAAATCTCTTCCCATTTTTAGAACATAAGATTAATCAAGACCCTTCTGCTCGATATCCATTTAATATTTTAACACTAGACAATCCTTTCTTACCTTTTTCAAGCCTAACAGACACCTCTGAACCTTACCAATGGTTGATACCCTTTTGGTACCATAAGATATTGCTTTTATTAACCCAAGAGCCAAGGCGCTTTATAACAATACTTTTAGATCCAGTAGATAAAGGTTTTTTATTTTCAGAAGCAATAAACTGCTTAGAATATCTTTATAAAAATGACAAATTAGCTGAATGTGAAGATCGTGCAAAAGCCATTGTAATAAGATTATTAGAAGTAAAAGATAGCCATCTTCTCCTAAAAATACGAAAGCATATACTCAATCTAGTACTCAAATGGCATCTTGATGATAGAATGATGCTTAGTCTTATTTCAACAACAATCGAAGACGCAAAAGACATAGAAATTTTTTTAAGTCTATTTTCTTCAGAATTTGAGTTCCAGCTGAAATATAATACCTTTCTGCAAGAAAAAATTATCTCACGCTTGAAAGAACTTGGACAAGAAACAAACACTTATGCTCGTGAAGCAGCCTCTTTTGGCATGGTAGAATTGTTACTAAAATTAAGAAAATCAAGCGACTATAAAGACCAGATCTTTCAAATCTGCAAAAATATCTTTGGATACGAAGAATTTACTAAGGCCTTACAGGCCTATATTACTACGGGATTACAAAACAAAAATGCTGCTTTTATTTTAAACATCGCAAAAGATATTTTTACTCAAAATATAAGCACCATAAAAGAATCTGACAACCCTCAAAGCAAAATCATGCTCAATAATATCATTCACCTCGCTACATGCCTCCAGCTGGGGGCAAAAAAAGAAACGCTAAATCTGTTTAAGGCATTATCCAAGGAAGGATTTGCGTTAGCAGAAACACTTGATTTTGCAAATAAAACCGGATCCCTTAATTTATATAGAATATTGGCTAAAAAAGACTTCAATATAGATGCAATAGAGGGCGCGCTAGAAGAGCAATATCACTCGATTACAGATACATCTTATGCAAAGCTTTTGAATGAATTAATCTCGAAAAACAGAGGGCTCGATCTAGCTCTAAAGGCTGCAAAAAGAGATATCAAGCACGCTGACTCTATCGCCCTGCTTTCAATTCTTATTGAAAAAAACTATGAACTAGATGATATCGCCTGGGAGATTTCAAATTACCTTCCCTCGACACATAGCGCATTCCAGCCCCTTTCAGATGTGCTCAAGGAAAAGGGCATTTCTGTTACTAGCGAATATGTTGAAGAACCATACGACCCTGCTGCCATTTCTTATCAATATACTAATGGAAACGATAGCGATTATTTGCGTTCTAGCTCCCCTTACGACCCTGACCCCTACTACGCAGACCCATCTAGCTTTGATTCCGGTTATTACGCAGAACAAACCCCCTACCCAGAAGACTAGATTTGTTCAGGAGAAATAGCAAAGGTTAGCTTTGCTATTTCTCCCCTGTAAAAGCGTTATACGAAAGCGATGGCTTGTATGAATAGCGCTCTATCAAGGCTTGCTCTTCGCGCAACACACGTGGCACATCAAGCACCAATAACTTTTTATTCTCAGTCTTGATAATAATAGATTTCTTATTTTCAGCAGCTACACGTGCAAATGCTGCGCGCACATCAGCAAGCGTCCGGACAGGCATATCATCAATAGTATCAAGCACATCACCAGGTCGAAAGCATCGCGCAGCATGTGCCTGTGATGCTGGAAAAAGGTGTGTTACCAGCACACGTGGTTCATATTGCGCTTCTTGCTGCTCATACTTGTACAAGCCTCTTGCTATCTTTTTATCTATTTTTTTGAGCTCTGTAAGATGATTAAGCGCCAATGGCATAATTACCATCCCTGCAAATACTTCATATGGAATATCTTCATAACCGGGGTACATTCTCCTAATTGGTAAAGGCGGCACACTGTCAAATGTAACTGTAGATTCCAACCGCTTACCTTGGCGATATACCACAAGCTGCAAGGGCTTGCCTATTTCAAACCGATTAAATAGTGCCTCAATCGATACTTTGTCATCACTCCAGGGTAAGACTGTTTCTCCATATGCATCAATTTGATGCTCGTTAATCATATAAATCATATCCCCATCAAGCACACCTGCTTTTTGAAGCAATGAACCATTATGTACATGAGTAATATAGAGCCCACCAGGCTGCGGGTTGCCCAAATAGCTGGTAAGCTCTTTGGTTGCTAAAATATGGTCACCGCCAAGCACTGGGGTATGAAACAACCGCTGCGAACGCAAGGCACGAAGCAAATTTTTAATATCATTAACAGGAATAATATAGGCAATATTTTGCGCCATTTTTATATTTACACGAGAAGTATTAACCCCTATAACTTCGCCCTGTGTATTCAAGCTAGGCCCGCCAGAGTTACCTGGATTAAGCGATGCAGTAAGTTGAATATATGAATTATCAGCAGCCATCTCGCGTTCACAGCTCACGCTACCCTGAGTACTCTTAAGTTTTTCCTGCCCAAGCGGATAGCCCAATAATAAAATCTCATCCATGCGGCGCACTTGGTCAGAATCACCCAGCTTTAACGTAGGAATATTGGTAATGCGGCTCTCTAAAAAAGCCCGCGATTTAGATGCTACCTGCAATAAGGCAATATCCCGCTTAGGAGCTACCCCTACTACTTCAACGTCAAATTGCTCTTTGCCTTGTGAAGGAACCTGGATCTTCACCCCATAAGCAGCCTGCTCAACCACATGAAAATTGGTAATAATGTAGATTTCGCCCTCTACATTAATAAAAAAGCCGGTACCAAAGCTTTTTTTATGATCTGACAAGCGAAAAGGCTGCAGCCAATTAAATGGCGTTCGTTCAGCAAAAATTTGCACAACCGCATCTTTGGCCATCTGCTGCACAGCATGCCACGGCGATTGCCTTAAGTTATCCTGCCCCCTGGCAGTAACTGAAAAAACCGTTAAAAAAAACCATATAAATGCATAGAATACGTTCATTATCTTCATCCTAAACTCCTCCATTATCACCTCTCAGTCTACCGGGAGTCATTTAAAATTTACAGATATGAAATATATTGCTGATTTTAGCGCTTATTTAACGATCTTTAGGAACATACTTGATGGCTGGTAATTGTATTTTTCGGCAAGCCCAAGCTCTTGTTCAATTACATCGGCTAGGCTAAGTACCACCATCAATCCATCAGCATCTTCAAAAATAATATGCCCGGTATCAAGGCTTTTCTGGATTGCCTCGCGATAATCTGCGATTGTTTTTACTTCATCGCCATTTACCTTGGTCAGCACATTGAGAGGACGGTCAAAGACACGGTTCTTAGCCAGCGAAGACTCAGGAAACACATGTGTCACCAACAACCGAGGCTCTTGGCGATTTTCTGGCGTTGTAAACTGGGTAAACATTGCCAAATCAGCTGAACAAGCATTAAGGTACTGCTTTAAGCGAGGCAATGCTAATAAGTAATGGTTCATGGTCATTTCCATTACCACACAGCCAGCAAAAATTTCGTACGATGGCTCTCTATCAAAAGGTAAGAATTTGCGTTTTATTGCATAGGGATTATCAAATGACTTGGTTACCTTAAGCACTATCTGCTCTCCAGCACGCCATACCTCGGCTCCAAAGGTATCAGCATAATGAATGCGGCCAAGGACATCGGCCAGCTCCATTTTGTGGCTTGACCACGGCACGGCCACATAACCAAAGCGATCGACAGGCATACGGTCATTAAAGGCAAGAATTGCCATTAGTACATCGCCTTTTTGCATCCCCGCTGTATCAAACAATGATTTTTTATGTACTTCAGTTATCAACAAACCGCCCTCGCCTGGTACATTCAGATAGGCAAATGTTTCTGGAGTGGTAGGGGCTCCAGAAATCCCCCAAAACGGCCGCTCCAGTACTTTGCCATTTTTCAATTCGGCAAGCACTACTTTTTCACGCGAGATAGGCAATACATAGTTCAATCCCTGGCGTTCGCCAAGCCCAGCAACTAAAATACCAACTACCTTACCATCTTGGCTTACACAAGCACCACCTGAGTTGCCAGGAAACGCCGCCGCCGTAGTGGTAAAACACTCCCCGCAATCAATTGACTCATGGCCTGAAATGATACCCGTTGCATGTTTGATGTGGGGCTCGCCATTAGGATAGCCAACAAGTGTAACTTCTTCACCTTGGCGGACAAGATCAGAATCGCCCAGCTCAAGGATTTTAATACTTTTATTTCCCATTTTTTGTTCAAGTATTTCACGCTGTCCCGGCTTAAACTGCAAGCGTGCAATGTCAAATTCTGGGCTACCGCCAACAAATTCTAGCTCAATATATTCTTGCCAAGCACTCGGGTGCTGCAAATAAATAACATCGGCATTATCCACCACATGGTAATTGGTAATAATCGAAAGCTCTCCATCAAGCATCACAAAAAAACCACTACCAGCGCCCTGCTGCAACTGTTCACGCTTAAACGGTGTCTGAAAATTGAATGGCGAAGCATAGGCAAAAATCTGCACTACTGACTCTTTTACTTCGTCAAATACATCAGCCCATGAGCGTTTTTCTAGTGAGACTTTTTTGAGCGCTAATGCATTATCTTTCTTGCCACACTGCTGTTGCTTGCCAGAGGCTTTTAGGCTCTGCGCTAAAACCGTATTTCCAGAAAACGTTGCTATCAAGCAGACTAATGCTAATTTCTTACAAATCATCTGATATCCTCTTGCATTTTATGCTAAACACACCTTATCTTAACCACTAGGCTGATAAAATACAAATCGATCGCATTATTAGAGGCTTTTTTCGCATGATTGATCAATTACACGGCACCATCACGGCTATCAAAGAAAAAATGCTTACCCTTACTGTCCATGGGGTTGGTTTTGGTTTGCACATTGCACAGCCGGCTCAGTATACCCTTAACCAAGAGCAGCACTTTTACACCTATCTGCACTGGCATCCCGATAACGGTCCCAGCCTGTACGGTTTTACTACAGAGCTTGAGCGCCGCGTATTTTTGCTTATTATCGATTGCCCTAAAATTGGGCCCAGTATCGCCAATACCATTTTGTCACAACTTTCAGCTAGTCACTTTTTAGAACTTATTGCTACCGCCAACCAAGATGGGCTTTCTGCACTCCACGGCATTGGAGCAAAAAAAGCTGAACAGCTTATCGTCGAGCTCAAGCAAAAAGTACAAAAACTGCTTAAGTCTGGTGATGTGGTAGTAGAACAGCAGCAAAGCTTTGTCCACTGGCAGCAGCTCCAAGATGTGCTTACCTCACTCAACTATAGCCGCCCAGAAATTACTAAGACCACCCAATACCTGGCAGATAAATATGCTCAAGAACCCCAACCTCTCGACCATCTTATCAGAGCAGCCCTGGCATTTTTGTCACAAAAGCACACCTAGAGCGTTTACGCTCCTCGAGCTGCTGGTTGTCTTGAGTATTGTGCTTATTCTCGCCTCCATAGGAGCGCCGCTGCTGCTCAGGCGCTCAAAAACAGCAGACCTGACTAACGCGCTGACCGAGCTGGAATTGTTATGCCGCTGCGCGCAGTATATTGCTTGTGCCAGCAACCAACAGCAAACTATTACCCTAGACACGCAAGAGAACACGTGCTCACTTACCACCAAGCAAACAACTTGGCAGGTAGAGCTACCAAAAACATGCTCTTTTGGCGTACTGCCGCACGCCCTTGGGCCACCCAGTGAACCAACAAGAAAAATTATGCAGGCTGTAACGTTTCCATCTGAAAATAATCAATGCAAGATTTTATTTCAACCTACCGGAGTAATTTCTCCTGGGACCGCCTATATAATTGACAAACAGGAATCACAGCTAGGCGCTTTAACCTGCGGCATTTCTCAGGTATCCTATATAAGAAAGTACGTGTATAACAATCGTACGTGGCATCTACTAAAAAAGTAAGCCTGAAAGCGCTCCAGCATGTTGCGAATCATGTTACGAATCATGACCGCTTTTGGCGTTAGTCTTGTACTGGCGCTCTGGGTTATCCAGAACAGTACGGCCCTACAAGATACGGTCAGCACTAAAATAATTCAGTTCATCGAGAAAGATTGGTCTGCGCGTATCAGCTCATGCAAACCACGCATCAATTTTTTTACCTTCTCGATGTATCTAGAAAAAGGCACTGTCACGCCTACAGATGACAAACAGTTCTCCTGGTCATTTGACGAATGCCATGTACACGTTTCACCACTTGCTCTGCTTTCTAAGCGAGCAGCGCACCTCTATCTTACCTTTAACAACATCAAAGCAACCACCAGCGCAACGAGTGAAAAGATCGATATTATTGAGCATATTAAAACTATTTTTCAAACGACTGATTTAGAAATTGCCGTAGAGCCCAAAGCATTAACCGTCAATAACATTGATTTTGCCATGGATTACGGCAAGCAAAAAATTGTCTGCAAAGTACCAGGTACTTTTTATATAGCCAACGATCACAACTTACTCCAATTCAAAGAAGAAACATGGCACGGGTACCTTGACCTAGAACAAGCGCTGCTTACCATGCAAGGAGCGCCATATGCGCATCATGCGCAAGGGCGCCTCACCTTCCATCGCAATAATCGCGATGGCACGTGGCTATTTTTAAGCAAAATAGCCACCAAGCTGCCAGTACTTGACCCGGCAGCAGACTACACTATCACTGGTAGCTGGGATGCTCAGGGGGGTAAACTACTGCTTATGGATAATCAAAACAGCGGGCCCGCTTTTCCACCCCTGCGGGGCGTCCTTCGACAAGCTCAGGATGAGCGGGGCACCTCAACTTCATCGACTCGTTTAGCAATGACCTTTTCATACCCCCTTACTATCGGGCTGCGTGGTTCATTCCCTGTTAACCATCTCAAAACAGCCGTCACGCTGCTTGGCAGCAAACAAGCAAACCTTCATCCCATCGGCGGCACGTGTGCCATTGATGTAGTGCTTTTGCCAAACGAACAAGGCATCAGAAGTAGTGGCACCTTTGACGTAACAGGATTGACCATTGGTGATCTTGCGTTGCCACATGTTGGCATTAATCTCTACCCACAAACTACCCCCGTTGCTGCTGCCTCCTCTATGGTAGCGTCAGCAGCATATGGCCTTACTGGTTCACTTTCATGGGATTGGGAGCACAACCTGGGGACGCTTAACCTGACCAATACGCAGCCACTACAAACAACTACCGGCCCTGATGCAAAAGCCCACTATGTAATTGCACCCCACACATGCAACGTACACCTCACCTGTGATACGCAGGGTCTTTGCAAAGGTTCATATAAGTGCAGCATTACCAATGCATTGTACGATACCACCGTTAACCACCGCGGCTTACTAGCTTTTAAGGATCAAAAAATTGCAATCAAGGGGCATGATGACCGTGGCAGCTACGCCATTAAAGCGGCATTTGATCCGCATCCATTCCTGAAAAGCATCCACTACGCTAACAATGACCAGGTACCTATTGTTTCTTGCAAGACAAGCAAGACTGCTCCCTTTGTGCTTAAAGGCTCAGTCAGCTGGCATTTTTTAAAGCGTTTTTTAGATCAACACATCCGCCGCATGATCTTTGGCAATCAAAGCTCATTCCACCTTGCGCTCAATCAAGAAAATCCACAAGCGCTTAAGGCTGACATCGCGCTGGAGCGTGGCTCATTTTATATGCCAGAGTATCACAACCTCCTCCGCAGCTGCAAAGCTTCGGTCACGGTACACAGAAACGAAAAGCGGTTAGAAATAGATGATTGTGCTATTGGCATGAGCAAAGGGAGTATCACCTGCCCTCATGCCGTACTACAACTTGACGCAAACAATGATATCGCTCACCTCATGGCACCTTTATGCATCGAAAACTTATTTGTGAATTGGAAAAAAGACTTTTATGGCTTTGTATGTGGAACCCTAGCATTAAATAAACAAACTGATGCGGCTGCCTTACTTTCAGGTACGCTGGTTCTTAAAAAATCAGTACTGCGTGATGCATTTTTGCGCGGCGAATCTACCTCGCCAACCTTTTATGGACCAGGCGGCAACTTGGCAACACAACTCCCCCTTCCACTAGCGTTGGATGTACGACTAGTTACCGAAAAGCCTATCCATGCCAAGACTGGCTCATTCAACGCTCAAGCAAATGTTGATCTACACATGGTAAGTCCAGCACAAAAAGACTTTTTTGCAGCCCCCGTAATCACCGGCAGCATTGATTTAGAAAAAGGAGCTCTTCATATTCTTAATCAATCGCTCACCATTCAATACGGCAAAATCCAGTTTCTCCATAATAATTTTAGCGACCCTCTCGTTGACTTGGTTGCACGCAACCGCATTGGCAAACACTTGGTAACCCTCCAAGCAACGGGCTCCTTGCAGCAACCTACCATCTTGCTTGAATCCACCCCTGCGTTGAGTGAAGAGCAAATTATTGGGCTCCTTTTAACGGGTTCTGAACAGTCAAGCTTACAGGCAGACTTACCGGCCATGCTGCTTCAAAACCTTGATGTACTCGTTTTCAGCAATAAAAAAGAGCGCAAGGGACACGCGCTGCGAGATACGCTTACTAAGACATTTAAGTATGTCCAAATCACCCCTAATCTTGACGCTAGCAAAACAGGGCGCGGTGCGCTCAAGGGAACGCTTTCGGTTAACCTAACCGATCAGCTGCGGGCGAAAATTGACAAAGATATTGATATGCAAAATAACTTCTCGGCGCAAGTGGAATACTTGCTTTCAGACAATCTTAATTTAAAACTGGTGCAAGAGTTACGCGGCGAACGGGGCATTGAGCTGGAGTTTCAGGTGAAAGTTTAGGCCTTTTTCACTTCCCCGCCCTGTACTTCATTTTTCACAGTCGATTTAGCTAACAAGACATCACGCTGTTTTTCCAGCGCCAGCAACCGTTGTTGTTGCTCTTCAAATTGCTTGGTTAATGCCATCTTCGATTGTTCAAAGGTCTTTTTAGCAGATGCTAACTGGAGCTTGCTCTCTTGCAACCCTTCAGCCAGCTTTTTCTTAAGCTCCACGCATTCATTTGAAGATGCCTTTGCCACTTTGTAGAGTTTTTCTACTTGGTCAAGCAATGCATATACTTTTGGCTGAATAGCCGGAAATTGCTTACGCAGGCTAATCAAACCATCAGTAATTTTGCTGTATGCATCAGTAGCCACATCACCAACCGCATAAACACGCTGTGCTAGGATAAATAGCGCCAAAAGAACAATTCGCTTCATGAAAAGACCCTCTCTCTCAACCAACCACTACTGCTTTTTTACCATAAAACGGGTTAATGGGTTTTTTCAATGAAATTGAATGATAAAGGAGCGCGATAACTATTTTACGCTCTGCGCAGCTTCGGCGGACTAAAGACATGTGGCCGTGCGCGCCATAGCCTTTGGCGACGGCGTGCACAATCGCCAAGCACGACGCAAGGTTGCAAGGCGCAGCCTGGGGCGCTGATTCCAAAGCCCAACGCCCATGGGGCTTTGGTGGGTGTCAGCCACCCGACACAATATTTTCCCTCAAACAAAAAGGGGCTGGTTTACACCAGCCCCTTTTTGTAAAAGTCTAAGTTCGCTGACTTAGAAGCGGACGTTAAATCCACCCAGCCGTCGCTCTTGCGAGCTATGGCGGGCACGGCCGTGTTT
>Ga0194129_10001655_pt1 | contig 35838 bp, 28 predicted proteins | sample TA2KigCa35mmetaG_FD_150862 | JGI IMG/M metagenome (GOLD analysis project Ga0194129, IMG submission 150862) | Freshwater microbial communities from Lake Tanganyika, Tanzania - TA2015038 Kigoma Deep Cast 35m | ecosystem: Environmental > Aquatic > Freshwater > Lake | place: Tanzania: Lake...
CTGAATTTCTTGCTGGTACCAGATATTTTTTGTATCTATATCAAGCGAAACAACAGATCCTGCACCGCGGCTCAGAAACTCGAGTGCTATAATTCCGGAGCCGGAAAACAAATCCAGCACATCAGCGCCTGGAATTTCATAGTGGCTGGACAGGTAATTCATCAGCGCTTCGCGCACAAAATCGGTGGTAGGACGCACATGCGATGCGAAACCACCCTTCAGCAACTGCCCTTTTAATTTGCCGCCGGTAATCCGCATTGGGACAAGGTAAACAACAACAGGGAAATGTCGGCGTGGGGTGGGTATTGTCCAACTTCATAAGGAAGGGAAACGGGACAGGGCTTTACATTGACCAGAAAACGGCCAAACAACTGAAGCAGGGGCGCTTGTAAGTTTGAGTCAGACAAAATCTCCACCTCTACTTCACTGACGGCTATTCCGGCCCGTTTGAATGGCCCCAAGGCAAAATACAAAGCTTCTGCTTCGTTCCCGGCAGGAAATGTATTGATAAGCAGGGGCTTTTGACCGGAAAATGCGGCAACGGTGACCTTTTTGCCGGCTACATGTATCAGCACAAAATGATTTTTTGTGCCGGCGTGCTCAAAAGCTATGGCATAAAGCGGCAACGCTGTTGGTATCACATGGCCTTTGGGGAAAGCCATTACATAACCGCCCTGCAGCGCTATCCTGATCAGCGGTTCTTTTAAGGTGGGATGATCCGCATGCTCAAAGACCCCCGGTAAAATAGCATAGGCAATTCCGGTGCTAAGTTCATAGTCCTGAAAACCGCTATCCGCCGATGCCTGTATTTCTGAAATCAGATGCAATACCGGTTCGCCTTCGGCATTGAAAGCCACGTCATGTCTCAGTCCAGCATCCTGATACCGGAATCGCTGAACAGCCGTGCTTTCATCTTTTCTGAATTCCCAGCGCAATTGCATTACGGCAAATTTCAGCATTCCTTCTGTTTAAAACCTATTTTTGCTTCAATATTTTCATTGCAACATGCGTAAACCCATCTTCGCTATCGTATTGATGCTGCTGTTGAATTCACTTTCAGCGCAGCTGCTTCCCTGGGCCAAAGGAAACACCTACCGCAGCGCCGACAATCCCATGTACTGGAAGAACAAAAAGCCCTATGAAGATTACTGGCAGCAGGATGTGTATTACCAGATCAAAGCCGATTTGAACGATGCGGAGGAAACAGTGACGGGCGAACTGAGGCTGGTGTATTACAACAACTCACCACACACGCTGAATGAGGCATATTTTCACCTGTACCAGAACGCTGTTCAGCCCGGAAGTCTCGTGGATGAGCTGTACAACAAAAACAAAACGCCCCACACCTTTGGCCCGTATGAAAAAGAGAAAAAGGGAACCGAGATACTGGCACTGCAGGTAAACGGCACTGCGGTTGACTACAACATAGATTACACCGTGCTGAAAGCCGCGCTGAATAAGCCCCTAACATCAGGTGACAGCTGCGTGTTTAGCATACGTTTTAAAACCTATTTTGACCGCGGTACCATACGCCGTCGCATGAAAGTGTATGACCACCATAGCTACAAGCACTTCAACGGCGTGCACTGGTACCCCCGTATTTGTGTTTATGACCGCAAATTCACATGGGAAACTGCACAGCACATGGAACATGAGTTTTATGGCGATTTCGGTACCTACGATGTGGAGTTGAACCTCCCCAACCATTACATCAACGAAGCCACCGGTACGCTGCAAAATCCAGAAACCGTTTATCCCGGCGATTTAAGGCAAAAACTGGATGTCAAGAACTTTGCCGGTAAGCCCGTAGGCTCTCAGCCATCGGTAATAGTGGCGCCGGATGGAAGTAAGAAATCATGGCGCTACCATGCCAAAAATGTGCACGATTTTGCCTGGACGGCCGACCCCACTTATCGCATCGGCGAGACAAACTGGAATGGCGTGCAGTGCATAGCCCTGGCCCAAGAAAACAACGCTGCCGGATGGCAGCAAAGTGCGCAGTTTACTGCCGATGTAATTGCTATTTACAGCAGAGATTTTGGCATGTATGAATACCCAAAAATGGTGGCCGCCGATGCCGCTGATGGTATGGAATACCCCATGCTTACCCTCGATGGAGGCATGTATCCGAGTCATCAGGGTCTTATCGCCCATGAAGTGGGCCATAACTGGTTTTTCGGTATGCTGGGCAACAACGAAACCTACCGCGCCAGCCTGGATGAAGGATTTACACAGTTTCTCACTTCCTGGAGCATGAAACAGCTCAGCAGCCGCAAGGGTTTAGGTGTAGACTATGGCACCGTGTATGCCGGATATATGTTTGATGCGCTTGATGGTAAAGACGCTATTCTAAACACCCACAGCGATGATTTCGAAAATGCCATTGGGCATGGTGGCGGCTACCGTCATGTTTATTACAAAACAGCAACCATGCTGTATAACCTGCAATACGTGCTGGGCGATGAAGTGTTTTTGAAAGCCATGAAGGATTATGTGAAGCAATGGAAAATCTGTCATCCTTATGTGGAGGACTTCCGCAACAGCATTACCATGAGCGCCAAGACAGACCTCAACTGGTTTTTTGATCAGTGGTTTGAAACGCGCAAGTCCGTCGATTATGCATTGAAGGTTAAGAAGAAAAAAGACGTGTATTCTATTACGCTAAAGCGCAAGGGCGATATGGTGATGCCTGTGGATATTACAATTATCGGACAAGGTGCCGATAAAGATGTCTACCTGCTCAACTACACAGTTCCGGTAAGCCACTATCAAAAACCTGGCACCACCAACCTGAAACCCTGGATAGGCTGGGGTAAACTGCGCCCCAACTATACATTTGAAATAAGGCCCCCCGGAAAGGTCAGTTCTGCACACTTAGATCCGTCTCTGCGCCTGGCCGATATCAACCGCATGAACAACTATTGGCCACGCCGGAACTCGTGGGAGTTTGACAAGGACAACGGCAAAGACAATAGTTTTCTTGGTGGCTATAAGATGCAGTGGAAGCCCGATGTGTGGTACAATACCGAGGATGGTATCAAGGCGGGGTTTTTGTGGAACGGACAATATGCCATGCGCAGGCATGTGGCCGAACTGGGCGCCTGGTATGGTACGGGTGTGGGTGTTTATCAGCCTCCGCGAAACCGACACCATGCCTGGCCGGGCGAAGGCAATTCTCCTGAGGATAAACTTTCATACCTGTTCAATTATTCGCACGATTTAAAGGGTAAAGGCATAATTACGCTGCACAGCCGCTACCTGGCAGGAGTGGAAATTCACAAGGCCGGATGGAGCATCAACGGGCATAAAGGCACTTGGTATGCAGGCTGGAAATACATGCAGCGGCATCGTTTGCGTTACTTATATCCTTATGGCAATGTAAACCTGAGAGCCGGTTTTCTGCCGCTGGTAGGATTCTGGAGCAACGGCATTAACAACACCATTACACTGGGCAAAAAACATATATACAGAACTTTTCACGGCAATGGCAGTATAGATTTTTCATTGCGAAACGCCCTGACATGGGGAGATGCCCGTTTCAGCGCAGTCAAAGCTACATGGTTGAATGAAGTAAGGGGAAAGAAATTGGATTTGCACACCCGCGTTTTTGCAATTATTGCCAAAGGCGATCGACCTCCCGCCGAATCGGTTGTTTATGCCTGGGGGGCTTCGCCGGAGGAATTGCAGGATAATAAATTTGCCCGTGATTTTGGCAGCATTCCCTTGTCGGATATGAACATGAATATGTCAAACATCGGAACGGCAATAGGCATTGGCGGTGGCCTAAATATTCGTGGTATGCAGGGTTATTTACTGCCCACAGCAGCCCATGATACCGTGCTGGCAATGTTCAGAGGCAACCGAGGTGCATCGGTAAATGCAGAACTGGATTTCAGCAAACTGTTTTCGTTTTTGCCTAAAATGAGCATGCTCTCAGGGAACATCTATTTTTTTGGGGATGCAGGTGTGATAGGTATGCCGCTAAACGGAAAACCCGTGTATTCGGGCCTTTTGGCCGATGCAGGAATTGGAACTGTTTGGTCTATCAAAAACTGGCAAAAACTGAGTCCGAAAAAGAACCCATGGTTCAAGGCCTCGGCTCCGCTCAACATTCGGGTGGATTTCCCTTTGTTTGTAAATGCAGTTGCCCAAGGTGATGAACACTTTAAATTCAGATGGGTGGTTGGGGTAAACAAAGCATTTTGATTGGTTGATAGTGAAAATATTGGTTGACAGTGTCAAGTTTGTCTATGCCGAAAAATAGTTTAATGGTCTTACATCCAAGCCCTGTTTTCAATTTGTCATGCTTAGCGTTTCGAAGCATGGACCGTCTTACCTAGCTTATTCACTCAAAGACAGACAACAGATACCAAATAAACAATTGAACTAATAAATTCTATTATACCTGCGTTCGCCGGCGCGGATAAAAACAGGAATAATATGGGATGCCGGAACCACGGGGCAGGCATAGTTGTGGTCGTAATGGCAGTAAGGATTGAAAGCGCGGTTAAAGTCCAGCACGATATCGTCACTACCGGCGCGACGAAACTCGATGTAACGCCCTCCCTTATAAGTTTCGGTGGTATTGCTCGAATCGCGAAACATGATAAAAAAGGTGTTTTTGTCCGACTCCTCGAAGTAGGCGGGAATTTCACATTCGCGGTCTTGCATTCGGAATGTAAAGGTACCTGCTACAGTGTAATTTCGCATTTGTCCTTTGGAATCAGGTAAAGAAACCATATTGCCGGAAAGGCTTTTATCCCAGCGGCATTGAACCTTCCATTCCTGAGAAACAGGATAATAACGTAAACCGGTAAACTCCTCCTTCACATCCCGGAACGGGCTATTGGGCGAAATGGCAAAGGCATCGTCTTTCAGCTGCCTTTCGTGGGTTACAGCAGCCCTGTAAATACTATCGGACTGCGCCTGTGCATTCTCCTCTGCCGGTGACTGACAGCCTGCAAAAACAGGTAGCAACAGCCAAACCCAAATGCTTTTTCCCATGTTCCGTGCAAATTTGCGTAATTTCGCAAACAGGTGAAAGCCATTCTGCAGTTTTTTCGTTATGCGCGGCCCTACAAAGGGCTGATTTTTCTGAATTTCGGCTTCAACCTTCTTTACATTCTGCTGCACCTGAGCACCCTGCTCATGATAATGCCGGTGCTGAAATTTCTGTTTAAACCCACCGATGCCTCGCCCGGACTGGATACCAAAGGACTGGATGTGGGCAACTGGTTTGCAGCCCAATACAACCATTTCATTCACTGGTTCAGCGGCATGGCCAAAGGAGATCCGCTGCGGGCGCTGGCCTTTTTGTGTGCTGCGCTGGTAATGATTACGATTATCAAGAACCTGAGCCGTTTTGCTGCCATGAGTGTGATGGCTAAACTGCGTAACCTAGCGGTTCGTGACATGCGCATGAACATCTACAACCGCTGCCTGGAGCTGCCGGTGGCCTATTTCAACGAAGAACGCAAAGGAGATTTGCTCTCGCGCATGAGCAATGACATGAAAGAAATTGAATTTGCGCTGATGGTGTCGCTTGAGGCCCTGTATATGCAGCCGCTCACCATTTTGCTGTTTCTGGGCGCACTGATATTTCTTTCACCTCAGCTGACCTTGTATATTGTGATATTTCTTCCACTCACTGCCATATTTATCGGCCTGTTGAGCCGAAGCCTGCGCCGCAAAAGCACACGTAATCAGGAATTGGCAGGACGCATCATGTCATCGTTTGAAGAAACCATCAGCGGCATGCGCATCATCAAGGCTTTCAATGCATCGGGTTTTTTTCGGCAGAAATACAGCGCGGAAGACTGGTCGTATACACGCAACAATATTGGCGTACAACGCCGGTATGATTTGTCGTCGCCGCTGAGTGAAACCATCGGAATCGCGGTATCGGCAGCACTTTTATGGCTTGGGGGCAACATGGTTTTCGGTGGCACGCTGAATCCGGAATTTTTCCTCACCTACTTTGCCATTTTCAGCCAGCTGATTAATCCCTTCAAGGCACTGAGTTCTTCCTATTCAGCGGCGGTACGTGGGCAAGCTAGTCTGCACCGCATCGAAGAACTGGTGAATGCACCGGTAAGGGTTCAGGATCCGCTTTACCCCAAGGTTCCGTTATTTGAGCACAGCATTGAATTCAGGGACGTTTCATTTGGTTACGACTCAGGCAAAGCCGTTTTACAAAATATCAACATTACCATTAAAAAAGGACAGACCATTGCCCTGGTGGGTCCCAGCGGAGCGGGGAAAACCACCTTCACCGATTTAATAGCCCGGTTTTACGATGTGGATTCAGGCAGTATTTTACTGGACGGACATGATTTGCGGGAGTTCAAACAGGATGACCTGCGACAGCTGATGGGTATGGTGAGCCAAGAGAGCATTTTATTTAATGAAACGGTGCGAAACAACATCGCACTGGGCAAGCCGGAGGCTGATGAAAAAGCGTTATCAGACGCTGCCAAAGGCGCGTATGCGGCTGAATTTATTGAGCAGTTATCGGAAGGGTATAATACCAATATCGGAGAGCACGGCAGCAAGCTCAGTGGCGGACAGCGACAGCGGCTGGGAATTGCACGGGCATTGCTGAAAGATCCTCAGATCTTGATCTTGGATGAAGCTACGAGTGCACTAGACAGCCAGAGCGAGAAGGCCGTTCAGGCCGCACTGAAAAAACTGATGCTGAACCGCACCAGTATCATTATAGCGCACCGGTTAAGCACAGTTATCCACGCTGATTTGATTGTGGTGATGGATCAGGGACGCATTACCGAAGCGGGTACCCATGAAGAGCTTGTTGCCAGCCAAGGCTTGTATCACAAGCTGATACAGCTTCAGCAGCTGGCGTGAGGGGTTTTAGTTTATTGGATTATCGGACAAAGGCGTTTCTTCGACCCCTTCGGGATCGACTCTATACTTCAGCATTTTGTTGCAAACGGCAGCAGCTTTTGGCAAAAATTAAACACACCATCCGGGCAACTCATCTCACCTCTGTGAAACTCTGTAGTGGGTGTTTGGTGTTCTCAAGACATCAGCGGCCATATTCGTCATCAGGTATTAAACCAATACACCCATTTAAATGCCAGACTGCGGTTTTTGGTCAGAAACTGAGGGTCATAGTTTTCGGAATATACAACAAAAAAGTCGCTCATGGGCCGATAGCGCCACTGATAGCGAATATTCACGTTTACATTTTCTGCCTGGGTATTGTACTGCAGGAATGCGGTGAAATACATGATGGTATTCAGGCTGTATTCGGTTTTAGCACCAATGAGATTTAATGTTGATTTTCCTAATTTGGGAATATCAATATCTATACGGCGGTAATTGAGGGTAAACAGAAAACGAGGCTGAAATCGGTACTGTATGGAACCGGTTAGGGAAAGTTTTTCCCCGCCAAAATAAGAACCATACTGACATTCAAGCGACACGTTCAGCGGACGGCGGTTGTTACTACTTGCCGTGACAGACAGGCTTTGAAAATTGTATTCACCCGTGGAAAGAAATAGGGTGTCTCCGGGATTTACGGGATTAAACGATTGAAACAGCCAGAAAAATTCATTGTTGGCGGCTAGCCGGAAACTGGCACTGTTTTGCAACATCATTTTCCCCGAAAACGTATTAATCGCCTCTGTAACCCTGAAATTGCTGTCGGTGTAGATACTGTTGTAAAAATTTACGGAGAAATTATTGATAACATTACTTTTCGGATAGAATATCCTGCTGATCATGGGTTCCAGACGCCCATAACTCATGAAAAAGGTTTTTCGCAATACGGGGTCATAGTTTTCGATACGCGGTACAAATCCGGTGGGGGCGCGGAACTTTCCGGAAACATATTCATGGTTCCACATTGCTTCCCATTTTAGTGTTCGGTAAAACAAAAATGAAGCGTGCGCATAGCCTCTGTCTACTTTCAATCCATCATAAAGTGCTTTTTGCACAAAGATTTTTCCCACCCAACGGTTGGCAGGTGTGAGCAGGTTGAACTCCATTCCGGCCACGGAATTGCGTTTGGCGTTCATCGTGCCCATTGCCTGTTCGCTCACCAGAATTCCGCCCAGATAGCTGGCGGCAAATACCTTGCGCTGAAAGGCAGCCACAGCGTAATTTTTAGCGGGATTCAGCGAATCCATGCGGCGGGATTGGACATCCATAACACCTAAGCGCATATCCTTACCGATTTTACCGGTTATCCGGGCACCGGCATCAATGGGTATATTGCCGGTCTGAGAAAGGCCAATACGGCGGCTAAAGAAGGGCCGAATCTGCCGAAAACCAAACTGGGCAAACAGATCACTGTTTTCAATGAAAAACTGCCTTCTTTCGGGAAAAAACAGGGCAAAACGCGTAAGATTGATTTGCTGCTCATCCACATCCACCTGTGCAAAATCCGTGTTAATAGTTACATCCAGATTGAGAGACGAGCTTAGGCCAACTTTGGCATCCAGTCCGAACCGCGGCGTATTATTTTTTAAAAAATCTCCCTTTTCGCCGGTTGCCAGGCTGCCTGTATAAGGAATGAGGGCCAGGTTAGGTGCCTTGCGGACAGGTGGAGCCGGCCATTGCAGGGTTCCGGTAAAAATAAGCGCACTGATATTGAACATTCTGGGCACTTTTATCCAGGTACTAACTTCATTATTTCTGAAATCGGATCTGGCAACATTAAAACGCCAGGTGCTGAGTCCGTCGGGGAAACGCAGGGATTTGAAAGGGATTTCAAATTCGGCAAACCAGGTATCGCGGGTAATGCGGGTGGCGCTATACCATATCTGGTCCCATGCGGTTGAAACGCCAAATCCACCGCTATTTTCCACGGCACCTTCTCGTTGAGCATTCTGGGGTGTAACACCAAATGAAAAACCATTTTGCCCGTCGGCAAACGGACTGAGCGTGAGTACCACAGCATCGCTCTGGGTAATGCTGAAGTCGCGCTTGAGGCTTTGCACCACAAAGGGTTTTTCAGGGTTTCTGTTAATGCAGACAAACGCGGCATACAGCCGGTTTTCATCGTAGGTTAACATGAATTGGGTTTGGGTGAGGGCCTCGGAAGTATCGTAGGGGAAATGCTGTATAAATCCACCCATCGCTGGGGCTTTCCCCCATACCTCTTCAGAAAAAACACCATCTATAACTATGTTTTGTGAAGTCTTCTGAATGGGATAAACCTGCGCTGTGAGCCCGTTAATAAAAATACACAAAGCGCAAAGGAAGAAGTGCCGCAAGGTAATTAGTCTTTATTGGCAATATTTCGCTTTGCAACCGCATTCATGCGATTAATCTGCTCATAATATCTTTTTCTGGAATAAGGCACATAAAAACGCAGCACACTTCCTGCCCTCAGTACATTGCTTCTTATGCCATTCCATGACTTCATTTCTTTGATGCTGCAGTCAAACACATCGGAGAGGGTGTAAAAACCATCCCCCGGTTTTACTTTATATACAACCCATACCCGCGAGGGAGGGGACGGCGCTGGGGCATTTGTATTGACGGCATTCTGCTCTGTTTCTCTTTCACCTCGGGGTTTTATTTCAATGTAGGTGATACTGTCTCTAACCGTAACAATGGTGTCATAAACGATGGGAGGGTTGTTTTTTTGCAGCAGCATAATACACAGGCTGTCGCGTACTTTTACGTATGAAGCCCGCTTTGAGGACGGAATATAAAATGTGGCAGATTCACTAAACCAGGGTATTACAGAAGACTTAAACTCAGGATTCAACTGTTGCAGTTCAGCAGCGGTTATGCCCGTTTTGTCCTCAAAAAAGGATATAGGAAGCAAACAGCGGATGGTTGCCGTATCGGATTTTATAAGCGGATAAACCTCTTTTGCTAAACCCGTTTCTTCGAAATGGTACATCACCACCAAGGTCGCATAGAAGTTTACAATATGTTGTTGTTCAGCAGGACTGAGGTTTTTGTAAATATCCTCCAGTTTCAGGCTGTTGCCAGCTTGTCTTATGGCCTGATTCAGCCGCACGGCACCAATTCGGAAGGCTAGAATGGTTTTGGCCCAGTCGCGGTAAATTCCCTGCAGGTCTTTCAGGTAATGGCATGCGGCATCGGATGAGGCTGAAAGTGAGCGTCTTTCATCGAGTATGGAGGTTTGTCTGAGACCATATTTTTTCCCCATACTGAAATTCAGTGGCCAGATTCCTGTGCTACCGTCTAGATCGGTAAATTTGGTATCGAGGGCGGTATTGGACGCAGGCAGAAAACGGATAAACCAGGGCAGACCATAAATCTGACGGGCATGATCGATATAGGGCTGAAAGGCAGCCTGCCTGCCAACCATGATGGATGTTTTGCGATTCTCGTTAGCAATCAGTGTATCGATCTTTCGCTGAACATCCGCATTGTAAAAGTGTGGCAAACCGACCTTCTCAAAAGCACGAATTCTGTTTTCCCAGACATTGGCCAACGAATTGTGCAAAAAGGCAAATAAAGAAAGCAATAAAAGGAGAAAAGATTTCATCATTTGCAGGCACGCAGTATTTCGGAGGACATACTGTACAAATTCTGTTCCTCAAATTCACCGCACATAAGCTGCATGCCGATTGGAAGCCCTGAAGCTGTTGTGGCAGTGGGAATGCTGATAGCGCAATTGCCGGCAATATTGGCCTGAACGGTAAACAAATCGGCCAGATACATGGCTATGGGGTTTTTAGATTTTTCACCCATTTTAAACGCAGGCGTACTGGTAGTCGGGATAAAAATGGCATCCGCATTTGAAAGTACTTCCCGTGTTCTATTTTTTATGATGCGCCTTACTTTCTGTGCTTTGCTGTAATACGCGTCGTAATAATCGCTACTAAGCACAAAGGTTCCCAGCATAATGCGACGTTTTACTTCCTCGCCAAAACCTTCGCTGCGGCTGAGGGTAAAGGTTGATTCCAGATCGGTAGCATGCTGACTGCGGTGGCCGTACAACAGACCGCTATAGCGGCTCAAGTTGCTACTGGCTTCAGCAGTTGTAAGAACGTAGTAAGTAGGCACTAAATAATCCAGGTATTCAAAATCAAAATAGGTAACGGTATGTCCATTTGCCTGCAGTGAAGCAATAATGGATTCCGTTGCAGATTTCACTTCGGGATCCAGGCCGGGATGTTCTATTGCCTGCCTCATAACAGCGAAGGTATATTTCTTACTGGACGCAACATTTTCATATCGGGGCGCCGGTCTGTCAGAAACGGTGGCATCATGTTCATCAGGGCCCGCCATAATTTCTGTCAGCAGCATATTGTCTTCCAAGCTGTGTGTGAGCGGGCCAATCTGGTCAAAACTGCTTGCGTAGGCGAGCAATCCCCAGCGACTTATGAGGCCATAGGTAGGTTTGATGCCAAAAAGTCCGCAGAATGCGGCCGGCTGACGAATAGAACCTCCTGTATCGCTGCCCAATGTAGCATGAACCATATTGGCCTGCACGGCTACGGCACTGCCGCCGCTGCTGCCACCGGGAACTCTTTCATAATCGGCGGCATTTTTCACCGGGCCAAAGGCTGAATTTTCATTGGAAGCACCCATGGCAAATTCATCGCAGTTTGTGCGTCCGAGGATAATGGCATCTTCGTCCAACAAACGCTGAACAGCAGTAGCTGTATACAGGCTTTCAAAACCTTCCAGAATTTTGCTTGCCGCCGAAACCTTATGGCCTTTGTAGGCTAGGTTGTCTTTTATACCAATAATGGCCCCTGCAAGTCGGCCATGAGTTCCAGATTTAAATTTTTGGTCAATGTGCCTAGCTCGTTCCAGGGCCTCTTCGACCCATACCTCCAAGAATGCATTGAGGTGTTTGTTTTCCTCGATGCGGGCAATATATTCACTCACCAGTTGAACACAACTGGTTCCCCCAGACCGAATACAGGCCTGGATGTCAGTAATGCGGCGATAAGTGCTCAAGCTTCTGTCTTGCTCTTGTTGGGGTCTTCGTCCATGCCTTTGCGAATCTCGCTCTGCACATTGTTTTTGGCGTCATTGAATTCACGCACACCACGACCCAGACCGCGCATAAGTTCCGGAATTTTTTTACCCCCAAACAACAACAACACAATCACCAGCACCAGAATGATTTCTTGAGTTCCCATACCTAAAATCAAGATTGTATTCATGTTCAAAATTTTGTTCGAAGTTACCACTAAACCACCGCATTGTCAAAGAAAATCATATCGCCCGGCCTGTTTGCATGGCAACACAGCCTCTATCTATTATTTTTGCCCTGAAAAATGATATGTCAAACGTTAATGAAATGCTAACCCAGTTGAAAGACCAACTGGTAAAAAATCTTTCCCATACCCATCAGGAATTTTCGCGCATACGCGCCGGAAAAGCCAGCCCCAATATGCTGGATGGCGTGATGGTGGATTACTACGGAACTCCTACCCCGCTGAATCAGGTGGCCAACATAGGAACGCCCGATGCCAGAACCCTGACCATTCAGCCTTGGGATAAATCGCTGATTCGTCCTATTGAAGCCACCATCATCAACAGCAACATGGGGTTTGCACCTCAGAATGACGGAGAAATGATTCGCATCAATGTTCCTGCGCTTACCGAAGATCGCAGAAAAGACCTTGTGAAAATGGTCAAAGCCGAAGCCGAAAACAGCAAGGTGGGCATCCGCAATATCCGTAAGGATTTTATGGAAAAAGCAAAATCCATGCACAAGGATGGCCTTAGCGAAGACGAGGCCCGCGGTGCAGAAGAAGAAATTCAGAAAACCATAGACAACTACATCAAAAAGACCGAAGATTTACTGTCAGCCAAAGAAAAAGAGATTATGACCGTTTGAGGTCAGTCTTGCTCAAAGACCGCCCATTCACGCACTTTGCCGGTTTTTTCCAGCAATGCCTGCAGGCTATCTGCCATCACGGTTATATGCCCCATTTTACGGTGGGGTCTAATTTCAGCCTTGTTGTAAAGATGCACATAAACACCCCGTTCTGACAGCAACTGATCGGTAAACTTCAGTTTGCATTTGCCGGATTGTCCTTCCCCGCCAACAAGGTTAATCATGGCTGCAGGCTGAACCATTTCTGTATTGCCCAGTGGCAACCCCAGTAAAATACGGTTGAGCTGCTCAAACTGGCTGGTGTAATTGCCTTCTATGGTATGGTGCCCGCTGTTGTGGGGTCTGGGGGCAATTTCATTCACCAATACTTCTGCATTTTGGGTCACAAACAACTCGACGGCAAAAAGTCCGGGTGACTGTAAGGCCTGCACGGCACACATGGCCACAGCGCGGTAATCTGAATCCAGGTCTGCGGTGGTTCCAGCAGGAGAAAAAAGGAATTCCACTAGGTTACTCTGCGGATTGAAATACATTTCTATGAGCGGATAAGTTACCACATTCCCCTTGCGATCCACCGCCACTATAACCGAGTATTCGGCAATATTTGCATGAAAATGCTCGACCACACAAGGGCCGGGCGACTGAAACTTGCCGGATGCGATGTCGTTTTTGGAAACAACATCAACTCCTTTGCCATCGTATCCGCCGGTGCGTTGTTTTATGACCACTTTTTCGCCGGCAAAAGGCTGCACGGCCTTTGCCAGATCTGAGGGGCTGTCGCAAATCACAAAATCTGCTGTAGGAATGCCGTGTTTGCGGTAAAACAATTTCTGGATGCCTTTATCCTGTATTATTTTCAGGGCGCGTGCCGAGGGGATGACTGTTTTGCCCGATTCTTCTATTTCCAACAAGACATCGCTGTTAATGTGCTCGATTTCAAACGTAAGTACATCGCATTCCTGTGCCAGTTTGCGTATGGCTTCAGCATCCTTCAGACTTCCCTCTATCACTTTGTCTGCGACAGAAGAAGCCGGACAATGCAAATCATTTTCCAGCACAGTATATTTCACATTCCAAGGTCGGGAAGCCTCAATGAGCATCTTGCCCAGTTGCCCTCCCCCAACAAGGCCAATTCTAAGTTCTGCTGGCAATTTTACGTTCTCATTCATCGTTTGGTTCCTCCATGCTAAAGAGTGCGCTGTAGAGATTGCGGTATTTTTCGGGTTGAAAAGACTGCACTGCAAAGTTGTGGGCTGCCCGCGACATTTCCGCTTTTTCTTGGGATGACAATTTACAGTATTGTTCCAGGGCATCCGCAAAGGCCGCAGGCTGCAGGGTAATTTCCGCACCAGAATGATTGTCCTTTAAGCCTTTCCAGGGGGTGTTTTCTCCTATAAAACAAGGCAATCCTTGAGCCAGCGCCTCGGCAATGGCATGGCCGAAGTTTTCGCCCTTGCTTCAGGAAACAAAAATGTGATGCTGTTGGTAATATTCCGCCATTTTTGGGGGTGGAACGGATAAAATATACGTTACCTTGATATGTTCAGGCAATAGGATCAAAGCCTGCTGAAAAGAATTAAAATACGCTTCATCCGAATAATCGCCAATGAGGGTAACCTGTGCCGGAAACGGCATGAGCGACAGCATCTGCAACAGCAACAGCGGGTCTTTTTCGTCGGATATACGGCCTACGGAAATGATTTTCAGAGGCTCCTCTTATATATTATGCAGTTTGTATGGTGGAATGCCTGCCGGAATATTGGCGGCTTCCAGAATTTTAGCTTTTTCACCCATCACGGCGCGGATTTCCTCCGTTTCATCGGATTGTGTACTTTGCCAGTCTAGGTTATTAAACAAGCCAAAAATCCCGGCCAGGGTTATAAAAACTTTCTTTTAAAAAGGCTTTACACTGCGGGCGCTGCGATGCAGCATGCCCCGCGGGGCTACCACAATTTTTCGGTGTTTGGAGCGGTGCCCCCACAGAATGGGATAAATGCTAAAATACAGAGAAAATATCCCCTGAACATACAGCACATCTTCTGCGGTAAGGTGCGCATCCAGTAAATCAAAAATGCGATTTCTGAAGAGCATTTTGCTGTCCAGGTACATTACCTGAGCCTTGCCCTGCCAATCGGTCTATACACATGTATCTACAACCAGTGGCTCTTCAGAACCGTAATTCTGGTTGCCGCAAATTATCCGAAAATTATAATCAGAATGAAGCAGGTCTAGGAGGTTGAACAGCGAGCGCACGGGACCACCAGCCCTGAAAGCGGGATCGAACCAGTCGCAAGCAATGACCACACCGGTTTTTTTAGTCATTGATTTCGTTCTTAGCTATCCAGTGCCCCAAAACTGCAAGGCCCCAGGCCTTGTGCCAGTCGGGGTTCTCTTTTTGGTCAAGCCCGGCAATAAGTCTGTCTATGAAGGTTGGATTGAGCATCTCTGCATTTTTCAGCAGTTCCAGCTTTTCGGTAAAGAAGGGTTTGAGTTCGTGGTTCATCCAAGCCTGCCAGGGAAAAGAGAAGCCCATTTTGGGTCTGTCCCAGATTTCGCGTGGCAGTAAATCCCCCATGGCATCAATCAGCAGTTGCTTGGGTGTTTTCAGCGGCTTAAAATCATCGGGCATGGCCAGCATAAATTCTACCAGGTCTTTGTCTAGAAAAGGTTCCCTAATTTCGAGGCTGTGCGCCATTCCCATCTGGTCGGCATCGCGGAGCAACACATTTTCCAGATAGGTATTACATTCAGCAATGGTGATTTCTGATACCAGTTTGGGACCGAACGGATCATCGGTTTCGGTTTGGAAATAGCGGTGGTATTCGGCACCGGCCTGTTCCAGTTCCTCCAGGTCTATGGCTTGTCTGAATATGGGATACATGTTTGCCCAGTCCCATGAGGGCAGGCAAGCCAGCATGGCCAGTTTACGCGCGGCTTTGCCTTTCAGCATTTTGGCGGGCAGGAGTGCAGCGCTTTTGCGTATGCCGGGCGGTAATTTCCCGATGAACCGGTATTTTTTGAGTTGCTGCAAATACCTAAAAACGGGGTATCCGCCAAACAGCTCATCACTTCCTATGCCGCTTAATACAACTGTAATTCCTGCCCTTTTGGTGTATTTGGAAATAATGTATGTGTTCAGGCCGTCCATACCCGGATGGTCCATAGAATTGAGGGCTTCGGGGATATCGTGCAGAAATTCATCGGGGCGCAGAAGAATGGGATGGTGGTCGGTGCGGTATTTGTCGGCAATCATCTCCGCAAAACGCTTTTCGCTGTATTCCTGCTCATCGAAATATACGTTAACTGTTTTAACCTGCCGGTCAGACAACTTGCTCATGGCAGCCACCAACGCAGCGCTGTCAATTCCGCCGGAAAGGAAGGCTCCCAGCGGCACATCGCTCATCAGGCGCTTCTCTACGGCTTTGAAAATAAGTTCGCGGGTTTGCTTGATTACCTTTTCATAGGGACCTGGTAATGTGTATTTATCCCGGCAGTCTTCCATGCGCCAGTAGTGGCGAACGCCAAAACCTTTATCATCCACAATGGCGTATGAACCGGCAGGCAGCATCTGCACTCCGTTTACCATGGTTTCGGGGCTGTATACCGTCTGATACAGCAGATAATTACCCAGGGCGCGGCGGTTGATGCGCGCTTTGAAATGCCCTGAGGCCAGCAACCCTTTAATTTCACTGCTAAAAAGGAGCATATCACCACCGCGGCAGAAATACAGCGGTTTAACACCCATGCGGTCGCGGGCCAGAATCAGTTGTTTTTTCTCACGGTCCCAGATGGCTATGGCAAACGTGCCATCCAGCATGGCAAAAGTTTGTGTGCCGTGCTCTTCCAGCAGGGCAAGTATGACTTCGGTATCCGTCTCGGTGCAGTATGGGTATTTGCGGTGGGTTGCCCGCATGGTTTTGTAATTGTAAATTTCTCCATTTAATACTATGGTGTAGCGGCCGCTGGCCGAAGTCATGGGTTGCCGGCCTCCCTCAGAAAGATCGATTATGCTGAGACGTCGGTGACCCAGGCCGATGTTTCCCTCAGTAAATATACCCGTGGCATCCGGCCCTCTGTGCACCAGTGCATTGTTCATGTGCACCAGCATGTCGGTAGTCCTGAATCTGTCTTTTAAACCAAAAATGCCGTTAATACCAGACATTTATCTTCAAAATTGCGGTAATTTGCATGCTGATTGAACATTGTATTGGCTACGGACGGAATTTACCCTTTTGTGCTGGGAGGCATGCAAAAGCACGCCGCCTATATCATCAGGCATCTTGCAGGTAATGAGCATATTGTGGATGTAATCATCCCCGATAACGGCGTAAGCGATACAGAAGAGGCAGCAACCCGATTCTGGGGAAATGAGCGTCCTGACAACATCCGTTTTCATGTGATTCCGTATCCAAAATTGCCCCGTTTTCTGGGACATTATGTGATTGCAAGTTATTTTTACTCCCGTAGGATTACAAACTATTTTTCCCATAAAATATCAACCGCCGACTGTCTTCGTCAGCTTCTCCTCGCCCGGAGGTAGATGGGTGGGATTGTCGGATCAGCTCAAAAAAGCATCTTCGTAATAGCGAACAAAACGAAGCCCCCATTGGGGTTGTGGGATGATGGCTTTGACATCTTCTCCCATGGCCTGCTTTACGGCAAGTAACGGGAGGTTGATACCCATGCCCATGGCCGTGGTGGTGCTACCTTGTAGTCGGGGATTGATTTCCAGGATATAAAATTTGCCATCTTCACCCCGTTTCACCTGCAGGCCATTAGGGCCATGGAGTTTCATGCAGCGAAAAACACGGGTGGCATAATCCATTATTCCCCGGTTTTCCTCAAACACCCCGCCCACACTGATACCATTGTTCATGGCTATGCGCTTGCGTGGGAGCAGCAATAAAGGCTCTCCCTTATCCAGCAAGGCATCCACGGTGTATTCTTCACCGGGCAGGTACTCCATAACCAGCATGGCGGGAAGTGACTTATTGCCAAACAATTCCAGTATGGTTTCCAGTGTGGCGTGGGTGTTTCCCGGTTTTTGTTCGAAAAACGCCTCAAACGACCCCGCTCCTGCATCCAGTATGCGCATGCCGCGGCTGCCGTTGGAAAGTGCCGGCTTGATGCACACTTTTTTATGGGGGTAGCCCAGTTTATGGGTGTGTTCTGCTATTTCGGTAGCTGAAGTGGCTGTATAAAATTCAGCCACCGGAATACCGGCCTTCTTCAGCGATTGCATCAGATGCAGTTTATCGTTGGCGGTATGCAGTTGTTCAGCATCGGAAACCACAATGCGGGTGCCGATTTCCAAAAAACGTTCCTTATTGGGAGCCAGCACTTCCAGTTCGCGGGTTACCAGCGGCAGCAGCACATCCACTTTTTGCTCAACACAGATGCGGTATGTATGTTCAATAAAATCCGGGTCGGATGCTTTGGGTATCTGATAAAAATAGGGGTGAATAGCCCTGCCGGAGGCATGGGGATTGGCATCAGCCACCCACAATTCGATGGCCGGCTCCTGTTTTAATGCCTTGATGATGCCCGGGCCGCCGGGGGCGCCGGCACCAGTGATGAGGGTGGTTTTTATGTTGGGTTTAATGGTTTATTTGTTTAAAGGTTTATTGGGATGTCCCGTCCTGAAAAAGGTTTCTATTAGCGTCTGCACTACTTTTTTTCTTACCCCTGCTGACTTTGTCAGAGTCTGCTCCACCAGAGGCAGAGTGATGGGGTTATGTTGTTATGACCATCCGCACCACTTCAAATACCTCAGCCCACTCCACACCAGCCTGGACGCCGCGCATGCGGGCCTGACTGCGGGTGAATTCGGGTTGCATGTACAGACGATGGGCCTGACTTTTGTATTGGGACAAGGCTTGTATCTTCTTTTCCATCTGGGCTTCTTTCAACCCAAAAAATAGGGTGGTTTTGAACTCAAAATTGTTCCAGGGCAATTCATAACACAGCAGGGTAGAAAATTTGAATGCCCTCACCGCTTCCTGCGCTATGGTATAATGATCCTGATGGATATCATTAATACTGGGAACGAAAACCACCGAGGGTTTCAGGGTATCACGCAACTTTAGAATGTCATCCAGCAATTGTTGACGGTGATAATTGAAGGTGCGCACATCGTAATCAAACAAGTGCAGATTTTCTTCCGGAATACCCAGTTTCTGCGTGGATGCCTTAATTTCCTGTACCAGCACATCCTCCGGAAAACCGACCAGCACGCTGTGCCTGCAGGCAGAAAACGCGGCTATGTGCACATGGTTGCCCTGCTCCAGCAGCAGCCGTATGGAACCACCGCAGCCCAGTTCGGCATCATCGACGTGGGGAGAAAGGACGAGTATGGTTTGGTTGTGGATTTGCATGGTTATTTTAATAAAGAAATAATTTCCTTGGCCTGACTTTCAAATGTAAAGGGTATAATCGTATGCATTGTTATACTCCAATGTTTTCAACCTCTTCGGAATGTGTTTAAATTCATTTTTAAGGGTTCTACCTTCAATAAAAATTCCAAGTCTGTTCGTCTCTATAAAATTACTTGCGTAACTTTTTTCTCAAATTAATGAATACTAACGGAATTCTTGCTGCAAAAAACTCAATGTATTTGGTTGACAAAAAATCTTTGATATAGTTATTTACAAATAACGGTGAAAAATTTGCTTCGCTCAAAATATCAAAAACTAAGCTATATGTAACTGAAATAATTCCAAAGGGTGGTGCCCGCAAGGCAGAACAGGGCGCGGTACAATCACCTTCACAACCTGCAAAATCGTTTCACTGCTATCTGCATCTTTCAGCACTTCGGCTTCTATGCCTTTTAGCGGCCCCTATGCAATTTTTACGACATCGCCCTTGCGGAGACTCCCTGTGCTCTCAATGTCCAGATGATATCCTTTTTCAATGAGCTGCTAAATGATTTCTATTTCACGGGTAGAAACCTTCGCATCGGCACCGTTGTATTTGAGATATTATACCACCCCAGGAATCTGTAACAAAGCATGGCGTTCTGCGGGTTTTGGCCGTAAGAAAATATATCCGTTAAACAAAGGTATTTCCAACCACTTTTTTCGGTTGTTACACAGACGCAGTTTTTTCACAACTGGCAGATAGTGCTTTAGGTGAAGCCGCTCCAGCACCACCGACACCTTTTTCTCCTGCCGGCTGGCCGTGTAAATTCCCCACCATGTTTTGTTTTCGTTCACCAGGGTCTGGGTACGGCTCCGCCCCTTCAGTCACACGGCGTGGCCTCAGGGTTTGGGTTGAAAACCACGCATCTTTAGGTGCTTATATCTGCTCCACAGCGATAAAGGATGGGTGCCGTTTTCGCTTATTTTTTTGTCTAGAATGCCTCTGGCATAAACGCAATGTAGCGTGTATGCAGTCCGATCATTCCCTCCACTTTTTCTACCCACTGGGTCAGGTATGTTTTGTCTATCTGTCCCACAAATACGAGGTCAATAATCTCGCTGTCCATGCCACGGGTAAAATGCCCTTTGAGGTATATCTTTGTTAGGTTACCCAAGCGGCGTATCACATACTCCACAATCTGGTCTGGCCCCACCATACTTCAGCAGCGGTTTTACCCGAATTTTAGATGAAATCAAGGTTTCAATCACATGGTTTTTATTGAGTAGTTTTATTACTCAATAATGCAAAAATAAGGAAAGAAATCGAAATTAAAACCGGATGTGAATAATTCTGGACATGTATTTGTTTATTGGTTTAACTGTAAATGGTTTATGAAGGGGTGGTGGGTAGCATATCCTAAAAATGATTGACCATTGCCCCTACATAGCCCATGGTTGTGAACCATGGGTGGGCTATGAAGCGGAGCGCATTTACCCCTCTCGGAGACAGGATTTTGTGAGCTCAAAATGGCAGTTCTAAAATCCGGATTACCTCACCCCTGCCGGCCTTGCCGGCATCCCCTCTCCAGCAGAGCTAGAGAGGGGTAGATTCGGTAAAAAACCGTGGTGAGGGAAAAAAGGAGTACACCTGGTCGGTCTCTACATAACTAAAGCCCGTCGCAAAGACCGATAAGGGAGTGGTTTATTGGAGGATGGCTGGGCATGCGTGGTGCAGCCCCTGTAAAGTCGCACAATTGTGCGACTTTACAGGGCAATCAATGGTTTTAGCTCCGCTTTTTTCGGTACGGGACAAACTATTAAACCATTACAGCCTCAAACCCCAACTGTCGATTGTTTACTACACGCTATCAACTAGCTTTGCTCCTCTTCATCCACCACACCCATGTTGTTGAACTTATCGATGCGCTGTTTTACGAGTTCGTCGGTTTTAAGGGTTTTTAAAAACATCATTTCCTTTACAATAGCGGCTTTCACGTTTTTATAGGCCGTCTCCGGATCGTGGTGGGCGCCGCCCAGCGGCTCCTGGATAATACCGTCAATCAGTTTATTTTTTAGCATGTCTTCAGCGCTGAGTTTCAACGCATCTGCGGCCAGTTCTTTCTTATCCCAGGTACGCCACAATATGCTTGAACAACTCTCGGGCGAAATCACACTGTACCAGGTGTACTGCATCATCAGTACCTTATCACCCACACCAATGCCCAATGCACCGCCACTGGCACCTTCGCCGATCACAATGCAAACAATAGGCACACTCAGGGTAGCCATCTCAAACAGGTTTTTGGCAATGGCTTCGCCCTGCCCACGCTCTTCGGCTTCCAGCCCGGGGCTGGCACCGGGAGTATCAATGAAGGTAATTACCGGTTTGTTGAATTTCTCCGCCAGCTTCATCAAACGAAGGGCTTTGCGGTACCCCTCAGGGTTGGGCATGCCGAAGTTGCGGAACTGCCGCTGCTTGGTGTTGCGGCCCTTCTGCTGACCAATGATCATGTAGGTTTCTCCGTCGATCTGACCAAAACCACCCACGATGGCCTTGTCATCCTTCACATGACGGTCGCCGTGCAACTCGATAAAGTTGGTGGCAATATGCTCAATGTAATCCAGGGTATATGGGCGTTCCAGATGGCGACTGATTTGCACTTTCTGCCAACCGCTCAGGTTGCTGTATTTGACTTTTTGCGCCTCTTTGATTTTGGATTCCAGGTTCTGAATCACATCGGTCATGTTCAGCTTCCCCTTTTCATGGGTATCCTTTGCCTTGGCCAGCTGCTCGTGCAGCTCGGCAATATCTTTTTCAAAATCAAGCCACAGGGTTGTATACATAGTTGGACGCTAATTAACAATGCAAAGTAAAGCATGCATGATATAAATTCCATATCTGCTTGGGTTTTGTTACGATTATTTCGGGTCCGGATTACTATCTTCGCTTCATGAAGCGACTTTTTTGGAACCTAGTGCTTCTTGCGGCCGGTATCTTTGCCTTGTATTACTTCAAAATATGGCCATTCAAAGTGAATGTGGCCGGTATTGAATATTTAACCGATAAATACTGCGGGAAAAAAGATGCACCCCGTGAAAGCGCCATCTGCGACTGCATCGTGCGCAGTGCCGAGATGGATATGAAAAACCGTTTCAACGAAAAAGAATATGCCGAAATACAGGAAGACAGGGCCCGTTCGGCCTATGCCCTGCAAAAAAGCATTCATGCCATCCGGCCGGATGTTGACCGCTGCCTGCGTGAACAGGGACAGGAAGCGGCCTGGGATCAGTTTATGAATGACCTGAGCACGCTGGACGAGCCCCTGCTGAAAAAAGCTAAAGGAGTGCTGGATAGTGGAGCCGTTAAACTCAAAGAGCTATGGAAGAACCACGCGGCAGAGAAGGTGGGGATTGATGAGCGTTACAGGTAGGGCCCAGCCGAGGCTATCGCATCGGATTAATGGTATTTGACCCCTCTTAGGTTAGCCAAATTTTAGACTATACACTTTAAACTAGCCAATGGCTTTCCCCCGCAGCGTAGTTGTGCTTGCGCTTTCTACCAGCACTTTTACCAGGTTGCCTTTTTGAAAATTCGCTTTTGGAAAAACAGTCACCACATTCTGGTCGTTTCTGCCCATCCATTCTTCACTGCTGCGCTTGCTTTCGGACTCCACCAGAACTTCTACCACTTTGCCGATGTATTCCTGGTTCTTGGCTTTGGAAACCTCGTTTTGCAGGGCAATAATTTCCTGCAAACGTCGCCCTTTCAGGTCCTCAGGCACATCATCAGTTAATTTTTTTGCGGCAGGGGTTCCTGGTCTTTCGCTGTATTTATACATATAGCTGAAATCGAAACGCGCCCATTCCATGAGACTAAGGGTGTCCTGATGTTCTTCCTCGGTTTCGCTGCAAAAGCCCGCAATGATATCGCAGCTTATGCCGCAATCTGGGAGAATATTGCGAATCATGCGCACTTTGTCCATGTACCACTCACGGGTATAATTGCGGCTCATCACATCCAGCACCCGCGAATTACCGCTCTGGGCAGGTAAATGAATATAGTTGCATACATTCTTGTATTTGGCCATGGTATGCACCACCTTTTCAGTAATGTCGCGCGGGTGGCTGGTGCTGTAGCGTATGCGCAGTCCAGGAACGGCAAGTGCTGCCATTCCGAGCAGCTCGGCGAAATCTACGGAACATGCTTTTTCTTCCTCAGTAAGGTTTTTAAATTCTTTTTTGGGGCCGCCACCAAACCATAAATAGCTGTCTACGTTCTGCCCAAGCAGGATTATTTCCTTGTATCCTGCGGAGGCGAGCTCACGGGCTTCCCGCAATATGCTTTTCGGATCACGGCTGCGTTCACGGCCCCGGGTGAACGGCACTACACAGAAACTGCACATGTTGTCGCAACCGCGCATAATGCTGATAAACGCAGTTACCCCGTTGCTGTTCAGCCTAACGGGATTTAAATCACCATAAGTTTCTTCGCGGCTCAGCAAAACGTTGATGGCCCGTCCACCTTCATCCACTTCGGCCACCAGTTTGGGCAATTCGCGGTAACTGTCGGGTCCAGCCACCACATCCACCAGCTTCTCTTCCTCAAGCAGCTTGTCTTTCAGACGTTCGGCCATGCAACCCAAAACCCCAATTATTAAGTCGCGGTTTTGCTTCTTGTTGGCCCTAAGGTGCTTGAGTCTTTCGCGGATGCGCTGCTCGGCATTATCCCGTATTGCACAGGTATTCAAGAAAATCACATCGGCATCAAACTCGTTCTTTGTTGTGGCAAAACCATGTTCGCCCATAATGGAGGCTATGATTTCGCTGTCGCTGAAATTCATGGCACAGCCATAGCTTTCGATATATAGTTTTCTTTCGGCGGTTTCAACGGCAGTTTCGGTCACAGTGTTGCAAATTTAGTGAATAGATGGTTAGCTTGATTGGTAAGATGCACCGATATTCCATCGATTTGTGTTAAACTTGCAGTGCTTTGAAACGATTATTCTATGGCGGCTTACTTGCTTTTGTTCCTTCGTTAATGTGGGCACAAAGCAATGATGATAAAGGACAATTCAGCGGTAATCTTTTGCTGAATTATCAAAAATACCTGCGTGACGACAACATTGGCGCCAGCACCAAGGTTTACCAGGAAAACAGCGCCAGCGTGGATGCATGGCTGTTTATGAATTACCGCATCAAAGGCTACAGTTTCACCGTGCGTTACGACGCGCTGAACAATTCGCCCCTGCTGAATCCGCAAGGTTCACATACCAACCATGGCATTGGATTCTGGCAGGCATCCAAGCAAATTGACAAACTGAATATTACCGCAGGGTCTTTTTACGATCAGCTGGGTTCAGGGATTTTGTTTCGTGCTTACGAACAGCGACAGATAGGCATTGATTATGCCCTGCAGGGCATAAAGCTGGAATATGCATTTAGCAACAAATGGAAATTAAAAGGTTTTGGCGGTAACCAGAAAGGCTATTTGGATAACCGCTTTGGGTTCAGCAAACAGGTTGTTGCAGGTGCAAACCTGGAAGGAAACATTAACCTGGGAACAGATGGAAAATATGGCACTCTGCAAGTGGGCAGCAGTGCCCTTAACAGAACTCTTGACCGAAGCACCGTAGACGGGCTTGTGGCAGAAATCAACACCTACGAGCTGGATAAAAGATTCATTCCAAAATACAATGTGTATGGGTTTAATGGTTATTTCTCATATAACCGGGGAAACCTCACCTGGAATGCAGAGGTAAACTATAAAACGCCGGAAGCTATCCGTGATATGGGGAATAAGCTGTTTTTATCCGCCGGTAAGGTATATTACTCTTCGCTGAGCTGGGGTAAAAGCGGCATGAAATGGGGAAAGCAAAAAGCCAGTTTCGGGTTGAACCTGCAAGCGCGTCACGTAGACAAATTCCCGCTGAGAATTACTCCCAACGAGCAACTGCTGAATGGTGTAATGTCTTACCTGCCTTCCATGACAAGACAAAATACCTACCGTTTGTTGGCACGCTACAACGCCCCTGCGCAGGAATTGGGTGAAAACGGCATACAGGGTGAACTGGATATAAAACCGCGCAAAGGAACGCAAATCACACTTAACGGTAGTTATGTAAAATCACTTGAAAGCAATGGTAAAAACAACCAGGCGATTGTGCTGTTCAGAGAATATTACGGAGAGGTGATTCAAACTCTCAGCAAAAAGACCAAACTCAAGCTGGGTATGCAAAGTGTTCGCTATAATCAGGCGCGTTATGAGCAGGAAAACGGCTATGATGATGTTTATACCCTCACGCCCTTTGGGGAACTGACACTCAAATTGCCCAAGCAACGCAGTCTGCGCCTGGAATCACAATACCTTCACACCGAAAAAGACCAGGGCTCTTTTGCCAACCTGGTGGCTGAGTTTTACTTGAATCAGGTTTTGTACGTGGGGGCCGGCGACATGGTAAATATTGAACCGCACCGCTACGGCAACATGGTTATAGTCGACAATGTGCTGCACTATCCCATGATTTATATGGGCTACACCAAGGGAAACAGTGTATATACCATCGGCTATCTCAAACAGCAACAGGGGGTAAACTGCTCAGGCGGAATATGCCGTCTGGAGCCGGCCTTTAGTGGTGTGCGCTTTACAGTAAGTTCAAACTTCTAAATCAAATATCCCAGACGTGGGAACGACCTTCCTGCTGATACCGGCGAATGTTTAACCAGAAAACGGCAATCAGATAGAATATTACCGGCGAACCCAAGGTAAGGCATGAGGTGTAAATAAAATACAGCCGGATTCTTCCGGTAGAGATGCCAAGTTTTTGGCCCACAGCCTCACACACACCAAAAGCACGCTTTTCTATGGCATATTTTAACCAGCTCACTGTACAAAGTTAAGGAAGATTGATAAATTGTGGGTTAATGGTCTAATGGTTTATTTGTATATAGCAAATTCTAATCGACATTAGGGTAGCGGAGCACATTGTGTTTGGGGTTGTACATGATGCTACCTGTCCGGGTTCTGGCAGCAAGGAGCAGTGATACCGACACCCTTGCTTTTATTAATTATTTCATTATTTAATTAAACCCTTTTTTAGGACGGTACAGCCTAATAAACAAATAAACCCATAAACGATTTCTTCATAAAAACGAACACCCTTATTCAGGCATGGACAAACTGTGGACTTTACGCTGTCAACTGGTTACATAGTGTTGTCTGTAATAATGCTGATACGCTCCGCTGGTAACATGATCCAGCCATTCCTGATTGGCAAGATACCAGTCTATGGTTTTTTCAAATCCTTCCGCAAATGCCACGCTGGGGGCCCAGCCAAGTTCATTCATCAGTTTTGATGCGTCTATCGCATAACGGAAATCGTGTCCGGCACGGTCGGTAACATAGGTTATCAGTTTTTCGCTTTCACCTTCGGAACGCCCCATTTTGCGGTCCATAATACCACACAGGGTTTTCACCAAGTCAATGTTTTTCCATTCGTTGTTACCTCCAATGTTGTAGGTTTCGCCGTTGCGCCCCTTGTGAAAAATCACATCAATGGCCCGGGCGTGGTCCTCCACATACAGCCAGTCACGTATGTTTTCACCTTTACCGTACACGGGAAGGGGTTTATTATGGCGAATATTGTTAATCATCAGAGGAATTAGTTTTTCGGGGAAATGGTGGCTGCCGTAGTTGTTGCTACAATTGCTGATGACTACCGGCATTTTATAGGTTTCATGGTATGTGCGCACAAAATGGTCGCTGCCGGCCTTGCTGGCGCTGTAGGGGCTGTTGGGGCTATACGGTGTGGTTTCTGTGAATTTTCCTTCATCGCCCAGCGTTCCATAAACTTCATCGGTACTCACATGGTAAAAACGCCCGATTTGCATATCGCCATGCTGTTTGAAAGCATTCAGCAGATTCACAGTTCCCACCACATTGGTCATCACAAAATCGATGGGATTGCTGATGCTGCGATCCACGTGGCTTTCTGCGGCAAGGTGCACAACTCCAAAAGGCTTGTACTTTTCAAAAATCGCCTGAATAGCCTCTGCATCGCGGATATCTGCTTTTTCAAACCGGTAGTTTGATTTTTCTGAAATGTCTTTCAGGTTTTCCAGGTTGCCGGCATAAGTAAGCACATCCAGGTTGATGATACTATATTCGGGGTGTTGGTTCACAAACAGGCGTACCACATGGCTGCCTATGAACCCGGCACCGCCGGTGATGATTAAGTTTTTACTCATGGTTTTGTTACAGATAGTTCGGTTATTTTTATGATCAGCGGGGAATAGGGTTTCACCAGATTCATGTAGCCCTGATCTCCGTAGCCATAATCGCTGGTTACCAGAAAAACCCCGGTTTCCCCTTCGGCCAAATATTGCAGCGCCTGATCAAACGCCGCAAGGTTATATTTGCCTTTGCCAATTTCCATCAGGTATTTTTTGCCTGTAGGTGCCGAATTGATGAGTAAATGCCCGTCAAGCGTTTCAACCTCGGTATGAAAGCTTGCCACATTGCCTTCTGTTAAGCGGGGTTGATTGGTTTTGTTCTCAATGAAATACTTGATAAACTTAGTTGAATCAAGCACCCAGTCTTTCGATATTTTGGCCGCATAGGCATCGATTTCTTTGTTTTCTTTTTGCAGCCTATCCATAAAACGGCGGTTCTGATAGCCTGAATACTGCTCGTCGTTCATTACTTTGATAATGCGAATAATAAATTTTGCGTTCTTACCCGAAGGCAAATTCATGATCTTCAGGTTACCACTAATGCGTTGTTTTAATGAATCGGTGGGTATCAGCACTTCCACCACTGAGCCGGGTGCACCATTTTGCATGGCGTCTTCCAGTTCGTTGCGGGGCTCTACGGGATACATCATGTGATGTTCCACACCTGGTTTGGCCAGATTAACGAGGGTGTCACCCTCGGGGCCTTCTAGCACATACTGAAATACAATGTGGTAGCCCGCTCCGGGCATTTTATCCCATTTTTTACCTTCCACTACCCTAAAATAACCGCCGCGTGTTGTTTTCTCCCAACCTCCCAGCCAGATGCTTAAGGGTTTGCGCAGAAAAAAAGCCAGCGAAGCCAGTATCAACAATGCGAGTGTTAAGGTTAGCCAGTGTTTTTTTATGAAATTCATATAGCCAGTAACGCTTCTTTATAGTCTTTTATCGTGTCACGGAATTTTTGCACCACTTGTTCCAGGGGTTCATCGCTGGCACCGCCTGATGCGTTTCTGTGTCCACCACCATTGAAATATTTGGATGCATATTCATTAACCGCAAAATCGCCCTTGCTGCGAAAACTCATCTTTACCAGTTTGGTGCGGTCAATGATGAGCACGCTGAGCACAATGCCTTTGAGGCCGAGCCCCAGGTTGACCAATCCTTCCGTATCACCGGTTTTCACATCAAACCGCTCTAGTTCTTCCTTGTTCAGGTAAATCAAAGCCGTGCGGAGTTCGGGAAGAATCTCCAGTTTGTGAAGCATGCAATATCCAAAAAGTTTTGTGCGGTTTGGCGTAAATACATCGTAGATACTCTCATGAATACCCACATGGTCGGCACCTTGCTCCAGCAAATCCGCCGCAATCAGGTGTGTAAGGCTGTTGGTGTTGCTGTACTGGAAGTTTCCGGTATCAGTCATCAGCCCGGTATATAAGCAAGTTGCGCAATCTTTAGAAACATGATCCAGGCCGAAATAATGCTTGATGAGGTGAAAAACCATCTCTGCAGTGCTGCTGCTTTTTGGATCCCAAAGGACAAACTGCTGAAAATGCTCCGGCTCTAGGTGGTGGTCTATCATCACCTTTACACCGCGGGCATTCTGCACAATTTTGCCGTATTCGTTTATACGGGAGAGGCTGTTAAAATCCAGGCAAAAAATTATGTCTGCTTCTTCAGTGATGGCCCTGCATTCGGCTTCTTTTTCTTCGTAAATCAGCACCGTTTCATTACCCGGCAGCCAGTGTAAAAAATCGGCGTAGTCGGTTGGTGTTATCACCTGCACTTCAGCCATATGGTGCTTTAGAAAAGCATACAATCCCAGACTGCTGCCCATGGCATCTCCGTCCGGCTTATGGTGGGTGGTGATAACCGCTTTGCGGTATTGTCCGCTTCGCAGGTTTTCAATAAGGGGAGCAAGGGTGTCGAGGCGCATTACGCTGCAAAGATAAACAACCTGGCGATGCGCAAACAGTGAAGAACTGCTTAATACCCAAACAACTCATTTAGTCCTAGCTCTACTACCTTTCCGTATTTCTCAAGATCCTTGCGGCTGATTCTATCCTTACTGGCCACCACACACAACGCCCATTTACGGTTGCTTAGGTGGTTTTTGTGGAAGGCTTCAATGTCATTAAGCGACAGGTTTGGAAGGGCTTCGTACAATGCTTTGTTGGCATCGGTATCCTGCCCCTTTTTGCGCAGGCTTATGTAGGTGCCAATCAGATAATCTTCGGTGGTGCGCGATGTTTCAATGCGGTTCTTCAGGCTTTCTTTGGCCAAAGCATACACATTACTGTCGGCCGGCATGCCATTCAGCAATTCGTTCATGGCGGCAATGGCATCGTGGAATTTGTCGGCCTGAGTGCCAATAAATGCCATGCTGGTGCAGTATTCGTCTTTCTCGTCGGGTATGCTGTATCCGGCGTAAGTGCTGTATGCCAGCGCTTTTGCTTCACGAATATTCTGAAATACCACACTGCTCATATCACCCCCAAAATACTGGTTGAAAGCTGCTGCAACAGGCTCTTCGGCGGCATTGTACAAACCATCGCGGTTTAGCCAGAAGATACTGGCCTGAACCTGCTTGTAATCGGCAAAAAACACCTCATTCTCTTTGTTTTCTTTGGGAATAAACTTTTTAGCCGGCTTGGTTTTGGCAAAGGATTTAGGCGCACCGTGAATCTGGTCCAGGGTAGCCAACAATTTACCTTGCTCTCTTTGTCCATAATACAGCAACTCATGCGAAACAACTTTCATTCCTTTAATCAGATCTGTCAGGTTTGCCGAAGTAAGTTTTTTTAGTTCTGCGTTAGTCATTATCCAGCGTGCAGGATTGTCTGCCCCATATATGGCATATGAATTCAAGCGGCTGCTGATACCACGGCTGTTGAGCTTGCTGTCTTCTCGTTTTTTCAGTTCACCTTCAATCATATCCTTAAAAGCTTTTTCATCGGCCAGGGGATTGTTCAACAAACCTTCCAATATGCGCAGAGCGGCGTCAAAGTTTTCTTCAGGGCCGGTTAAAGACACATAGGTTTCTTCATCGCCCACGCTGGTAAAAAAATTACAGCCCAGTGCATACATTTTTTTGCTGATCTGCTCTGCATTCATTCCTGGAATACCGGCATAGCGAATGTACTGCATAGCCAGCGGCAAGGACTTGTTGTGGTTTTTACCAAAAGCATACAAATACGACATGGAAAACAGGCGGTTTTCGGTATTTCTCACATAATGAACCGCAGCCTTACCCAGCGTGGTATGCACAATACCCTCTTTAACATTGGCGTATACAGGCGACAGTGACTGGGTTTCCTCTTGCAGCCATTCCGTTACGAAAGCGCTTTGCTTGTCGCGGTTCAGTTCCACACTGCTGATTTCGGGTTTATTGATTTTAGAAACCGTACTGTCGGTGCCCCTGCGTTTGAACACCTCCACCCTTTCGCGGTCCAGAAACTCTTTGGCTACCTCCATAATGTCTTCTTTGGTTAGCTGCTTCATGGCCCAGAATTCATTCCAGTGTTTCTGATAACCCTGCCCGTTGATGAAGCTTTCCATCAGAAAATAGCCACGATTTGCATTTTCCTTAAATTGCCCCAAGCGGCTTATTTCCTCATTGAGGATAATAGCTTTCACCAGACTATCGTCAAATTTTCCGTCGCGGATAAGCTCCATTTGTGAAACCAGTAAATCGCGAACCTGTTCGAGGGTCTGGCCTTCTCTGGGTTTGCCGGTAAGCTGAAACACGCTGTAATCGTTGAGTGTATTCACACCGCTGTTGGCACCCAGCACTTTCTGTGCTTTCACCAGGTTCAGGTCTATCAATCCTGCACTGCTGTTGTTTAATAGCAGGTCAATAAGCCTGGCGGCGCGTGCTTCGCGGGTTCCGGCACCAGGCATGCGGTATCCGATGGTTACCCATTCTGCATCGGGGCCAGCAACATCAAATTTACGGGGCGATCCATACGGCATCTCACCCTCAAATTCATAGGTCTTCACCGCCTTGGGCTGCATCCAGGCAAAATGCTCGGCAACGCCGTCTGCGGCAAGATCCGGGTCTATATCGCCGGCCAGGATGATAGCCATATTGTTGGGAACATAATACGCGTTAAAATATTCGCGAATGGCTTTCAGACTGGGATTTTTAAGATGCTCAACCGTACCGATGGTGGTCTGCAAGCCGTAATTGTGCTTTTTGAACAACTCACCCATGAGTTTGTCTTCAACTTTTTCACCATCGCGGTCCAGGCTGATGTTCTTTTCTTCATACACAGCTTCCAGCTCGGTGTGGAACAGGCGAAGAACCGGGTTGTGGTATCTTTCCGACTCCAGTTCCAGCCATTTGTGAAACATGTTGGTGGGAACATCGTTGATATACACCGTCATTTCATTGCTGGTAAAGGCGTTGGTGCCTTCAGCGCCCATTGCCTGACACATTTTGTCAAACTCATTGGCAATGCTCCATTTGGCGGCCAGACGGCTTACGCTGTCAATTTTTTTATAAATGCCTTTTCTTACACTTTCGTCCTTGCTTTGGTTGTATTGTTCATAGAGGGCATCAATCTGGTCCAGCAGGGGTTTTTCTTTGCTCCAGTCGAGGGTGCCATAGCGGTCAGTACCCTTGAAAAGCATATGCTCCAGGTAATGTGCCAGTCCGGTGTTGTTGCCGGGGTCGTTTTTACTGCCGGTGCGTACTGCCACCATGGTCTGAATGCGCGGTGTACGGGGATTTTTACTGGTGATTAGGGTTAATCCGTTTTTGAAAGTGTAGATCCGCACGTTCAGCGGGTCGCCTTCAAATTTGCGAACGGTCCATTTTTCGGTTTTTTCCTCGCTGTAGGTAGATACGCGATCCTGCGCAAGCAGCATATATGAAGCCAGAAACAGGCAACTGATTGAAAAGAGTTTTTTCATGGGTCTGCGAATTTACCCCAAATCAGGCAAAAGCCTTGCCATAATACCATTGCTTCGATAAAATGATGGTGTATGACGACCATCTTTGCGCGTATGCATTCGTTTTTAATACCTTTGAACTGCAATGCGAACCGGAATAGGTAAGTTCCTTGTAATGATTTTGCTGGTTTTGCCGGAAATATCAGCGGCTCAGGGCGGAAAAGTGCGCAAGCCGATTCGGAAAGGAGTAGTTATCGAAAACCGGTTCAGCGCATATCCTTCGCCACCGGCACCAGATTACATGAACATTAATAACTGGGCGGCGCACCCCGATAAAAAAGACCCCTCGGATGAGGTTCCCAAAAGTCTGGCAGGTGCGGAAAATCTTCAGGCTGGCGATGTTTTCTTCATTCACTCCACTTCCTACACAGGCAACAGTGGCGATTCTTTCCGCTGGAATGCGGATGTGCGTAACGAGAAAATCAATAAAGAAACCGACAACGGGTCTATTCGGTTTCAGGCCAGTATTTTCAACAACCACTACCGTGTTTTTGCCCCAAGATACCGGCAAGCGCATTATTTTATTTTTTTAACACACAATCTTTCCGATAAAAAACAAGCGCTGGATTTGGCGTACACTGATGTTAGAAAAGCCTTTCGGTATTACCTGGAAAACCACCGCAACGGCAGGCCTTTTCTGATTGCAGCACACAGCCAGGGCACCATTCATGCACATAGGATTCTGCGTGAATTTGTAGAAGGAAAACCCCTGCAGCAGGATTTTGTGGGTGCCTATTTACCGGGAATGCCGGTACCTTCAGATTCATTTACCTTGCTGATGCCCTGCAAAGACAGCACCGATTATGGCTGCTGGACCAGCTGGCGCACCTGGCGCTATGACTATGAACCCACAAGGTATACAGCCGTTTGCCACAACCCAATTTCATGGACAACCGATACGATTCAGGTTGATAAATCGGGGCACAAAGGCGCCGTACTACGCGACTTTAAAAAAACCAGACCTCAGCTTTGCGATGCCAAGGTTCACAATGGCATTTTATGGGTGCACCGCCTCAAATTTCCGGGCAGCCGGCTTATCAAAAACCCCAATTACCACATTGGTGACTACAACCTGTTTTACCTGGATGTGCGCGAAAACGCAGGACTGCGTCTGCAATCGTTTGTGAACAAAAACACCGCCCAAAAGATGACAAACAGCCTACCCAAATAGCCAAGTCACTAATTTTGCAGTGTGCATTCGGTTTATATCTCCACCGGCTCTAACCTGGGAAATCGGGAGGGCTTTCTTTCCAAAGCAGAGGAAGAGCTTAGCGCGCACGCCGGCAATATTGAAGCGGCAAGCCAAATCATCGAAACAGCACCCTGGGGGAATACCGATCAGCCACAATTTTTGAACCGTGTGTTGCAGATCAAAACCCAGCTGCCACCCCTTTTTTTGATGGAATGCTTGCTCGATATTGAAAAACGCATGGGCCGTAACCGAGGAGAAAAATGGGAGCCCCGCATTATTGATCTGGACATTTTATTTTTTGATAATCAAATTATCAATGAGCCCGGACTTTCTGTGCCGCATCCTTATTTGCATGAACGTGAATTTGTGCTCAGACCCATGGTGGAACTGGCGCCTGCTTTTGTGCATCCCGTTTTAAATAAAACCATGTCAGAACTGCTACAGGAACTCAACAATGCCTAAAAATTTACCCCCGTATTTGTTTCCGTCGGTTTCGTGGTTTTTGAGCGGAATAAAAAACGGTGAAATCCGGACGGCTTTGGGTGGTAATTTCGAAAAGCAGACATCACGCTCGCGTTATGCCATTGCCGGTCCTAACAGTGTTCAAACCCTTTCTGTGCCTGTGGTACATGGCGGCTCCAGACTGCTGTCAGAAACCCAAATCAGCGCACAAAACCCCTGGGTTAAGAAACACATCCGTGCCATCACCACAGCCTATGGAAACGCTCCTTTTTTTGAGTTTTATGATTACCGTGTTTTACCCTTGCTGAATGCGGAAACCATATCACTCAAATCGCTTATTGTCAATTCTATTGAATTTCTTCACCGTCAATTGCAGTGCCCTGTACCTTTGGTTTTTGTTGATGAATGGAATTTCATGGAACCGGAAATTATCGCACCCGCCTATCCTCAGGTTTTTGAAGACAGACATGGTTTTAGGAAGGATGTGAGTGCGCTGGATTTGCTGTTCAATCTGGGACCTGAGGCGACAGAATACTGGGATGATTTTCTGAAGTCTGTATAATCTGCTTTCGGTAGGGCGTGCCATAATCGCCCCGCAAGATATTGGACTGATGAATAAACAAGAGGAAAAGTACCGTAAATATAACTTGCAGTATTACTATCAACTGATGCCCATATTGAAATGTCCTGAAAACAATTACGGAAAGTGCTATTGAGGCCATGGGTAGCGCCCCAATCATGTAATGGGAACGCACCGGAATACCTGAAAACGTAATGAGCAGGCCCGGAATAATTACAAAAGCAAACAGCAAAAATCCGATGGGATGAGATGGCTTTATTTCCGAAAAACCGTATTTCACAGTTTTAAATATCCCAAACAACACCAGCCCAGCAATACCGCAGGCAAGTATCAGCGGTAAATACATTCCGGCAGGAAACGCCATAAATGTTTTCCATTCACCTGCGGCAAAGTAGTGCACATTGATGCCCGGGGTATCAGTTATGAGGCGCAGCCAGAATTCCAGTTTCAGAATGTTGCTTAAGTGTGATATTCCGCCTCCGCTGCTAAGCACGGCCAAAACCCAGGGAATACAGGGAAAGGCAGCCGGAATAGCTCCTGATAATAACCAAAGCCAGTGTTTTGGGGTAAGTTGTTTGAAAATGAGAACTGTCAATAAAAATCCACTCGCATAGAAAACCCCACTGAGGTGCAATTGTCCTGCAAAAGCGCAAAAAACACCTGTCAACACGAGTGCAGCCCAATGGTTTCGATACAGATAGCCCCACCACATTACCGCAATAAAAACGGGCATCAGATCTTGGGCCCAAATTTTTCGGGCAAACAAAACCGGCATAAGCGAAACGGCATAGATGGCAAGGCCCCACAACAATTTGGTTTTTACGGGTTCTTCATGGCGCAGGGCACAATACACCATAAGCGCCAGCGCAAGTACATTTAGCCATTGCACACCCATAGCCATAAAAAGCGGCGTAGGATGAATACCGTAAAGCAATGCAAACGGCCAGATGCTAAAGCCTGCATTGGGCAAACCGGCCCCGGTGGGCATTCCCATTAAAGGTAATCCGTTCTTCCAGGCCTCACCGGCCAGCCGAAACATTTCCTGCTCATCAAATTTCCACTCCATATCGGCAGGCCAGATGCAGCGCAGTATGGCTCCTGTGATAATGATAGCAATGGAAAATCTAAACGGCTTCAACAACCGCGATATTAGCTTTGATAGACACAAAAAGCCAAGGCTGTCGAAAAAATAAACAGGCAGTAGCATCGGTGACGTAACTTTGAACTTCGCAAATTCGTTTTACCTGCATGTATCTAACCCTGGATA
>Ga0194129_10001657_pt1 | contig 35787 bp, 22 predicted proteins | sample TA2KigCa35mmetaG_FD_150862 | JGI IMG/M metagenome (GOLD analysis project Ga0194129, IMG submission 150862) | Freshwater microbial communities from Lake Tanganyika, Tanzania - TA2015038 Kigoma Deep Cast 35m | ecosystem: Environmental > Aquatic > Freshwater > Lake | place: Tanzania: Lake...
TGAGGTGGACGCCGCAGAGGATGACGTGGTCGATGCCGCGTTCGGCCAGCAGGTTCCAGGTCTCCTGGCCGTCGTCGGTCAGGGCGTCGCCCGGCTCGATGCGCAGGCCGGGATGCTGCCGGGTCCACGCCTCGCGGATGGTGCACTTGGTGCCGGTGCAGGAGCACCCCATGTCGGAGTCGTCGATCGGAAGCACCCCTTCGCGGGACGCGTCCGGCCAGCACCAGCGGGTGCCCCAGCGTTCGGCGGTGGCCAGGGGCCGGGGTGTCGGCGCATGCGGGGCCCGCCGGGCCAATTCGCGGGCCGGCGTGCCCTGGTAGAAGGCGCTCACGCTGCTCGGGGCATGGAGGATGAACACGCCCCGTTTCCGGGCCGCGTCCAGGGTCCGGTTCAGCGGTTCAATGAGCTCCCCGACCCGGGCCGAGGCGCTCTTGCACCAGTGGTCGTCCCAGACGTCGCAGACGATGATGGCCGTGCGCCGGGGATCCCACGACTCCACGCGCTCGGTGGCCACCGAGGCTCCGCCCGGACCGGCGGTCCGGGAACGCAGGTGCAAGGTCATGGTCGAGGCGGTCCCGGGACGCTCACCGGACGTGGCACAACCGACGAGGCACACCAGGACGATCCACCACCAGGCGCGGGGGTTCATGGTCCGGAGGCTCGCCGAAACGGGGGACGATGGAAAGCCCCGAGCCGTTCACCGAGTCGTTCACCGGAGACCGCTCCCTCCGAGGCGCACCAGCTTGGCGTCGCTGCGGACGAAGAGCGAGCCGGCCGCCAGGGACGGCGTCCCGATCACCGTCTGGCCGAGGGCCAGCTCGCTGACCACAGCTCCCTCGGGCTTCGAGGGATCGACCACCTGGACCTTTCCGTCCTCGCTGACGCAGTAGAGGTGCCCGCCGGCGACCACGGGAGTGGCGCTGAACGAACCCTTCAGGCGCAACTGCCAGAGCCGCTTGCCATCGACCAGGCTCGCGCACGTCAGGATGCCGCCGTCGTTGAGCGTCAGCAGCCGGTCTCCCACGGCCACCGGGCTGGCCGTGCCCGGGCGCAGCTGGGCCGAGCGCCAGACCGATTTCGGCTTGCCCGCACCGGCCTCGGGCTCCAGCACGGTGATGCCATTGGCGGGCACGACCACCCGGCTGCCGCTGACCACCAGCGAGGGGACCGTGGACGCCCCGTCGCTGAACTCCCAGGCCACCTTGCCGGTGGCGGGATCCACCGCCGTCACGCCGGCCGACGATTGCAGCAGCACCCGGTTCGGCTGCCCCGGAGTCCGGAGCACCACGGGCGAGGTCCAGTTCGCCTTCTTGGGCCGGTCGAGCTTCCATCGGTTGAGGCCGGTCTTCGCGTCGAGGCCGGCCGTGAACGATTCGCTGTCGTTCTCGACCATGGCCACCACGACCCCGTCGACCACCACCAGCGACGACGACATGCCCAGCGAGTTGCTGGCGTTGGGATAGTCGCGCCCGAGGCCGCGGAACCACAGCAGGCGGCCGTCGAGGTCGAGTGCCAAGCAGTCGTTGGACGAGAAGATGGCGTAGATGGCCCTGCCGTCCGAGGCCGGGGTGGGAGTCGCCGCCCCGATCTTCTCGTGGGTCATCGTCCGACCCGTCGCCCAGAACTGCCGCTCCCAGAGCGGAGCGCCGTCGGACAGGCGGAAGCACAGCACATGCAGGCGGTCCTGCCGCGCGCCGCTGGAGGCGGTCACCAGCACCTTGTCCCCCACGATGAGCGGCGAGGAGAGGCCCCGGCCCGGCAACGGAATCGACCAGGTGACCGAGGAGGGCTCCATCCGGACGGGCACGCCGGTCTCGGTGGAAAGACCGTCGCCATTGGGGCCGCGGAACTGGGTCCAGTCGCCGGCGGCCAGCGGCAGGGCGGCCGCTAGGGCGGACGCCCAGGCGACGATGGCGGAGAATCGGGGGCGGGTCTTCATGCGGTTCTCGGGGGGGTGCGGAGGAAAGCGGTCAGCGGGTCGAAACGATGGGGGTGCCCTGCTCGTCGGTCACCCGGAGCTGGAACTCCCATTCCTTGGCCCAGTCTTGCGTCTGCTCGTTCTGGGCGCACTTGACCAGGATGAGGTTCCTGCCCGCCTTGAGGGTCACGGGCATGCGGTACTGGTCGATCTCGGCCGACCGGTGGTACTCGTCGCGGCCGAACACCAGGGCGCCATTGACCCAGACCTTCCAGCCATTCTTGCAGCCCAGCCGGACCTGGGCGGTGCGGGCCGAGTCGCTCCAGAACTCGGCGACCGCGTAGCCCACCGCCCCCTTCAAGGACGAGATGGCCTGGTTGAAGTCCACCAGGCCGTATTCGCTGCGGGTCTTGTAGGGAAACCACTTCACCGGCCCGCTCTTGCCCGGGAGTTCAGCCGCCATCTCGATGCGTTCTTCCGGCGGGTACACCTTGGCGAAACCGGCCTCCCCGGTGTTGTCGAAGGGCCCGACCAACTGCCACTTCGACACCCAGCCGAAGGTCTTCGCCAGATCGACCTTGTCGCCGAGGTCCTGGAGCCGCTTGGCGATGTCCTCGATCTGGTCGGCCTCGCGGGCATGGCCGAGGGCCTCGCGGTAGGTCGTCACCGCCGTGGCCTTGGCCGCGTTGGTCTGCGTGGCGGCCCGGGCCATGAGCTGGGCGACGGCGTCGCGCCGGAGCTCCGATCCGGGATCCTGGAGAAACCCGGACAACAGGGCCTCGGCCTTCGGGGTGTCGATCCGCCGGATCAACTCGAAGGCCAGGCGCCGGGCCCGCGGGTGGTGGCGCGTGTCGCGGAGGATGCCCTCCAGCGCCTTGACCGGAAGCGTTGCGCCGGCGGCGGTCTCGCGCTGCACGGCCGTCTCGACGGCGGACCGGAGCCAGTTCAACGCGTAGTCGTTGGCGCCATCCATCGCCACGAGGAGGTCGGGAATCTGTGAGGCCTTGGCCTTGGCCACGTCCGCCCAGGCCGACTGCGCCGCGGCATGCCCCTTCCCCTCCGGCCCCACGGCCCGGATCTTCTCGACGGCGGCGGCGATGCGACGGGGCAAGGCTGCCGCCCCCTCCATCGCCGCGAACCCCACCAGAACCATCGCCGCCAGGACCGGATTCACCCTTGCCATGTCCCACACCCTACCGGCCAACCGTGGCCCGACAAGCCCCTTGATCCCGGAGAACAGGCCCCACCGGGGGCGCGGTCATCCCGGGCGCACCCGGCGTTGACGGCGGGGCCGGTCGGCGGAAGCGTCCCTGCCCAATGGATTCCAACCGGCAAGAGGTCGACGTCCTGGTCCTCGGGGCGGGCGTGTCGGGGCTGATGGCTGCGCGCGCGCTGCAACAGGCCGGACGCCGCGTGGGCGTCGTCGACAAGGGCCGAGGCGTGGGAGGCCGGTTGGCCACGCGACGGATCGGGGACGCGACCTTCGACCACGGGGCCCCGTGCTTCAGCACGGGCGAGGCGTCCGACGGCCTGCGGTCCGTCTGGCACCACCTCGCCGGGAGCGTGACCGAATGGGGCTCCGAAGAGGTGGACGGCGCGGGACGGCGGCCGTGCTGGCGGGGTGTGCCGACGATGTCGGCCGTGGCCAAGAGGCTGGCCGATGGCCTCGAGGTCCACACGGAGGTCCAGATCGCCAGCCTGGGCCTCGACGCGGGGCGGTGGGTCGCCACCGCGGTCTCCGGGCGGGTCTTCGTCGCGGAAACCGTGGTGGCGACGCCGCCCGTGCCGCAGACGCTCGCCCTGCTCGAGGCCGGCGGATTCGTCCTCGCCGACGGGCACCGCACACGGCTCGCCGCAATCGGTTACGACCGGTGCCTGACCGTGATGGCCGTGCTGGAGAACCCGTCGCTCGTGCCTCCGCCAGGCAGCCTGTCGCCGGTCGCCGGGCCCATCGAGCGGATCACCGACAACCGGTTGAAGGGCATCTCCGCCGTGCCGGCGGTGACGCTGCACGCCACTCCGGGGTTCAGCCTCGAGCACTGGGACCTCGACCGGTTGGAAAGCGGCCGGATCCTGCTCGAGGCGGCCACGCCGTGGCTGGGTTCGGCCGTGCGGACCTGGCAGATCCATGGCTGGCGCTACGGTCGCCCAAGGGCCCCGCTCGCGTGCCGGCATCTGTTGGCGCATGCCTCACCGGCCCTCGTGTTCGCCGGCGATGCCTTCGGCGGTCCCGGTGTCGACGCGGCCGCAGGCTCCGGGGCGGCCGCGGCGGCGGCGATCCTCTCCGGCCGGTGAACCGCCTCCGTCCGGTCCGGCCGGTCAACGTCGTCGGCGATCCTGCGATTGGACTTCCACGCGAACCCATCCCGGGCGCTGAATCGGGCTTCATGACGCCCCCAGCGGACACTTCCCCAACGGTCCGGATCGCCCGTAACGCGATGGCGACGCGCTTCGAGTGGATCCTGCGGGGCTTGTCCCCGGAGCGCCTGCGGGCCGCCGGCGAAGAGGCCCTGGACGAGGTGGACGCCCTCGAGTCGGCCCTCAGCCGATACCGCACCGCGTCGGACATCGGCCGCGTGAATGCCGGGGCGGCCAGCGGGCCGGTGCGGGTGTCGCCGGGCACCTTCCGGTTGCTGGAACGCGCCCGGGAACTCACCGGGGCCACGGCGGGAGCCTTCGACATCACCGTCGGCGCCCTGCTGCGCGCCTGGGGGTTCGTCGGTGGGGTTGGCGTCAGGCCCTCGGCCGAAGCCTTGCGCCAGGCCCGAGACGCCTCGGGTTGGCACCGGGTGGTTCTGGATGCCTCGGACGTCTCGGTCACCTTCACCGTCCCGGGCGTGGAACTCGACCTCGGGGCCATCGGCAAGGGCCACGCGCTCGACCGGGCGCTCGACCTGCTTGTCGAGTCGGGTGTGGCCCATGCCCTGCTGCACGGAGGCACCAGCAGCATCCTCACCCGCGGATCGGCCCCGGACGGACGCGCCTGGCGGGTGGGATTGCCGGACCCCGAAGACGGCGGCTCGCAAGGGCAGGGCTTCGCCGCTTCCCCGAAGGCCAAACCGGTCCCCCGGACGATCGAGTTGCATGACGAGTCCCTCTCGGTGTCCGCCGTCTGGGGCCGGTCCTTCCGGGACGGCGCCGAGGAATTCGGCCACGTGCTCGATCCCCGCACCGGCGTCCCCGTCCGCCGGGCCCGCTGTGCCGCCGTCATCGGCCCCGAGGCCCTCGTCTCCGACGCCCTCTCCACGGCTATGCTGGTCCTGGGCCCCGAGGGGCGGACGCTGATCGAGTCCCAGGCGCCGGGTTACCGCTGCGTGGTGTGAGAGGGGGGTTCAAAGGGGGTCAGTCCTCACTATTGACACAGATGTGTCAATAGTGAGGACTGACCCCCTAGCGTAGACCCCCTCGCTCACCCCCTCTCACAGTTTGGGGAAGAAGCGGCGGGCGGTGGCGCAGGTCTCGGCGGAAAGGGCCTCCAGGCTCAGGCCGCGGACCTCGGCGATCGCAGCCGCGATCTGGGCGACGTGGGCCGGCTCGCATCGCTTGCCGCGGAACGGGACGGGGGCGAGGAACGGACAGTCTGTCTCGAGCATGAAATGGCCCGTGGCCACGGCCCCGGCCGCGTCGCGCACATTCACCCCGTTCTTGAAGGTGGCGATGCCGGTGAAGCTGGCGAGCGATCCCAGGCCCTCGACCTCCCGAAGCTCGGCCAGCGATCCGACCCAGCAGTGGAAGACGCCCTTCACGCGCGCGGCATGAGGCCGGAAGATCTCCAGGGTGGGTGCGAAGGAATCGCGGGTGTGGATGATGACGTTGAGGCCCAGTTCCGCGGCCACCTCCAGTTGCTGCTGAAACAGCGACGCCTGTTTCATGCGATTGGTAGCATCGGCGACCGGTTCTGGCTCAGGCTCACCCGGGCGGCGGAAGAAATCGAGACCGGTTTCTCCGATGGCCACCACCTTGGGATGCCGGGCCAGATCGCGCAGTGCGGGCCGGATTTCACCCGGTGACTCATCCACGTGGCCCGGATGCACCCCCACGGCCGCATACACCGACGGAAAGCGTTCCGCGATGGCCACGGCCCGGGCGCTGCCTTCCAGCGTGGTTCCGATGGTGACAATCCGCGTGATCCCCGCCGCCGTGGCACGCTCCACCACCGCCCCGAGGTCTCCGGCGTAGTCCGGGAAATCCAGGTGCGCATGCGTGTCGAAGAACTCGGTCATCGGCCCGCAGGTTGACCGCAAGCCTCGGCCTTGATCAAGGCAGGCCGTCCCCCGGCCCCCCTCGATCGCCGCAGTCCGACCGGCAGCCAACCCGGCCATTCCCCCTCCCCGCTTTCCTGCTTCCCCGGACCCGAGGTTTCCCGGCATCCTGTCGCCATGCTCCTCGGCCACCGAATCCGCCTCTGGCTTTGTGTCCTTCTCCTCGGCCTGGGCCGGGTTGTTTCCGCCGCCGCTGCCGACGAGCCGGCGAGGTTCACCCTCAAGGAGGGCGACCGGGTGCTCTTCATCGGCGACACCTTCTTCGAGCGGGAGGTCGACTACGGACATCTGGAGACGGCGCTGACGGCCGCCTACGCCGACCGCCGCGTGACCTTCCGCAACCTCGGCTGGGCCGCCGACACCCCGCTCGGCAAGGCCCGCGCCAGCTTCGACTGGAACAAGTCGGAGGACAGTTGGCTCAAGCGGGTGCAGGAGCAGGTGGCCATCGCCAAGCCGTCGGTCGCCATCCTCAGCTACGGGATGACCGCGGCGCTCGAAGTGGCCGACACGGCGTCGCCGGACGCCCGTGCGGCCTACCTCGCGAAGTTCATCGCCGACACCGGACGCCTGATGAAGGCCATCGGCGAGGCCAGCGGCCAGCCGGTTCGCTTCGTGCTGTTCACTCCGATCCAGCAGCAGGGCGAACGTCCCGACTCGAACCGCTCCAAGGCCCTCAACGAGGTGGCCGAGGCGCTGGCCGCCCTAGGCAAGTCGTCCGGCAGCCCAGTGGTGGACATCCTCGGGGCCACCCGGCGCATCTCGATGCTGCGCATGGTCACCTACGAGAGCCCGGTCATGCTGAACGAGACCGGCTACCGCATGCTGGCGGACCGCCTGCCCGAACTGCTCGGCATCCAGGCCCCGGCCAAAGGAGCCGACACGGGCTTGCTCCGCTCGGCCATCCAGCACAAGAACGAACTCTTCTTCCACCGCTGGCGCCCGGCCAACTGGACCTACCTCTTCGGCTTCCGCAAGCATGAGCAGGGCCGCAACAGCGTGGAGATCCCGCAGTTCGACCCGATGGTGGCCGAATGGGACGCCCGCATCGCCGGTCTCCGCCCGTCGGAGCAGGCCGATCCGAAGGTGGCCGCCGAGGTCCGCGACCTGCTCGCGCGGCATGCCGCCCAGTCGGCCTCGGCCGCCGATTCCCGGGCCAAGGTCTCGAAGCAACCGCTGCCCGTCTTCGACCACGCCGAGGACATCGAGGTCGGCCTCTGGGCCGAGAACCCCCTGCTGCACAAGCCCATCCACATGAACTGGGACCCGCAGGGCCGCCTGTGGGTGGCCTCGTCGGAGGTCTATCCCCAGATCAAGCCCGGTCAGCCCGCCGTCGACTCGGTGGTGGTGCTCGAGGACACCGATGGCGACGGCAAGGCCGATCGGCACACCGTCTTCGCCGATGGGCTGCTCATCCCGACCGGCGTGGTTCCCGACGGCAAGGGCGGCTGCTACGTGGCGGCCAGCCACCAACTCCTGCACCTGGAGGACACCGACGGCGACGGCAAGGCCGACCGCCGCACGGTCACGCTCTCGAGCTTCGGCACCGAGGACACGCACCACAACCTGCACACGCTTCGCTGGGGGTACGACGGGCACCTCTACATGAACCAGTCGATCTACACCCACAGCCATATCGAGACGGCCCACGGGGTGCGTCGTCTCAACTCGGGTGGGATCTGGCGGTTCAACCCCGACTCCTGGACGCTGTCGGTCTTCACCCGCGGAGGGTGCAATCCCTGGGGCCACCACTGGGACCAGTACGGCAATTCGTTCTTCACCGACGGAGCCGGCGGCAAGGGCATCTACCACGCCATGGACGGGGCGACCTACTTCACCTACTCGGACATGCGCCGCGAGGCCGACAGCATCAGCCCGGGCAACTACCCCAAGTTCGCCAGCCTTGAGGTGGTGCACAGCCCGGCCTTCCCCAAGGACTGGCAGGAGAACGTCATCACCTGCGACTTCCGGGCGCACCGTGTCGTGCGCTTCTCGGTGAACGATTCCGGATCGTCCTTCCAGACCCGTGAGCAGCCCGACCTGCTGCGGTCCACCAATGTGACCTTTCGCCCGATCGACCTACGCCTCGGGCCCGATGGCGCCCTGTACATCGCCGACTGGAGCAACCCGATCATCCAGCACGGCGAGGTGGATTTCCGGGACCCGCGCCGGGACAAGGAGCACGGGCGCATCTGGCGGGTGACGGCCAACGCCTCGGGTCGCACGGCCGGCCGGAAGGCGACCGACCTGACCCGGTTGCCGACGGTGCAACTGCTCGACCGCACCCTTTCGGCCAATGGCTGGGAGCAGGAGCAGTCCCGGGTGGTCTTGCGCCAGCGGGATGCCGGCGAGGTGCTCGCGGCCGCGAGCGCCTGGGGCAAGGCCCAGAGGGATCCGCGCGCCGCGCTCGAGGTCGCATGGCTGCACCAGGCCTTCGGACGGCCGGGCGGTCCATGGCTCAGCCAGCTGACCGGTTCAGGCGATCCCCGCCTCCGCACGGCCGCCGCGCGCCAGTGGAGCCACTGACGCGGAGCCTCCCGGAGCCGCACCCATGAGTGCCCGCCAGGAAGCCGACCGGAGATCCCCCTCGCGGTCGGAGTCGACCGAGGACCATCTGGAGCGCATCCAGGAACTGGTGGACCGCAACGGCTACGCGCGCGTCAGCGACCTCGCCGAGGCGCTGGGGCTGAGTTCATCCACGGTGTCCAACATGGTGAGGCGGCTGGCCAAGCGCGGGTACGTCAACTACCAGCGCTACCGGGGCTTCACCCTCACCGCCGAGGGGGCGGCGGTCGCGGCCCACATCAAGGACCGGCACCGCACCCTGACCGAACTCCTGACCCTGCTGGGGCTCGGGCCCGAGACCGTCGAGCGCGAGGTCGAGGACATCGAGCACCACCTCACCCCCCAGACCCTGGCGGCCCTGTCCGCCCTGGTGGGCTACTGGAAGGCCCATCCGGCGGAGCTGAAGGCCTTCCGGCGGTTCCAGACGGGAACCTAGGGCAACCACCCGCCGGCGTATCCGCAGCCGCAGAATCTGGTCCCGGGCCGACAATTCCGGCTTCACCTCGGTTTTGGCATGGGACAAATTATACCCCAGTGATCAGCACCACCGCCGAACTGCGGGAGCTCGCGGCACGCGTGCGCGAGTCCGAATGGGTCGCGCTCGACACAGAGGCCGACTCGTTGCATGCCTACCCGGAGAAGCTGTGCCTGATCCAGGTGGGTGTCCCCGGCGCGGAGTTCCTGGTGGACCCGCTGGGTGATCTCCATCTGGAACCGCTGTGGGAGGCCATGGACCACCACTGCATCATCTTCCATGCGGCCGACTACGACCTGCGGCTTCTCTTCCGGGGGCACCACTTCCAGCCCGCCCGGATCTTCGACACGATGCTCGCCGCCCGGATCGTCGGGGAGCCCCGCTTCGGGCTCAACGACGTGCTCAACGCGCACCTTGGGATCACCCTCGAGAAGGGCTCCCAGAAGGCCAACTGGGGCCGCCGCCCCCTCACCCCGGCGATGGTCGACTACGCGCTGAACGACGTGCGCCACCTCCACCCGCTCCGGGAATCCTTGCAGCGGCGGCTGGAGGAGCTGGGCCGGGTCGAGTGGCACCGGCAATCGTGCGAGCGCCTCATCCGCGACTGCTGCCAGCCCGAACAGGTCGACGAGGACGCCATCTGGCGCACGAAGGGTCATGACAAGCTCGATCCGCTGGGCCTGGCCGTCCTGCGCGAGCTGTGGCACTGGCGCGAGAAGGACGCCCTGCGCACCGGTCGTCCCCCCTTCTTCATCCTGAAGCATGAGCAGTTGGCCGAACTGGCCACCGCCGCCGCCGAGACCCGCACCCACCGGGGTCTCAACCCGCCCCACTTCCTGACCTCGAAACGTCGGGCGGGCCTGCTCGAGGCCGTGCAGCGCGGCCTGGAGATCCCCGAAGAGCGGCTGCCCCGTCCGATCCGGGTCCACTCGCGGCGCATGACCCGTGCCGAACTCGACGTCTCGGACCGGTTGGCGCGGGTGCGCGACCTCAACGCCCGCGACTTGGGCATCGATCCGACGCTCATCGCCTCGAAGGCCACCCTCTTCGCGCTCGGCCGCCACGATCCCGAGGCCTGGTCCGACCTCATGCCGTGGCAGCGCAACCTGCTCGAGACGCCGCCGGCCAAGCGGGCTTCCGGGGTGGTCGACGCCCCCGCGCCCCGGAAAAACCGCCCCGGTGCTGATCCCGCTCCCGGGACCAACCGGGACGACGAGGATCGGGCGACTCCGGTGTACGGCCTCGACTGACCGGTTCATGACGCCGGAAAGACCCGGGTGGTCCGGCCAGGCAAGACGGGAATCCGGGTCGACCCATCCCCCGACGGCGACGAAACCAGCGTTTTCGGGTTGCTCCGCCGGTTGGAGGAACGAGTTTTAAGACGAATCGTTCCTGTCCCCACACCGTGCACGCACCCATTGCTTTCCCAGCTCGCGCGGCCCATGGAGTTCCAACCGCGTTGAGGCTCTTCGTCGGCTTCTGGGTGCTCGTTGGGGCGGGCGGTCTGGCGCGCGCGCAGGAAATTCTGCGCCCCCCGGCCGCCCAGACGATCTTCATCGGCGACCCGGTGAGCTTCCGCGTCGAGGCGAAGGGGGAGACGGCGCTCCAGTACCGGTGGCAACGCAACGGCAAACCCGTCGATGGAGCGTCCGGCCCGGAGTGGACCTTCCTGACCACGGCGACGGATCACGACACCACGATCGCCGTCGAGGTCATCGACGGAGCCTCCCGGATCACCAGCCCACCGGCCCGACTGACCATCGACCCCGGCGTCGCCGGACCCTACCGGACCAACCGGTTGGTGGAGGTGCTTCACCCATGGCGGTACCGGGTGGACGGCATCCTGCCGCAACCCCAATGGCCCGGCATGGTCGATGAGCGCACCGGGTGGGCAGGAGGCGGCGGGGTGCTCTATGTGGAGGAATCCGAGCTTCCGGGACCAAAGACCACCCTGCTGCCGGCGACCGCCGGCAAGCTGCCCACGACCGCGTATTTCCGGACGACCTTCGTCAACCCGGTCACCAACGCCTTCTCGCTGGAACTGCTGGCCAGCGTGCTGGTCGACGACGGCGCCCTGGTCTTCCTCAACGGGACGGAAGTCCAGAGGCTGGGGCTGGAGGAGGGAGCCGTGCTGCCGACCACCCAAGCCAACCGGGGCGTGGGCAACGCCGCCTGGGAGGGCCCGTTTCCCTGGGCGAGCCAGGGCCTGAAGCCCGGCACCAACACGCTGGCCGTCGAGGTGCACCAGTCGGGAACGACCAGTTCGGACCTGGTGTGGGCGCTGATGCTGGATGCGGTCTGGCAGGAACGGGTTCGCGACACCGTCGCCCCCAAGGTCGCGTCGGTGACCCCGGCGCCCGGGGCGGCCATCGGGGCGGCACCCCGGATCGAGATCGTGTTCACCGAGCCGGTGCGAGGCGTCACGGCCCCGGCACTCCGCCTCCAAGGGCTGCCGGCCACCGCCGTCACCGAACTGGCGCCCGACCGCTATGCCTTCGAGTTCGCCGGTGCCCCGGCGGGCACGGTCGCGCTGGCCTGGTCGGCCGACCCCGGCATCACCGACCGTTCGGCCGGAGCAAACCGCCTCGACACCCGGAGCTTCTCGAATCCCGTCGGCCCGGTGGTCACGCCCACCCGCCTGCCGCTGGTGGAGGTCGGCCAGTCCAGCGACGCCGCCGCGGACACCCCGGCCTCCCTCGCCACCGACAACCGCGAAGCCACCAGCAGCCGGACCGCCGACCGGCCGGGCAGCCACTGGTGGGGACGCCTGTCGCGCATTCACCGGTTGCAACGCGTCGAGGGCGTCCTACCTGCCGCCCCGGACGACACCCTTGGACGTGGCCTGGTGCTGCGTCTGTTGCGCATGGACGATCAAGTGGTCTTCGAGCAGGAACTGCCCGCCGCCGACGCCACCGGCACCTGGAGCCTCGACCTGCCCGCCGGCGTCACCGCCCGCACGGTGTGGATCGGCCTGCCCGGGGACCGCACCAACGCCCGCGGCACCCGGCAGGTGGCCATGGCCGAGGTTCGCGTGTCCGGAGTGCCGGACATCCCGTTCGGCCCGCTACCCCCGGTGACGGGGACGACGCTCGACCGCTTGATGGTCTCCAACAACCTCGCCTCCTTCAAGCGCAGCACCATGCTGCGCCTCACCGACGGCCTCGCCCCGGCCGCCCGGGCCAATGACGACAAGGTCTCCACCGAAACCAAGACCACCGAGCGGACGGTCGACGGGTACTGGGAGGTCGACCTCGGAGGCACCTTCGCCCTGCACGGCGTCCGCACCATCGCCGCCTCCGGCATCGGCGGGCGGCTCACCAACGCCACGGTTCGGCTCTTCGACGAGCGGCACGATTCGGTCTTTTCCCGGCGGATCACCGGACGCCCCGACACCTTCGACACCGACTTCGGTGGCCCGGTCTTCGCGCGCTACGTGCGGGTTGGCCTGGAGGACAAGCGCCGGACCGACCCGGGCGGGGGCATCGAGTGGTTCATCGGCTTCCGCGAGGTGGCCGTCTTCGGCCGCCCGACCAACGAGGTGGGCATCCTGAGGTTCGGGGTGGACCCCGCCACGGACCCGTCGTCGGGGAGCACGCTGTCCTGGCAGGTCGAGGACGTGCTCCGCCTGGAACTCCATCCCGGCGGGGGATCGGTTGGCTCGCTCACCGCGGCGGATGGACGCGGTTCGATCCGCCTCACGCCCGCCCGGTCCACCGAGTACCTGCTGGTGGCCTCCAACACCGCCGGGGTGTTCGTGCGCGCCGCGTCGGTCGAGATTCCCGGCTCGTCGCTGCCGGTCCGCATCGACGAACTGGTCGCCGCCAACCGCTTCGCGCTGGCCACCGCCTCGGGCGATGCCACCGACTGGATCGAGTTGCGCAACCCGGGCAACCAGCCCGTGGATCTGGCAGGCTGGAGCCTCAGCGACGATCCGGCCAGGCCCCGAAAATGGACCTTCCCGGCGTGGGTGATCGAGCCGCACCAGTCGCGGGTGGTCTTCGCCTCGGGAAGCGATCGTGGTCTGGATGCCTCCGGCGATCTGCACGTGGGTTTCCGGCTCGCCCGCTCGGGCGGCCCGTTGCTGCTCGTGCCACACGCCGCCTCGGGCGAGCCGTTGCAGCGGGTCGACTACCCCGCCCTCGGCGAGGACCTCGCCTACGGCCGGGACCTCTCCGGCCAGTGGCGGATGCTCGACCCGACGCCGGGCCGACCGAACGTGGCAGCGTCCCACGAGGGCTGGGTGCGTGCCCCCGAGTGGAGCCACCCGCGGGGCTTCCACGACAGGCCCTTCCGACTGGTGCTGACCGCCCCCGATGTGGGCGCCACGATCCTCTACTCGACCAACGGGACCGAACCGAACCTCGTCTACTCCAACGGCCTCGACGTGGCGCGCACGATGTCGGTCCGGGCCCGGGCCGTCCGGGCGGGTGCGCGCCCGTCGCCGCTGCAGACCCGCACCTTCGTCTTCGTGGAGGATGTGGTCGCCTCGCCGTCGATGAACCGGACGATCACCCAGAACACCGCGCTGGCCGCCCGGCTGCGGACCGGCCTGCGTGCGATCCCCACCATCGCCCTGTCGCTGCCGGGGCAACCGGAATACGAGGAGAAACCCGGGTCCTTCGAGATCCTCTGGCCCGACGGTCGGGAGTCGGTACACGTCAACTGCGGGCTCTCCCGCTTCGGCAACGCCTGGACCACGTTTGCCAAGCGCAGCTTCCGGGTCAAATGCCGCAACCGGTACGGCGACGACGCCATCCGCGCCCCGCTCTTCGACGGCTTCGACCATGGCTGGACCCCGGTGCGTTCCTTCGACCAGCTCGACCTCCGCTCCGGGTCCCACGACATGTCCGAGCGCGGCTTCTACATGGCCGGACGCTTCGTCGAGGACAGCATGCTCGACATGGGCAGCCTCAATCCCCACGGGCGTTTCGTGCACGTCTACGTCAACGGGGCCTACTGGGGGCAGTACGACTGCCGGGAACTGCTGTCGGAGCGTTTCCTGGCGGATTACCTCGGCGGCTCCCGCGACGATTACGGGGCCGTGATGGGCAACGACAACGTCACCGATGATTTCGTGATCGGCGCCCCGGAGCCGCCAAACCTCGATCCCTGGGAACGCGCCCGGGGCGATCGCAACCGCTACGAGCGGGTACGCACCCGGCTCGACGTGTCGCACCTCATCGACTTCATGCTGCTCTGGACCTACGGCGACTGCGAATCGGAGTTCCGCAGCTGCGGTCCCATCGCCCCGGGCACCGGCTTCAAGTTCTGGATCGCCGACGCCGACGGCTTCCTTCGGACCAGCGCGCTCAACCTCAACCGCACCGACCGCGAGGGTCCGGGCGGATTCTTCGGGGCCTTGGTCCGCGAGGGGCACCCGGACTTCCGCGCCCTGCTGGCCGACCGGATCCACCGCCATTTCTTCAACGACGGCGCACTCACCCCGGCGGCGATGGAGAGGCGCCTCGACCTCCGGATGCGCGAGATCGCCGACAGCCTCGTGGCCGAATCCGCCCGCTGGAACCAGCGCACCCCGGCCACCTGGGAAGGGGCGGCGGCCACCATCCGCACGCAACTCTTCCCGAGGCGCAGCCAGGGATTGCTGGGCCAACTACGCGCCCGGGGGTTCTATCCAAGCTTCGATCCGCCCAAGTTCGAGGTGCGTGGCGGCACGGTGGCGCCGGGCTACCGGCCACAGCTCAGCGCCCCGTCCGGCACCATCTTCTACACGGGCGACGGCAGCGACCCGCGACTGCCTGGCGGGGCCGTCTCCCCGGCGGCCAAGCCCTGGAGCGCCGACGCGGTGACGGTCGACTCGGAACTCACCCTCACGACCCGGGTCCGCTCCGCCGCCGGCGCGTGGTCGGCGCTGGATGCCGCGACCTTCCGCCTGCGCACACCGCGCCGACCGGCACCCGGGGACCTGCTGCCGGCCGAGATCCACTACAACCCGTCGACGGGAGGCGAGTCGGAGTTCATCGAATTGCGCAACGCGGGCGCCGACCCGCTGGACGTGTCACGCTGCGCGCTGTCCGGCGGCATCGGCTTGGTCTTCCCAGACGGCCTGGCATTGGCTCCGGGAGCATCCCTGGTGGCGGTGCGCGACCCCATCGGTTTCGCCGGCCGCTACCTGGCACCCGGCTCGACAGCCGCCCGGGCGGGCATCCACACGGTGGGTCCCTGGGTCGGGGCGCTGGACAATGCGGGCGAACGCGTGGCGCTGCTCGGGGCCGATGGAGCGGAACTCTGGTCGTTCACCTACGGCACCCGGGCCCCGTGGCCGGTGCGCGCCGATGGGGGTGGCCGGTCGCTGGTGCTCGCCGAACCGTCGAGCCCCCTGGCGGGTCGCGACGCGGTCAACGCCTACCTCGGCGACGGTCGCCGCTGGCTGCCGAGCCTCACCGACCATGGCACCCCGGGGTGGATCGATCCCTTCAGGGCCTCCGTGGTGTCGAAGCCCGACGGCCCGGTGCTGGAGTGGCCCACGATCTCCGGCGAGACCTACCGTGTGGAAGCCTCCGAGCGCCTGACCGTCCCCGTCTGGACGGTGCTCGAACAGGGACCGGCCCCCCGCGACGAAGTCCGCCGCCGACCGCTGGCCCCGATCGCCTCGCCCGGATCGCCCGGATCACCCGCAACCCCGGAACCGACACCGGACCTCACCCGCTTCTACCGCGTGCTGTGGGTCCGCTGAGCCGGAAACCCGGTCAAACCAAGCCGGGCTCAGGCCGCGTCCTTGCCGAGGGCATGGAAATTGCCGGCCTCGCAACAGGCCACGAAGGTCTCGGTCGAGCGTTTCAGTTCCTCCCAGCGCCTGCGGATCTTGACGGCCTCCTCAGGGTCGATCCGGTTGTCGGACGCCGCGCTGGCGATGACGGCCAGAAGGTCGGCGAACTCCTGCACCACGCCGTTGGTGGCCGGGATCAGGTGCTCGGGATGCGTGTGGTGGTTCTTGGGGTTGCGGATGAAGAACCCACCCGCCCGCTGGCAGAGCCAGTGGATGAGCCGCAGGTCGCGGGTGCTCTTGACCAGTTGGTCCATCCGGTCCAGCGGGTTGTGCGATGCCGTGGCCGCGTCCGGATCCGGCTTCTCGGCCCATTTGTAGATGAGCGACAGCGACAGCCCCAGGTCGGCGGCGATCTGCTTGGCGCTCGTGGACTGCAGGACTTCCCGGATGACCTGATAGGAGTGCATGAGGTCTGGGTACCAGCACGGCGCCCCGGCTGGAAAGCCGGGAAACTCAGGCCCGACTTTCGGCGTGCCCGTGGGCTGCCGACCGTGGTTGTCTCGACCGCATGCAACCGGCCACCATCCTCGCCTGCGTCGGCGCCTACTTCGCCGGCCTGCTGACGCTGGCCTGGTGGACCGGGCGTTGCGCGGACAACGCCGGGTATTTCACCGGCAACCGTCGCTCGCCCTGGGTCTGGGTGGCGCTCGGGCTGATCGGCGACACGCTCTCCGGGGTCAGCTACCTGTCGGTTCCCGGCAAGGTCGCCGCCGACCGGTTCGGCTACCTGCAGCTGGTGCTCGGCTACTGCGTCGGCTACGCGGTGATCGGCGGGGTGCTTCTGCCGCAGTACTACCGGCTGCGCCTGACCTCCATCTACGAGTTCCTCGGCCAGCGCTTCGACGGCATGGCCCAGAGGACCGGTTCCGGCTTCTTCCTCGTCTCACGCGTGCTCGGGTCGGCGGCCCGGCTGTACCTGGCGGTGACCGTCTTCCAGACCTTTGTCTTCCAAGGCTGGGGCACCCCGTTCTGGCTCACCTCGGGTGCCGCCGTGCTGCTCATCCTGATCTACACGCTGCGTGGCGGCATCCAGACGCTGGTCTGGACCGACCTCTTCCAGAGCGGCTTCCTGGTGCTGGGCGTCGCGCTGGGCATCGGCGCCCTGATGAAGGGCCTCGACTGGGGAGCGGCCGAACTGGTCCGGAACCTCGCCGCCGGCCCGGAGACCACCGTGTTCAACGGCGACTGGCGCTCCCCGGGCTTCTTCTGGAAACAGCTCGTGAGCGGCGCGGCCCTGGCGGTCGTCATGACCGGTCTCGACCAGAACAACATGCAGAAGACCCTCTCCTGCCGCACCCTGCCCGAGGCGCGACGGAACCTCTGGCTCTTCACGCCGGTGATGGTCCTCGTCACGCTCGCGATCCTCGTGCTCGGGGCCCTGCTCTTCCGGTTCGCCGAGGCCCGGGGCATCCCCCTGCCCGACCGCACCGACGAATTGTTCCCGCGCATCGCCCTGGGTCACTTGGGAACCCCGGCGGCCGTGGTCTTCGTGCTCGGGCTGACGGCGGCCACCTTCAACAGCGCCGACTCGGTGCTCACCTCCCTCACCACGAGCTTCTGCGTGGACTTCCTGGGCTTCGAGCGACGACGCGACCTGTCCCAGCAACGCATCGCGGGCACCCGGCGCCGGGTGCACATGGCCTTCGCCGGCGTGCTCTTCCTGACGCTGTGCCTGCTTCAGGTGCTGGCCTCGCGATTCGCGGTCATCGACCTGGTGCTCAAGCTGGCGAGCTACACCTATGGGCCCCTGCTGGGCCTCTTCACCCTGGGACTGGCAACCCGGGTGCGCCTGCGCGGGGACCGCCTGCCGTGGGTCGGCGCCGGCGCCATCGCCCTCTGCGCGCTGCTCGACCTCCAGTCGGCCCGCTGGTTCGGCGGGTACCGTTTCGGCTTCGAGCTGCTGCTGCTCAATGCCGCGCTGACGGGGATTGGCGCGGCAACCCTTGCTCGCGCCACGACCCTTGAGGCCACACCAGCGCCATCGCCCTGAGCTTCAAGGACCAGCCGGGTGTGCGCGCTGCGGCGACGCCCGCCGGGGATCGGGCGATGCCCGGCGGGGTGGACCCAGAAAGAGACGTGCAAAATGCGCGCCGAACGCCATCTTCCCACCCATGGCTCATGTGATCGTGCGTCCCCCGTGGCACCTGCCCGACAGTGCCATCATCCCGGAATCGGTGTACCATCGCCGGCGCGACTTCCTCCGAGCCCTCGGCTTCGTCGGCGGAGGCCTGGCGGTCGGCCTCCCGACCCTGGCCCAGGCCCCGGCGTCCCCCGCCCCGGCACCCGCGGCGCCGAAGGGACCAGGGTTCACCCCCGGTTCGCGGAATCCCGAGTTCAACCCCACCCTGAGGCTCTCCGACGAGTCGGTGGCCACCGGCTACAACAACTACTACGAGTTCAGCACGACGAAGACCCGCGTGAGGGAACTCGTCGGGCGCTTCCGCACCGACCCGTGGACGATCGATGTCGGCGGACTCTGCGAGAAGCCCATGCAGCTCTCCCTGGCGGACCTGCTACAGGGCTTCCCGCAGGAGGAACGGGTGTACCGCTTCCGTTGCGTCGAGGCCTGGTCGATGGTGGTCCCATGGAGCGGCTTTCCGCTGGCCGCGCTCGTCGCCCGGGCCAAGCCCAAGCCGGAGGCCCGGTTCGTGGCCTTCACCACGGTGCTGCGACCCGACGAGATGCCGGGCATCGCGCGCATGCCCGACTATCCCTGGCCCTACACCGAGGGCCTTCGCCTGGACGAGGCCATGCACCCGTTGTCCTTCGTGGCCACCGGGATCTACGGCAAACCCCTGCCCAAGCAGAACGGGGCGCCGGTGCGGTTGGTCGTGCCCTGGAAGTACGGCTACAAGAGCATCAAGAGCATCGTCCGCATCGAATTCACCACCAAGCAACCCTCCACGCTGTGGGAGACCCTCAATCCCAGGGAATACCCCTTCGAGTCCAACGTGGATCCCCAGGTGCCCCACCCCCGCTGGAGCCAGGCCACCGAACGCGTGGTGGACACCGGCGAACGGATCCCGACCTTGTACCTCAACGGCTACGCCCCGCTGGTCGCCACGCTGTATCCCAACCGCAAGGTCTGAACCTGGACCGCGGGGCATGGTGTCAGGCCCGGCCATCGGATGGGTACCGCAGGCCGGCCATCGGTGAGCCTCACCGGACCACCGTGGCCTGGAGCGGAGGCCAGTACGCCTGGGCCGCGACCCAGGCGCTGATGAGCGCCGCCAGCACCAGCGAGTGCCAGAAGACGAACCGCAGGATGCCGGCCTCCTGACCCTCGGCCCGCGCGGAGACGCCGGCCACCACGATGCTCTGGGCATCGACCATCTTGCCCATCACCCCGCCGGTCGAATTGGCCGCGCACATGAGGTAGGGGCTCAGGCCCAACTGCTCGGCGGTGATCCGCTGCAGCGAGCCGAACAGCACGTTGGAGGCGGTGTCGGAACCTGTCAGCGCCACGCCCAGCCAGCCCAGGAGCGTGCCGAAAAAGGGATACAGGATGCCGGTCTTGGCCAGCGCCACGCCCAGCGTGGCATCGGCCCCGGACAGCTTGGTGACGTTGCCCAGGGCCAGCATCGCCGCGATGGTCACCAGCGACTGGCGCACCGACAGGAGGGTCTCCCACCAGATCCCCAACATGCGGCGGGCGGGGAATCCCATGAGGAATCCGCTGGCCACCGCGGCCACCAGGATGCCCGTGCCGGTCGCCGACAGCAGGTTGGCGCGCCATTCGACCTTCTCCGCCTTGGCCACCGCCACGACCGGGGGCGTGCGCATCACCTGCTGGTGGATGCCAGGAACCGGAAAACTGGGCGCTGCCAATCGGTCGAGCGACTCCTTCACCGGTCGGGTCCCCCAGGCGAAGATCGCGGCCGTGAGCATCAGCCACGGCACCCAGGGGCGCCACCAGCGGGCGTCCACCGCCGGCTTGGCCGCCCCTCCGGGCATTGCACCAACCGACGACGAGCCACGGGCCCGTCGCCACCGGAGAACGCCGAGGACCGCCGCGAGGCTCACGAGGGCCGAGATCGAATCCACGAGCCACGGGCCATGGTGGTTGCTCACCAGGTATTGCATCCCGGCGAAGCTGCCTCCGGCGACCATCGCCACCGGCCAGACCTCGCGGATTCCGCGCCAGCCCGCCATGGCCCCGACGATCCACAGTGGGATGATCGCCGAGAAGACCGGCAGCTGGCGGCCGGCCATGGCGGAGAGCTTGAGCACGTCCAGGTCGGTCACCTGCGCCAGCGTGGTGATCGGGATGCCGATGCTGCCGAAGGCCACCGGGGCCGTGTTCGCGATGAGGGAAAGTCCGCTCGCCTGGATCGGCGGGAAGCCCAGTTCGATGAGCAGCGCCGCCGTGATGGCCACCGGGGCGCCAAACCCGGCCGCCCCCTCGATGAAGGCGCCGAAGCAGAACGCGATGAGGATCACCTGGACGCGCGGGTCGGGAGCCAGGCGCAGCAACTGGCCCTTCAGTTCCTGGAAGCGGCCCGAGCGCACCGTCAGGGCGTGCAGGAACATCACGTTCAGCACGATCCAACCGATCGGGAACAGGCCGTAGGCGGTGCCGTAGGCCGCGGCGCCCAAGGCGGCAGGCCACGGCATTCGGAAGGCCAGCAACGCCACGCCGAGGGCCGAGACCAGCGCCAGGACGGCGGCAACCCCCACCTTCACCCGGCCTGAGGCCACCAGACCGAGGAGCAGCACCACCGGAATGGCCGCCACCAGCGTGGACAGCCACGGGTTGCCCAAGGGATCCAGCGGCTGGGGCCAAGGCATGACGGGCCGCAGGATGCCTGTCGATTCCTGCGACGGGAAGCGGCGAACGCAGGGTGAACGGGAGGGGCTGGCGGGAACGTCCCGCGCCATCCGCGCGGGGGGGCGATGGCGTCTGTCTCGACCCGCCCGGCCGGTCCGCCGCGTCGCCATCCCAGCGAAAACAGGGCATCCAACATTTGCGCAGGGCTCCCATGGCTGGTAGGATCCCCAAAATTCATGTCCGACGACTTCTCTTCTCAGGGCAACCGGGGCAACCGGTCCGGGGAACCCAAGGTTCCCAACCAGAATTGGTTGATCTGGCCCGCGCTGGTCCTCCTCGGCCTGGGGTTGGTCTACTGGGGCCGCCAGAGCCGTGGCATCGCCGACCGAACCATCACCCCCCAGAAGTTCCTGCAACTGGTGGAGTCCAACCAGGTCCAGGGCGGGGTGATCGAGACCATTCCGACCCAGATGCTCCGGGTGTTCCGCGGCGCCTACCGCCCCGACCCGAACGGCACCAACCTGGTGCCCTTCCAGCTCGAGATGGAGCCCATCCCGGGAATCCTGACGAAGCTCTACGACAACGGTTTCCGCTCGGTGGAGCGGACGGGCACGTGGACGACCTTCCTCATGAGCGCCGCCCCGCTGATCCTCGGCGGCGTGCTGATCTGGTTCCTCTTCCTCCGCCAGATCAAGGCCGCCGGCAAGGGCGCCCTGAGCTTCGGCAAGTCCAAGGCGAGGCTCCTGACCAAGGACCGCAACAAGACCACCTTCAAGGACGTCGCCGGTGTCGAGGAGGCCAAGGACGAGGTGTCCGAGCTGGTGGAGTTCCTGCGCGATCCCAAGAAGTTCCAGAAGCTGGGCGGCCGGATCCCCAAGGGCATCCTGATGGTCGGCCCGCCCGGCACCGGCAAGACGCTGCTGGCCAAGGCCATCGCCGGCGAGGCCGATGCGAGCTTCTTCAGCATCAGCGGTTCCGACTTTGTCGAGATGTTCGTCGGTGTGGGAGCCAGCCGCGTCCGCGACATGTTCGAGCAGGCCCGAAAGAACACCCCCTGCCTGATCTTCATCGACGAAATCGACGCGGTCGGACGCAGCCGCGGCCACGGTCTCGGAGGCGGCAACGACGAACGCGAGCAGACGCTCAATGCGTTGCTCGTCGAGATGGACGGCTTCGACACCCAGGAGGGGATCATCATCATCGCGGCCACCAACCGGCCCGACGTGTTGGACCCCGCCCTGCTCCGCCCGGGCCGCTTCGACCGCCAGGTGACGGTCAACCTGCCGGATGTCCGTGGGCGCGAGGCCATCCTCAAGGTCCACGCCAAGAACGTGAAGCTCGACGGGTTGGTCGACCTGTCGGTCATCGCCCGGGGTACCCCGGGGTTTTCGGGGGCCGAACTGGCCAACCTGCTCAACGAGGCGGCGCTGCTCGCGGCGCGCACCGGCAGGAAGGCCATCGGCATGTCCGAACTCGAGGAGGCCCGCGACAAGGTCCGCTGGGGCCGTGAGCGGCGCAGCATGGCCATGTCGGAGGAGGAGAAGAAGGGCACCGCCTGGCACGAGGCGGGCCATGCCATCGTGAACGTGGTGCTCAAGCACACCCACCCGCTGCACAAGGTGACCATCATCCCGCGCGGCCAAGCCCTGGGAGCCACGATGTACCTGCCGAAGGAGGACATCCACAACCGCAAGCGCAAGGAACTCAACGACCTCATCGCGGTCACCATGGCCGGCCGGATCGCCGAGCAGATGATCACCGACGACATCTCCAGCGGCGCCTCCGGAGACATCCAGCAGGCGACCTCCATGGCCAAGGCCATGGTCATGCACTGGGGCATGAGCGACCAGTTGGGCATGGTGCTCTACGGCGAATCCCAGGAATACATCTTCCTCGGACGGGACATGATGCGCTCCAAGGACTACAGCGAGGACACCGCCCAACGCATCGACGCCGAGGTGCGCCGCATCATCGACGAGGGCTTCAAGACCGCCTCCGGGATCCTCAACGAGCACCGCGACAAGGTGGAACTCGTGGCGCAGGCGCTCCTGGAGCACGAGACCCTCGAGGGCTCGCAGGTGGAGGAGATCGTGCGGACCGGCACCTTCACGCCGCATGCGTCGGGTCCCGGAAAGTCCGATCCCCCAAGCGGCGCGCAGGCGTCCACGCCGCTGCCCGAGGTCATCAAGCCCGTACCCCCGAAGCTCCCCGGCTTCGGCAGCGCGGCGCCCGCGGCGGCCTGAAAGCCTGTCTGACAGACAGGCCATATAAGCTTCCGATCGAGGTTTGCCCAGCCCGCTCGTTGACTCGGCTCGTCGAATCCGGTCGTTGATTCCAGATGGTTCGATCCGGGGTTGGGCTTGCCGCATCGGTCGCCCTCGACCTTCCTGGGGCACGGGTTTGGTCGGCCTTGCTCCACGTGCGGCAAACTCCGGACCCAAACGCCGGACCGTCGTCAGGCGCGGACCTGCCCGGACCCGATCCCCTGCCACTTGTAGCTGCACAACTCCTCGAGGCCCATCGGGCCGCGGGCTCCGATCTTGTCGGTGCTGATGCCGATCTCGGCCCCCATGCCGTATTCGCCCCCGTCGGTGAAGCGGGTGGAGGCGTTCCAATAGACGGCGGCCGAATCCACCTCGGCGAGGAACCGTTCGGCCGCCGCCGCGTCCGCCGTGACGATGGCATCGCTGTGGCCGGACCCGTGGCGATGGATGTGCGTGATGGCGGCATCGAGGCCGTCCACCACGGCCACGTTCAACACGTAGTCGTTGTACTCGGTCTCCCAGTCCATCGAGTCCGCGACACGGGCCCGACCGGCCGTTCCTTCGAGGACCGGGACGATCGACGCCAGCGCCTCGGCATCGGCGTGGAACTGGACCGCCTTGGTGGCCAGTCGGGTAACCATCCGGGGCAGGAAGGCCTCCGCCACCGGACGATCCACGAGCAACGTCTCGGCGGCATTGCAGGTCGAGGGCCGTTGGCACTTGGCGTTGAAGACGATCTCCTCCGCCATGGCCAGGTCGGCCGCGGTGTGCACGTACACATGGCAGACGCCCTTGTAATGCTTGATGACCGGCACCTTGCTGCACTCGGCAACCGCCCGGATGAGCCCTTCGCCACCGCGGGGCATGCACAGGTCAACGTACTGCGTCAGAGAAAGAAGCGCCGGGATCGCCTCGCGATCGGAAGTGGGCACCACCTGAATCGCATGCTCGGGGAATCCCGGCAGGACCGCCCGCGCCGAGGCGATCAGGACCTCGGCGATGAGACGGTTGGAGTTCAGGGCTTCCTTGCCACCCCGGAGGATGGTCGCGTTGCCGGTCTTGAAGCACAGCGAGGCGGCATCGGCCGTCACGTTGGGGCGCGACTCGTAGATGATCACCACCACGCCGATCGGCGTGCTGACCTTGCGCAGGACGAGGCCGTTGGGCCGTCGGCGGGTGTCGAGCACGCGGCCAAGCACATCCGGGAGCGCCGCAACCTCGCGGAGCCCCCGGGCCATGGCCGCGATGCGGCCGGCATCGAGCGCGAGACGGTCCATCATGGCTCCGCTCAGGCCCAGCCCGCGGCCCACCTCAAGATCCCGGGCATTGGCCTCGATCAACCGGGGCGTCGCCGCCACCAGACCGTCGGCCATCGCCCGCAGGCAGCGGTCCTTGTCGGTGGCGGACACCTTGGCCAACTCCCGCGAGGCGGCCTTGGCCCGGCGGGCCAACTCCGTCATGTCATCGATCAACGCCATGGGGACAGGCTATCGTCCGGCGACGATGGACGGAAAACCAAAACGCGGCGCCTGTCGGCCCTGGCGGGCGCCCCCGGCGACGGAGGCGCCCGGATTCGGTTCCCGCGACGTCCCGGGCCGGGAACTACCAGGTGCCGAGCGGACTGGCCGGCAGCTCGCGACCCTCGGGCCAGACGACGTAGGCCGTCCGGTGGGACGCCTCCCAGGCGGACCGGAAGGCGGTCAGCGGGAAGTCCTGCCGGACCCGCGCCAGCCGCACCCCGGGATCATTCACCGTCACCGTGGTTGCGGTGACCCCACAGACCACGACGAGGTGCCCGTCGCCCTGGGCCGGAGAGGCCCCGCCCTTGAGCAGCGCGTAGGACACCGAGGTCGCCACGGGAATCCCAGCGTCGATCAGCGCCTCAAGATCCGGCATCCCGCCGAGGCGCACCGCAGCCGCCTGCAGTCCCGGAACGCTGCCCGCATAGGCGGCGTTGAAGGCCCAGTTGCCCGTGCCGGGCCATGCGGGATCGTGCACGCCGGCGGCCACGACAGGCACCTGCCGATCCCACTCGGGTCGACCGGAACGCGCGGCCCAGTGGGCCAGCAGCATGGAGAGGCTCGTCGGGCTGCACCAGCGGGTGACGCCCTCGGGATGGTCGGCCTGTGACCGTCTCGGCACGTCGAGGATCGTCGGAGGGGCGGCACGCCCGGGTCGCAGGACGGGCTTCGGAGATGCCTCGGACCGTGGATCCGGGGACCAGAAGGAGAGGTCCAGACGCTTGAGCACGGCCGGCGTCCGGCTTGGATCGGCGAACCGCAGGCGGATCCGCAGGGACTCCGGGGGCGATTCCAGCACGAGGGTGTCGGTCTCCACCCGGCCCGTCGCATCGCGCTGTCCCGGCACGCTGGTCCGGAGACGCGCCTCCCCGGACGCCGACCATCGCCCCAGGTGCCACCACCGGCCGGAGGCTCCCGCCCCCTCGGCACGGACCTCGACCTCGAGATCGGAAGGCTCACGGAGATTCCAGGAGACCACCAGTTCCTGGAACGGAAGCGGCGACCGCACCGCGGGGGAAACCCACGTCGGACCTTCGGGGGCTTCCCGCTCGAAGCGCCCCGGGTCGGTCAGGCAGACCCATCGGGCATCCGCCGACACCCAGAACGGCAGCAGGCTTGCCAGCAGGACTCCGAACCTCGGCCTCATGGCCGGAGTGTGGGCCACCCGACGGATTTGTCGCGGCTGGAATGCAGACGCCACCCTCCAGACACCACCCGGCACCCGGTGTCGGAAGAGCCTGCAGCCTATGAAGACCGCGGCCGGCGTTCCCGCATGCCGGACAGTCGCCCCTGTTGCATGCCCCTTTTGCATTGCCGGCGCGCAGGACGACGGGTTCGATCCCACGGTACTTCCCCCCGGTTTCCTCCATGAAGAACCTGTACCCCCCGCGGCCCCGGCCCCTCGCGTTCACCCTGATCGAACTGCTGGTCGTGGTGGCCATCATCGCCATCCTGGCCGGCATGCTCCTGCCGGCGCTGGCCAAGGGAAAGACCAAGGCCCTCCAGGCCCGGTGCACCTCCAACCTGCGCCAGATCGGGATGACCTTCGCGATGTACACCAGCGACTCGAACGACCAGTTCCCGTACTCCGGACGGGACTGGCCGCAGATGGGCTTCGTGGATTTCCTCAAGCTGATGAATCCCTACATCAGCACCAACGCGAGGTCGTTCTACTTCTGCCCCTCGGAGAAGGGACGCGGCTTCAACCTCGAGTGGACGATAGCCAACAACTACCCCATCAAGACCAACGAACTCCTCTTCCCCTGCTCGTACTACTACTACAACCAATTCTACCACAACAACGACAGCTCGGCCCTGCAGGTGCGCAAGGTCTCCGAGGTGAGATCCCCGACCAAGAAGGCCATCTCGCCCTGCTTCTCCAGCAACAAGGGCAAGTGGAACGACATCTACAAGGGCACGGGCGCGGCCGCGCATGGACCCAGGGGCATGTCGCTGCTCTTCGTCGATGGCCACAGCGAGTTCGCCCTGTATGACCGGCTCAACGCGCCGTTCAAGGATGGGGCCAAACTCATCTACAACCTCGACTGGACCGTCGGAAGCCTCGCCGGCGAAGACCTGAAGTAGGCCCGCCCTCCGACTGGCGGTCCGGCCTGGACCGGTGGATGCTCTGCCGCGCGCACCGGGATGACCGGCGCACGGGTCCATGCCCATCACCGACCACATCCGCAACAAGCTGTCCACGGTGCCCCACCGGCCCGGCGTGTACCTGCACAAGGATCGTTTCGGCACGGTGATCTACATCGGCAAGGCGCGCGACCTGCGCAAGCGGGTCTCCCAGTACTTCCACCCCTCCCGCCGCATGGGCTGGGACCTGAAGTTCAACGCGCTGGTCGATGCGATCCACGACTTCGACTGGCACACGGTGAAGAACGAGGCCGAGTCGCTGCTGCTCGAGAGCCGGCTGGTCAAGGAGTTCCAGCCGCGCTTCAACATCGACCTGAAGGACGACAAGCGCTTCCTGCTGTTGAAGGTCAACCTGAACGACCCCATCCCGCGCTTCACGCTGACCCGGCTGCGCAAGGACGACGGCTGCCTCTACTTCGGCCCCTTCGCCCACTCGGGCAGCGTCCGTCGCGCGCTCACCCTCATGCGGCGCAAGTTCAAGCTGCGCGGATGCCGCCCCCTCCAGCCGGACGAGTCGGACTACCGGCATTGCCTCTATGGCAACCTCCAGCACTGCACGGCCCCGTGCATCGGCAACGTCAACCGGGAGCAGTACCTGGAACAGGTCCGGGCGGGCATCGGCTTCCTCGAGGGGCAGACCGAGGAGTTGCGCGAAGAACTCGAGAGGGAGATGCGCAAGGCCGCCGCGAACCTGGAGTTCGAGAAGGCCGCGCAGCTCCGGGACGCGCTGGAAGACCTGAAGCGAACGACGCTCAAGACCGAGAAGTTCGAGCGCATCCCGTACACGTTGCCTGTCGCCGTGCATCCGGAGTCCGACCTCCGGGAGCTGGGTCGACTGTTGGGACTGGCCGATCCGCCGGCACGCATCGAGGGCTTCGACATCTCCAACATCAGCGGGACCTTCATCGTGTCGTCGATGGTGAGCTTCTGGCATGGCCGGCCCGACCGCGCCAACTACCGCCGCTTCCGCATGAAGGAGGTGACCTCCCAGGACGATTTCGCCTCGATGGCCGAGACCATCCGTCGGCGCTACAGCCGACTGCAACGGGAACTGCGGGGCGAGGCGGGCGACGGGCCCGACCCCGGCGCATCCGACGCCCCAAGGCCCGGCGAAACCCAGGACGACAGCCCCGATGACGCCCCGGTCCCGGCCGGGAACGTCGTGGCGGAGTCGCCGGACCGACCATGGCTGCCGCAGCGGGCGGTGGGTCCGCAACTGCCCGACCTCATCCTGATCGACGGCGGCAAAGGGCAGCTCAATGCCGCCTGTGCTGAACTGGCCCGACTGGGCCTCCAGCGGATCCCGATCCTGGGACTGGCCAAGGAGTTCGAGGAAATCCACCTGCCGGGCGAGCGCGAGCCCCTGCGCCCCGGCCTCGACAGTCCCGCCGTGAAGCTGCTCCAGCGGGTCCGCGACGAGGCCCACCGCTTCGCCAACACCTACAACGCCCAACTGCGGCTCAAGAAGATCAGCGAGAGCATCCTCGACGAGTTCCCGGGCATCGGCGACGCGCGTAAGAAGGCCCTCCTGCGGCGGTTTGGTTCCATCCAGCGGCTGCGGCTGGCCCCGATCCACGAGATCGAGCAGGTGGAGGGCTTCGGCGGCACGATGGCCGAGGCCCTCAAGCGCTTCCTCGAGGCACGCAAGGAGCCGTAACCCCCCGGGACGGAGCGGCTCGCCTCACGAGCCGGGAGGCCCGGTCAGGGACTCGCCGTCCATCTGGTAGATGCCCACCAGGTAGCCGTTCTCCCGCATGGCACCCACCTTGAGCGTGCCGTACAGGGTCACGGCCTGATCCATCAAGGGCTTGACCCCGGAGGAGGTCATCTTGACCGCGATCCATTCGTTGATCTTCGGCACGGTGCCGAAGCAGCACATCGACTGGTCGCGCATCAACAGCAACTCGGTCACGAGCCCGCCCTCGACCTTCAGGGGCAGCATGAAGCCCTTCACGGCCACCTTCTTGCCGCTGAAGGCCTTCACCGTCGCCGGGATCTGGGTGTCAGGATCGGCGGTGGGAGCGGCCGCCTTGGTGGCCGGCGCGTCCTCGGGCACCTCATACTTGAAGGTGGCGAGCACGTCGAACCCCACCGAGGCGAACCCCGGACGTGCCACGGGGGAGTTGGTGCCCGATAGGGCCGATCCGGGCGCGATTGGCTGGGGGGTCGCCGGGGCCGCGGCGGTGGCCGAGTCGACCGGGGCCGCCTTCGGATCGCCGGGATTGGGTTCACCCGCCTTGGCCGCGCCGGTCAGGGGCTTGATCGGCTTGCCGCGCGGCACGGTCGCCGGGGCCTGGGGTTGGGCCGAGACGCTCGGCGGAAACCCGGGCAGCGAAGCGATCCAGGCAACCGCCAGGAACCCTCCGGCCCACCGTGCGCCCCTCGCCCACCCGCCACGCGTGCGAACCTCACGTCCCGTTCCCTCGGTGGATTTTCTCAGGTGCATGACCGGAGGGTAGCCACGGGATCCCGTCGACGCCAGTCCCCAGCCGGCGATCTTTTCCCCCCTTGACGCCCATTGGAACGCCCACCGACGTTCGACCCTGAACGCCCCCGGTCCGACCCGACAAACTCCCGCCCCGATGCCCCGACGCCCCGCCCTGATGAACCGCCTCGCACGCCGACTGAAGCGTCACTGCGGCGCCCTCTGCCGGATGGCGGCCCTTGGGCCGGCGATGGCCGACAGCACGGTGGTCTTCAACGAGATCCACTATCATCCGACCGACCCCGAGGCCCGCCTCGAATGGGTCGAACTGCACAACCAGATGGCGGTGAACATGGACTTGTCCGGGTGGAGCCTCTCCGGCGGGATCGACTACCGGTTTGCCGAAGGCACGGTGCTCCCGGGTGGTGCCCAACTCGTGGTCGCTGCCGACCCCTCAGCCCTGAGGTCCCTCGGCATCACCAACGTGGTGGGCCCCTTCGAAGGTCGGCTGTCCAATTCCGGCGAGCGTGTGGAACTCCGGAACAACAACCACCGTCGGATGGACGTGATCGCCTACGGCACCGACGGGGAGTGGCCGATAGCCCCGGACGGTCACGGTCCAAGCCTCGCCAAGCGCGAGGAAACCCTCGCCACCGGGCCCGCCGCCCATTGGAAACCCAGCGCCCAGCCCGGCGGGACCCCTGGTCAGCCCAATTTCCCCAGCCTGGACATCGCGAACCTGGCCCCGCTGATCGGTGGTTCCCAGCGGTGGGAATTCCGGACCCTCTCCCCCGGGCCAGGGACGGGTTGGACCGCAACGATGGGGGACGGGTGGACGGCTTCCATCGCCCCCTTCTTCGGCGGAGATGCCTCGCCGCCCGCCGGGGCCGAGGGTCCGATCCCCACGGTCTACCCCACGGGTGTCTCCGATGCGCGACAACCGCTGGCGCCCGGTACGCGGGATCCGCACTACACCGTGGTGGCCTCGGCCCAGGCCATCTCCCCGCCTCCCCCGGCCCCCGCGTTGGTCATCGAGGGACACCCGGCGTGGATGGCCAACGACGCGGCCTCGCGGTGGCTCGGCCCGGTGAATCCCGGGACCGCCAACGTCGCCGCCGGCACCTACCGCTACCGGACCCGGTTCGACCTGTCGGCCTTCGTGCCGGAGACCGCACGCCTGCAACTGCGGGTCGCTGCCGACAACCGCGTCCAGTCCGTCCTGCTCAATGGCCGCAGCGTCGGCATCAGCTTCGAAGGCTTCCAAGCCTTGAGCCCGACCTTCGCGATCACCAACGGGTTCATTCCGGGGACGAACACCCTGGAGTTCGCCTGGGCCAATGACAGCTCTTCTCCGAATCCGGCCGGCTTCCGGGTCCTCCTCCAGGGCACCGCCCGGAGTCGCTTCGTCGAGGAACGTCGTCTGCTCCCCTCGGCTTCCCAGGCCGCGTTGTTCCGGACGGCCTTCGTCGTCCCACCCGGACTCACCGGAGCCCGGCTCCGCCTCCGGGTCACCTGCGACGATGGCGCGGCGCTTCACCTCAATGGCCGGGAACTCCAACGCATCAACCTCCCGGCGGGCCCGCTCGCTCCCGACACGCCGGCCCTGACCGCGATGCCTGGCGTGCCCGCGCCGGTGGACATCATCCTGCCCCCGGGGTCGCTGCGGGCCGGCACCAACGTGCTGGCGGCGCAGGTCCATCAGGCGGCCGAAGGTGCCGGCGACCTGTGGTTCGACGCCGAACTGACGGTGATCGAGGTGCCTGATCCGGCCCAGGGCGGCCTTCGGTTCAACGAGGTGGCGGCGCCCGGCGTCGGCTTCTTCGTCGAGGTCGTCAACCCCACGGCGGACCTCCTCGCGCTTGATGGCGTGAGGATCCGCGGCGTGGGCAAGGGTGCGGGAACCTTTGCGTTTGCACCCGGATCCACCCTCGCCACCGGCGGATTGCGCGCGGTGCCGGCGGCGCTGCTGGGCTTCCGCCCGGACCGGGGCGACACCCTGCTGCTCGAAACGGGCACCTCGGTGTTGGATGCCCTGGTGCTTGGAGCCACCGCGCGCGCCCGGCTCCCGGATGGCACCGGCCCCTGGAGGCTGCCCGCCGTACCCAGCCCGGAGGGCACGAATCGGTTCCGCCTGTCCACGGAGGTGGTGTTGAACGAAATTTGCCACCATCCGCCCGAGACCGCTTCCACGGGTGGCTGGGTGGAACTTTTCCACCGGGGCACCGGGCTGGTCGACCTTTCGGGCTGGCGCTTTTCCGAGGGCATCACCTACCGGTTTCCCGCCGGGACGTCCCTGCGGCCCGGGGAACACCTCGTGGTGGCCGCACAGCCCGAGGCCCTCCGGGGCGCGCATCCCGGAATCCGGGTCCTCGGCCCGTTCGAGGGGCGGCTCGCCCGCGGCGGGGAGCGCCTGTCGCTGGTGGATGCCGACGGCAACCCCGCCGACTCGGTGGAATACGCCGACTCCGGCCGGTGGCCCGAGGAGGCCGACGGCGGCGGATCCACCCTCGAATTGATGGACCCCTGGGCCGACAACGCCGCGCCCGAGGCCTGGGCACCGAGCGACGAATCCGCCCGCACGGCCTGGGTGCGGCACACCTACCGGACGCGGGCGGTCTCGGCGCCCGGGCCCACGCTGTGGAACGAGTGGGTCATGGGCCTGCTCGACGCCGGCGAATGCCTGATCGACGACCTCCAGGTCATCGAGTCGCCCGGCACGGCCACGGCCTTCCAGATGCTCAAGAACGGCGACTTCGAGACCGGCGCCACGTCCTGGCGATTCCTCGGCACCCACCGCCTGAGCCGCGTGATCGACGATCCCGACCAGCCCGGCAACCGCGTGCTCCACCTCGTGGCGACGGGCCCCACCGAGCACATGCACAACCACCTCGAGACCACCCTGGCCAACAACCGCTCGGTGGTGAACGGGCGGGACTACGAGGTGTCCTTCCGGGCCCGTCACCTCAAGGGATGCCCCAGGCTGAACACCCGCCTCTACTTCAACCGCGTCGCGCGGACCACGACCCTGCCGGTGGCCTCCCTTCAGGGGACCCCGGGCGCCGCGAACTCACGTCGCGTCGCCAACCTCGGGCCGACCTTCGATGGCCTTGCCCACCGCCCAACGGTTCCCGCGGCGGGCCGCCCGGTGACCGTGTCGGCCTTGGTCACGGATCCCGACGGCATCGCCGAGACCCGGGTGCACTGGTCGGTCAACGGCGGTGCCTGGCAATCCAGCCCGGCCTTGCTGGACGCCATGGACCGCGTCACGGCGACGGTCCCGGGCGCACCTGCCGGATCGGTGGTGCAGTTCCACCTCTCGGCCACCGACGGCCGGGGAGCGACCGCATGGTTCCCCGCGCGCGGGCCGCAGTCGCGGGCACTCATCGGCGTGGCGGACGGGCGGGAGCGCCCCGGACCGCTGCACAACCTGCGCCTGCTGATGACCCTGGCCGACCGCACCCTGCTGCACGCGGAGACCAACGTGATGAGCAACGAGTACCTTGGCGGCACGGTGATCCACGACGAACGGGAGATCTTCTACGACGTCGGCATCAAGCTGCAGGGCAGCCAGCGTGGCCGTCTCGACGCGGGCCGCGTGGGCTACACGATCCGGTTCCCGCCCGACCGCCTGTTCCGGGGCGTCCATCCGGGCATCTCCATCGACCGTTCCGGTGGCTACACCGGAGTCGGCGGCGACCAGGACGAGATCGTGCTCAAGCATGCCGTGCAGCACGCCGGAGGCCTGCCGGGCATGTACGACGACCTTGTGCACGTGATGCCCCCGCGGACGGACCTCACCGGCACGGCACTCCTCATCCTCGCCAAGTACGGCGACGGCTTCCTCGACTCGCAGTTCGACCGCGGATCCGAGGGCGACCTGTTCAAGCTGGAACTGGTCTACTACCCGACGACCACCGTCAGCGGCGGGAAGGAGGGCATCAAGCGCCCCCAACCCGACCAGGTCACCGGGGTCGACATCGGAAACCTCGGCAACGACCCGGAGGTGTACCGGTGGTTCTTCCTGCCCGAGAACAACCGATCGTCGATCGACCATGGACAGGTGGTGGCCCTGGGCAAGGCGCTGGCCCTCTCGGGCACCGCCCAGGAAGCGGAGTGCGAACGCCTGATGGCCGTGGACACTTGGCTGCGAACGGTGGCGTTCCAGTCGCTTGCGGGCCTGGTGGACACCTACCCCTTCGACAATCCCCACAATTTCATGATCTATTTCCGGTCTGGGGACGGTCGCGCCCTGCCGTTCCTCTGGGACATGGACTTCAACTTCGGCGCCGCGCCCACCTCGCCGCTCAACCGGGCGACGGGCAACCTCGGTCGGCTCATCAACCAACCGTTCTACCAACGACGGTACCTCGCCCACCTGCGGGACCTGGTCGACACCACCTGGAACGTCCGCTACCTGGGCCCGTGGATCGATCACTACGGGGCGTTGGCCGGGCAGAACTTCTCCGGCATCCGGACCTACGTCGAACAGCGCTCGGCCTACGTCCGGAGCCGGTTGCCCGCCGCGACGCCCTTTCGGGTGACCGCCCCCGCCACCAGCCCGGCGCTCGTGGACACGGCCACCGGCCTCCTTCAGGGCACCGCAGGACTCGAGGTCCGCGATGTCTTCGTGGAGGGCCCCGGGCAGACCAACCGGGTGCGATGGATCAACACCACCACCTGGCAGGCCACCCCGACGGTCACCCTGGGGGCCAACCCCCTGCGGATCCGCGGCTACGATGCCACCGGAGCCCGGGTCGTGGACCTGCCGTGGGTCTTGACGGGCACCTCGGCCTCGGGCGGCGTCGACACCGATGGCGACGGCCTCCCGGACGTCTGGGAGCGCCTGCATGGCCTAGATCCCTCCGGGGACGACCGGCCGGCCGACCCCGATGGGGACGGTCAATCCAACCTCGACGAGTTCCTCGCCGGCACGGACCCGAGGGAGCGCCGCAGCGTCCTGCGGCTCGATGCCGCCCTCGAGGGCGAACGGGTGCGCCTGCGCTGGGAGGCCAAGGCGGGGCGCGGCTACGTCGTCGAGGAACGTCTCCCCGGCGATCCTGAACCGTGGCGCCCACAGTCCGACCACCCGGCCGAGGCGGCCGATCATCCGGCGGAGGTCACCCTGCCTCTCCCAGTAGCCATCGAAAACCGGCAGGCCCGCCTGTATCGACTCCGGACCACGCCTGCGCGTTGAAACCGCTCCGCCAGGACAAACGGGCCCGGTGGGTCCGGGGCGATCCCGGTGCCGCGCGCGAGTCGGCCGCCTTCGCCCGGCAGCCCGCGCCGCAGCCGGGCCAGTAGTCGATGGCAGACCATTTCCTTGGCATCCCGAGGCGGCTGCGGCCAGCATCCAAAGAAGCTCGTGCCCTCGGGATGCAAATTCCCGCAGGGCGGCGAAACAGAATCGTTCCCCCCATTCCATGAGCACTCCTTCGAGCCAATTCTCCCATGTGGTCATCTTCTGGACCGACCCCGCCAACCCCAAGGCTGCCGATGAACTCATCGCCGGCGGCGAGAAGTACCTCAAGCCGATCCCGGGTGTGATCCACTTCCACATGGGCCGCATGGTCGGCAGCTCCCGTCCGGTGGTGGATCAGTCCTATCAGGTGGCCTTGAACCTGATCTTCCCCGACAAGAAGGCGCAGGACGACTACCAGGTGCATCCTGAGCACGTGAAGTTCGTGGAGCAGTGCCGCTCCCTCTGGCAGAAGGTCGTGGTGTACGACTTCGCCTGAGTCCCTCTGCGGCTTCCGCGAAATGGATCGGGACCCGCGACGTGGCATGACCACCGCGGGTCTCTTGGTTGTTCAGCCTTGGCGGCCGGCCCCGCCCGGTCACTGCGGCTCCGGCAAGAGCAGGTCCATCACGGTGTACACGGTCACCTGCGGCCGGTTCGGGATCACCGCCATCCGCTGCTCGATCACCGCCGTCGTCGCCGGGGTGGAACCGCTGAAGGGAGTGAACCGCACCTCACGGCTTTTGAGCCAGGCTGCCGCCTTGTTGCTCAACCCGCACGCACGGATGAACCCGTCCCGGTCGAGGACCGGATGGCCGGGGTTGGACAGTCGGTAGGGCGTGTACTTGCGTTGGATCTCCTCCTGGAAGGCAGGACCCTCGATTTCGCCGCTCAGTTGACGGGCTTTCCTCAGGGCCTTGAAGGCCACCGGAGCGATCATCGACATCAGGATGCCGATGATCGCCATGACACAGAGCAGTTCGATGAGAGTGACCGCCCGGGCGGTGGCTCCCGCCGATCGTCGGGTGCCGCGACCTGCGCAGTGACGGTCGGGATCGGCCGCCTGCCGGCGACCGGTGGCGGCACCCGCGAGCCTCCGGAACCGGATCCCGAGGTGGACCGTCATCGGAGCACCTCAGACCCGTCAGTTGGTCTTGAGGACCTCGACGAAGGCCTCCTGCGGGATGTCCACCGAGCCGACGGACTTCATGCGCTTCTTGCCCTCACGCTGCTTCTCCAGGAGCTTGCGCTTGCGGCTGATGTCGCCGCCGTAGCACTTGGCCGTCACGTCCTTGCGCAGCGCGCTGACCGACTCGCGGGCGACGATCTTGCCGCCGATGGCCGCCTGGATGGCCACCTGGAACTGCTGCCTCGGGATGACTTCCTTGAGCTTGGCCGCGAGGTTGCGCCCCCGGGCCTCGGCCT
>Ga0194129_10001659_pt1 | contig 35763 bp, 25 predicted proteins | sample TA2KigCa35mmetaG_FD_150862 | JGI IMG/M metagenome (GOLD analysis project Ga0194129, IMG submission 150862) | Freshwater microbial communities from Lake Tanganyika, Tanzania - TA2015038 Kigoma Deep Cast 35m | ecosystem: Environmental > Aquatic > Freshwater > Lake | place: Tanzania: Lake...
TGCCGTCCTCGGCACCTTGACCGTGTCTGGGGTTGGCTCCACCGGACGCGCGTCGACGGGACGCGTGGCGCCAGCGGGCGGCGCGTCGGCATCCGTCCTCTCCGTGCCGGCGGCCGCGCCGGCGTCGACGAGGGCAGGGGCACCGGCGTTGACGAGGGCAGGGGCACCGGCGTCGACGAGGGCAGGGGCACCGGCGTCGACGAGGGCAGGGGCACCGGCGTCGGCGAGGGCAGGGGCACCGGCGTCGACGAGGGCGGCGCGGGCGGTGAGGTCGCCGTCGTCGCTGTCGCCGAGCAGGCGGGGCAAGGTGAGCACGGCGCCGAGCCCGATGGCGGCGACGCCGATGAGCCCGAGGACGAGAGTCGCCACGGGGCGCTCGGTGCGCTCGGTGCGCTCGGGGGCGTGGGAGGCTGCAGCGGCGCGCGCCGCCGCCCGGACCGGGGCCGCTGGCGGCGGGGCAGGGGGGGGGGGGCCCGCGCGGCGGCCGCCGCGGTCGTCGCGGGTGGGAGGGGGGGGGGCGGCGGCGCCGGGGGGCGCGGCCGGGGCGGGGGCCCTGGGGGGCGGGGGGGGGGGGGGGGGCCCGCGCGTCGGCCGCCGCGGTCGTCGCGGGTGGGAAGCCCAGGGTCGTCGTCGTCGTCGTCGTCGTCATGACCGGCGAGGGCGCGGCCGCGGGGCCCGGGCACCGAGGCATCGGCAGCGCCGTCGCGGCTGCGCCGCCCGCGGCGGGCGACAGCGGTGCGCGGGACCTCGTCGTCGCGATCGCCGAAGCTCGACTCCGACGGCAGGTCGTGGTCGTCGAGGTCCTCCCTGCTCCGCCGGTCGTCGCCGCCGCGCAGGCGGTTGTCGCCGGCCCTCGACGCGGCGGTGACCAGCGAGTGGGCGCTCACCGCCTCGAGCTGCGAGTCGTGGTTGCGGGCATCGCGGGCGAAGGCACTGTCGTCACCCACGTCGTCGTCGTCGGCGGCGGCGTCGGTGGGCGGGTGCGTGATCGCGTCGGGCGCGGCGAGGCGCGACATCATGTCGTGCAGCTCGCGCAGCTGCTCGGGGTTGTGTCCGAGGATCTCGGTCTTCATGTCCACGGCGCTCATGCGTCCGGCGGCGCCGAGGTTGCCGATGGCGCTCTGCAGGTCGCTCGGCGAGCGGAAAAGCCGTGTGCGCGCCTCGGCGATGCCGGTGGCCTGCAGGATCATCTCCCGCTCTTCGGCCTGCTCGGAGGCGAAGAGCTTCTGCAGGAAGCGACTCGCCTCGCGGCGGGTGTTCTTCAGGCTGACGCCGCGGGCCTCAGCGACATCGATGAGCGCGGCGCGGAACTCGCTCGCGCTGCGGTAGCGCCGCGTCGGATCGTTCTGCAGCGCGACGTCGATCAGGCGACGGAGATCGTCGTCGATGTCCCGCCAGCTGCGCGGCCGATGATCGCCCTTCATCGCGACCTTCCAGACCATCTCCTCGGTGAGCCCCTCGTAGAAGCGCTCGTTGGCGACGAACTCGTAGAGCACGACGCCGGCGGAGTAGACGTCGCTGCGGCCGTCGAGGGCGCGGTCGCGCACCTGCTCGGGGGCGTTGTAGCGGAGCTTGCCCACCATCACGCCGGGGCGGGTCAGCTCACGCTTCAGCTCGTGGGCGGCGAGCCCGAAGTCGATGAGCTTCGTGTTGCCATCAAAGCCGAGCATGACGTTGTGGGGCGACACGTCGCGGTGCACGACGTTCAGCGCCCGACCGGTGTCAGGGTCACGGGCGCGGTGGGCGTGGTCGAGGGCGTCGAGCATGTCGGCGACGACGTGGAAGATCAGGGGCTCGGGCAGCACCTCGCCGAGCTTCTGCGCGCGCACCGTCAGGTCGCGCAGGTTCCGGCCCGAGATGAACTCGAGACACAGGTAATAGGTCTTGTCGATGACGCCGGCGTCGAGGGTGCTGGCGATGCGCGGGTGCACGAGCTTCTGGACGACGCGGGCCTCGTCGAGGAAGCGGGCGAGGGCCTCGCGGTCGGCGCGCAGGTCGGCGCGCACGGTCTTGACGACGCAGATCTCTTCGTGACCGGTAGGGACGCGTCGCTGTCGCGCCTCGTCGGCGCCCACCGGTCGGAGCGCCAGAAACACCGCGCCCATGCCGCCCTGGGCGATGAGCCGCAGCAGCGTGTAGGGCCCGAACGGGCGGGGCAGATCGGACGGCTCGACGGGCAACTGCCTTCCTGCTCCTTCCTGCTCCTTGCTGCGGCGCCAGACGGCGCCCTCGACGTCGGTCGCGCTGGCCCTGAGCTGGCCCGGCCCGGGCCGGCCCGGCCCGAGCCGCCCCATCGCACCGCGCTGACAACGTCCGCGCGTGGGGCGCACGCGATTTGCGCGCCGCCGCCGGCGACTGATAGCACGCCCTCACGAGTCGTCGCCGTGTACGTCGCCCCTTCGTTCCCCCGTACGTTCCGCTGCTGCCGTGCGTTGGCCGCTGGCTCCTGGCTGGCGGTCGCCGTCGCGGTCGCATTGTCGACGCCGTCATGGGCGGCGACATCGCTGGCGGTGTTCCCTTCTGGCGGGTCGGCGGGGGCCGAGGCGCGCGCCACCCTCGACGCCGCGACGCGCAGGGCCGTCGGCGATGACGAGGCCTTCGACCTGCTGTCCGCCGCCGAGACCGCCGAGAACGTCGAGTTCATGGCCGAGTCCGGCGCGCCGTGCACGCCGGCGGACGTCGCCTGCCTGCAGAAGTTCGGACTCGTCGCGACCGTCGACCTCGTGCTGGTCGCCGAGGCGCGCGGGCGCAAGACCCTCGATGTCACGTTCCGCTTCATTGACGTGGGCAGCGGCGCGCTTGTCCGCACCGTCGACGGCGCGGTGCAACCGCGCGATGCCGCTGCGGTGGCGAAGCTCGTGGGCCGTGCGCTGCACGGCGACGACTCCGGCGACGACTCCGGCGACGACTCCGACAACGACGACCCCACTGGCAGGGGCGTGGGCGTCCGGCCCGAGCGCCCGTCGAGCACCACGCCGTCCTCGTCGATCGACGGGACCGCTGACGCTGGCGGCGCCCTGACCAAGGCGGCCGACGGTGGCTCGGGGCGCCGCACGATCGGCTTCTGGGCCGCCGCGGTCGGCGGCGGTGTCGGCGGTCTTGCGCTCGTCGGCGCGTTGGGTGGCGAGGCGGCCTTCTGGACCGGCACCGGCAGCAAGGACACGCGCGAGAGCCTGGTGCGGCCCTTTGCGCAGACGATGTGGGTGGTCGTGCTTGCCGGCGCGGCGGCGGCGGGAGTGGGGGGCGGCCTCCTGCTCGTCGATGGCGCGGCGGCGACGCCCGGGTTCGAGGATGAACCGTCCGCCGGACGGTGACGCCGCCACGCCGGGGTCGATGCATGCAGGCCGCCGACGTTGACGCCGTCGCCGCCGTCGCTACGATGAGACGCGCGGGCCAAAGCCGAGACCGCCCGCCAGCCATCTTCGTGGAGGCACCATGTCTGAGACCGTGTCGCTGACTCCGTTCTCCGCTCCGCCGGCCGCCCCGGCCGGCTTCCCCGGCGAACTCGTCGCCGACGCCGATTTCCCGCTGACCTTCACGGCCAAGGCGCTCGAGATGATCCGCTCGGCCCTGACCGAGACCGACGGCGAAGACGGCGACTACCTGCGCGTCGGCGTCAAGGGCGGCGGCTGCTCCGGCTTCCAGTACAGCCTGAACTTCACCGACGAGGTCGACGACGAGGACCAGCTCGTGCTGGTCGAGGGCCTCAAGATCGTCACCGACGCGTTCTCGGCCAGCTACCTCGCGGGCACCGAGCTCGACTACGTCGAGACGCTGCAGGGCGCCGGCTTCAAGTTCACCAACCCGAACGCCAAGCGCACCTGCGGCTGCGGCTCGTCGTTCTCGGCCTGATCGGAGACCCGGCGACGACACCCCGAACCGGTCACCGACGGCCGCCGCGAGGCGGCCGTCGTGCTGGCGGCGTCAGCGCAGCGCGTCGGGCGAGTCCATGGCTGCCACGACGGCCGCCGCGAGCCAGCCCTCGTGGCTGCTCGCTCAGCGCAGCGCGTCGGGCGAGAACGACGCCGATGGCTGGACGATGCTGACCAGGGGCGCCGCTTCGCGCGCCCGCCGCGGCGGCGGTACGCCGGCGACGACGTCGACGCCGCCGACATCGCCGCCACGAGCGCCGGCGACGACGTCGACGCCGCCCAGGGTGTCACCCAACTCCTCGACGCGGACGAGGCGCACGCCGACGATGCCCGTGATCCGTCCGCGACTGCGCGTCGAGGCCAGCATCCCGGCGGTGTTGGTCACGGCGTCGCCGACCGAGTCGCCGCCGTCGTCGCCGCCGGGGACCGTGAGCGCCGGCACGCTGGCCACCAGCGCCGTTGCGTCGGGCGTCGGCAGCGGTGTGCCGCGGGCCTCGGGCAGCAACGTGTAGCGGGCGAGCGGGGCGGGGATCGCAACCTTTGTCCCCTTTGCCAGCAACGTGTCGGCCGCGACGCCGGCCCGCTGGGCGAGGTCATCGGCGTCGAGCTTGAACTTCTTCGCGACCGCCGCCAGCGTCTGGCGGCCGTTGGCGACGTGCACGGTCTGCCCCGTCGACGCGGCCTTCGTCCGCTCGGTGACCGGCAGCTCCGACAGCGCCGCCAGCACCGCCGCGCCGGTGCCGAGCGGCACGCGGAACGGCAGGCCGTGGGGCAGGGGCACCTTGCCAGTGAGGGCCGCCGGGGTGAGCGCCGGGTTCAGCGCGTCGAACGACGCGGCGTCGACGAGTCCGGTCGCCGTCACCTGCGAGGCCAGCAGCGAGAACGGCGCGCGCAGGACGTCGTAGCTCCAGGTGCCGAACTTCTTCACCCTCGCGAAGCGCTGCGGCCCTTCATCGAGCAGCTCGAGCACTGCCAGGAACGACGCGTAGTAGTTGCGGGCGGCGAAGCCGAAGCGTTTCGCCTTACTCACTGCCAGGATGACCCCGAAGTCGTTGGTGCCCGCCTTGTTGGCCAGCTCGCGCATCCCGCCGCGACCGTAGTTGTACGACGTGATCGCCAGCGGCCAGGTGCGAAGCTCTCTCTTCGCCTGCAGCAGGTAGCGGCCGGCGCTCTCGGTGGCGAGCAGCGGATCCCAGCGTTCGTCGACGACGGCGTTGAGGTGCATGTACTCGCGGCCGGTGTATGGCATGAACTGCCAGATGCCGGCCGCGCCGACCTTGGAGCGCGCGCCGGTGTGAAACAGGCTCTCGACGAACGCGATCCCGATCAGCTCTTTTGGTAGGCCCAGTCGCGTCATTTCCTCTGTGATGAACTGTTCATACAAGCCGGACTTCTGATAGCCAGACACGAAGCGCTCGAGCATGCCGTTCTGCGCGCGCATGTCGTCGGCGCGGGCGTACTTGTCGGGGCGCTTCGTGTGGGCCAGCGCGACGAAGATCTCCTTCTCCACGTCGGACAGTCCGTCGGCGGTCGTCGGCTGCTTCTTGTGCAGCGCGCGCAGCGCGGCCGCGGTCTCGGCGACGGCGCTGGCCACCACCTGCTTGCGCGTGCGTCCGCGGGCGTCCTTGTCGCCGCGGGCCGGGGCGCGGATGACCCGGTAGACGAGCCCGAGGTCGCTCTCGTCGTGCAGCGCGATGTCGTCCACGCGCCACTCGGCGTAGACGCGCTTCCAGAACGCCACCGCGGGCACGAGAGCGGCGGGCTTCTCGAATTCGGCCGGAACGGCGCGCGCTGCTCCGGCAGCGACGACGAAGACGAGGGCGGTCAGCAGGGGAATGCGCACGTCGGGCTCCGCGCGGTCAGCCGCCGGGGGCGGTCATCTCAAGGGGCGGCGGCCACGGCGTGGGTGACAGCGTCGCGACCGCGTCGTCGGCGTCGTCGGCGCCCTTGTCGTCGGGCTCCCAGGTGCCGTCGCTGGCCAGCGCCGCGCCGATCTGCGTCTGAGCCTTCCAGACCACCGTCGCGCCCTTCTTGTAGCCCTGCGTGAGCAGCGAGAACGCGACGACGTTGCCCGACGGCTGCACGACGGTGCCCGACAGGGCGCTGACCCCGCGCAGCGTGCCGGTCTTGGCGCGCAGGTGGCGCATCGCCGGCGTGTCCTTCATGCGGTGGCTGATCGTCCCGGCCGTCCCGGCCACCGCCAGCGACGTGAACCACTCGGTGGCGATCTCGTAGTCGGCAGCCACGGCGCACACCAGCTGCGCCAGCTGACGGGCGGTGAAGCGGTTGACGTCGTTCAGCCCCGAGCCGTTTTCGTAGACATAGCTGCCGGGCGCGAAGCCCAACTTCTGCTCGAGGTACTGCCGGCCGACGGCGAGGCCATGCTCGAACGTGCCCGGCGCGCCGAAGACCTCGGCGCCCATCGCCTTCACCAGCGCCTCGGCGATCACGTTGTTGCTGTAGTGGTTCAGCGTCGACACGACGTCCTTGAGCGCCGGGCTCTTGTCGACGAGCACCAGCCGCGCCCCCGCCGGCACGACGCCCCGCGCGACGCTGTGCTTCATCTTGACGCCGCGCTGCTGCAGGTACGTCGTCAGCGTCGAGCCAAAGTGCAGCGCCGGGTCGTAGACGCGGCGGTAGATGCGCTCGGGGCTATCGCGCAGGCCGACGCTCCCCTCGATGGTCAAGACCGTGCCCGTGCCCGGCGCGTCGCGGGACGCGACGGCGTCGACGTCCTTGTCCGAGGACAGCCGCACGCCCCGACCCACGGCCTCGGTGAGCACCTCGCCCTTCACCGTCACGCGCTCCGACGGCGGGTCGACGCGCACGATGGCCGGCTGCCCCGGCGCCGCGCCGGGCCGTACGTACACCGCGACGGCGTTGTAGTTCACCATCAGCGCGTTCACCGGCGCGGCGTAGGCGCGGTCGGGGGCGTCCTCCTGCTCCCAGCCCCGCGCCTCCTCGTTACCGTCGAACCACGTCTCGTCGACGACGACGTCACCGGTGATCTTCTCGATGCCAAACAGGTACAGCTCGTTGGCCACGCGCACGAGCCGCTCGGAGACAACGGAAGGGTCGCCGTAGCCCTTGACGACCAGGTTGCCGTCGAGCGTGCCGTCCTTCAGCCGGCCCTGTACGAAGTACTCCGTCTTGAAGCGGTACTCGGGCTTCAACGTCGACAGCGCCGCTGCCGACGTGACCATCTTGTCGTTGCTGGCCGGGTTGATGAGGGCGTCGGCGCCGCTCTCGGCGAGCACCGCGCCGGTGGCGACGTCGGTGACGATGAAGCCGACGTCGGCTCCGTCGAGGTCTTCGGCGTTCAGGGCCGCCGCGATCTTGTCACGCACCGCCGCGGGCAGCGCCGCCGACGCCGCCAGCTCGCGCGGGGGCGGCCGTAACTCCTTCTTGTCGGCCTTCTTCCTGTCGGACTTCTTCCTGTCGGACTTCCTGTCGACCTTCCTGCTGGCCGACGCCTTCGTCGTCGGCTCGCCCGCGGCGTCGCGCGCGTCGACAGTGACCGCGCCGGATGAGGGCGACCGCGACGAACGGTCGACCGCGGCCCACGCCGATGACGACATGGCCCACGCGAGCAGCAGCGACAGTCCACGCACAGCGCTCATCGGTTCCACCCTCGCACCATGAGTCCATCGTAGCGACGGCCGGCCCCCCCGCGTCCAGTTCTTGATCCCGGACACACGGCGTGACCGTAGCCCACCCGACGCCGCCGCGTCGCACCGTGTGCGGACCGCGGCGGCCGAGGCGCGGGGATCAATCGGCGAGCAGGTCGACGCCGACGGCGGGCTTCCACGCGCTCGTCGGTTCGCGGCAGGCATCCTCGAGGACGGCGGCGATCCCGAACAGCCGCGCCTCGTCCCACGGTCGACCCTGCAGCTGCAAGCCCACGGGCAGCCCGCCGACGAACCCCACCGGCACGCTGACCGCCGGGGTGCCGAGGAGGTTGGCGAGCACCGTGAACCGGAGCATCCGCGACACGCCCTCGGCGTCGACCTCGCCACACTCAAGGCTGTCGTCGCGCACCAGCGGCGCCGTCTGCGGCATCGTGGGCGTGACGATGGCATCGACGCCGTCCATGGCGCGCAGCCACGACTCCCCCAGCCGCACGCGGTGGCGGTGCGCGGCGAGCACGTCTTCGGGTGGAATGGCCTTGCCGACCGCGAGCCCGAGGCGCACGTCGAAGCCCAGCTGCGCGCATCGGTCGCCGAGCGTGTCGACGAAGGCGCGCGACTCGGCGGCGATGAGCACGATGTGGGCGACCCGGGCCAGCTCGAGGTCGGGCACCTCGACGTCGCGCAGCTTCGCGCCGCGCCGCTCGCAGGCCAGCAGCGCCTCGCGACAGCGGGCGACAACGGCGGCGTCGGCGTCCTCGAACCACGCGGGGTAGATCCCCAGCGTGACGCCGTCGAGCCGTGTCCGCGACAGTTGGGCCGCCAGCTCTTCGTCGTCGAGCGGCGGCTGTGCCAGCGTGTGCAGCTCGCGGGCGTCGCGTCCGGCCATCGCCACGTAGCCAATGGCGGTGTCGCGCACGGTGCGCGCCAGCGGGCCCACGTGTTGCAACGACGGCGCCAGCGGCACCGCGCCGACCTTGGGCACGCGGCCATACGTCGGCTTGAGGCCGACGACACCGCAGAACGACGCCGGGATGCGGATGGAGCCGCCGCCGTCGCAGCCAAGCGCAAAGGGCGCCAGCCCGCTGGCGGCGGCGCCGCCCGAGCCCGACGACGAGCCGCCGGTGTGGTAGCGGACGTCCCAGGGGTTGCGCGCCGTGCCCCACGGGATGTTCAGCCCCGTCGCGCCCGCGCCCAACTCGTGCATGTTGGTCTTGCCGACGAGCAGCGCGCCGAGCGCCCGCAGCCGCGCCACCGGCGCGCTGTCTGCCGCGGCGGGCGTCGTCGCCAATGCCCGCGTCCCCGCCGTCGTGCGGTGGCCTCGCTGGTCGACCTCGTCCTTCACCGGCACCGGCACGCCGTCGAGCACCGACAGCGGGCGCCCCGCGGCCCAGCGCAGGGTCGACTCGCGCGCCTGCGCGCGGACGTCGTCGGCATCGAGAGAGACGAACCAGCGCAGCGCGGGCGTGCGGCGGTCGAGGTCGGCGGCGGTGGCGAGGAAGCGTTCGGCCACCGCGGTGGGGGTCGTGCGGCCTTCGCCGTACGCGCGCGCGTATGAGCCCACGCCGCTCGTGGCCTCGCCTGACGCGGCGACCCGCCCAAGGTCGAGGGGGCGCTGCGGCAGCAGCGCGCGCTCGTCGGGCGCCATCCACAGCGGCGTCACCAGCCCCTTCGTTGGCCGCTCGCGCAGCGGCTCGAGCCCGGCGCCCAGCAGGATGCCGCGCTGCAGGACGGCGCCGATGCGCTCGCGCTCCAGGGCTTCCATCGCGATGCGCAGGCCGCGGCCGACGAGGCGGGGCGTGCGTTGGACCTTCAGGTCGTAGGTCAAGGCGGGTCTCCGGGGACGAACGAGAACGACGCGAGGTTGTCGACGACGACGTCGGCGCCGGCGTCGACGAGCGCCTGACGGTCGTAGTGGCCGGTGGTCACCGCCACGGCGACGGCGTCGATGGCGCGGGCGGCGCGCACGTCGTTGGGCGTGTCGCCGACGAGGAAGAGGCGGGCGAAGCCGTGGCCGCGGGCCCGCTCGGCGCGGGTCTTCGCCAGACGGGCCAGCTCGTCGCGGTCTTCGTGCTCGTCGCCGTAGCCGCCGACGTCGAAGATCGCGCGGTCGAGGCCGGCGCGCTCGAGCTTGACCTGCGCGCAGCGCAGCGCGTTGCCGGTGACCAGGCCGAGCACGACGTCGGGCGAAGACGACAGCGCCGCCAGGCAGGGGCGCACCCCGTCGTAGACGGCCGGCGGCTCGTCGACGAGCACGGCGGCGAGCGTGCGCTCCATCGCCCGGAAGAACGCTGGCTCGTCGTGCAGCGGCAGCCCGTGGCGGGCGCGCAGCTGCTGCAGCACCCCGCGGTCGGTTGCGCCGGCGAACTGCACGTGGTGCAGATCGTCATCGACCCCGAAGACGTCGGCCAACGCGCGGGCGAAGGCGCGCCGTCCGGCGCCGCGCACGTCGAGCAGCGTGCCGTCGATGTCGAACAGCGCCAGCGTCGTCGGCAGCCGGGCGGCGGACATGGTCACGTGCGGCCTCTGGCGTGCGCCGCGTGTCGCCCGCCGGCGCCGCCCCGATGGACGTCGCCGATGCGTTCGGAGCCACGGCAAAGGGACAACGTCATGGGCCACGCTACAGCCGCGGGCGTCGAGCGGGTAGCGAGCCGGTGGCAGCGGGCGCGGCCGCGCGGTTGTCTCGCGGCCCGACGCGGTCGCTGTCGATGGCGCTTCGGAGCTAACCTCAAACCCATGCAGCCCGAACGCACCCTGGGCCCCTGGGCGCTGCTGTCGCCGCTGGCCCACGGCGGCATGGGGTCGGTGTACCTCGCGATGCGCCTCGACCAGGCGCCGCCGCGGTCGTTGGTGCTCGTAAAGACCCTGAAGGCTGGCCTCGCCGACGCCAGCGACTACGAGTCACGCTTCACCGACGAGATGCGCGTGGCCGTCCGCCTGCGGCACCCGAACCTGTGCGCGGTGTTCGAGGGAGGCTGCGAGGACGGCGAGTTCTTCCTGACGATGGAGCTCATCGAGGGCGTCACGTTCAAGCGCTTGCTGGCGCTAGTGAACGCGCGCGGCCTGCGGTTGACGTCGACGCAGGCGACGGCGCTGGCGGTGGGGATGCTGCGTGGGCTGCACGGCGCGCACGCCGCGCGCGACGAGCAGGGGCGGTCGCTCGGTGTCGTGCATCGCGACGTCTCGCCGCACAACGCGATGGTCGATGTGCATGGCTGCGTGAAGGTCATCGACTTCGGTCTGGCGACCTCGGTGTTGAAGGAGACCTTCACCGAGAGCGCCGTGGTGCTCGGCAAGAGCGCCTACATGGCCCCGGAGCAGGCGCGCGGTGAGGACGCCACCGTCGCGGCCGACCAGTACGCCGCTGGGGTCGTGCTGTGCGAGCTGCTGACGCAGGAGCGCTTCTACGGCGACCTGTCCAGCCGCCAGATCTGGTCGGTGGCTGGCGCCGGCAACTACCAGCCGCGCCTGTGGCCGCAGGTCTCCGCGCACCTGCAGCCCGCGATTGCCCGTGCGCTCTCGAGCGACCCGAAGCGGCGCTTCCCGTCGTGTCAGGCCTTCGCTGACGCGCTCCTGGTCGCCGAGCCTGCCGCCGACGACGCGGTGCTCCGGTCGGTGGGTCAGCTCGTGCGGCAGCTGGAGCCCGACGAGCTCGCCGTCGTCGCCAGAGCGCGCGCCCTGCTCGCGGCGTTGGAGGGCGAGACCGGGCGTTCGCTCGCGGTCTCGCGCCCCGAGCGGCGGGCGTCCGGCGGTCCCGCGGCGGACGCGACGCTGCCGCTTGACGACACGGCGGCGACGCAGCTGGTGCCGCGCAGCAGCGACGGCAGCGCGGCGGACCTGTCGTCCGCGCGGGTCACCGACGACGCGGCTGCGACACGCCGGCTCGTGTGGCTCGTCGCGGCCTTCGCCGGCGTCGCCTGCGTGATCGCCGTCGGCGTCGCCGTCTTCGTCCTCACGCGCCCGCCGCCCGTCGCGCCGACCCCGGTGGTCGTCGTGCAGCCCGCGCCGCCGGCATCGCCTGGCGCCGCGCAGCCCAGGCCGGCGCCTGGGCCCGTCGACGCCGAGCAGGCCGCCCGTCAGACCGAGGCCGAGGTGGCGGAGCGGGCGCTCGCGACAAGGCTCGACGAGCGGCGCGAACGCCTGCGCAACGCCGCCGCGACGCGGGCCGCCTGCCCCAGCTGCAAGGCGGCGGTGGCGAAGGCGAAGAACCTCGATGCGCTCGGACTCCACGACATCGAGCGCTTTCTCAGGGTGCTCGAGGACTGCGGGCGGCTATGCGAATCCCGTTGATCGTGCTCGCCGTCGCGCTGCTCGCCGGCGACACGTGGGCTGCGGCGCCGCCGAAGAAGGCGAAGCCGCCGCCGAAACCCTCGCTGGCGCTGCTCCCCATCGAGGGCATCCTGCCCGAGCGCGACCTGCGCTCCGTCGAGGACGAGCTGCGGCGCGCGCTGCCGGGACAGAACTACGTCGTGCAGACGCGCGACCGCACCCAGCGCACGCTGTTCGACCTGCGCGCCCTCGGCCTCAGCTGCGACACCGGCGTCGTCGACTGCCTCGTGCAGGTCGGCGGTCTCGCCGGCGTGAACCTGATACTGCGCGGCGGCCTGACGTCGCTCGACGTCGCCACCGACCAGCTCGAGCTGCTCGGCGTCGACGTCAACGCGATGAAGGAGCGAAACCGCGTGAAGGTGCGCGTGCCGCGCGGCGATCCGGCCGGTCGCGCCGCCGCCCTGCGGAGCGCGCTCACCGGCGTGCTGCGGCCCGAGGCGTGGCGCGGCCAGCTGCGCCTTGCGGTGAAGCAGGGGCTCGCGTCGGTCTACGTCGACGGCGTGCCGCGCGGGATCACGCCGCTGGCCGAGCCCATCGAGCTGACCCCCGGCGAGCATGCGGTATACGTCGGGCTCGAGAGCCATCGCGCGTTCAAGCAGACGGTGGTGGTGCCCTATGACGACGAGGTCGCGGTCGAGGTCGTCCTCGAGCCCGGCGTGGCCGAGCCGCCGCCGCGCTTCGCGACGACCGCCACGACCGCGGCGCCATCGACGGCGACCACGGTGTCGCCGCGCAAGCCGCCGTTGCGCGTCGTCGTCTACGACGTGGAGGTCGTCGGTCTCGAGCCGCGGGTCGGCCGGGTGATGGGTCAGCTGTTGGTGGACGAGATTCGCAAGCGCGAGCGGGTCAGCGTGCTCGACAGCGGCGAGCTTCGCGCCATCGTCGGCGACGGCTCGTCCACCGCGCGCGACTTCCGCGGCTGCTCTGCCGCCGAGTGCTTCGCCGAGGTCGCCGAGGCGCTGGGTGCCGAGGCGGTGGTGGCGGCGCAGCTCACGCTGGTCGGCGGCGACGTGCTGTTCGGCCTGCGACGCATCGACCCGCTGAAGCAGGAGGTCACCGTCTCGTTCAGCGAGCGCGCGCCGGCCACCGACACGAACAAGCTGCTGCCGCTCGTGGGCAGGAGCGTCGCGCAGGCCTTCGCCGAGCAGCCGCTGCGCAAGGGGGTCGCCGCTGGCGTCGACGCCTCGGCAGAGCGTCGCTTGAACCCGCCGCCGCTGGCGCCGGTCTACGCGACGACGGCGTGGGTCGCGGCGGTGACGGCGTCTACCGGCGGAATCGGCGCGCTCGTGGCCGCGGGCGTCGCTGCCACGCTGCACAACGACGGCCTGCGCGCGGCACAGGCGCGGGCGCCCGACGACAAGCTCGTCCGCGATGACAGCAGCGGCATCCTCGCGCTCGCCGACGCCGTCGGCTGGCTCGTGCCCGTGGGGGTCGTCGGCGTCGCGTCAGGCGTGGTCGCGGCGGGCGCGGCCCTCGGTCTCGGGCCGTTCACCGATTGGGAAGGACAGCGCGCGGGGGCAGCGCCATGAGCACAAGGCTGCGTCCTCGTCGGTGGTGCACGTGGGCGAGCGCGGTGGGGCTGGCCGCGCTCGCGGCGGGGTGCCTCGATCGCTTCGCGAGCGCGGTGGTGATGTGCGACCCCGCGGCACAGGAGCCGTGTCCCGAGCAGTTCGTCTGTATCGATCCGCAGCACGACGGCGTCACGCGCTGCGTGCAGGTCGGCTGCGGAGACGGCAACGTCGACGGCGAGACCGAGGGGTGCGACGACGCCAACGACAACGAGGGCGACCTGTGCGGCGCGCGGGCGCCCGCAGCGTCACTGCCGGTGTGTCGCTCCGGCGAGTCCCCTGACGACAATGTCGCGTGTGTCAGCGACCCGCGCGCGTGCGCCGAGGCGCGGTTCTGTGCGCAGCCGCTCGTGGGACTGCAGCAGCCCGGTGCGGACGTCGAGCTCGGGCACCCGTTCCTGGTCGCGGCGGACCTCGCCGGCAACGTCTACGTGTCGTCGGTGGGGACCAACGTCGTGAGCCGCCTGGACGCTGCGACCCGTCAGGTCACGCGGTTCGCTGGCAACGGCTCGTCGGTCTCGCTGGTCGACGGGAGCCGCGTGCGCGCGCCGCAGGCGGTGGGCACGGCGCTGCTCACGAGCATCGCCGCTGACGGGCTCGGCAACGTGTACTTCGCGGAGGCGCGCACGAACTCCATCGTCGTCGTCGACGCGGTCACCGGGCAGGTCGCGACGGTCGCGGGCACGGGCGCGGCGATGCCATCGGCGGACGGCGCCTTCGCGGCGACTTCACCGGTCAATCGTCCCGTCGCCGTCGCCGTCGATGGCGCGGGCACGCTCTACTTCATCGAGACCGTCGACGAGACCGACAGCTTTGGCGTGCGGCGCGTCCGTGCCGCCGACGGTCAGATCCAGCACCTCGCCATCTCCCTCGAGACCACGCACACTGTCATTCCAGACCCCAGCGAGCGCGTTCTGGATCTCGACTTCGACGACGAAGGCAACCTCTGGCTCGTCGCGCCCGGCGACGCAGGCTTCCTGAAGATCCGGCACGCCACGCTCGCCGCGCTGCCCGTGGGAGCGACCACCGCGGCCCCGCTCGCCGCCGAGCTATTGCCTTTCGACGCGTGCGATCGGACGCTGTGCAACGCCGAGGGCACCGCGCACGCGCGCGAGATCGTGACGGCGAACCAGGCGCGCCTCGCCGTGGCGCCCGACGGCAGCGCCGTCTTCTTCGCCTGTGGTGACGCGCTCATCCGCTACGCCACTGCGGTCACCGGGGTCGACGGGGCCGACGGCGCCGGCGCGACGGGGCGCTGCGTGCGGATCCCACTGCCGACGATGGACGCGTGCGGCGGCGCCTCCGCCGGCGACGTCGCCGTGCCCGGCAACAGCGCCCGCTTTGCCACCGGGATCGCCGACGTCGCCCTCGCCCCCCGCCGGGGCGGCGGCTTCGAAGTCGTCGTCGCCGATCCCGCGCGCGGGCTCGTGCACCGGGTCACCGACGCGGCCGTCGCGTCACGCCTCGCCGACCCCGCCGCTGCGGGCGAATCGTGGTCGCAGGGCGAGTGCTTCGCCGACGGCGCCGCGCTGCTCGCCGACGCGCTGTTCGGCTTCTGCGCCGAGGCCGACGGGCGCATCGCGCTGAGCGCCACCGAGGCGTGTTGCGCGCTCAACGGCGGGTGTGACGCAGTGACGGTGGATGCCCTTGGCCGCTACGAGATCTTCGTGCCGATCCCCGCCGGCAACGTCGTCGTCAGGGTCGACTGCACCCAGTCCATCGACGTGGTCGCCGGCGGCGCGGGCGCCGGCTTCGACACCGACGAGCCGCGCCCCGCCGCAGGGGCGCTGCTCGATCAACCGGTGGCGGCGTCGGCGACGTTCGACGGGACGGTGTACATCGCCGACGCGAACAACCGCCGCGTGCGTCGTGTCTTCGTGCCGTCGGAGGCGGTGGGAACGTGCGGCGCCAACCAGCCGTGCATCGACACCCTCGTGCCGCCGTGCGCGGCCGGCGACGATCCGGGCGGCTGCGTGTTTCGCCCGGGCGGGCTCGCCGTCGACGCATCGGGCGCGCTCCTCATCACCGACGCCGGTCCCGCGCCGGGCGAGGGGCGGCTCGTGCGTGTCGTGCTGCCCTCGCCGAGCCCCGTCTCGCTGCCCCCTCCCGTGCTCGACGACATCGAGACCGGCCTGCTCGATCCCGCCGCCATCGTGCTTGTGCCCTACGCGCTGCTGCCGCCCGCGCTCGCGCCCCCTGAGTGCGCGACGACGACCCTCAGCGCGAAGCCCTGTGGCATCGCGCTCTACGCCGAGCGCGGCGCCCACCGCGTCCGTGGGTTGGCCCTCGCGCCGCAGCCGTTCGGCCTCACAGCGCCGCTGCTGCTCGCCGGGACGCCCCTGGGCGCCGCGGGCGCGCCGGGCGACGACGACGACCTCGACCCCGGCGCCGGCGGTGAAGGGCGGCTGCGCTCGCCGCGCGGCTTGATGGTCGACGCTCCGACGTTCGCCGCTGACGGCTCGCTCGCGGCGCTGAATTTTCTCGTCGTGGATGCCTTCGAGCGGGTGCGTCGGATCTCCCTGAGCCCGGACCCCGTGGCGCTCGTGACGTCGCTGCCGGTACTTCCGACGACGTTGGTCACCGTCCGCGAGCGCGGGCGGCCTGACGAGGAGCGCCTGCCGTCCCGCGATGACGCCAGCGATGGCAGCGGCGCGCTGCGGGAGCCCGCCGACGCCGTGGTGCTCGCCGACGGCCGCGTGGCCATCGTCGATCGCGTGAACGGCAGGCTGCGGGTCGCCACGCCGTCGACCGGGCCGCGCCCGACGGCGGCGCTCGTGACGGTGAGCGGCACCGTCGATGGCGTCGACTTCCCTCAGTGCTCGGCGGCTGCGACGACCGCCCCGGTGCTCGCCAACGACGCGGTGCCCCTGCGGGAGGCCGCCGGCCTCGCCCGCGTCGACGACGTGCTGTTCGTCGGCGAGCGTGACGCCCGCGGGCAGGCGCGCATCCGGCGGTTCCACCTGTCGCCGCTCGAGGCGCCCGCGCAGTGGACCACCGACGTCCTCTGCGTCGCGCCCGACGGCCCGAGCGGGTTCGCCATCGGCGCGATTGGCGGCCTCGACGTCGATGCCGAGACCGGCACCGTCTTCGTCGCGGATCGCCTCGCGCACGCGATCCTTGCCATCACACCCACCGAGGGCAGCGCCGCGCCGGTGCGGGTCGTGGCCGGCCGCCCCGGCAAGCGCGGCTTCTTCGGTGACGGCGAGCCGACGCTGACCGCGCGCCGGGCGGTGGGCGTGGCGGCCACGGCGGCGCCGACCGAGAGCGACCACGTCGTCGACCGCGACGAGGCCTGCAAGCTCGTCGGTCCGCCGCCCGCTGCGGCGCTCTTCTTTGCGCCCGAAGGGGTGCGGCACGTGCGGCGCGAAGGCCAGCGCTGGCTCTACGTCGCCGACACCGGCAACAACCGCGTGCGCCGGATCGCGCTCGACGAAGACGGCAACGCCACCGCCCTCGGCACCGTGCTTGGCGACGGCTCGTTCGCCGTGGGCGGTCAGGGCGCGCCGGCGCTCTCCTTCCCCGTGGCCGCGCCACGGGGGCTCGACGTCGACGCCGACGGCAACCTCTTCGTGACGTCGTCGAGCGTGATCCGCTTCGTCGCCGCCGACACCTTCGTCGACCCGTGTGGGCTCGCCCGGTCGGCGCGCGGGCTCGCCGACGGCGGCGACGCGGTCGCCACGCTCTACGGCAAGGAGCGCGACGGCGCGCCCGAAGCAGCGACGCGTTGCCTGGGTTCGGTCGCCGTCGATCCGCGCTCGCCGCCGGGCGGCACCGTCGTCTACGCCGTCGACCGCTGCGTCGGCATGCTGCTCCGCCTCGACCGGACCTACGGCGAGTGCGCACGCTGACGACGGGCGTCGGCCGGGCCAGGGCCGCGCGCTCGCTGCGCTGCTCGCGGCGAAGCGAGCGCCGCACGTCGCGGGCGTCTCACACGTGAGGGTACGACGACGGCCCGCGGCGGCGCCGCCGCCGAGGTTGCGTCGGCGTATCAGTGTCGGGCGTCGCCGCGCACCTGGAACTCGAGCTTGTGCCGGTTCGCCGTCGCCGTCTCGACGACGAACAGCTCGAGGGTGCCGACCTCGGTGACGCGCGAGCGCAGCGTCGCCGGCACGAGCGCGCCGGGCTGCCCGGGCAGCGTCGCCTCGATGGGGTCGACCTCGACGAGGTCGTCGCCGGCGCGGGCGACGTCGACGACGGCGCCCACGGCGTCGCGCTCGCGCTTGCTGCTGGCGAAGAAGCGGAAGTGGGCCGGCTCGCCGACGACGAGGCCGAGCTCGCTGTCGATGGCGGCCTCGCTGCCCTCCTCCATGCCGCGCGGCGCGATGCAGACGGCGTCGACGCGGGGCGGCACGCCGGGCACCGCCAGCTCGCTGCGCTCGATGCCGACGTAGTACGCGCGGGCGGTGCCGCCCTTGATGCGCAGGCCCTTGTTCGACGCCCGGACGCGCGCGTACGCGGCGGCGCCGCGGGCGACGGCGAGGTCGAGGTCGGCGCCGGGCAGCACGCGCACCTGCTGGTCGTCGAGCCAGCCGTTCACGACGTCGACGATGCGCTGCTGGAGGGTGGGCGAGCGGGTGACGCCGCCGTTGAACAGCAGGGCCGCGGGCCGCTGCCCGCCGAGGAACGCCGCCAGGTGGCGCGTGATGGCAGCGTCGTGGGCGTAGGGCAGGCCAAGGGTCTGCAGGCCGGCGCGGCGGGCGGCGGCGGGGCGGGCAGCGGCGTCGACGACGGGGAAGAAGCCCTGCAGCACGGTCTCGTCGAGCTCGGCGCGCGACAGGCTGGCGGCGATCGAGCCGCCGATCAGCTTGCTGCCGCGCCCGGGGATGACGACGGTCTGCTCGGGCAGCCGGTCGTCCTCGAGCATCGCCTCCTTCGCCGCGCGGCACGAGTGCGTGAGCGCGCGCAGCTGCCAGTCGTCGATGGCGCGGCCGTCGGCCTCGAGGCGGGCGCGCACGCGGTAAGCAAGCGCGAGGTCCATGTTGTCGCCGCCGAGCAGGATGTGGTCGCCCACGGCCTTGCGCTCGAGGCTGAGGTTGCCCTGGCCGTCGTCCTTGACCTCGATCAGGCTGAAGTCGGTGGTGCCGCCGCCGATGTCGACGACCAGGATCAGGTCGCCGGGCCGCACCTGCTTGCGCCACTCCTCACCGTGGGTCGCGATCCACGCGTACAGGGCCGCCTGCGGCTCCTCGAGCAGCACGACATCGGATAGGCCCGCCTGCCGCGCCGCTTCTTCGGTGAGCTGGCGCGCCACGGCGTCGAAGCTCGCCGGCACCGTCAGCACCACGCGCTGCGCAGACAGCGGCGCGTCGGCGTGGGCGGCGTCCCAGGCTTCGCGCAGGTGCGTCAGCAGGCGCGTCTGCACCTCGACGGGCGACAGCTTCGGCACGTCGGAGTCGGCGGCGGCGCCAAACGGCAGCATCGCGGCGCGGCGGTCGACGCCGGGGTGGCAAAGCCACGACTTCGCCGACGCGATCACGCGGCCGGGCACGCTGGTGGCGCGGTCGCGGGCGAAGCCGCCGACGCAGAAGCCGCGCCTGTCGTCCCACGGCAGGGCCAGCGCGCCCTCGGGCAGCTCCGACGACGACGGCAGGTACAGGAACGACGGCAGCAGCGCGCGCGGCGCGTGCTCGTGGGCGGCGACGACCTGCGGCAGGGGCAGGGCGGCGGGGCTGGCCGCTTCGTCATCGAGGGCGACGAAGCCGAGCGCGGTGTTGGTGGTGCCGAGGTCGATGCCAAGGGCGAAGCGGGCGGTGGTGGATGTCGACATGGCTTCAGCGGACCTCGACTTCGGCAGGGGCGATGACGCGGGCGTCGACGAACGCGGGGCGCTCGGGCAGCTTGACCTCGACGGCGCGCCAGCCGGCGTGGGCCAGCGTGCCCTTGTAGGGCGGCTCGCCCTTCACGTTTCCCGCCAGTCGCAGCGCGTGGGCGTCGAAGCCCTTGTCGACGACGATCACGGTGCCTTCGGGCTCGGTGTGCACGGGCTTCAGCACGACGTAGGTCGCCAGCGCCTTCTTGCAGCCCTGATGCACGAGGCGCACCGCGGCGCCGATCTCGGCGTCCTTCAGACCCGTCAGCTCCTCGCCAAGGAAGTCGAGGAGGCGTCCGTCGCGCTGCAGGATCGACAGCAGGTGCAGCGCGCCCTCTTCAGGTGGGCGGGTCTTCTCGACGACCTTCTCGACGACCTTCTCGACGGTCTTCTCGACCACGCGCTCGACGATCTTTTCGACCTCGACGGGCTTCTCGACGACCTTCTCGACCACGCGCTCGACGATCTTTTCGACCTCGACGGGCTTCTCGACGATCCTCTCGACGGGCGGCAGCGCGCGGGGCTCGGGCAGCAGCAGCTTGCGGGCCAGCACCGCGTCGAACAGCACGCGCAGCGCCAGCGCGAGCCGCGCGAAGAAGCCCGGGGCAGCGGGGTCGACGACGGTCGGATCGGTCATGGGGGGCCCATGCCACAGCACCGCCGCGCTGCAATGCGGTCGGGCTGCAGGAAGGCGTCCCGCCGCGGGCCAGGGCCGCTGCCCCACGCGCCAGATCAGGCGATCGGCCGATAGTGGACTGCATGTCGACCATCACCCGCCAGCAGTTCCTGCAGACCTTCCAAAATGGCATCGACCTGAACGGCAGCAACGCCGCGAGCCTCGATCCTACCGCGCTGTCGCGCCTGAAGGCGCTCGACACCAACGGCGACGGCATCATCCGCGGAAGCAGCTCGCTGCAGCAGGCTTGGCGCATCCTCGACGGCTTCGATCGCAACGGCGACGCCGCCTCGGTCAGCAGCGCCGGCCGCGCGGGCAACATGGTCCAGAGCCTGAAGCCCGCCGGCCCGCGCGAGTCAGCTCCCGCCGGTGGCGTGACCCCGCAGAGCAACGTCTCGGTGTCCACGTCGGAGCGCATCGCCAAGGGCGCCGCCGACCGCGTCGCCGCCGACGGGCCGAACTACGCGTGGGACAAGGCGCCAACGTCGCCCTACCGCAACCTGACCAGCAACCGCGTGCCCGGCGAGTCGCGGCCGTCGTGGCTGAAGAACAACAACAAGTGCAACCAGTTCGTCGGTGACGCGCTGACCGCCGCGGGCGTGAAGATGCCGACCTTCAAGATGCAAGACGGTAGCGAGCACTACATGAACGCCGAGAAGCTGCCGGCGCAATCGAAGTTCTTCGACCGGATCACCGACCCGCAGCAGATCCGCCCCGGCGACGTCTTCGTCCTCGACTACCCCGGCCAGGGCGAGTCGACGGCGCACACCGAGGTGATCACCGGCTTCGACAAGGCCACTGGCAACATGAAGACGACGGGCGCCCACAGCGACGGCGCCTACGAGATGGACCGTGGCGCCTGGCTGAAGAGCTTCACCTACGACACCGCCCGAAAGTGCTGGACGAACTCGTCGGGTCAGGACCTGTACATCCTGCGTCCCAAGCAGCTCGCCGACGCCGCTCCGCGGCCGATCCGCGCCTGAACGGATGGCGACGACCACGACGCCGCCGACGACGATGGGACGCCAGGCCGTCTGGGGATTCATGCGTGCGGCGCTCGTGGGCGCCGCCTTCTTCGTCGTGCGCGGCGCCGGCGCTGGCGAGCAGCTGTCCACCGCCGACCTGGAGAAGGCGAGCGAGGCCATCGTGGTCGTCGACAACACCCTCGACCGCAAGGGGCGGGTGACGTCGTGGCTGAAGGGCGACGCCGGGCAGGCTGGGCGCCTTGGCGAGCTTGGCGGCGTCTGCCTCCCCGACCGCGCCATCCTCGACGGCTGGCTGCAGCGGCACGCGAGCCACCCCGGGCGTGACACCTGGAAGAAGACGCTGGCCGCCGGGCACGTCGAGCAGGTGGTGTTTCTGCGCGTCCGCGACGGCGCGTTGGTGCCGACCTGCGAGACCGAAGTGATGCTCGGACGGTCGTTTGCGCTGCACCCCGACCATGCCGCGTTCCGCGCCGAGCTCGACGCGCTGCTCGCGCCACCGGCCGCACCGCTGGCTTCGCCGGCGCCGGCTGCTCCGGCGCCCACGGCGACGGAGACCGCGCCCACGGGGACGGCGCCCGCCGCGCCAGCGCCCGTGAGGTCGTCCGGCTGCCTGTGAACGCCTACGGAGTCGTGGTACGCGACCGCCATGAAGATCGAAGCCGACGCTCGCATTGCCTTTCCCCGTGACGTGGCGTTCCGCGCCTACCGCGACGAGCTGCCCGCGCTGGTTCCGCACCTGCCGAACGTGAACGCCATCGAGGTCAAGGAGACCGAGGCAGCGCCCGGCGGCGTCGCCGCGCGCACGCGCAAGCTGAACGTCTGGCGCGCCAAGGCCGATGTGCCGACGGTGGCGCAGGCGATCATCAAGCCCGAGATGCTCGCCTGGGACGACAAGGCCCTGTGGGACGAGGCCGACTGGACCTGCGAATGGCAGACCGTCCCGCACTTCTTCACCGACCGCATCAAGTGCGGCGGCAAGAACCGCTTCGTCGTCGACGGCGACCACTGCGTCCTGCAGATCCGCGGCGACCTCGAGGTCGACGTCAAGGGCCTGCCCGGCGTGCCCAGGCTGCTGGCCGGCACCGTCGGCGCTGGCATCGAGAAATTCGTCGTCGCGCTGCTGACGCCGAACCTGACGTCGGTCAGCAAGGGGCTCGAGGCCTACCTGCGCGGCAAGAAGTAGTAGCTGTCGCTGCGTCACGGGCGCCGCGGCTTGCGTGCGCTTTCGCCCGTGCGGCGGAAGCGCACGGCGCGTTTTCCCGCTCGGCATTGACGTCGTCGACAACGACCCTCGATGGTCGACCTGCCCCTCGCAGGAGCGCCCATGGACGCATCGTCGCCTCGCAAAAGTCCGCCGCCCGCGTGTCGCCCCAGGACGCTGTCGCCTTGATCCGCAGCGGCCAGCGCGTGTTCGTCCACGGCGGCGCCGCGCCCCCCGGCGTGCTGCTAAACGCGCTCGTGAACGACACCGCCCGCCTGCGCGACGTCGAGCTGGTGCACCTGCACACGGCGGGCAAGGCCCGCTACGCCGACGCCGAATTCGCCGCCCACTTTCGCGTCGTGAACCTCTTCGTCGGCGAGAGCGTGCGCAAGCACCTCGACCGCGACCGCGTCGACCACCTGCCGTGCTTCCTGTCCGAGCTCCCGATGCTGGTCCGCAACAAGCTTCGACCATTGGACGTCGCCCTCATCTCGGTGTCGCCGCCCGACAAGCATGGCAACTGCACGCTCGGCACCTCGGTTGACGTCGCCCTGGCCGCCGTCGACTCCGCCGCCGTCGACTCCGCCGCCGTCGTGATTGCCCAGGTCAACAAGCAGATGCCGCGCGTGCCCGGCGACGGCGTCGTGCACCTGAGCGAGGTCGACGCCTTCGTCGACGTCGACGTGCCGCTGCCGGAGTCACCGCCCACGCCCGCCACTCCCAGAGAGGGCGCCGTGGGCAGAAACGTCGCGCGCCTGATCGAGGACGGCGCCACGCTGCAGATGGGCATCGGCACCATCCCCGACGCCGTCTGCCGCGCGCTGCACGGGCACCGGCACCTCGGCATCCCCACCGAGGTGTGGTCCGACGGCGCGCTCGATCTGATCCTGTCGGGCGCCGTCGACAATTCGCAAAAGAAGATCCACCGCGGCCGCACCGTCAGCGGCGTCGTCACCGGCACCCGGCGCCTGTTCGACTGCATCGACGACAACCCCGACGTGCTGCGGCTCGACATCACCGATGTGAACAACCCCACCGTCATCGCGCGCAACCCGCGCGTGTGCGCCATCAACAGCGCCGTCGAGCTCGACCTGACCGGTCAGGTGTGCGCCGACTCCGTCGGGCCGCGGGTCATCTCGGGCGTGGGCGGGCAGATGGATCTTCTGCGCGGCGCGGCGCTGTCCGAGGGCGGCAAGCCCATCCTCGCCATCACGAGCCGCACGAGGAGCGGCAGGTCGCGCCTGGTGCCGCAGCTGACGACGGGGGTCGGCGTCGTCACCACCCGCGCCCACGTGCACTACGTCGTCACCGAGCACGGCGCCGCTGACTTGTTCGGCAAGACGCTCGGCGCGCGCGCGGCCGCGCTCATTCGCGTGGCGCACCCCGACGATCGCGAGGCGCTGGCCAAGGCGTGGCACGACGGCGCCGCGTCGATCGGTGGACGGCGGCGGTCAAGCGCATGGCGGCACCGCGGGCTCGTCGGCGATGACGGCGCCGCGGGAGGCCGCTACGTTCGAGGCGTGCCGCGCATTCACGCTCCCGAGCTCGAGGACCAGCCCTGGTGCCCGGTGGTCGTGCGCGACGGCCTGACGGCGTTCCTGCACACCGCCGCCGAGACGCTCCGCGTCTATGACGCCGTCACGCCGACGCTGCGCGACGTCGTCGCGCGCCACGGGGCACCGCGGCTCATCGACCTGTGCAGCGGCGGCGGCGGCCCGGTGCTGCGGCTGCAGCGCGCGCTGCGCGACGACGGCGTCGGTGTCGACGTCGTGTTGACCGACCTGTACCCGAACCACGGCGCCTTCGACGCCGCCGGCGCGCGCGGGCAGGGCACCGTCACCGCGGTGCTGCACCCCGTCGACGCCACCGACGTGCCCGACGGCCTCGTCGGCGTGCGGACGATGTTCAACGCGCTGCACCACCTGCGCCCCAACGCCGCGCGCCGCGTGCTCGCCGACGCCGCCCGCAAGCGTCAGCCGCTGGTCGTCGTCGAGGTCGTCGATCGCCGGCCGTCGACGTTCGCCTTCCTGTGTGGGACCCCGCTGGCCGCTCTGCTGCTCGCGCCGCTGCAGCGGCCTTTGTCGCCGGCGCGGCTCGCGCTGACGTGGGGCGTGCCGGTCATCCCCGCGGCCGTGTGGTGGGACGGGATGATGAGCTGCTTGCGCGCCTACGGCGACGACGAGCTCGCGGCGCTGACCGCCGGGCTCGATGACGACGACTACGGCTTCGTCGTGCAGCGCGCGGCGGTGCCGTTCACGCCGCTGCGGCTCACCATCCTCGTGGGCGAGCCGCGCGCGGCGCGCGAGGAGCGCGCCGGAGTCCCGGCGGCCGGTCACGCGGCACGCTCACCGTGAGGGCCATCCGCCGGTCGCCCGGGCGTCGGGTGATGATCGTAGAAGTGAGGAGTCGCGCTTTCTACTGCTGATGAATCGTGTCACCCCTCTCCGCGGAGAGCGCCCGGGCACCGGCGCCTCCGGAGGTGAGCGGACATGCGGCGCGGCAGAGCAACATCGACCCACCCGTGGGCCTGCGTCGCCGTCTTCTTCGTCGGCGGAGCCGGGTGCGTCGATGTGCCGTCGGAGTCACCGTCGTCGCCCGACGAGTCGTCGGCGGCGTGCCCGTCTACAACGGCGCCAAGACCAACCGGAACGTCGGCGCCTTCGCGGGCATGACCGACGTGCAGGGCATCGACTTCTACGCCGCTGCCTGCGCCCCGCACATCACGCCGTGGGGTACGAGCCCGCCGCTGCGCGCGCCCTACGACTACCTGCGCAACACTCGCGACAACCACGCGCCCTGGCCGACGTGGATGTACGCGCAGGGCCTGTTCGACGAATGGAACAAGAGCACCCTCCTCGGCGAGCGCGTCTTCCAGCCCGACCCGCAGGAGCTCCTCGTGCAGGCCATGATGGTCGTCGCCGCCGGCGGCCGTGGCCTGATGTGGTTCCAGACCGACGCCGAGGAGGCCGCGCGCGCGCCCGCTCGCTGGCAGGCCATCGCCGCTGCAAACCACGCCATCCGCGGCATCCGGCGCCTGCTGGTCACCGCCGACGTCACCGGCCTCGCCGCCGCCAGCGCCGGCGCCGACCGCGTGCTGGTCGAGGCGCTGCGCAGCCCGCGCGCCCTGGTCGTGCCGGTCATCAACCTGTTCGCCGCGTCCACCGTCACCGACGCCGCCTGCGCCGCCGCCCAGGGCACGGGCTTGATCCCGCCGCCCCACTGGGTCCTCGGCTCGCAAGCGACCGACGTGGTCGTGCGCGTGCCCGACGACCTGCGCGTCGCGTCGTCGCGCGCGGTGTTCGCCGTCGAGGCGGGGGGCACGGTGGACGCCGCCGCCGTCGCCGACGATGTCGTCGTCGACCACGCGGCGCGCACCGTCACGCTGCGCGGCGTCGGCCTCGACAACGACGCCCCGGTGCGCCTGTTCGTGCTGGCCGCCGACGAAGACACCCGCGCCGCCGTCGACGCCGACGTCGTCGGCCGCTGACGCGCTGGCGCCGCGGGCTGCGCTACGCTCGACTTCGTGCCGCTCGCGTCCGCCCCCGTGTCCACCGCGCCCAAGGGGGCGCCGCCGCCCGCCGCGCTGTCGTCGACGACGCCCGCGGGGCAGGCGTGGCCGCCGGCCGGCGTGCGCATCGGCGGCTACATCGTGCAGCGGCCCATCGCCCGCGGCGGCATGGGGCAGGTGGTGCTCGCGCACGACGAGACGCTGCAGCGCGCGGTGGCGCTGAAGGTGCTCGCGCGCGCCGACGCCGACGACGAGGCGCGCGCCCGCTTCCTGCGCGAGGCGCGGGCGCTGGCGCGCGTCGAGCACCCGGGCGTCGTGCGCGTGCTGGCGTCGGGCGACGACGACGGCGTGGCGTGGATGGCCCTCGACTACATCGAGGGCGACTCGCTGACGGCGCTGTGCGGCGGCGGCCCCATCGACGAGGAGACGGCGGTGGCGCTGCTGGCGCAGGTGGCGCGCGGGCTCGCCGCGGTGCACGCCGTCGGCGTCGTGCACCGCGACGTCAAGCCCGACAACCTGCTCGTCGACGGCGAGGCGAACGTGAAGATCGTCGACTTCGGCGTCGCGTTCGTCGACGGCGGCAGCGGCGGCTTCACGACCCGCGCCGGCGTGGTCGTCGGCACGCCGCACTTCATGTCGCCCGAGCAGGCCCGCGGCGGCGCCGTCGACGCGCGCTCCGACGCGTGGTCGCTGGGGGCCACGCTGTGGTGGCTGCTCGTGGGGCGGCCCCCGTTTGCCGGCGGCGGCGACGACGCCGCCGCCGACCTCGACATCCTCGCCCGCGTCGTGCGCGACCCGCTGCCCGACCTCGGCGCACTGGCGCCGGCGACGTCGCCGGCGACGCGGGCGCTGGTGTCGTCGTTGCTTGCGAAAGATCCGGCCGCGCGCCCCGACGATCTGGCGGTGGTGGCCGCCGCGCTCGACGACATCGCCGGCGCGCTCGCTCGCGGCGCGGTGCCGCCGGCGGCACCGCCGGTCGTCGCGGGGTCGGCTCCTTCGCCAGCGTCGTCGGCGGCTCCGTCGTCGTCGGCGACCGGGCCGGCCCTTGCTGCGCCGAGCGTGCCCGTGCGCGAGGGGCGCTCGACCGGCGCCGTGGTCGCCGTCGTCGTCGGCCTGGGGCTCGTCGTCGCCGCCGTCGCGGGTGGGGTGGTGGTCGGGCGGCGCACCGCCGAGCCGCGGGTGCAGGAGCGCGTCGTCGAGCGGGTGGTGACGGTCGAGGTGCCGGTGCCCACGCCGGTGCCCGCGCTGTCGGCCGACACCGCGAAGCCACCGCCACCGCCGCCGCCGCCGACCGCCGACCAGTGGCGGCAGGAGCTGGCGTCGGCGTCGCCAGCGGAATTGCCGGTGACGGTGGACCGGGTACTGGCCCAGAACGACGCCGCCGCGCGGGCGGCGCTGGTGGCCGTCGCCGGTGCGGCGGGCGAGGCCGGCGACGTCGTCGTCGAGCGCGCGCTGTTCGACGACCGCGTCGACCGCGCGGCGCTGATCGACGCGGCGCTGCGCACGCCAGCGCGCGCGCTGCGCATCGTCGAGCAGCTCGCGCGTCGGCGCGACGACACGGCGTTTACGCGGCTGCGCCAGATCGCCGCGACGCATGGCGACGCGAAGGTGCGCGCTGCCGCGGCGCGCGCGCGCGACAGCATCTTCTCGGCCGCCGACGAGACCCCGTGACGCGTCGGCCGAAGCCAGCATCGGGCGCCGTCGGGTACAGCGCGACACCGTGAAATCATTGGATGATGAACACCCGCCGAAGGTCTTCGGCCTGTCGCTCCGCGTCGTCGACGAGGACGGCGTGCCCGTGGTCGGCGCGTCCGTCGCGGTGGGCGACGCCGCGCCCACCACCGACGACGACGGTGTGCTCGCCCTCGACGGCTTCGTCGAGCCCGCGCTCTTCGTCGTGCCGAGGGCTTTCTGCCCGAGCCGGTGGTGCTCGGCCCTGAGGACAGCCCAGGCCCGCGCGGTGTCCCCCGCGGTGTGCCCCGCGGTGTCTCCCGCGGTGTCCCCCGCGGTGTTCCGGCCGGGCGCCGCGGTTGCCCTGCCGCGGCGTGCGCCCTTCGCCACCGCCGCCTCGTTGCCACCCTTGGGCCTCGTGCGCTCGCGCGGGTAGGGGCTCGACGCGGTGCTGTTCGGCTGCGACCTGCTTCGCTGGGGTCGCGCGCGCTGCGCCTCGCCCGCCGGGCGTCGAGCACCGAACGTGTCCGGCTGCGCCCCGTGGCCCGCGCCATCCGGCAGGAGCACCGCCGGTACCGAAGCGGCACCGAGCCCGCCGACGGCCCAGCGACGTGCTCGCTGCGCCTGGTCGTGCAGCACCGCGGCGACGGGCCGACGCGCTTCACGTCCGACGTCTGTCCGGCTGTGGTGTAGACGCCCTTGGCGTTTCACCACAGCCCGTTGCTTCTCTGGAGGGTCTGTTGCCAGGCCCTCCCACCGCCGAGCAAAGCCCGACGGTGCCTCCCGCCCAGGAACGCAGCCCTCGGCGAAAACGGCCATCGGCCGTTTTCACCGCAGGCTGCGATCACTGCGACGACACCAACCCGTCGGAGGACCCGGACTCCACCCTGCTGCGCAGCGTCGAGGTCGAGTTCACCAACCCCCGAGGACGGCGCCTGGCACGAGACGGTCGTCGATCTGCCCCCCGTCGTCTTTGCGCCCGACGGCGGGCTGCGGGCCAACGCGACGATGCCCTACGCCGGCCTGCACCCTTCGACGATGGGCGACACCGAGCTGTGGCTCGACGACGTGCAGCTGGTCGAGCGGTGCGACCCGCTGCCGATGCCCGACGGCTTCTTCGAGGCCGGCCTCGTGCGCCGCAAGACGCCGGGCGACGACGTCGCCGTCACCCTCGAGCACCGCCTGCAGTGAGCGCCGCACCGTAGCCGCTGCGCCGTGACCGCTGCGTCGTCGTCGCTGCGCGGTGGACGCCGCGACGACGACCGCGAAGGCCCCGCTCGTTCAGGCCGTGGGGTTTGCCCACAGCGACCGCAGCGCGCGGCCGCGGTGCGAGATCGCGTGCTTCTGCTCGGCGGTCAGCTCGGCCATGCGCCGACCGCGCACGTCGTCGCCGCCGCCGTCGCCGCCGTCGTCGACGACAAACAGCGGGTCGTAGCCGAAGCCGCCGGCGCCGCTCGGGTCGCGGGCGATGAGCCCACGCACGCTGCCGCTGGCGGCGCGCTCGACGCCGCTGGCTACGTCGATGGCGTGCACCGCGGCGACGAAGCGCGCCGTGCGGCGCGACGACGGCACCGGCGCAAGCAGCGCCAGCAGCAGTTGGTTGTTCGCCTCGTCGACAGACAGCCCGGCGGGGGCGTAGCCGCAGTCGCCCGACCAGCGCGCCGAGCGCACGCCCGGGTGGCCGTCGAGGGCGTCGACGCACAGGCCCGAGTCGTCGGCGACGACGACGTCGACGGCGGCGCGCGTCGACGTGGGCAGCGCGCGCCACGCGGCCAGATAACCGCGCGCCTTCTTCGCCGCGTTGCCGGCGAAGTCGGGGGCGTCCTCGACGACGTCGACGCCGTCGAGGCCGGCGTCCTTCAGCGTCAGCACACGGTGGCCGTCGCCGTGCAGCGCGCGCACGAGCTCGGCGAGCTCGCGCGCTTTCTTCGCGTTGCCGCTGGCGAGCAGGTAGGTCGTCATCGTCCGATCTCCGTCGTCGTCGTCCTCACCAGAGGCCGGCGAGCGCCTCGCGCTGCAGCGCGCACAGGCGGTCGATGGCGACGAGCCCCTGATCGACGAGGGCGTCGAGCTCCTTGCGCGACATCGGCGCGCCCTCGGCGGTGCCCTGCACCTCGACGATGCCGCCGTCGGAGCGGGCCACGAGGTTCAGGTCGGTCTCGGCCTTGCTGTCTTCGGCGTAGCAGAGGTCGGTGAACACCGCGCCGCCGTGGATGCCGATGGACACCGCGGCCACCTGCGCGGTCAGCGCGTCCTTCACGGTCTTCGCCTTCATCGGCAGCTTCTTCTGCTGCAGGTCGTGCAGGCACAAGGCGACGGCGACGAAGCTGCCGGTGATCGCGGCGGTGCGCGTGCCGCCGTCGGCCTGCAGGACGTCGCAGTCGACGTTGATCTGGCGCTCGCCGATCTTGTCGATGTCGACCACGTTTCGTAGCGCGCGCCCGATCAGGCGCTGGATCTCGACGGAGCGGCCGTCCTGCTTGCCGCGGCTGCTGTCGCGCTGCTTCCGCTCGTGTGTCGACGCCGGCAGCATCGAGTACTCGGCGGTCAGCCAGCCGCCGCCGCTGCCCTTGCGGTGGGGCGGCACCCGCTCTTCGGCGGTGGCGCAGCACAGCACCTTCGTCTGGCCGAACGACACCAGCACCGAGCCGGGGTGGTGGGCGATGAAGCGCGTCTGGAAGGCGACGGGGCGAAGGTCGGTGGCCGTACGGCCGTCGATGCGGTTGGACATGACCGTACCGGATCGCTTCGCGCCCTGGTCGTCAACGGCGTCGTCAACGCCACCGTCATCCGCATCGTCATCCGCATCGTCATCCGCATCGTCATCCGCATCGTCATCCGCATCGTCGTCCGCATCGTCGTCCGCATCCTGCCGGCTGCGACTTGACTCATCTGCAGGGTGCATAGATGCGTGCTGCATCGAGCTCGACCGCCACGACCACGAGGCAAAAGAAGAAGTCGGCACGGGAGACGGCGCCGAAGACGACAACGAAGACGGCGCCGAAGACGGCGTCGCCGGCTGTGGGGTCGTCCTCGGCGACCGCGTCGACCGCGCCGGCCGTCGATGCTGACGAGGCGGCGTTCCTGCGCGCGTACGACCTGACGGCGTTCCCGCGGCCGTCGGTGGCCGTCGACGTCGTCGCGCCGACGTTGCTCGGCGGCGCGTTGCACGTCGCGCTGTACCGACGGGCCGACCATCCGGCGAAGGGGCGGCACGTGCTGCCGGGCGCGCTGTTCGTCTTCGACCACTACGTGCGGCACGAAGGCGCTGTCGTCTCCGCGGGCGAAAAGACCGTGCTGCGCTCCGACGTCATGTACCGGCGCGCCGGCGCCGGCGCCTGAGCGTGTGGTCGACGAGACAACGACAACACCCGGAGGACACGATGACCGCGAAGGCGACGGAGATCGAGGTGCAGCAGGGCAGCGTCACCGACGGCGACATCGACGTGCTGGTGAACGCGTCGAACACCATCGGGCAGCTGGGCACCGGTGTCTCGGCGGCGATCCGCAGGGCGTGCGGCGCCGGCTTTCAGGGGGTCATCCACGACGCGCTGGCCGCGCGGGGCGGCGAGACCGCGCCCGGCGCCGTGTGGCTGACCCACGCCGGCACGCACCCACGGGCGCGCTTCGTCGCCCACGTCGCGGTGATGGACTACCGCGAGGACGTGGCGCAGCGGGCCCCCGACGCCGCGCGCATCCAGCGCGCGAGCGCCGCGCTGTGGACCGTGCTCGAGACGCTGCCGCTCCACGAGGTCAGCGTCGGCATGGTGGCGCTGGGCGTGGGCACCGGCGGGCTCGGCGAGCGCCTGCCGTCGCCCTGAGTGCCCCGTCCCAGAAGAGTACCGGCGAGGGGGTCGCGGGGGAGCGACGCGTCCCTGCGCGGGGTCGAAGGGGCGAAGCCCCTGGGCGAAATGCACCCGGCCGTCGTCCCCTTCGTCGACGTGGTCGACGGAGGGGACCCTGCCGCCGCCCCCGCAAAGCCACGACGCCGACACAACGAAAAGAAGCGCCACGCGAGCAGGCCCGCCCACCCACGGCGGCTACGGCCGACCACCGAAAAAGACTCCGGCGGCCCGAAGGCCGCCGGAGTCTTTTTCGGTGGTGGAGGCGGTGGGGATCGAACCCACGTCCGAAAGATGTCCACGACGTACCGCTACACGCTTAGTCCGTGCTTTGTACTCGGCGACGGCGTCCACGGACACACTCCGTCGTCGAGTCCCCGCCCTGTGTCTCGTTCACGCCTCGGGCTGGGTCAGGCGCAAACCAGCTCCATCGGGTTCACCGGGATCCCCTCGCAGGAGCAGACCTGGGGCCGGTGCGCTTCGCTAACCTTCTTCAGGCAGCGAGAGCGAGCTCAACGTTGTCGTTGGCTTTTCTTGTGTTCCCGATCGTTTTGACGCGGGGATCGAGATCCGCGGCGTGCTGTCCGGCGCTTCCTTCCCTCGTCGAAACCAGGTCGCCCCCATGGAGACCTCGCCCATAGCGTAGGCCCGCAGACGACGCCCGACAAGCGCGCTGCGGACGTCCGTCGCCGGCGTTACGAGCGACGACGAATCAGGCCCTCTTGCGCCGTCGACGCCACCAGCGTGCCGTCGCGGGCGTAGATGCTGCCGCGCACGAAGCCGCGCGCCCCCGACGCCGACGGGCTGTGCATGACGTGCAGCAGCCAGTCGTCCATGCGGAAGGGCCGGTGGAACCACATGCAGTGGTCGATGCTCGCGATCTTGATGGTCGGCGTCACCCACGTGACCCCGTGGGGTCGCAGCGTTGTTGGCACGAAGCCGAAGTCGGAGCAGTAGGCGAGCAGGTACCGGTGCAGCGCGTCGTCGTCGGGCAGGCGCCCCGACGCCCGCATCCACACCGCGTGGTCGACGCCCTTCTTTTCGGGGTGGAAGGGGTCGACGGGGTCGACGGCGCGCAGCTCGATGGGGCGCTCGGCGGTGGCCATCGTGCGCACCGGCTCGGGCAGGCGGGCGGCGTGCTTCAGCCACTCGTCGCGCTCCGAGAGCAGGCCATCCGGCCCTGTCGTCGATGGCATGTCGTCGGCGTGCTCGAAGCCGTCCTCGACGGATTGGAACGACGCCGCGCATTGAAAGATCGGCCGCCCGAATTGAATCGCGACGACGCGGCGGGTGGTGAAGCTGGCGCCGTCGCGGATGCGGTCGACGTCGTAGACGATCGGGTGCTTCGCGTCGCCCGGCCGCAGGAAGTATGCCTGCAGCGAGTGCACGGGCCGGGCGGTGCCGTCGTCGTTCGCAGGCACCGTCTGTGCGGCCGCCGACAGCGCCTGACCGAGCACCTGCCCGCCGAAGACCTGACCCCAACCGAGGTCCTGGCTCTGGCCGCGAAACAGGTTCTCCTCGATCTTCTCGAGCGACAGCAGGGTCACGAGCTCGTCTAGCACCGACATCGGAGGCCTTTCGTCGACCGCGTCGCGCGCTCTCGGGCGCGCGTGGGGGACCTTGGCCCACGAGGCGCGGGCCGCGAGCGCGGGCATAGCGCACCGACGCGACGTCGGCATGGCACGCGCTGTGCTCTTTTCGTGCCGCCGCCGCGTGCCCCGAAGCTGGTCAGGTGGGCCATCTGCTCGAGCACGCTGTGCTCGACGGCAGCGCACCAGCGGGCGTCGTCGCCGAGCCCGGGGCGCGGTGCCAGCCCCGGGCCGACGTCACCGAGCCACTCGACCAAGGACGGCGTCTCGTCGGCGTGGGGCAGCAGGGTCTTGCCCGCCTTGGGTCGAGCACGGCCTTGACGCCGCCGCAGCCGTAATGACCGCAGACGATCACGTGGGGCACGTCGAGGTGCACCGTGTAGGCGGTGCGGAAGCTGGCGCGGCCACGGATGAACTTGCCGATCGTCGGATTCCTACGCGGCCCGCGGTAGCCCGCCGCTCCTGCCCCTGCATTGCGGCGCTGCCCGGCGCTGCCCGGCGCTGCTCGGCAAATCTGCCAGGCAACGACGCCCGCCGCCGTCGTCGCGGGCGCCCCGCGGCATCCGGAGGCGGCCAAGGCTCCCGGCGGCTGGTGGCACGACGGGTGCTTCAGCAGGGGTGCACCCAAGGAGGTTCCCATGCCGACCCGTCTCACCCTGAGCAACGAGCGCACGAGGATTCCGCACCGCCTGGAGCTCTTCCCCGCGCTCGGTCGCCCGTCATCGTCGTCCGCAGCGTCGCCCGCACCGTCGTCGGCGCCGTCCGACCGCAGCGACGACGCGTTTGCCGTCGCCTGCGCCCGCGTGGGCCGCGAGCGGGCGACGGCGCTGCCTCAGGCGGCGGTGGCCGTCGTCGCCCGGTGGCCGCTGCCCGGCGGCGGCCACGAGGTCTTCTCGCGGGTGCTCTTCTTCGGCGCCGGCGCGACGGAGCCGGTGGCGCTGGTGCTGGGGCGTCACTCCGAGGTCGATACGCCGCCGTGGCCGGGGGCGTCGCTGCGGCACGCGGTGCTGCTCGCCTGGCCCACCGCCCCCGGGGAGCCGCCGCGCATCGAGGTCATCGATCTGAACACCGACGTCGGCCTCGGCGTCGTGGGCGGCGGCGCGGCGGCTCACCTGGAGAGCATGGGGCCGCTGCGCGTCGGTGTGGGCGCTGCCGACGTCGTGATCGTGCCCGCAGCGGCGCGCGCGCCGCTGTTCCCCGACGGCGTCGACGCGCTCCTGCGGCGCTTGTCGACCGAGGGCCCGCCGGTGCGGCGGACCCGCGACGACGCGCTGGCCGGCGGCAGTCTGGCCGCGGTGCTGACGTGGCACGACGAGATGGCGGCCGCCGCCGCTCGCGACGCGCCGGCGGAGCCGTCGGCCGGGCAGGGCGCCGCCCGGCAGCCCGCCGACGCCGTCGTCGTGCGTTTGTTGCCCGAGCGGCTGTCGCCTCCTCCCCGTGAGCGGCTGACGCCCGACTGGCAGACGAAGACCGTGGCGCGCAGCAGCATCGTGTGCACGCCGGCGCGCGCGGCCGCGCTGCCGCCCCAGGGAAGAGACGTCGACGACACACCGGCGCCGCCGTTCGTCGTGCCGAACACGTGGGACCAGCTGCACGACGGCCTGCTGCTCGGCCGGTACGAGCGCTGCGCCGGCCACGCCGAGACCGCGGCCGACCTCGGCATCAGCCGGGTGCACGCGTTGGTGGTCGCCAGGCGCGACCGGCTCTACGTCGTCGATACCGGGTCGACCAATGGCACCCGGGTCAAGCGCGCCGACGGGGCGGTGGTCGAGCTGGACGCGCGGCGTCGCGTCATGGCGGTGGCCGACGACGACCAGCTGTGGCTGCACGATCGCCGCTGTGTCGTCGAGGTGAGGGGCGGCGACGGCGGCTGAACGGCGCCCGGGCGCGCCGGACCCTCATCCCCTGGCCCCTTTTCCCGATTCTGGGAGGAGGGAGGCGTGACGTGCGCGCTCCACAGCACCTCGCCCTGACGTCCGGCTGGGCGAGAGCAAGCCCATACCCACGATCGGGAGCGGGCGGCGGCGAAGCCGCGGGTGAGGGCCGGTGACGCCGCGACGGCACAGGTGGCGATGTGATCGATGATGACGTGGCGCCGTGCTCCGCGTCGGCGTGCGCCCGCGCAACCGTGTCGCGGTCGGAGCGGCAGTTGGGCGGGCACGTCGCCGCGTGCTACCCGACCGCCACGCGCGGTCCCGTCGTCGCCGTCGACGCGGGGCCCCTGCCTGTGGTGACGCGACGATGCTCGACGACGTTCTCTCCGCTCTCGCTCCTGCTTCCGACAAGACCTCGGCGGCCCCCGGCACCATGGAGGCCGTCGCGACGTCGTCGTCGCCGCCGTTCGGGTCGTCGTCGGCCGGGGGGGGGGCGCAGTCCTCGGGCGGCACCGGGCGGGCGTCGCCGCCGCGGCGGCGGGTCCTGATCGTCGAGGACGAGGCGTTGATCGCCCTCGACCTCGAGCGGCGCGTCACCCGCATGGGCTTCGAGGTCGTCGGCACCGCCGACAACTGCGTCGAGGCCTTCGAGGTCTTTCAGGCCACGCGCCCCGACCTCGTGTTGATGGACATCTTCATCCGCGGTCCCGCCGACGGCATCCAGACCGCGCGCGAGCTTGGCAAGGTCAGCGACGTCCCGGTCATCTTCATCAACGCGTTCGCCGACAGCGACACCGTCGGCCGCGCCGCCGAAGTCTCGCCCTATGGCTACCTGCTGAAGCCCTTCGACGACAACACGCTGGCAGCGACGGTGCGGGTCGCGCTCGAGCGTCACGCCGCCGACACGCGGCTGCGGCTGCTGAGCGCCGCCGTCGACTCGGCACAGGTGGGCATCGAGCTCATCGCGCTGCGGGGCACCGCGCGCGAGACCGTCTTCGTCAACGAGGCGTTCGCGGCGCTGCACGGTGGGACGCGCGAGGCGTGGATCGGCAAGCCGCCGACGTTGCTCGCTCTGCCGGACGCCGCCTCGTTGCCGGGGAGCGCAGCGGGCGAGCACCAGGGCCTGCAGCGCCTGCAAGAGGGTATCCGCAACGTGCATCCGGCGAGCGCCACGATCCCGTTGCCCCGCACCGACGGCGAGGCGCGCTTCGA
>Ga0194129_10001661_pt1 | contig 35753 bp, 30 predicted proteins | sample TA2KigCa35mmetaG_FD_150862 | JGI IMG/M metagenome (GOLD analysis project Ga0194129, IMG submission 150862) | Freshwater microbial communities from Lake Tanganyika, Tanzania - TA2015038 Kigoma Deep Cast 35m | ecosystem: Environmental > Aquatic > Freshwater > Lake | place: Tanzania: Lake...
GGCCGGACTCAGGTATTCGTGCATGCGGATCGTGAAGTTGCCCGCGCCGACGCCGAGCAGCAGGTGGTCGGCGATCATGTGGGATGCGATGTCCCAGACCATGGTCCGCCCGCCGTCGCTCGGGCCGGCCTGCTGGTGGGGCCGCGAGACGAACAGCCTTCGAATCATCCGCCCGGCCTCCATGTCACCGGCCGTAAGCCAGCCGCCGGCCAACACGGTGATCAGGCCGCCGATCAGCCCCACGCCGATGCAAAGCTGCAGGCACCGCGACGGCCGCACCTGCCGCGTGTGCCAGAGCAGCGTGACGCCGCAGAGCATCGTCGCCACGACCAGGGCGAGCCAGGCCGCCCGCGACTGCAGCACCACCACGATCGCCAGTGCCGCGACAGCACCCAGGCCAGCCGCCGCCCGCCAGGGGCCGCGGAGGTCGGCCGCGGCGCATACGCACCACGGCAGCAGCAGCAGCAGGTACCCGGCGAACAGATTCACGTTCGACATCATGCCGTCGAGAAAGGCCATCTCCATCGCGCGACGCGTCGGCAAGCCCGCGGCCGCGAGCGACCGCATCTCCCAGCCCGCGGCGGCCGCGGCCACGAGCGTCGCCACGACCGCCGTCTGGAGCAGCCGCCGTCGCCAGGCCGGGTCCAGCGGCAAGACGAGTAGGCAGACGCAGAGGACCAGGAACGAGCCGAGCGTGCGAAACACGTCGGTCAGCCCCGCCGACACGTTGAGGGCGACGACGAGGGACAGCGACGTGGCGACGAGAAACGCAGCCGCCGCGACCACGATCGGATCGCCGAGCGGCCGCCAGTCGAGCCGCCGGGCGATCGGCGGGACCAGGGCGACCAGTGGCACCGCCACCACAAGACCTGCCAGGAGGGCCACCAGACGCGGCATCTGAGAGACGTCGTGGACGCTTCTGTCGACGACCACGTTGAGGGCCACGAGTAACCCCGCGAGCACGAGCGTCGCCATGGCCGCGCCGCTGCCCCCGACGGCCGACGGTCGCGGAGAGGGCGGTGGATCGCGATCGCTCATCACTCGTCCTGCAGCTGCTCCGACCGCTCAGCGGGCGTTGCGGCCTCGTCCTCGAGTGTACCAACGCCGGGCGTGAACGGACGTGGCCTGAAGCCGAGATCCGCGGTAGCCACCGCATGATCACAGGAGAGGTCCTCGTTCATCCGGCGGCCCATGCCGGCCAGCGGCGCCGCCGTGATCCACGTCCAGCGGGCGAGCGAGGCGCACGTGTTCCAAAGCCACGGCGGCAGGCTCACCGTGCGGGCCGGAAGGCCGTGGGCCCGACAGGTCCGCTCGACGAGGTCGCGGAACGTCAGCGTCTCCGCCCCCGCGATTGCATAACATCGTCTCGGTGGATCGTGGTCGATGGCCGCCAGGCATGCCGCTGCTACGTCGCCGGCGTGGACGGGCTGCCGCAGTCCGGTCGCGGCGCCGCAGAGCGGAAACCATCCCATCCGTCGCACCACGGCGGCCACGGTGGCTACCGTGCGGTCGTGCCGTCCGTCGTAGATCATCGTGGGCCGCAGGATCGTCAGCAGCACGCCGTGGGCGGCGGCCCAGGCGGCGGCCCTGCGCTCGGTGGCGGCGAGCCGGTCGGCGAGCCACCGTTCGGCGGCGTCGGGCGAGTCGGCCTTGGTGTCGATGCTCGTCGACGACAACGCGACGAGCCGCCGGATGCCGACTTGTTCGAGCCATGCGATGTGCTCCGGCAGCACCCACAGGGGGCAGAGGCTGACCCAATCGGTCACGGCCGGCGCGTCGGCGGGCCGAGGGTCACCCGGGCGGCACCATGTGACGCCCGCACGGCGGTCCTGGACCTCGGCGGCCCGCGAGACGGCCAGCACGCCGCCGGGGCGGCGGGCCACGTGCGGCACGAGGGCGCGGCCCACCAGGCTCCTGGCACCCAGCACGCCGACGCGGGGGAAGTTGCTCATGGCCGCGGCGGCGGAGCCGGTCAGGAAGGGATCGTGGCGGACGGCGCGGCCGGCGGCGGGAAGACGACCGCGGCGGCGTGCCAGGGGCGGGGCGGTGGCGGGTTCGCCGCCGTCGCGGCCAGCGTGCGGACGGCCTGTCGGCCTGCCACGGCCGCAAACCGCAGCCACACTCCGGCCACGACCAGACTGAAGAGCCCCGCCGGGTGAGAGCGACGGAAGTGCTTGCGATAGAAGCGGATCATGCCCCGATGTTTGTGCCATTCGACCATCAGCGGCCGCGACCGGCTGCACATGCCGCGATGGTGCACCGCCGCGGCATCGGGCACGAACAGGATGCGCCAGCCGGCCCCGCGAAATCGCAGGCAGAGGTCGAGATCCTCACAGTGCAGAAAGAAGCCCTCGTCCCAGGGCCCCACCTCGGCGAACGCCCGTCGGCTGACCATCGTCAGCGCCCCCGAGACGGCTTCCACCTCGATCGGAGCGGAGGGCAGTGGCTCGCGGTGGAGGCAGAAGTCGGACAGCAGTCGTGGCGCGAGCCAGGCGAGGCGGCCGAGACCGAACCCGCGCACGAACGCCCGCCAGGGGGTCGGCACGCTCCGCCGGGCCCCTCCCTGTTCCCTGCCGCCGGCGTCGGTCAGGAGCCCGCCCACCATGCCGACGCGATCGCCGGTCACCATCACCCGATAGAGCGTGGCCAACGAGCCGGCACCGAGAATGCAGTCGGGATTGAGGAACAGCAGCGTCGGCTCCTCCGCCAGCGCGGCTCCGCGATTGCAGCCGGCGGCGAAGCCCGTGTTGACCCGTGACCGGACGATCCTGAGCCGCGGGTGGGCGGCGAAGTGACTCGCCACGGCCTCGAAGGGCCCGATCCGCGAGGCGTTGTCGACGAGGATCACCTGCCGTGCTTGAGCGAGCGCGGCCTTGAGGCAGTCGGCGAGCAGGTGCCCGGCGTCGTGGTTGACGATCACGATGCTCGCCGGCACGAGTTCCGCCGGCCCGCCCGCGTCGCCGCGGGGCGGGGGCGTCACCGGCCCCGTCGGCATGGGCCGAGATCCATCGCCATCAAGATCCGCCATGGGGAAATCCTGCGACCGGACTGTACCACCCGCCGCTTCCGCCAGCACCTGCCGAGCCCCGCCAAAGCATCCCACTTGGCACGGGCGAAGGCGCGTCCCCGGCCCCGGCAGCCGAGGATCATCCCCGTAACCATAGATTGCAGGAAATGGCCGAGCAAAGCCGGCCCGAGCAGCCAGCCGGGGGTGTTTTTCACGAGGGTCCAGACGAGGTTGCGGTGTCCGAGGTAGGTGGACACCTGCCCGTCGGAACTGGCCCCCGCCACGTGCTCCACGACCGCCTCCGGCACGTACCGGGCATGGCCGCCGGCCAGCCGTAGCCGGAAGCCCAGGTCGACGTCCTCACCGAAACAAAAGTAGTCGTCGTCGAAACCACCGGCCTCGAGCAGGGCCGCCCGCCGGTAGAGCGCCGCCGCCGCGCAGGGGGAAAAGATCTCGCGGGGCTCGAGATCGGCCTGGCCCAGCGGCCGGCCATGCCCCTGCCGCCACGCCAGGCCGCTCACGTGCCAGCGATCACCGATGCCGTCGAGCACCCCCTCCCGTCCCGCCAGCATCTGCCGTGAGCCGAAGGCGGTGGTCCGGGGATGCCGAGCCGCCGCGGCCACCATTGCCGCGAGCCAGCCGGGGGCCGCGAAGGCGTCGGGGTTGAGCAGGGCCACGAACTCGCCCGTCGCGGCCGCGATGCCCCGATTCGACGCCGCGGCGAAGCCGAGGTTCGCGCCGGTCTCGTCGATCGTGGTGCGGTCGGCGAGCGTCGGGCGTTCGGCGACCAGTCGGCGGCAGGCGGCGAGCGACCCGTCGATGCTGGCGTTGTCGACGACCACGATCCGCTCGGGCAGGACCGTCTGGTCGGCCAGGCACTCCAGGCACCGCCGCAGATGCTCGCCGGCGTTGAAGTTGACGATCACGACGGTGGCAGGGACCGTCCGGCCGGTCGACGACGCCTGGCTCATGGATGCGGCCCCCCCCTCACTTGACGGTCCCGCAGGGCCGACCTAGGGTCGGGCGGGAGTCTGCACCACGGGCGGTCGCGGGTATCCTCCCGATCGCATCCACTCGGAGCCGGATTACCGTGGCAGCGCCCGCCGAGACGCCGGCCCCACCCGTTGTCCGGCGGCTGCCGTCGGAGACGCGGCTCGGCGGCACGGGGCCCGCGGACTCGGCGTGGGCCGACTGGTGGGCTGGTATGCGACGGCTCGATCTCTGGAGCACGCTGGCCTGGTACGACATCGTGCTCCGCTACCGGCGGTCGCTGCTGGGGCCGATCTGGATCACGCTCAGCATGGGCGCGATGCTGCTGGGCATGGGACCGCTCTACGCCGCACTGTTCAATGTGCCGCTGGCCCGCTTCTATCCTCACCTCGCACTGGGGATCATCTTCTGGAACTTCTTTAGCACGACCATCAACGATGGTTGTCAGGTGTTCATTACGGCGGCCCCGTACCTGAAACAGGGGCCCGTGCCGCGGAGCGTCTTCGTCTGGCGGAGCCTGGCCCGGCATCTGTTCTTCCTCGCCCATCACCTGATCCTCTACCTGCCTGTCGCCATCTGGGCCGGGCTGCAGTGGAACCCGCGGATGCTGCTGTTCCTGCCGGGCGTGGTCGTGGTGGTCGTGAACCTGCACGCCCTGTCGATCACACTGGGCATGCTCTCGGCCCGCTTTCGCGACGTACCCAACATCGTGGCCGCCTCGCTGCAGCTGCTGATGTTCCTGACGCCGGTGTTCTGGTTTCCCGAGAAGCTGCCCGACCGGTCGCGATTCATCCTCTACAACCCTCTGGCGCAACTGCTCGACATCCTGCGACTGCCGCTGTTGGGAAGCCTCCCGGCCCCGGGCACGATGTGGTTCCTCGTCTATTTTACGACACTCAACGTGGCGATCGCGGCCTTTCTCTATGCCGCCTGCCGGCGGCGGGTCGTCTACTGGGTGTGACCTCCCATGGCCATGCTCGCGCTCCAGGACGTGTCGGTGGAGTACCCAATCTTCGGGGCCGACGGAGAGTCGCTCAAGAAGACGCTGACCGCGGCCGCCACCGGCGGCCGCATCGGCCGCGGAACCGGCATCGCGGTCGTGCAGGCGCTGCGGGGCGTCTCGTTCGAGCTGCGGGACGGCGACCGGCTGGGCCTCGTCGGGCATAACGGCGCGGGCAAGTCGACGCTCCTGCAGACCCTGGCGGGCGTCTATGTGCCGACCGGCGGCCGTTGCTGCCGTGAGGGCTCGATCACGAGCCTCGTCAACCCGATGCTCGGCATCGAGCGGGAAGCGACCGGGTACGAGAACATCGTGATCCGGGGACTGCTGCTCGGACTCGACCGGCCGACGATCCGGCGACTCACGCCGGAGATCGCCGACTTCAGCGGGCTGGGCGATTACCTGCACATGCCGGTGCACACCTATTCCACCGGCATGATGATGCGGCTGGCCTTCGCGATCACGACGAGCGCGCAGGCCGACATCCTCTTGATGGACGAGTGGCTGTCGGTCGGGGACGCGGAGTTCCGACAGGTGGCCGAGGAGCGGATCCGGTCACTGGTGGCTCGCAGCGGCATCCTCGTGATCGCCTCCCACTCGGCCGAACTGATCGCCCGGGAGTGCAACCGTGTGATCGAGCTGTCGCACGGGGTCGTGGTCCGGGACGAACGGCTCCCGGCCGGCAGCGGCTCGTGAGCCCGCCCCACGGCCCGGCCCGCCTGGTCGCCGCCGTCTCCGGCCTCGACCGCCCTTGACTCATCGGGCGGCGTTCCGTATCCCTCCCGCCCTCCGCTCGGATCGACGGGCTTCGGTCGCTGGTCGCCGGGCATGCACCGCGAGGACGAGGAGCGCGCGATGTCGCCGCCGAAGGCCGTGCTGCGGCCGTATTTCGACCGGGTGTGGTATGCGGCCACCTACGGCGGCCGGCGGAGGGTCCGCTGGCGGCCCTGGCGGTACTACCGCGCCCGCGGGCGCCACAAGGCCCACTCGCCCCGGGCGATCTTCGACGCGGCCTGGTATCTCGCCCGTCACGCCGACGTGCGGGACGCGGGCCTCGATCCGCTCGCGCACTACGTCGCCCACGGCTGGCGGGAGGGCCGTCCGCCACACCCGCTGTTCGACCCGTCGTGGTATCGGCAGCGCTACACCGAAGTGAAGGCCACCGATGCCGAACCCCTGCTGCACTACCTGACGGAGGGCTGGCGAAAGGGATACAACCCGCACCCGGCCTTTGACGCGGCGGGCTACCTCGCCCGCAACCCGGACGTGGCGTCGGCCGGACTCGAACCCCTCGCCCACTACCTCGATCACGGCTGGCGGGAGGGCAGGAATCCGCATCCGTTGTTCGACCTCCACTGGTATCTGGAGCACAATCCCGACGTCGCCCTGGCCGACGTCGAGCCGCTGGGGCATTTCGTGTCGATCGGCTGGCGGGAACGCAGACGGCTCTCGCCACGGTTCTCGTCGGAGGCCTATGCGACGGCCCGCGGGCCGGCGCCGCAGACCGATCCCTTCGTCCACTTCCTGGTCCACGAATACGAGCCGGTCGCCGCCGATGCCAGCAGGCGAGCGGCGGCCGTTGCCCGCTACGCCCCCCGGCTCTCACCCACGACCGCCGCTGCGTCCGCCGGCGACGAGCCCGCCGCGGGCAATGACGTGCGGGCGATCGCCATGTACCTGCCCCAGTTTCACCGCGTGCCCGAGAACGACGCCTGGTGGGGCGATGGATTCACCGAATGGACGTTCGTCCGCCGCAGTCGACCGATGTTCGTCGGCCACGAGCAACCCCAGGTGCCCCACGCCGACGTCGGCTACTACGACCTCGATGATCCCGCCGTGCTGGAGCGACAAGCCGCCATGGCCCGTCGGCACGGGATCCACGGATTCTGCTTCTATCACTACTGGTTCTCCGGGCGGCGCATCCTGGAAAAACCGCTCCAGCGGCTGCTGGCCAGTGGCCGCCCCAACGTTCCCTTCTGCCTCTGTTGGGCCAACGAGAACTGGACGCGGACCTGGGATGGCCTCGACGGCGAGGTGCTGCTCGAGCAGCGGCATTCACCCGCGGACGACGAGCGGTTCCTCGTCGACCTGCTGCCGGTCCTCCGCGACCCGCGTTACATCACGGTCGAGGGTCGGCCGCTCGTGGCCGTCTACCGGCCTGGTCTGCTCGCCGATCCGGCGGCCAGCGCTCGGGCATGGCGGTGGATCGCCGACCGGGCGGGCCTGCCGGGACTCTATCTCGCGGCCGTCCACGCTTTCGACCAGACCGATCCGCGGACGTTGGGCTTCGATGCGGCGATCCAGGTTCCGCCGCTGCAACTGTCGGCCCGCCGCCTGTCACCTGCCGAGGCCGGCTCCTTCCGCGGGGGCGTGCTCGACTACCGCGATGCGGTGAGCCACGCCCTGTCGCAGCCGCTGCCCGACTACCCGCTGTTCCGTGGCGTGATGCCGGGCTGGGACAATACGCCACGGCGGATGGAGCAGGCCACGGTCTGGGCCGGCGCGACGCCGCGACTCTACGGCCGCTGGCTGCACGCCACCGTCGCACGGATGCGGCGGGAGCAGCCCCCCGAGCGGCGACTGGTGTTCATCAACGCCTGGAACGAGTGGGGCGAGGGCGCCCACCTCGAACCGGACCAGCGGCATGGCTACCAGTTCCTGGAGGAGACGGCTGCCGCCCTCCAACCAGAGGTCGCGTCGACACCCGCCTCCGCGGGTCGCGCGGCGTGAGTCCGTGGCCCGCGTGACGACGCGCCAGGGTCGTGTGGCCCGTATATAATCACGCCTTGGCTGAGTTCCCATCCCCCCGCGTCGACAGCCGTCATGAGTCACGAAGCCAACACCCGGCAGATGCGGGTCTATCTCGCGGAGCACCGCACGGAGATTACCGAAATCGCCGCCCGACTGGGCGTCCGAGCGGACGTCCATCCGGCCGACATGATCTTCCAGTTCGTCGCCAAGCACAACGGCTTCCCCGATGCCTACCAGGCAATCCAGTACTACTTCACCGACGGCCGGATGTCGGCCGAACGGCTGCGGGAACTGCTGGCCCGCAACCTGCCCGACAAGTCGTCGGGCCGGCTCTTGGAGTTCGCCTCCGGCTACGGCTGCGTCACCCGGCACCTGATCGCCCAGGGCCTGCCCGGCTGGGAGGTCACCTGTGCCGACATCCACGACGAGGCGGTGCTGTTTCTGCAGAAGCTCGGGGCCCGGGCGATGCCGTCGGCGAGCCGGCCCGAGGATCTCCGGCTCCAGCCCTTCGACGTCGTCTTCGCGCTGTCGTTCTTCTCGCACATGCCCGATGAGTCGTTCTCGCGGTGGCTGCTGCGGCTCTATGAGGCGGTCCTGCCCGGCGGCCTGCTGGTGTTCACGACGCACGGCTACCAGAGCCTGCCGCATCTGGGTGATCCCGCCTTCAATCGCCAGGGCTGGTGGTTCCGCGCCGACAGCGAGCAGCTCGACCTGCGGGGCGAGGAGTACGGCTTGATGGCCGTCACACCGTCGTACGTCTGCGACCGGATCAGGGCCCTGCCGGGCCGGCTGCAGATCGCGGTCTTCAACGAGGGTCTGTGGTGGAACCACCAGGATCTGTGGGTGGTGCGGCGGGCGTGACGGCCGCCGCGACCGGCAGCAGTACGTCGCAGCCCTCCACGACCTCGTGCCGCCAGTGGCCGCTGGCGATCCGGGCCCGGATGGCGTCGGTCGTCGGTCGCCGCCGAAACCACGGCGCCGCCGGCGTGGTATCCGCCTGCGGTGCCACCACGACCGCCCCCAGGGGCAGCCCGCCGAGCGAGACCTCGGGGTGCTCCCAGACTTCGGCGATATCGGGGAACCAGGCCGGGCAGACGAAGGCCTTGCGGCCCGCGTGGAAGGGCAGCTCGCTGCTGTAGTCCCCCTCCCCGAAGACGACCAGGCCGCTGGCGGCGGGCGTGGCCTCCCGCAGCCACAGCCCGAGCCGGTAGCGGCCCACGGAGAGCGGGTCCTGCTGCTCGATGGGGCGTTTGACCACGATGCGGTAGCAGGCACGGTAGGCGGCGACGTTGGCGATCAGGAACGGCACCAGGGCGAGCGGGGCCAGGGCGGCCACCCCCGTCGTCCGCGGCAGCCAGGAACCGATCGCGATCGCGACCGCGGCCAGCAGAAACATCAGGCAGGCGACTTGGTAGTACTCGTGCACCACGTGCAGGGGGGTGAAGATCGCGAGGGGCGCGACATAGAGCGCCAGGCACAGGACCACGAGCACCCGCTCGCGGCGTCGCGTGCGACAGCGGCTGCCGTCCGGCCAGCACAGGCAGGCGGCCAGGGCGGCGACGGCCAGCCATCCGCCGGCGTTCCCCCGCAGCCCCCGTTCCCAGACCACGCCGTGCCACGTCGCGGCATCGAGCCGCAGGGCCAAGGAGCCGAGGTTGTGGGCCGTCAGACCGCTCGAGGTGAGCAGACGCCCCAGCGGATTGGCCGCCTTAACGGTGTCGGAGTGGGCGACCCAGGCCGCGCCGATCGCGAGGGCCACCAGCCCGAGCGCCACGCCCCAGGAAGCCCCGGCCCGAAACCTCCGGCCGGCACCGCCGCACCACATCACCGCGCCCGCCACCAGCAGTGCGAGCAGCACCGGTCCGGTGGTGGTCGACTTCTGGAGCACGCCGAGCGTGGCGGTGGCGACGAACAGTCCGCGGCTCCACCAGCCACCTCGGCTGGCGACGACGTCGATCCACCAGGGAAGGCAGGCGAGCGTGAAGAACACGGCCGTCGTCTCGATCATGAACGACCGCCCCCAGTAGATGAAAAGCGGCGCCGACCAGAGCAGGGCAGCGAACACCCAGGGCACCGCCCGAGGCAGCCGCAGCCGCGCGGCGAGTTGCCAGGCGGGCCAGCCGCAGGCCGCCAGAAACAGCCAGCTGACCACGCGGCCGGTGGCCGAGAGGTCCCAGCCGGTGACCGCCACGATCGCCGCCACGACCGACTGGTAGATGGGGAACTCGAAGGGGATCGACCAGGGCGCACCCGCGACGGGCGTCTGGTAGTCGAGCCGCCAGCCCTCGCGAACCATCCACTCCGCCGTCAGCGCCGTCTGCGTCTGTCGGAAGGCGTGGATGTCGACGAGGGGCTGATCGCGATAGCGGATGGCGATCGATCCCGACACGCAGAGCATGGCCAGCGCCAGCACCACGACGGCCCAGTGCCAGCGGGGATCGGCGAGCACCCCGCCACGGGCCGGGGGCGACAGGCCCATGGCGGCCGGCATGGGCCGGGGTGCGGCGGAAGTCGCCGCGACCGCTCGGCCGGTGAGGGCGGCGATCAGCCGGGCCCCGGCACGGATGCCGGGCAGTTCCACCCAGGCGTGGGTGCAGGTCGCCACGGCCGTGACCAGGGCCGTGACCACGCAACCGGTGCCCAGGAAGGCCCACTCGCCGAGGATGTCGGTCAGCCCGGTGTGGATGCGGAGAATCGGGTTTTTGAAGACCGCGATCAGCAGCGGATGCAGCAGGTAGATGCTGTAACTGCGGTCGCCGAGGAACTGCATCGGCCGTGCCGCCAGGAAGTGGGTCGGCGCCGCCGCCTGCCAGACGGTGAGGCCGGCGAAGCACAGGCCCCAGAGCGTCGTCAAGGGTCGCCACGGCCCCAGCAGCCGCAGTTGCAGCGGTGAGACGAGCACGGCTGCCAGGCCGAGGGTGACGGCCGCCACGATCGCGACCGGGCGTCGGCCCCCGGGCAGCGCCCGCCACAGGTGGTAGGCGGCGATGCCGACCACGAACACCACCAGCGAAGCGATGAACGACAAGTTGGCGTAGCCCGCCAGCGCGTCGCCCCCCCGCACTAGCGCCGCCCGACCCGCCCCGCTCACGGCCGCCGCGAGCGCCAGGCAGACAACGGCGGCCCGCAGGCTCTGGATCGTGGCCAGCAGCACCGGCAGCAGGCAGTAGAAGATCATCTCGACGCCGATCGTCCAGCCGGCCGCCACGATCGACTCGTGCTTGCCGGGCACCAGGTTGAACGTGAAGGTCAGGTTGAGCAGCAGCGTGGCCAGGTCGGGCGCCACCCCGTGGCTCCAGAAGTACACCACCCAGACCACGAGCATGCCGTAGAACAGCGGCGCGATCCGGAAAAACCGCTTCACCAGGTAGTCGCGGATCCAATCGGGCCGCCCCATCGAATGGATCGTCGAGTGGCACAGCGAGAACCCGCTGAGCACGAAGAACAACGTGACGCCCAGGCCGAAATGGGTGCCGATGAAGCCGCACCGCGGGGGCAGCGGCAGGGCGACGAGATGGTGGAGGTGGAAGAGCAGCACCGCCACGGCGGCCACGCCCCGCAGGCCCAGGAGGGCGGGCAGCAGTTGGCGGGCCGGAGCATGATCGGGGCGTGCCATCCGCGTCGGCGACGGCCGCGCCGTCAGCCGCTCCCCTCCGTGGCCTGCAGAGAGACGATCCGCTGGAACGGCGACTCCGGTAGGATCTCTTCGTGCATCACCCGCCAGCCGGGGGCCAGGTCGGCCAAGGCCGCCACGGTCATCGAGGTGTCGCCATAGGTGATGTCGCCATCGACGGGCGGTCGCTTGTGGGGCCGGAAGGCGAAGCCGTCGGTGGCGTGGGCCGTCTCGAGCTGTTGCCGATCCTCCGGCGTGAGCCCGGCGTGGACGTTCCAGTACACCACCGGGCGGATCGTGGCCACGAGCAGGCCGCCCGGTGCGGTGGCCGCCCGGATCGCCGCCAGGGCCTGCCGCGTCGCCCGTCGCGACGTGTGCGTGAACACGGAGAAGGCGTAGACCAGATCGAAGGAGCCGGCGGGGTAGGGCAACCGCTCCGGCAGATAGGGCGTCACCTGCAGGTCGACGGGAATACGGTCCTGCCGGCAGAGGTCGATCGCTCGATCCCAGGGGTCGCAGCCGAACAGCTGTCCCGGGTCCGCGGCGTGCAACAACAGCCGCAGCAGGCGGCCGTAGCCGCACCCGTAGTCGAGGATTTTCGCCTCCGCGAGCGGCCGTGTGCCGAGCCGCTGCCAGACGGCCATCAGTGCCCGCACGAAGGCCAGGCTCTCCGGCAAGAGCGTGCGGCCGGCAGCGCCGGTGAAAGCCTGCTGCGTCTCCGCGGAGGCCATCGCGGGCAGGAGGCCCGAGAGTGCCGGCAACGCGGGATCGGGCATGTCGAGCAGCGTCTCTCCGAAGGCGTCGAGCGGCAGACGACGGAGCATGCGAAGTGTCGCGTCGAGGGGAACACCCCCGGCGGCGACGGCCGCCTCGGTGTCGCGGACGATGTCGGCGTGCTGGAGGCTCATGACAGGAGACCCTCGCGGGCGGCGGCCCGCCAACCCTCGCACCTCCGCCGAAACGCGTCCAGCCGCTCGCGCGCGGCCTCTGCGTCGAGCCCCAGGATACCCGCGGCGGCGGCGATCACCTGACGGCCCTCCTCCCACTCCAGTTCACCCGGCGGACGGGTGCGGGAGTGCGACGTCCGCTGCCGCCAGAGGTTGAGGGGTTCGGGGGAGAAAGCCACGTCGCCGCGGCCACAGAGCCGCACGTAGGCCAGCCAGTCGCCGCACAGCCGCATGTCGGCGTCGATCAGGTCGACCAGGTCGGGAGCGTTGCGGAACAGGACGGCGCTGACGTTGGGAATCGTGTTCTTGTGGATCAGGGCGGCGGCCAGTTCATCGCGGCCGGCGGCGAGGTACGGCTTCCGCCAACGCTCCGGCGAGATGTCGGCCGTCCAGTCGAGCGGCAGCCCCAGCGAGCCGCCCCGTTCGTCGATCATCTCCGACTGGCAGTAGGCCAGCACGGCCTGCGGATTCGCTTCGAGCATCGCGACGAGCGTCCGCAACAGCCCGGGTCGCGCGGCGTCGTCCGATTCGGTGATCCACACGTAGCGGCCCCGCGCCTGGACGAGGCCCTTGCGCCACTGGCGGAAGGCGGAGCCGGAGTTGACCGTGTTGGCCACCACCGAGGCCCGCGGCTCGCGCCGCGCGAACTCCTCGAGGATGGCGAGGCTGCCGTCGCCCGATCGATCGTCGAGCAGGATGATCTCGATGTCCACGACATCCTGGTCGAGGATCGACGCTAACCGCTCGGGGAGGTGTGGGGCGTGCTCGTAGTTGGGCACGATCACGCTGACGAGCGGAGCCGCGGCTGCCGCCCAGGCCCGCCGGCCGGCGGCCACCTCCCGCAGCAGACGCAGCGTCTCGGTGGCCACCACGCGGCTGTCGTAGGTGGCCCGCACACGGCCGGCGATCGAGCGACCCAGCGACCGCCGCTGCCCGGCGTCATCGGCCAGACGGAGGATCGCGGCCGTCGCCGCCGCGACGTCCTCCATCGGCACCACCACGCCGCCGTCGTCGCCCACGAACGCTGGGATGTCGCCGGCGCCGGCGAAGCAGACCACCGGCAGGGCGGTCGCGGCGGCCTCCAAAGCGACCAGCGGCATCGGATCCTCGCGGGACGAGAGCAGGAACAGGTCGGCCGCGTGCAGGAGCCGTCGCACGTCCCCCCGCGTACCCAGAAAATGCACGTGTCCCTCCAGGTTCCGCTCGGCGAGCCATTCGCGGTGGTAGTCGGCGTCGCCGCCGGCCCAGACGAATCGCAGGTCGGACCTGTGGGCGACGGCCCGGGCCGCGATCTCGCAGAACAGGTCGGGCCCCTTCCGCCAGTCGGTCGTGCCGCAGCCGACGACCACGATGCCGGTGGGGTCCGCGCCCCACTCGCTTCGCAGAGCCTCGATCACCGCCGTGGACGGGGCCTCGTCGTCGCAGGCGATGTGGGCGGGCACGACCTGCACCAGGTCCGCCGCGATGCCGTGCCGGACGACCAGGTTGTCGCGGATCGCCGGCGCGGCCGCCATGAACAGGTCGCTGGCGCGGCGTGTGGCCGCGAAGATCTCCCCCGGCGCCCAGTGCTCGATCGACTTTTGCAGTTCATGGGCGTGGGTCACGATCGGCATGCCGAGAGGCCGGATCCATTCGAGCACCGGTCCGTTGACCACGGTGCTCGAGTAGACGACCGACGGCGGGCGACCGGCGAAGTCGGCGGCGGCGGCCAGCGCCCGACGGCGGCCGGGCTCGTCGGGCAGGTCTTCGAGCACCGTCGTGGGATAGGCGGCCTCGAAGGCCGGCCGCAGCACGCCCCCACCCACGCACACGATCCGCACGCCCTCGATCCCCGCCCGCTTCCACTGCTGCACGGTGCGGAGCGTCACCATCTGGGCCCCGGCCAGGTGGGCGTCGTGGCTGAGCACGAGCAGCCGCAGATCGTCACGGGGGGCGGGTGCCTGGGGAGCCAGGCCCACCGCGGCGGCCGTCTCCTCGAGATGGCGGTAGCCGTGCCGCACGTCGGGCTCGAGATGGGCCCCCTCCGCCCACTCGTTCCAGGCATTGACGAACACCAGCCGCCGGTCGGGCGGCTGCTCGCGGCCGGTGAGGGCGATCGCCTCCCGCAGCCAGCGGCCGTAGGCTTCCGGCGAGGCGTGCATCCAGGCCGTGGCCCGCTCCATGCGGCGGGCGGTGTTGTCCCAGGCGGGCATCACGCCTCGATACAGCGTGGCGTCCGGGGCCGCCTCCGCCAGCGAAAACCGCGCGGCGTCTTCGTACTCGAAAAGCGAGCCGCGAAACGACGGATCGGCCCCCACCGTCGGGTCGGCGGCACGGTTCTCCGCCGGGATCAGCAGCGGCGGAAACTGGATCGCTGCATCGAATCCGAACTCGCGAGGATTCCGCTTGTCGAAGCTGCGGACCGCCACGAGGTGGAGTTCTCCGACCCCCTCGTCGCGGCAGGCCCGCCGCCACGTGGCCGCGGTGGCGGCGGCGTCGGACAACGATTCGGGCCGGTAGACCGCCACCAGCGGCCGCCCCTCGACCCGCACGTACCGCCGGTCGCGGAGGTAGGGGATCAGGTCGTAGATGAAGCGGGCGTCGTTGTCCGGCAAATGCTGCTGCGCGACGAGCACCTCGCGCTCGCGGCCGTCCCAGGTGCGGGTCCAGTTCTCGTTGGCCCAGCAGAGGCAGAAGGGAAAGTCCGGCCGGCCCGTCGCCAGCAGCCGTTCGAGCGGCTTCTCGAGCAGTCGGCGACCGTCGAACCAGTAGTGATAGAAGCAAAAGGCATGCACGCCGTAGCGGCGGGCCATGGCCGCCTGCCGCTCGAGCGTGTCCGGGTCGAGCAGGTCGTAGTAGCCGATGTCGGGGTGTGGGACGGCGGGCTGCTCGTGACCGGGAAAGAAGGGGCGGCCGCGGTGGACATTGGTCCATTCGGTGAACCCCTCGCCCCACCAGGCATCGTTCTCGGGGATGCGGTGGAACTGCGGCAGGTGCATCGCGATCACCCGCAGCCCCGCGGGCGGGCCGGCCGGCGGCAGGGACCCAAGTCCGAGCGGGCCGTTTGCCAGGGCGTTGCTGACGGTCCGCCACTCGCGATACGATCGCGTCCAGCCGAAGACCCAGGGCAGGCGGGTGAAGAGAAACCCGCGCAGCCGCTGCTTGGCGGGGATACTCATGGGCAGGCGGCGCCACCAGCGGCGTCCCGTCCGCGACAGGCGGTCCGCGGTCCGGACGGGCAGCCTCTGGCCCCAGCGGCGGAGATCCCGCAGGGGTGCCGTCAGCCGCCACGAGCGGCTCTTCGCCATGCGCGACAGTTCGCGATCGAGTTGCCGTCGGAAGGCGATGTTGTCGCGGCAGGCCGCCTCCAGCCGCTCGACGTCGTCCCGGAGCACGTCGGCCGTCGCCTCCGCGGTGGCCAGCGCCTCGACGAGCCGGGCTCGTTCGGCCGATAACCCGGCCAGTTTCTCGTGCTGCAGGGCGTGTTCCGCCTGCAGGTCGGAGAGTTGTCCCGTGACGCGGTCGCACTGCCGCCGAGCGGCCTCCTCGACGAGCGTTAGCCGCGCCGTCTCGGCCTCAAGCGACCGTTCGCGCTCGACGAGCGCGTCGCGTTCGGCCGCCAGGGCGTCGATCCTGGCCACCAGCTGCTCGGCCTGTTTCGTCAGGCCGGCCGCACGCGTTCGCTCGGCCTCGAGGCGGTTAGCCTCGGCCTCGTGACGGCGCAGGTCCGCCTCATGGAGGGCGGCCCGTTCGCTGGCATCGGTCAGCTGCTGCTGTTGGGCGATGCGATAGCCCTCGGCCCGCGAGGTGGCGTCGTCGAGCGACAGTCGCGTCTGGAGCAACTCGGCGGTGAGTCCGGCTTGGTTCCGGCCGGCCTCCTCCAGGGCGGCGTTCGTGCGGGCCAGGTCCCCTTCCACCGCCCGCAGGCGCGACCAGAGCATGACCGCGGCGTCGAAGGCCGGCAGGGTCGAGGCGTCGGCCGCCGTGTCGGCCCCCGCAGCCGTGCCGCGGAGCGACTCGTGGAGACGCGCCGTGTCGGGGGCCGCCAGCCGCAATGCCGCCGCGATGGCCGGTGGCTCGACCGCGTGCAGCATGCCCGACCGGTAGCACGCGGGCGGATCCACGACCGGCATCCCGAAGCGGTCCCGGAGCGTTCCGAACAGGGCGGCCGGCCGTTCGACGACCCGCTCGAGGTCGCAGACGACGATCCGTTCTGGCCACCGCTGGGCGAAGACGAGCAGGGACTGGTTGTAGTGCCGCCAGACATCGAGCGCGAAGGTGGGATTGGCGCGGAAAGCCCAGTCGCCCCGCCGAAACAGCGAGTCGATCACGTCCCAGGGCGGCCGTACAACGGCCACGAACACCGCTTCGGGGAGACACTCCCGCCAAAAGTCGAGTAGCAGGGTGGTGCGCGGGTTCTTCCACCCCCAGGGATGGCCACGGCGGCGACGATCCCAGGCGAGTTGTTCGGCCTCGCGCCGCAGCCCGTCGGGCACCGTGATGCCGCCGCCCGCCACGAAGCCCTCCGGTCCGATGCCGGTGGCCTGCAGCACCCGCTCGTGCCAGTGCAAAAACTCAAGGTCCTCGAAGTGGCCCGCCCCGTTGCCAGGGTGCGGCCCCAACAGATCGGTGCCCATGTCGATGCCGGCCGCCTGGCAGAGTGACGCCACCAGCGACGTGCCGGAGCGGTGCATGCCCACGACGACGACGGCCGGCGGATGATTCGCGCTGCTGGATTCGGCCATGGGTCGGGGACTGTCCTCGGTCGCGACGGCCGCCGTCCTGGCCGCCGAACACCGCCTTCCAGACTACCTTCGGTCGCCGGCAGCCGCCCACCGCGGCTGCTCAGCGATCCGGCCCGAACCGCGGTGCAGCGGCGTCCCGCGGCGACAAGACTGGAGGCCCGTTCAGCGGCCAGTCGATGGCCAGGGTCGGGTCGTCCCAACGGACGCACCGCTCGCAGCCGGGCGCGTAGAAGGCGGTGGCCTTGTAGAGCACCTCGGCCACCTCCGAGAGGACGAGAAACCCGTGGGCCAGCCCCTCTGGCACCCACAGTTGACGACGGTTGGTGGCCGTGAGTTCCACACCCACCCAGCGGCCGAAGGTCGGCGAGCCGGGGCGAATGTCGGCGGCCACGTCGAACACGCTGCCCACCACGACCCGCACGAGCTTGCCCTGCGGCTGCGGCTCCTGGTAGTGCAGGCCGCGGAGCACGTGCCGGCGACTGGTGCTATGGTTGTCCTGCACGAAGGGAACGGTTCGCCCGACCGCCGCCGCGAAGGCGGCCGCGTTGAAACTCTCGAAGACCGAACCTCGGTCGTCGCCGAACAGTTGTGGCTCGATCACGAGCACGTCCGGGATGGCGGTGGGCTCGGCCTTCACGGCAGGCGGCCCTCGCCCGGCAGGCCGAGCAGATACTCGCCGTAGCCGCTCTTGACCAGCGGTCGGGCGAGGTCGGCGAGGGCCTGATCGTCGATCCAGCCGTGCCGCCAGGCGATCTCCTCGGGGCAGCAAATCTTGAGCCCCTGCCGCTTCTCGAGGGACTGGATGAACTGGGCGGCCTCGATCAGGCTGTCGTGCGTGCCGGTGTCGAGCCAGGCGTCGCCGCGGCCCATCAACTCGACCGCCAGCTGGCCCCCTTCGAGGTAGACGCGATTGACGTCGGTGATTTCGAGTTCGCCCCGCGCCGAGGGCTCGATGCCGCGGGCGATGTCGACGACCTGCTCGTCGTAAAAGTAGAGCCCCGTGACGGCGTAGCGGCTGCGGGGTCGTCGGGGCTTCTCCTCGATCGAGACCGCCCGACCGGCCGCGTCGAACTCGACGACGCCGTAGCGTTCCGGGTCGGCGACGGGATAGGCGAAGACGGTCGCGCCGGCGGAGCGGGCCGCCGCTGCTGCCAGCCGCTGCGCGAGGCCGTGGCCGTAGAAGATGTTGTCGCCGAGCACGAGCACCGACGGGCTGCCCGCCAGGAACGCCTCCCCGAGCAGGAAGGCCTGGGCGAGCCCCTCCGGACGGGGCTGCTCGGCGTAGGCCAGATGGATGCCCCAGTGGTTTCCGTCGCCGAGCAGCTCGCGAAACCGGGGCGTGTCGTGGGGCGTCGAGATCACGAGGATCTCGCGGATGCCCGCCAGCAGGAGCACGCTAAGCGGGTAGTAGATCATCGGCTTGTCGTACACCGGCAGCAGCTGCTTGGAGACCCCGAGCGTGACCGGGTGGAGCCGGGTGCCGCTGCCGCCGGCCAGGATGATGCCCTTCCGCATGGTCATGCCGTGCCCGCCGGGGATCGGACGCAATGCTCAGTCGTGGGCGGCCGCGACCAAGGCCGCGACCGCCGCCCGCACGCCATCTTCCCACCTCGGCAGCCGACGTGCGAGGGCAGCTTCCAGTTTGGCGGTGCACAGCCGCGAGTTGGCAGGGCGGCGGGCGGCAGTCGGATACTCGGCCGTGGCCAGTGGCCGCACGCCCCCGGGCCGCACCTTGAGCGGCAGACCCGCCGCCCGCGCCTCGGTGAGCAGCATCTCAGCGTAGGCGTGCCAGGTGGTCTCGCCCCGTGGGGCGAGGTGATAGAGGCCCGGGGCAGGGGCCGCCGCATCCCCGGCGCGCCCGAGAAACTCGGCGGTGATCTCGGCGATCAGGGCCGCGGGGGTCGGTGCGCCGGTCTGGTCGGCCACCACGGCCAACTCCTCCCGCTCCGCGGCCAGTCGCAGGATCGTCCGCAGGAAGTTCGCGCCGTGCAGGGCGTACACCCAACTGGTGCGGAACACGTAATGGCGGCCGCCCGCCGCCGCGACCGCCCGCTCCCCGGCGAGCTTCGTCCGGCCATAGACCGAGCGTGGTCGCGGCGGGTCGGTCTCGGTGCGGCGGCCAGCGGCCTCGCCGTCGAAGACGTAGTCGGTGGAGTAGTGGACGAGCACCGCGTCCAGCCGGCGGGCCTCCGCCGCGATCCGGTCGACGGCCGTGGCGTTGACCAGCTCCGCCCGCTCTGGCTCGGCCTCGGCCCGGTCGACGGCGGTGTAGGCGGCGGCGTTGACGATCACGTCGGGCCGCTCGCGGGCAAGCAGCGACCGCACCGCGTCGGGATGCTCGAGGTCGGCCCGGTCACGGCCGCAGGCGATCACCTCGCCCAGGGCCGGCAGCGTCGCGGCCAGTTCGCGGCCCACCTGACCGGTCGCTCCCAAGAGCACGATCCTCATCGCGGCCCCACGTCGGAGGATGGGTGGGTGGGCGGATTGAGCCGCCGATAGTCACCGCAGCTGAAATACCTCTCGAGCCAGACGTAGGCCACGATGAAGAAATAGCGGGTGCCCATCTCGCGGATCCTGAGCTTGGCGATGCCGGTGCGGCGGTTCCGCCAACTGATCGGGATCACCGTCCAGGTGAAGCCGCGGACGATCGCCTTGAGCGGCAGCTCAACGGTGATGTTGAAGTGGGGCGAGAGAATCGGCATGCAGCCCTCGATCACCTCCCGACGGTAGGCCTTGAAGGCGTTGGTGGTGTCGTTGAGCCGGATCTGGAACAGCACCCGCACGAACCAGTTGGCCAGCCGGTTCAGGAACAGCTTCACCCGCGGGTAGTCGACCACGGCACTGCCCTTGATGAAGCGGCTGCCGAAGACGCAATCCCAGCCCTCGCCGAGCAGGCGCCAGTAGCGGACGACGTCGCTGGGGTCGTCGCTCTGGTCGGCCATCATGATCACCACGGCGTCGCCGCTGAAGGCGGCCAGCCCCCGCTGGATCGCCCGACCGAAGCCGTGCGGGCCCGGGTTCCTCACCGGCACGAGTACGGCGATCCGCGCGGCCAGCTGTTCGAGCAGGCTCCAGGTCGCGTCGGTCGAGCCGTCGTCGACCACGACGATCTCGTGAGGCACGCCCTGGAACGTGAGCTCGGCATCGAGGTGTTCCACGGTCGAGGCGATGCAGCCCTCCTCGTCGCGGGCCGGGATCACGACCGACAGCATGCGGGGTGGCGCGGGGCGAGGCGGCCAGGCCGCCGTCCGCTCAGCCGTCGCAGCGGTCGAGCCAGCCTGGATGGCGTTCGGCATGGTCGGCGATTTCCTCGAAGATGCTTGGTGCGTTGCGTGCCGGCCGCCAGCCATGGCGGGCCGTCGCGGCGGAGTGGTCGAGCACGACCCAGGGCAGGTCGTAGGGCCGGATTTCGGTCGACGCTCCCACATCATGGTGCCCGAAGCGTGCGGCGCACCAGGCCGAAAGCTCGGCCAGGCTCGTCGCCGCGGCCGCGCCCCCCGCCGCGTTGACGAGTTCGGGCGCGCCCGGTCTGACCGCGGCCATCTGCATGACCAGCAGATCGGCCAGGTCGTCGGGATGGAGGCAGTCGCGGACCTGCAGGCCGCGACCGCCGAAGCCGATCGTGGCGAGCGGTCGCCGGGCGGCCCAGCGGTGGATCCACCAGGAGAAGATGCCCTGGTCGGCCCGGCCGAACTGCCCCGCCCCCGCCAGCACGCCGCAGCGGTCAATCACCAGCGGCGTGCCGGCGGCGTTCGCGTATTCGCCGGCGAGCGTCTCGCCGGCGAGCTTCGTCGCGCCGTAGAGCGAACAGGGCGGCCCGGCCGGAAAGTCCTCGCGGATGCCGGCGGCCGACACGCCCGGCGGCAGGGGCCGCGTCTCGTCGAGGGCGAAGCAGGCGGCGCCGCGGCCGGCCCGCTTCACCATCGGCAGGGCGGCGAGGGCCGGGATCGCATACACGCGGCTGGTGCTCAGGAGCACGACGCCGGCCTGCCAGCGGGCGGCGGCCTCCAGCAGGTTGACGGTGCCCAGCAGGTTGTGGTCGACCAGTTGCCGGCGGCCGGTGTGCCCGCCGGCGGCTGTGCCGGCCAGCACGCTCGGCTCGGCGGCCGCGTCGATCACCCAGTCGACCGGTCCAAGCGGGTCGATGTCGGCGGCCAGTCGCACGTCGCCGTGCACGACGCGCACGCCGCGGGCCTCGAGATCGGCCACGTTGGTCTCAGAGCCACGGCGACGGAGGCTGTCGATCACCGTGATCGAGACACCCGTGCGGGCAGCCAGCAGTCGCCGGCAGATCGCCGCCCCCACGAACCCACAGCCGCCGGCGAGGAGAATCTTCATGCGGGTGGACTCAGGTGGCGGAGCCCGCCCGCCGCAGGTGGGCCTCGACGAGCTGGTCGAAGGTCTCCCCGAGGGAGATCTCAGGCCGCCAGCCGGGGTAGTCGGCCTGCATCCGCCGCAGGTCGGAGTAGTAACAGATATGGTCGCCGGCCCGGGCCCGCTCGTCGTAGACCCAGTCCATGACCTTGCCGGTGCGGGCAGCCGACATCGCGAAGGCCTCCAGGATGGAACAGGTGTTGGCCTTGCCGCCGCCGATGTTGTAGACCGCCGCGGACCGAGGGGCGTCCAGGAACCTGCCGATGAAGGCGGCCACGTCGGCGGCGTGGATGTTGTCGCGGACCTGCTTGCCCTTGGAGCCGAACACGGTGTAGCGGCGGCCCTCGAGGTTGCACTTCACGAGATAGCTCAAAAAGCCGTGCAGCTCGACACCGGTGTGGGCCGGTCCGGTGAGACAGCCGCCGCGGAGGCAGCAGGTGGGCATGTCGAAGTAGCGGCCGTATTCCTGCACCAGCACGTCACCGGCGACCTTCGATGCGCCGAACAGGGAGTGCTTGCTCTGGTCGATCCGCAGCGACTCCGGGATGCCGTGGGCGTAGGCCGGGTCGGCGTAGTCCCAGCGGGTGTCGAGTTCGACGAGCGGAATCTCGTTGGGCGCATCACCGTAGACCTTGTTCGTGCTCATGTGCACGAACGCACTCTCGGGGCAGGCGCGGCGGGCGGCCTCGAGGAGGTTGAGCGTGCCGACGGCATTGGTGTCGAAATCGTCGAAGGGAATCGCCGCGGCTCGGTCGTGGGACGGCTGGGCGGCGGTATGGACGATCGCCACGGGCCGGACCTCGGCGACAAGGGCGAGCACGCCGGCCCGGTCGCGGACGTCGAGTTCGTGGTGGCGGAAGCGACGCAGCGTCGCGGTCAGCCGCTCCTGGTTCCAGCGCGTGTCGCCGGCGGGACCGAAGAAGACGGCCCGCTGGTTGTTGTCGACGCCGTGCACCTCCCAGCCACGGGCGTCGAAGTGGCCGGCCACTTCGCTGCCGATCAGCCCCGAGGAGCCGGTCACGAGGATCCTCCGCGCCGGATCGCTCATCCGTCCGCTCCCCGGGCCGGCGTCAGCCCCCGCTCGTCCGCCGCGTAGTGCCGGCCGATCCAGTCGCGATAGCCGCCGCTGGTCACGTCGGCGACCCAGTCGCCGTGGTCGAGATACCAGCGGACGGTCTTGCGGAGGCCGGTCTCGAACGACTCCCGCGGCCGCCAGCCGAGCTCAGTCGTGATCTTGCCGTGGTCGATCGCGTAGCGGCGGTCGTGGCCGGGACGGTCGGCGACGAAGGTGATTTGCTCGGCATACCGCCTGCCGTCCGCCGGGGGCGACTCCTCGTCGAGGATCCGGCAGAGCAGGCCGACCACGTCGATGTTCGCCAGTTCGCTCGTACCGCCGATGCAGTAGACCTCCCCGGGTCGGCCGGCCTCCAGCACCAGCCGGATCGCCGCACAGTGATCGGTCACGTAGAGCCAGTCGCGGACCTGGCGGCCGTCGCCGTAGATCGGCAGGGGCTCGCCGGCGAGCGCCCGGTGGATGCACAGCGGGATTAGCTTCTCAGGGAACTGCCAGGGGCCATAGTTGTTGGAGCAGTTGGTCGTGACCACCGGCAGGCCGAACGTGTGGTGATGGCCGCGGGCGAGGTGGTCACTGGCCGCCTTGCTGGCCGCGTAGGGGCTGTTGGGGCGGTATTGGCTCCGCTCGCTGAAGGGGGGGTCGGTGGGGCCGAGCGTGCCGTAGACCTCGTCGGTGGAGACGTGCAGGAAGCGAAACCGGTCCCGTTCGGTCGGCGGCAGGTCGGCCCGGTGGGCCCGCGCAGCCTCCAGCAGTCGGAACGTCCCGACCACGTTGGTGGCCACGAAATCCTCGGGCCCGTGGATCGAGCGATCGACGTGGCTCTCGGCGGCAAAGTGGACGATCGCCCGCACGCGGTGATCCGCCAGCAGCCGCGCCACGAGGTCGCGGTCGGCGATGTCGCCCCGCACGAAGATGTGCCGCGGATCATCGGCGAGGGCGTCGAGGTTGCGGAGGTTGCCGGCGTAGGTGAGTTTGTCGAGCGTCACGACCGGCTCGTCACCGGCCGCGAGCCAGTCGAGCACGAAGTTCGAGCCGATGAAGCCGGCGCCGCCGGTGACGAGGATCATGGATGCGCTCCGGGGCGGCCGCGGGTGCCCGGCCGAACGGGTACCGGCGGCCGGCCTGAGGCCGCCCGCGTCCCGAGGCCTCCAAGGATACCCCCCGGGAACGGCCGCAGCACGACGAATCAGGGGGTATGATTGGTGCAATCGCTGCGGTCGGCACCGCCGATCGGCCCGCGTTCTTTCCGCCCGATGCACGACCTCCCCGCCATCCGCCTGTCGCTCGTCCGCAGTCTGCGGTTCTGTGCCGGCCACCGTCTGCTCGGCCACGAGGGACGGTGCGCCTACCTCCACGGCCACAACTACCGCGTCGACGTCGAGGTGGAACCGGCCGCCGGCGGCACCGAGGTGGACGACGTGGGCCGCGTCGTTGACTTCGCCCTCATCAAGCGGCGGCTGCTGGGCTGGCTCGACGACCACTGGGACCACGCCTTCATCCTCTGGGAGGCGGACGCGACGGCGCTCGCCGCGGTGCGACAGGCCGAGCCGACCAAGTACTTCCTTCTGCCCTGGAATCCCACGGCTGAAAACATGGCCCGGTATCTGCTCGAGGTCGTGGCGCCGCACGTGCTCGACGACCTCGGCGTCGTGGCCTGCCGGGTGGCGGTGTGGGAGACCGACGAGTCCTGTGCGATCGCCACACGGGCGGGAGCGGCAGACGAGCCGGCCTGCGCGGTGGGGTCGGCGGTCATCGTGGACGCACGAGCATGACGACGGCAGGACATCCCGGATCGTTTCCCGCCACGCGGCTGCGTCGGCTGCGGCGGCACGCGTGGCTCCGCCGTGCCGTGGCCGAGACCTCGCTCGCGCCGGCCGATCTGATCTGGCCGATCTTCGTCCACGACCACGAGGCGGCCGTGCCGGTGGCGAGCATGCCGGGGGTCGAACGGCTGCCGGTGGAGGGCGTGCTCCGGGTGGCCGACGAGGCGGTGCGACTGGGCATCCCCGCGCTCGCGGTGTTCCCGGTCGTCGACCCGGCGCTCAAACGGGATGACGGTGGCCATGCCCTCGACCCCGACAATCTCGCCTGCCGGGCGGTGCGGGCGGTGCGCTCGCGGTTCGGCGACGCGATCGGGCTGATCTGTGACGTGGCCCTCGATCCCTACACCACCCACGGCCACGACGGACTGCTGGCAGACGGCCGGATTCTCAATGACGAGACGGTGGCGGTGCTTCGCCGCCAGGCGGTCGTGCTGGCCGCCGCCGGCTGCGACGTGGTCGCCCCGTCGGACATGATGGACGGTCGCGTGGCCGCCATCCGTGAGTCCCTCGAGGCGGCCGGCCTCGTCGACGTCTGCATCCTCTCCTACGCCGCGAAGTACGCGTCCGCCTTCTACGGGCCGTTCCGCGATGCGCTGGGCAGCGCGGCGGCGCTGGGCAGCGCGGTGCAGCGGGGCGTGGCCGACAAGCAGACCTATCAGATGGACCCAGCCAACTCCGACGAGGCGCTCCGCGAGGTGGCCCTCGATCTTACCGAGGGGGCCGACATGGTGATGGTCAAGCCGGCCGGTACCGCACTCGACATCATCCAGCGCGTGAAGGCCACCTTCGCCGCGCCGACCTTTGCCTATCAAGTCAGCGGTGAATACGCGATGCTCCAGGCCGCCGCCGGCAACGGTTGGCTCGACGGCGAGCAGGCGGCCTTCGAGAGCCTGCTAGTGATCAAGCGGGCCGGTGCCGACGGAATCCTCACGTACTTCGCGCCCGCCGTCGCCCGTCGCCTGGCCGTGCGGGGCTGAATCACGCCCCCGTGAGGGGAGTCTGCGTTGACCGCCTGGCCCATCTCGGGGGTGAGGTATGATCTGCCGATATGCGGAGAGGAGGTCGAATGCAGGTATCGCGAGTGGCCAGGCGCAGCCTCGTACAGCCATGGCGATGGTGTCGGCGTCGCCCAGGTTTCACGCTCGTCGAGTTGCTCGTGGTGATCGCCATCATCGCGTCGCTGATCGGCCTTCTCCTGCCGGCGGTGCAGTCGGCCCGTGAATCGGGCCGACGGTCGCGATGCGGCCTCAACCTCAGGCAATTGCAACTGGCTGTCCTCGGCCACGAATCGACGAAGCGGCGGTTGCCGGCCGGCTACGTCAGCGAGGCGGGCCGGACGCCGGTCGACGGCGTGACACTCGACAGGCCACCCGGCACTGGCTGGGGGATGCTGATCGCTTCGTATCTTGAGGAGGCCGACCTGGCCGCGGATTACGTCGCCAGCGTCGGACAGGGCATCGGTGCGCCTGCCAATCAGCGGGTTGTCACGAAGCCGTTGCCCGTCTACCGCTGCCCGTCGGATGGCGGGCCGTCGACGCCCTTCGAGGTCCAGACGGTGGCCGGGGCCAGGCATTCCTCGGGTGCACTCCTGGCCCGGTCGAGCTATGTCGCCAACTGCGGCCGAGACGAGCCGTGGAAGGACGCCATCGAGGATTGGAAGGACAAGGCCGACGGCCCGCTGTATCGCAACTCCTGGTTGCGGATCGGCCAGATCGTCGACGGCATGTCGAAGACGGTGTTTCTCGGTGAACACTCGCAGCGGGTCTCCCAGAAAGCCTGGGCCGGCACCATCCCTGGCGCGTCTAGCCAGCCGAGTGACTCGTTCATGAGGATGACCGGTTCCAGCGCCGACGAGGCGGCCACGCTCCTGTTGGTGCACAGCGGTCCGGCGCCGGGCGAAGACCTCGTGATCCATGCGCCCAACGACCCCATCGCCCATGTTTGCCAGATGTATTCCGATCACCCAGGCGGCTGCAACGTCTCGCTGGGCGACGGCGCGGTGCGATTCGTGTCCGATTCCATCAACCACGACGTCTGGGCCGCCATGTCAAGCATTGACGGCGGCGAAATGGTGGCCATCGATGGCCAATGAGCAGATGCTGCCGGCGGCGCGAAGAAGGTGGTGGCGCCGCAGGCTGCTGCTCGCCGCGGTCCTCGCCGGCCTGACGCCCTGCGCCGGGTGCCACCCCACGGCGCCCCGCGTCGAGTTCGCCAATCGACGATTCTCAGGCGCGCTGCGAACTGCCACCAACACCAAAAACCCGCAGCGACTGGCCGCGGCCAAGAAGTCGATCGAACAGGCGGTCGCCGCCCGTGAGATCGGACTCGAGGAACACGCCTGGTATGAGGAGATCATCGCCCTGGCCGAGGCCGGCGACTGGGAGAGGGCGGAACGCAGGACGATCGAGTTCCGTCGCGACCAGCGATGATCGCGATGCCTCGGGCAGGCGGACGGTCAGTCGCCGGGACGGAAGGCCGCGAGCCTGACGGGATTCGTCTCCAGCCGCGGAGGGTCGGCGACGCCCGTCTGGATCAGGTCGACGCAGTAGGGGATCGCCGGGAAGACGGCGTCGAGGCACTCGCGGATGCTCCGCGGCCGGCCCGGCAGGTTGACCACCAGCGCGCGGCCGCAGACGCCGGCGGTCTGCCGCGACAGGATCGCGGTGGGCACGTGCGCAAGTGAGACCTTCCGCATCAACTCGCCGAAGCCGGGCAGGAGTTTCGTGCAGGCCCGCTCGGTCGCCTCGGGCGTGACGTCGCGGGGCGTAGGGCCGGTGCCGCCGGTGGTCACGATCAGGCAGCAGCCGGCGGCCGCCAGGTCGTGGATCGCCGTCGCGAGCGCGTCGAGGTCGTCCGGCACGAGTCGCTGCCGCGGTTCCCAAGGGCTCGCCAGCACCTCCGCGAGATAGGACCGGATCGCCGGGCCCCCCTCGTCGGCATAGTCACCGCGGCTGGCGCGATCCGAGACGGTGAGGATACCGATCAGGGCGATGGGCGGCATGGCGGGCGGTCAGCGGTGTTGGTCGTCGGGCCAGGCGAACAGGCGGATCCGATTGCCGTCGGGATCGGCGACCACCAGTTCCCGGAACCCCTCGGGATGGAGAGCGGGTGGCGGCACGTCGCCGCCCGCGGATACAAACCGTTCGCGGACGGCGTCGAGGTCGGTCGCCTCGAACCCCAGGCTCCAGCGGCGGCTCGCCGGATCGGTCACGTCGCGGCCCAGGATCGCCAGGCGAGCGGGGCCCGCCGCGAACAACGCATAGCGGTCGTCCTCCACCCGCAGCAGCACCTTGAGCCCGACCAGTTCGCGGTACCAGGCCACGAGGTCGGCCCAGCGAGTGGTGCGAATTTCGACCGCAAACAGCGTCGGGGCGAGATGGTCGAGGGCGGTCATGCGGCGGCGATCGGTCGGGATGACCCAGGGTTGTAGCAGACGCTGGAACCAGGCTGTCGCCGCAGGAGGCGGCGACGGAAGACCTGCGAAAACCACCGCGTTTCGACCGGTCGCGATCGTGGCCAGACGTCCGGGATCACGCCGGCCACGGACAGCGAGTGGACGGCGGAACGACGCGGCCGTGGTGCCGGGCCTCGCCGGCAGGACCGCGGGACTTTCCAAACCCGGGCTTCCGTCGACAATAGCGGTCCGCTCACGAGCCCGCCCCGTGCGTCGAGGCCTCATGTCCGATCACCAGCCACCACCATCCGCCGCGGCCGACGCCCCGCGGGGCACCGCCAGGCAGCTCGAACAGGCCCGCCGGGACAAGCTCGCGAAACTCGCCTCTATGGGAATCGATCCGTGGGGCGGACGGTTCGACAGGGCGACGGCGATCGCCGCCGTGCGAGACGCGGGTGACGCCGTCGGCCGGGAGGCGGAAGACGGGCCCACGGTGCGGGTGGCGGGGCGGATCATGCTTCAGCGGACCGCCGGCAGCCTCGTGTTCCTGTCGCTCGCCGATCGCACGGGCCGAATTCAGATCATGCTCGGCAAGAAGCAGGTGGGGCCAGACGACTGGGAGGTGACGCGCTGCCTCGACCTCGGCGACCTCGTCGGCGTCGACGGCCGGCTGGGCTGGTCGAAGACGGGAGAGATGACGGTGTTCGCCAGCAACGTCACCTTCCTCGCCAAGAGTATCGAGACGCCTCCCGACAAGTACCACGGCCTAGTCGATCCCGAACTCCGCCAGCGGATGCGGTATCTCGACCTGATTCACGGCGAGGGGGTGCGGGAGCGGTTCGTCGCCCGCAGCCGGATCATCGAGGCGGTGCGACGGGTGCTCACCGACCGGGGCTACATGGAGGTGGAAGGGCCGACGCTGCAGGACAGCGCCGGGGGCGCTGCGGCCCGGCCCTTCAAGACCCACCACAACGCGCTGGACATGCCGCTGGTGCTGCGGATCGCCCTGGAACTGCACCTCAAGCGGCTGCTCGTCGGCGGCCTGGAGCGAGTGTTCGAACTCGGCCGCGTGTACCGCAATGAGGGCGTCAGCCCGCGCCACAATCCGGAGTTCACGATGCTCGAGGCCTATGAGGCCTACGGCGACTACACCACCATGATGGATCTCACCGAGGCGATCATCCTGGAGGCGGCGCGGGCCGCGGGCACGCCCGGCCGCTTCGAGTGGATGGGCCACGCGGTCGACCTCACGCCCCCGTTTCGTCGCGCCACCTACGTCGACCTGCTGCGGGAGGTGACCGGCTGCGATCCCACCGACCCGGCCAGCGTGGCCACGGCCGCCGCCAGGGTCGGCATCGAGACGGCCGGCCGGCACCCCGACGTCGTCAAAAGCGAGCTCTTCGAGGCCACGGTGGAGGGGACGCTGGCCGGACCGGTGTTCGTGCTCGATTATCCTGCGGCGGTCTGCCCGCTGACGAAGCGGAAGGCCGGCCAGCCGCACGTCGCCGAACGCTTCGAGCTGTACGTGGCCGGCATGGAGCTGGCTAACGCCTACACCGAACTCAACGACCCCGACCTGCAGGAGGAACTCTTCCGCACACAGTTGGCGGGCCTCGCGGCCGAGGAGTCGATGGCCCGGATGGACACCGACTTCATCCGCGCGCTCCGCCACGGTATGCCACCCGCCGGCGGTCTGGGGATCGGCATCGACCGGCTGGTGATGTTCCTCACCGGCGCCGCGAGCATCCGCGACGTCATCCTGTTTCCGATCCACCGGCCGCGGGCGGAGTGAACCGCCCTCAGGCGGCGGCTGCCGGAGCCGACTGGACAGCCGGCGTGTCGCCGGCCTCTGCGTGGAACTCCGAGACGCCCTCGCAGGACGGCTCGCCGTAGACATCGTGCATGCCGATCAGGGCGGCCAGATACTCGTTGAAGTGGGGATCCATGATAAAGCCCTCCGTGGCACCGGGAAGAACCGTAAGGACTCCCCGTACGCAACAACGGCGGCGAAGGTTCCGCGGGCGGCGACGTGTAGCGCGTGGGGATGGGCGGGCTGAAGAGGACGGGAAAGCCAGGTTTTTTGGGCTTTTTCACCGGCCCGACCGCTGCTACCCTCCCGCCCCCGCGAAAGGCCGCCCCGCATGTACAAACTGCTGCTCTGCTGGCGGTATCTCCGCACGCGGTGGATCGCGCTGGCCAGCGTGATCAGCGTCACCCTCGGCGTGGCGACGATGATCGTCGTCAACGCGGTGATGGCGGGCTTCTCGCACGAGATGCAGACCCGCATCCACGGCATCCTCTCCGACCTGGTCTTCGAGAGCCATTCCCTGTCCGGCTTTCAGGATCCTGCCTGGCACATGGAGGAGATTCGCCGCGCGGCCGGCGACGACGTCGTCGGCATGACGCCCACCGTGGCCGTGCCCGCGATGCTCAACTACCAGGTTCGCGGCCAGTGGATCACGCGCCAGGTGATGCTGATCGGCATCGACGAGGCCACCCATGCCGGCGTCAGTGATTTCGGCCGGTACCTGCAGCACCCTGCCAATCGCGGCCAGTTGTCGTTCGAACTCCGCGAAGGGGGCTACGACACGGTCGACAGCCAGGCCGGCGGGGAGGAACCCACGCGGCCAGCGCTCGAGGGCGCGGGCTGGCCGCATCGCCGGATGCGGGTGGAGCGGGAGCGGCTGTGGCGCGAGAAACTCGAGGCCGATCGGGCGACCGATCCGGCAGGCGGCGATCGAGCCTCCGGCGGCGGCGAGCCGGTCCGCTCCGTCGATCGACAGGTGGATGCGGTGCTCGCCGCCACGGATGCCGCGGCGAGGGAGGCGGCGGTCGAGCCGCCCGCCCGGCCCGCCGACCCGTTCCGCCAGGCCCGGCCGGCCGAGCAGGGCACGCGGATGGATCCGGCCAAGGAGCAGTTCACCGGCGCGGTGCCGGGCATCGGCCTGGCGAGCTTCCGCGACGCCTCCGGCACCGATCGCTTCCTCGTCCTGCCCGGCGACGACGTGAAGGTCACTTTTCCCACCGCTGGCACGCCTCCCAAGGCCATCAGCGACACCTTCACTGTCGTCGACTTCTACGAGAGCAAGATGAGCGAATACGACTCGAACTTCGTGTTCGTGCCGATTGCAACGCTGCAGAAGATGCGCGGCATGATCGACCCTCAGTCGGGCCTGGCGAGCGTGAACTCAATCCAGATCAAGCTCCGCAGCGGAGCCGACCTGGACGTCGTCCGCGACCGGCTCCGTAAGGCCTTCCCCGCCGATCTCTATGCGGTGGCGACCTGGAAGGACAAGCAGGGCCCGCTCCTGGCCGCCGTCGACATGGAGATGGCGGTGCTCAACATCCTGTTGTTCCTGATCATCGCGGTGGCCGGCTTCGGCATCCTGGCGATCTTCTTCATGATCGTCGTCGAGAAAACCCGTGATATCGGGATCCTCAAGTCCCTCGGGGCCCGGGCCGCCGGGATCGCCGGCATCTTCCTGGGATACGGGCTGTTCCTGGGCCTCGTGGGAGCGGGAGCCGGGCTGGCCCTGGGCCTGGCGATCGCCGCCAACATCAACCGCATCCGCGCCGGCGTGGAGTGGTGCACGGGCCAGCGCGTGTTCGACCCGTCGATCTACTACTTCTTCAAGATTCCCACGATCATCGACCCGCTGACAGTCGGCTGGATCGTGGCTGGGGCCGTCGGCATCGCTGTGGCCTCGAGCGTGCTGCCCGCCCTGCGGGCGGCGCGGCTGCAGCCCGTGGAGGCGCTCAGGCATGACTAGCGCTACGCTCGAGAGCCCCGGCGCCGTCGCCGTGCCGGCCCCGCCGGCCAGCCTGCTCACCGTGCGGTCGCTGCGGAAGCGATATCGCTCCGGCGACAAGGTGCTGGAGGTGCTACGGGGCGTCGACTTCGACCTGGCGCCAGGGGAGTTCGTGTCGGTGATCGGCCAGAGCGGCTCCGGGAAGAGCACGCTGTTGCACCTGATGGGCCTGCTCGACGGGGCCGATGCCGGCAGCGTGCACCTCGCCGGCCGGCGGATCGACGACCTGCCGGGCCGCGACCGCGACCGACTGCGGAACACCGATATCGGGATGGTGTTCCAGGCCTATCACCTGCTGCCCGAACTGACCGCCCTTGAGAACGTGCTGGCGCCCCTGATGGTGCGACATGGCCTGTGGGCCTGGTGCCGCGAACGCTCGGAGGCCCGGCGGCAGGCGACCGACCTGCTCAAGCGATTCGGCCTCGGCGAGCGTCTCCACCACAAGCCGCGGCAGCTCTCCGGCGGGGAGATGCAGCGGGTGGCGATCGCCCGGGCGCTCGTGGGCGGCCCCCGGCTCCTGCTGGCCGACGAGCCGACCGGCAATCTCGACGCCGAAAGCGGGGGCGGCATCCTCGACGTGCTCGCCGCGTTGAACCGCTCCGAGGGGCTTTCTATAGTGCTCGTCACCCACGACGCGTCGATCGCCAGGCGTGCCGATCGGATCGTGCGGCTGGTGGCCGGACGCGTCGAGACGGCCTGACGCTCCCGGGCTCGTAGGCCCGTTTCCTTACGCCTCCGGTGCCCCGATGCCGCGGATGATCTTCATGAACGACTCGCTCGTGCCGGAGCACGAGGCGAAGGTCAGCGTCTTCGATCACGGTCTGCTCTACGGCGACGGCGTGTTCGAGGGGTTGCGGAGCTACGGCGGCCGGGTGTTCCGGCTCGATGCCCACCTCGACCGGCTCTATGCCAGCGGCCGCGCGATCTGCCTGGCAATCCCGCTCGCCAAGCCGGCCATGGCCAAGGCCGTGGTCGACACCCTCGCCGCCAACAACCTCGCCGACGGCTACGTACGGCTGGTCGTGACCCGCGGCGCGGGCAGCCTCGGCCTCGACCCGAACAAGACGAGCCACCCGCAGGTGATCGTGATCGCCGACACGATCAGTCTCTACCCACGGGAGTATTACGAGCGGGGGCTGCGGATCGTCACGGCCGCCACGCAGCGGACGCAATCGGCCGCGCTGTCGCCGCGGATCAAGTCGCTCAACTACCTCAACAACATCATGGCGAAGCTCGAGGGGTTGCAGGCCGGCTGCATCGAGGCGTTGATGCTCAACCACAAGGGGGAGGTGGCGGAGTGCACGGGCGACAACGTGTTCGCCGTCCGCCAGGGACGGCTGGTCACGCCGCCGCCCGACGCCGGCATCCTGGAGGGGATCACCAGGGCCGCCGTGATGGAACTCGCCGCGGCCGCGGGCATCGACTGCCGCGAGATGGCGCTCGTGCGGCACGACCTCTACACGGCCGACGAATGTTTTCTGACGGGCACGGCGGCCGAGGTGATCCCAGTCGTCGAGATCGACGGCCGTGTGATCGGCAGTGGCGTCCCCGGCCCGGTCACGAAGCGACTGACCGACGACTTCCACGCCCTGGTGCGGCAGACCGGGGCAGACCGGTAGGGCCGTCGTGCGACCGTGGCCCGCCGCCGCAGTCACCCGCCTCGGCGTGGTGTTGACGCTGCAGAGACCCCCAACGCGGTGACCTCTCAAGGGTCCGCCTCTCAGGGGATGGTCTGCCTCAGGCCGCAGCCGGCCGCTCCCGGTTCGGATGCTGCATGACCGCCAACTGGTTTCTCGTCATCGATGGCACACGGCACGGTCTGTTCACGGCACTCGACATCCGGGGCCTCGCCAGTCGCGAGGAAATCCCTTCCGAGACGATGGCGTGGCGGCCCGGCCGCGACCCACTCACGCCGGCCGGCACGGTACCGGTGGCGTCGTTCGTGGCACGTGCGACCCTATTCGCCAAGCGGCCTATGCCGCTGCCTGGATGTCGCTGGTCTGTCATCTGTTGTCGCTGCTGTTTTTCTTTTGTGGCAGCATGCTATCGCCGGAACGGTTCCGCTCCACCGAATGGTGGATGAGGTATCTGATCACGACCGGCTCTCTCGCGGCGGCGGTCTGGAGCTTCGAGGTGGATTAAGCGCACACCCCGATGTGGCTGATGCTGCTGGCGTCGGCCTACGGCGCCGTGACGGCTTTGTCTCTGCCGCTGGCCATGCACCGTACGGCGTTTGGAGGGGAGTCGACGTTTCTCAAGGTCGTCGCTGGGGGCGGGGGAAGATTTTTCCCGTGCTCTCGGGTGCCGTGATCACGCAGTGGCTCTTCAATGTGGATGGCAGCAAGCAACTGATCACGTTTGTGAACTACGGCTGCATCTTGACGATGATCACGGCTGGGATCGTGCTGATGTCGAAATACGTCATGCATCACCACGTGGTGTCGGTGAAGACCACCGTCGAACTCGGCTTGCTCGCTGCCTGCGGGCTGATCTACCTGATCGGGGCACGCGTGCGGCAACGAGATCACGTCGACGATGTTCTGGCACGAGTCCGATCGCGGGCGCGGCCGCCCGCGGGCGCATCCGCGAGACCGCGGTCGATCCCCTCGGCCACGGCGTCCCACAGGGAGAGCCGTGCTTCGAGGCAGCGGCGGGCTGCCGTGGAAGCTTCCGCCCACGTCGCGGGGTCGTCTCCGCAGAGCCGGGCCACGATCCGCCGGCAGGCGGGACCATGGTGCGCGTCGTCGTGCTCGATGTGCCGCTCGAGATAGAAGCGAAAGCGCTGCCAGCGGACGGGATCCGCATCGGCCAGGGTGGTCACGATCCGGCGAAACATGTCAGGAATCACGTCCTCCCGGCCGTAGGTGAAGGCCGCGGCGATCGCGGCGGTGCTGCCGTCGTCGATCACGGCGAACGACCGTCGCACGAAGGCGGCAGCGGCGGGGGGCACGCCGGCCTCGTCAAGCGCATCCGCCAGGGCCGCGCCACCGCGGATGGTCTCAAGCAGCCGGCCGATGGCAGACGTGTCGGCACCGGCCCGCTGCATCGCCTCGAGATAAACCTCGAAGTGCGAGGCGTAGCCGCCGTCGGGCAAGGCATCAGATTCCTCGTCGAGGACGATCTCGTTGATCAACCGCCGAGCCTCGCGGTCGGCTGAAGGAATCCAGGGCAGGCTCGTGCATGTGAGCCGGCCCTGGAGCGCCTTGAGCAGGCTCTGAAAATCCCAGACTGCAAACACGTGGTGCTCCATGAACCAGCGGAGACGCTCGGGCCGATCGACCAGGGCGTAGAGGCGGTGGCCGACGAGGTGTTGTCGAAGATCGGCTGACTCGATCGAGGCTGTGCCTGAAGGCGGGGATGCCAAGGCGGCGAGAATGGTCACGGTGGGGACTCCGGCAGATGAAAGACTCTAGGATTGATAGGCGCGGCGGGGGCCGGGGGCCAGGTGGCCGTCCCCGAGTTGGCCCGGGCTGCGTCAGGTCCCGACGCGGACGGTGAACACGCCCGGCCAGCGCCGCGAGCCGGCATCCTCCAGGGCCGCGAGCCGGGCGGCCACGGCACGGGCTTCAGCCAGTGTCCGACAGAGCGTGAAACAGGCGCTGCCACTGCCGGTGAGCCGCGGGGCGAATCCGCCGGCAGAGCCCAGATCCTGGAGCAATCGCCCGACGTCTTGCAGGAGCCCGCGGGCCGGCGCTTCGAGCGAGTTGTGCAGCATGGGGAGCGCGGCCCGCAGGTCACTGGCGGCGAGCGTGGCGGCCAGGCGGCCCGCCTCACCCGCGCGCTCGGGCTCGGCCACGCAGCCGCGGTACACGGCCGCCGTCGAAAGTCCGTCGGCGGGGCAGGCGATCACGGCGAACAGTGGCGGGAGGGGGGGCACCGGCATGAGACGTTCGCCGCGGCCTGCCATGATCGCCGCCCGCCCCGCGACGAACCAGGGGACGTCGCTGCCGATCCCCGCGCCGATTGCCGCCAGCCGCTCGGGCGGCCAGTCGAGGCCCCACGCCTCCGCCATCGCCCGCAGCGCCGCCGCGGCATCGCTCGACCCGCCGCCGAGGCCGGCGGCCGAAGGCACCCGCTTCACCAGCTCGATGTCGACCGCCGGCTCGATGCCCGCCGCATGCGCGAACGCCATGACCGCCCGCACCACCAAGTTGGAGGCGTCGGCGGGCACGTCGCGGGCGAGGATTCGGCCCGGCTCCCCGGCCAAGTCACCCGCACACCGCACCGTCAGATGAATCCCAGGCGG
>Ga0194129_10001662_pt1 | contig 35752 bp, 37 predicted proteins | sample TA2KigCa35mmetaG_FD_150862 | JGI IMG/M metagenome (GOLD analysis project Ga0194129, IMG submission 150862) | Freshwater microbial communities from Lake Tanganyika, Tanzania - TA2015038 Kigoma Deep Cast 35m | ecosystem: Environmental > Aquatic > Freshwater > Lake | place: Tanzania: Lake...
AAGAAAGATTAATAAATAAACACTTGTAGGCGCTTGTTTGTGGGGGTAGAAAAATTACTTAATCGGGGGGGGCGCGGCCATGCGATGGATCATGATATTTGGCGCAATCGGAGTAGTTGTGCCAACCATTCAGCCAATGGATAGTGTTGTAGTAAAACCAACGAAAGACCCTATAACAGCACTTGGTGAGGGGGTGGTGCACCAAAAATTTATAGAGCAGTATCCAACTATTAAATCACATGTTTCGCGAGATCAATTGGCGGAGACTCGTAAACGATTAGCAGATTTGAAGATTATGCTTGGTGGGGAAATCCATGAATTAATAGCGCGAGCCCTCGCTGTTGCTACGCGAGAAGAGATGGATGCGGTAGGTAGTAGCGAATCTAGCAGATCCCCTGAAAGGTTTTGGCTTCCGGTGGAGGTAGAGAGTATAGCAAACACTCCTCTAGCCCTAAGTTTGCTGCAGATAGAATGTGAGCAGTTAAAAAGATACATGGAAACAGGGAATCGACAGCTTGGCCGCTATCATGACCTATTAATTCAGCTGCTATCGTCTTCTAGGTCCAAAAAAAGCTGTTGTTACTGCTCTCCGTGGTGTTAAATGTTATTCTGCAAAATATTATTGCGGTACTCTGCCATGAGCTGTACCATGAAATGGATATTATGTATGGTTGCCAAGCTATAAACAGTAAGCTCATGTGCTTTGAATAAATGGCACAAATAAGAAAGCGTAAACCGCTGGCAGGTGCTGCAGGTGCAATCGTCTTCAATAGGTCTGTGATATGAAGCATTTCCGCCAGCCATTATGCGTACGCGCCCTCGTTTGGTAAGCAATAATCCGTGCCGTGCTGCTTTAGTTGGGTAAGCACTATCAAAGGTATCAACCCCATGAGGAATACAGGCTTCTATTGATGGTAAATCGGCAATACCAAGCAAATGGTTAGGTTTATCGGCGGGGAGGTGTGGGAATACAAATTTAACTACTTCAATCATCTCTTCGCGTGTTTTGCCTAAGCTTCCACCAACTGCAAATCCATCAAATGGTAAGGCTGATAAATATTCGCAGCTTTTTTTTCGTAGCGTACGATCTATTCCTCCATGTACTACTGCATATAATGCCTGGTTATTTGGATTGGCGAGATGAGCATCTAATGATCGTTTTTCCCACCGGTGAGTACGGTCAAGACTATGACGTAACTTTTGTGGGTCCATGTGGCAGGGTGGTAATTCATCAAAGCTGACAATAATATCTGCACCAATATCTTTTTGCGCTTGAATTGATGTTTCTGCGGTAAGTAATATGGGCGAGCCATCACGGTAAGAGCGAAATAATACGCCTTCTTCGTTAATTTTTAAAACACTATTTTCAATTTTTTTAAGCCCTTGGCTTTTAAGCTCTTGATGTACCCCTCCGTACATTAAACTAAAAACTTGAAAGCCCCCTGAGTCAGTAATAATAGGCTGGTTTCGATTGATAAAGCGATGGATTCCTCCAGCTTCTTTGATAATGTTGCTTCCGGGCTGCAGCATAAGGTGATAGGTGTTGCAAAACATAAGCTGCACCCCTAGCTCTTCTACCGTGGGGTTGTCGAGCGCTTTAATACTGCCATTCGTACCGACAGCAACAAAACCTGGGGTATCTATTATGCCGTGTGGTGTGTGAATTTTACCTACACGAGCACGAGATTTGGTTGAGGTGTGTAAAAGTTCAAATCGAAACTCAGGAGAAGGTGGGTTATTCATGATACTGTGATTTGCGAATTAAAAATGTTGATAAGGCGATAAATGGCGTGCTGCAGATAATAACAATTATTTTAACGGCATAACTGATAACAATAATATGCCACACATTGTGGATTGTGCCGTAAAGAGCAGTAAATGTAAAAAGTATAGTGTCGAATAGTTGGGACGTAGCAATGGTAATTGTATTGCGTAAAAGTATGTGTTTGCCGTGTAAAGACGCTTTAAGTTTACTATACAGATAGGAATCAAAAAGTTGTGATAGAAAATAGGAGCCAATCGAAGCAAGTGTTATGCGTAACATAGGGCTTAGCATTGTTTCAAAATGATGCTGCATAAAATCAAACCTACTTGGTTCATAGGCGAGATGTAATTGACACATGAACAGGTATGTAATAAGAAGCGCAAAATTGCATATAATCGCCCGTATGGTTGCTCCTTTACCAAAATATTCTTGAAGAAGATTGAGACAAAAGACAGCCCCAATCGTAAAAACATCAGTGGCTATGGTTTCCAAACCGAATAAACTGATTTGTTTCGTTACCAATAGGTTTGAGAGTATTGAAAAGAGGCATACTCCTGCTGTTAATCCTTCTTTGCCAAGCCAGAGTAATCCTAAGGAAACGGTTGCTATGGATGCGCTATGTACCAAAAAAATGACTTCGTTTAACATAAAAAACCTTAGTTGTGTCGTAAAAGAAGGCTTTTATGATACTGGTGTTTTCAAAAAGCGCAACTTAGGGTATCCTTTTAGCGATTTATGGTATTTATCAGAACGGCAGACATGAAATCAAAACATTCCTCCCTGAGACACATTTTTACCGATAAGACCTGGCTTACCCCCTCTAATATGCTTACGCTGCTGCGAGTTGCATTAGCACCGGTTATTGTCTGGCTGTTATACTATGCCCATTGGCAGAGTGCGTTTGTAGTATTTATAGTGGCGGCTCTTACTGATATGTTAGATGGTCAATTAGCTCGTTATTTCAATGAGCAAACCCATTTGGGAACTTTATTAGATCCCCTAGCTGACAAAATTTTCTTATTGTCATCATTTTTAGCGCTTAGTTTTTTTCATGTTCCCTTTTTTCATATTCCGGGCTGGTTGCTTATTATTTTAATTGGACGAGAAGTTGCTATGTTGTGTGGTTCGCTATTTTTAATTCGGCAGGATCAAGTAGCAATGGTTAAACCACTCTTATGGGGAAAAATTTCAACCTGCGTGCAAATTATATTTATCAGTTGGCTTTTTATTTGTTATTTTGCGGGGTGGCATCCCTATGTGTTGCACCAAATAGGATTGATGCTTGTTGCGGTATGTGCAGTGATGTCGCTAGGACAATATGCACTTAAAGTAATACGTTTATATTCCTAAAAATAGAATGAAATTTAGATTTTAGAGGATTTTAATGATAAAACATTTAATAGCATTTGTGTTGGTTGCTTCTTTGGGCAGTGCTTCCTGTGCCAGTACCACGAGGAACTCTAACGTCCCAGTAATGCTGGATGAGGAAACGTTACAGGTAATTAAGCAAGAAGTAACAATGCGGTTAGAGAAAGAAGCAAAGACTAATAAAAAAGTGGCGCTAGCTATGCAAACGGAAGCGGCTAAGCGACAATTGATTGCTTATTTTATTACAGGAGTTCTTGTAGCTGGGGGTCTAGCTATAGCTTGCTGGTATTTTTGGCCTAAAAAAGCAAGTCAAGTAGATGCGACTACTCCTGGAGCAGCTAAAGCTACGCAGGCAGATCCTCATCTAGCGACAGGCGCTGCTACTGCACCTATCACTGCTTCTGCTTCTCCTCAGGTAAAAACGGGAACGTCAACTACGCCAGTTGCTGTAGACTTAAATGAATCACTTAAGCAGGCAATGGGTGATGCATCGGCTCGTGCTGTCATAACGGCCGTTGATGCTCGCTGTAAAGTATTAATCGCGGAGGCCTTCGGTTGTGCGGCTGATCATGTGAATAGCGAATATGTACCTGTTTCTGCTTCTACTAAAAAATCACAGCCCCTAAAGAATCTGGATTTTGAAAAAATGCAACAGGAGATAACTAATATTTTAGAAATCCTATCAGCAAAACCCAATACATCGCAAGGAGCTGAAGCACCTGGGACGGATACATCAACTTCTCCGTTAGCGCCTGAAACTCCTGCTGTTGCAGTGGCTGAGGGTGATGGGGCAAAAAAATAAGGGACTAATGTCATTAACAACTAAGAGGAAACAACAATGAATAAATGTATGACAATTGCGTTGCTGTTAAGTATAAGTAGCACTGTGCTTGTTGCAAGCGATCAGCCCGTAAGGGCTTTGCATGAAGATGAAATGCATGCAATAGAGCAAGCAGTAATGGCACGTCTAGAAGAAGAAGCTCATAAGCAAACACCTCAATCAAAGCTTAATCAAGCTATGAAAACGGAAGCTGCGAAAAGAAAATTAGCAGCTCGCATTATTGCAGGGGTGATTGCTGTTGGCGGTATAGCAGCACTAATCTACTGGTTGTGGCCTAAAAAAGAGACTCCTCCTACTACCGCCGGGCCGGCTACTAGTACTAATGAGAACAAGAATAATGATGCCCATCATTGTGGTTGTGTTGGGCATCATCATGGTCATGGGCATAGCAAGCACCACCACCGGGGGCATAATGATCCAGGACGTGGTCCGGTGGTCATAGTGCCTGTTATTGTACCCGATCCGAACATGCGTACAGCAGATGTTCTGCAGGAGATTATTCATGATGCACAAGCTCAAACAGTGCAACAAGGAGAAGATGAGGCCAGCCGGTTGCGTGGAGAAACAAGTATAGTATCATCTCCCGTTGCGAGTGCTGCAGTTTCTCCAGTGGATACGCCAGTTGCACCTACTCCCAATCCAGTGACTGAGCCTCCGTTTGAAGGGCGTACAACACGTGGGCGTGCACAGAAATATGGGATTGCTGTTGAGCCTCTCTTTAATCCAGTATTTGACTCAGATTCTGATTCTGACTAATTAAGCTTTAATCAGGTTATTTGCCGGAGAAAATTGCTTAAATGCTCTCCGGCGATTTGTTTGTACAAATAGTTTTTGTTTTGCTGTTATGTACCAGATTAATAACTAAAAATTTGACTAATTGTGCGCTTAAAAAACTTGCATTTATTATAAGTCTGCTTATATTAATACGCAAAAAACGCCCCTATAAATGGCGTGATTATAATGTGTAGTGAATTTTTGGACATCAGAAGGCGTTGGCTGACGTTTTTTTAAGTTTAACAAAACGAAGAGGAAATCATTATGAAAACTCTATTTGCTGTTGTTCTTGCAACTGCTATGATGGCTGCTCCTGTTCAAGCTGCTAACAACACTGTTGTTGATGCTGAAACCATGGCTGCAGTTGATACTCAAGTAAAAGAAGAAATTGCTCGTTTGAGCAAAATTAGCCCAGCTGTTGCTCTTGCAATGAAAAGCGAAGCTTCAAAAAAACAAATGTATGCAATTATTGCTGTTGGTGTATTAGCTGCTGCTGGTGTTTATGCAGCACTTGATTACAAGTATGAGTTGTTCTTCTTCAAGAAGCCTTCTGGTGATAATCCTGATGATAACGCGGGAACACCTCCTGCTGCTTCAGGTACTTGCTGTGGTGCTACTGCTGGTCACGCTGCTGCCGGACAGTAGTAACTGGTTATATAATAACTAGGTACTTAGTATAAGATTATTGATCTAACGATCAGCCAACTTAGAGGGACTCAGGAATGGGTCCCTTTATTTTTTGAAAGAGATCTGGGATGAATATTTTTTTGATATGTTGCTCGCTAGCCTGCATAGGATTGCGTGCTGAAGAATTTATTGTGCAGCCTAAAGCCCCTCCTGTATCAAAACAAAAACTTTCACGTAGTGCGTTAAAAGAAAACCTTGGTAGTGTGGCGAAAGAGCTTTTCAGTGAAACAACTGGATTAGTGAAGCGGATAGGTGCTTCAATTCAGGGATTAGCTGAAACGCAACAATCAGTGGAAGAGCAGAAACAGCAGCAAGCGATTACCGTTGCCGTGCCTCGGGGGACTTTACAAAGAATGGCTAAAATGCATGAAGATGTTGCATATCTGCAAACAACTTGTGCTCGCTTGGCCGAAGGTTTGCTAGATGATGAACCGCGAGTGACTAAAGCAACCAAGGTAGCACTGAATACAGCTTTGCACATTATGCAAGATGCACTTGCTGCTGTAAAAAAATGCGAATTAGGAAGTAGTACTGGTGAACAGGACGAGAAAGGATTGCGAGAGATTATTCATCGCATAAAAAATGATGGCTGCTTGAGGCACTCATGAAAAAAATATTTATGGTTGCTGGCGAGGTTTCTGGGGATCGTATTGCTGCGTGGTATATACAAAAACGAAAAGCACTAGCTGCTTGCAGTATTCAGGGTATCGGTGGGGATGCTGCAGTTGCTGCAGGAATGGAGCTTTATGAACGCTTTGAAGTCTTGAATGTTGTTGGGATTGTAGAAATAATAAAACACCTGCCCCGGTTATTGAAAAAAATTAGAGCTCTGGCGCATCATATTCTAACAAGCAATATTGAAGAAGTGGTATTAGTAGACTTTCCAGGTTTTAATTTGCGTTTGGCTAGATTACTAAAGAAAGAAAAGCCAACATTAAAAATTACCTATGTTTCTCCGCCTCAATTATGGGCATGGGGAGCATGGCGTATCAAAGCACTTAAGCAGTTTGCTGATCAAGTAGTGGTTATGTATCCATTTGAAGTTTCATGGTATCGTGAGCGTGGGTTATCGGTAAGTTGGCTAGGCAATCCAGTGGCAGAAGAAATACTTGCTAGGCGTGCTACAGTTGCTCCTAAGCAAGCTGTAATAGCACTCTTGCCGGCATCACGGAAAAGTGAATTGGTAGTGATGTTACCTGTTTTTTTGACAGTAATGAGTAAGTTGCAGCGTATGCATCCAATGCTTTCATTTGTTATTCCAGTTCCGCAATCGCTTGCAATTGATGATTACGAGCAGATAGCTGCTAAATATGGTCTTGAGAAAGTATGCCGCAATATTCGTTTTATTTCCAAAGAATGTGAAAAATACCATATATTGCAGTCTGCGTGCGTGGCTATTGCAAAGCCGGGTACGGTAACTTTAGAGCTTGGATTGTTACGTGTACCAACAGTAGTAGCATATAAAACGTCATGGCTTTCATATGCAATTGCACGTTTAGTAGTACAAGTAACTTCTATGAGTTTGCCAAATCTGCTGACAGGAAAGCAGCTTTTTCCTGAGCTTATCCAGCAGGCATGTACCATTGATAAGATTGTTAAAACTACGGATTCACTTTTGCGAAAATATATACATCAACCTGAAGAATACGCATCAATTTTACGTAGTTTTGATGATCTTGAGGACGTGCTTTGCCATCGTTCAAGTTTGTGGTAATCTAGCCTCACCGTTTTAAATCGTTTATTAATTTTAGGTGAGGTAGCACGTTAATGGCAAGTTTTAATCGCGTAATTATGATTGGTAACTTGACTCGTGATCCTGAACATAAACAGTTAGCTTCAGGGCAGGCTGTATGTCGTCTTGGTCTCGCGTCAAACCGACAATTTAAAAATAAGCAAACCGGTACTATGGTACAAGAGGTTTGTTTTGTAGATGTTGATGTATGGGGTCCGCAGGCTGAATCATGCCGTCAATTTCTTGCAAAAGGTCGTCCGGTCTTAGTTGAAGGACGTTTAAAGCTAGATAGCTGGCAGGAGGCTGATGGTTCAAAACGTAGCAAGCACTCGATTGTTGCTGACCGTGTTACGTTTTTAAGCTCTAATCAGCAAGAAGATGGTCTTGATGATTACGATGCAGCTTCTTCTGCAGCTCCTATGGCTAGCATGCAATCACAAGAAGCTGTTGCTCCAAAAACACGCATTAAAAAAGCAGCTCAAAAAGATGAAGAAATGGGGACCTCAACTGGTGAAATTGCATTCAAAGACCAAAAACCATTTGAAGACGATCTCCCATTCTAATTTTGCATGATTTATCTTTTACAATAAAAAAGCCCCGTATAAACACGGGGCTTTTTTATTGTATGAAAATTGATTTAATTACCGCCTATTTTTTCATACTTTTTGGATTAGCAACTACAGCTTTTATAACTTTGGGCGCCTGTTTAGCATGTTTATGTGTTGGGGCTATTGTTTTCTCTGAAGAAGGAACTGGTGCATTAGCAGGTTTCTTAGTTGCATTAGCAGGTTTCTTAGTAGTTTTTTGTAATTTTTTTACTGGTTTTTTAGCCGTCGGTTTAAATGGAGCAGGGTCGGTAGCAGTACTTGTGGGTGCTGTAGCTAGACTCGTAATCGATGCAGGAAGATCAAGGCTCGTTATAAAATTATCAAGTTGGTATTGCATGCTACCTGTTCCATCTGTGCTACTATCGCTGACAGGCCCAGTGATTAATGAGCAGGAAGGCTGACATAAAGATTTGCATGCATTATAAACTGCAGTATACAATGCAACATATTCTGCTATCGTGGCATCAAAAGGAGGGAGTACTGTGGCTGGTAAAATAATGCCATTCCACAAGGCTTGTTGTACATTACTGAGTTGAGTTGCATCGGCGGGCGGGGTTGCTTTTGCCATAGCATTAATGGCATTCCAGAGGGTGGTAAGTTTAGCAACATCTGTTGGAGCTGAAAGTGCAGGAGCCTCAGTTGTAAAAGCGCTAATGCCTCCAGAGTAGCTCATATGAGTATTAAAGATGGCATTAATTTGTGTAACAGCATCTGCCCCTAGAAGGCCGTTTGGTAAGACTAATGTTAACACCAAAAATAGTATTTTTAGTAAGCGAAGATTGGGACTACTCATCATTGTTCTCCTTACGTGGGTACTTTAAAAATTAACTTACTCTAGAATAGTTAATTTTTAAGCGCACAAGCAAGAATGTAAAGAACTTAGGCGAGATGTTTTTTAATACGTTTTACTACAATGAGCGTAGTGGTCACGCTGGTAATCTTATACAGGCTAGCGGCAAGTACAGCAATACTGATCCGTTCTAACATTACCATAGGAATTAATGCTAGCCATTGACTGGTAGTCATGGGCACTAAAAATACCCACATCACACTACCAACGGCGTGAGCAACAAAAGTGCTTTGCAAGGCGCAAAGTAAGCTATTTTGAGAGTGATTTATTGCCCAAATAGCAATCGGAATAAGCCAATACAAAGCGTAGGGCCACGCACCGCATGATGCTGGATGCATCATGAAAACTACCATACAAAGTGCAGGCAAGAAAGCGTTGATTAAAAAATTAATGTTCTTTGTAGCACTTTTTTTGGAGTTACTTGCCCACGAGAGCATTGCACAAGCGCTTGGAATGCCAAAAGTAAGTGCTTTAGTAAGAAAGAATGTTTTTACAAGCCATAAACTGCTTATCAGCCAGCAGACCATACTCATCCCAAAAAGCCCCCCAGCTAGTGGTAATACAATATTAATGCCACTCAGTACAGAGCGAAATGAGCCACTGAGGCTTGTTAAGGGCAAGTAGTAGCTCGCAATCAGCATAAAGAGCCAAATAGTAAGGGAAAGGGTGATTTTGATTGAAATATTTTTGAGCATTGTTTCTCCTAACGGCGGAATAGTAATGCTCATAACCATATCACAAAATGTTCATCCTTTAAACGGGGGATTTATTTTTTCCTTGTGCGGGTTATTCTGTCGTGTGGGCACTATAACTAATATTTTAATTTGAAGGGGATGCAATGGATTTGCAGGGCGCTGTACGCCTCCAGCCGGCGATGCAGGAAGCGATGCCAGCTAATAAATTATTTATCCACGATGGCAAAGGCTTTGTTGAACTCATAGATTGTTTTGGTTCTGATCTAACAGTTGTAAACACTGCACGCGTCTCTTTTCATAAAGAGTCGGCATTTGAGCAAGTAGAAGTAGAAGGTAAAACAGTACCTAAGCTTGCTGAGCGTGATGCTAAATTGATTAAATACCTTGCTGACCATCGCCATTCTTCCCCCTTTTTTCATCCACAAATTTCTTTGCGGATTAAAATGCCTATTTTTATCGCACGGGAATGGTTTAAGCATTCAGTTGGGTTTACGCGTAATGAAGTTTCTCGTCGCTATGTGACCGACGCTCCAGGTTGTTTTATGCCAGCAGGGCTGCGTCAACGGGATAAAAATTTAAAGCAAGGCTCCAAACAAGAGTTAGTAGAAAATAGTGTTCCCCTTATGGCACAGATGCAAGATTATTTTGATAAAGCGCAAGAATATTATCAATATTTGTTGGATCAGGGAGTGGCTCCAGAACAGGCGCGTATGGTATTACCTCAGGCTATGTACACCGAATTTATTGAAACTGCTAGCCTAGCTGGCTATGCACGGCTAGTACGGTTACGTGTGGCACCACTTGCACAACGAGAGATACAAGAATATGCGCACTTGGTAAGCGATATTGTTTCTACGAAGTTTCCTGTCTCATGGCAAGCTCTTATGAATGCGCCAATGGAATAGAGTAAGATAAGAACGGGCTTATGTACATAAGCCCGCTTAGCTAAAAAGAATTATTAAGCGATACCGGTTATATCTGTAGAATTTAACGTGGCATCATGGAACGTTTCATCAACTGATTTTGTGCCTTCAACCAATACATCAGTAAAAGTAACATTGTTAAGCGTTGCATCATTAAAAGTACAATTCTTAAGGCATACACGAGTAAAGCGAACATTATGTAAGAGTGCATCTTCAAAAGAGACATTTTCTAATGTTACATCTTCAAACAGGACATTCTCTAACCGTGCATCATCAAAGTAACTATCTTGTAAAATAAGATGTTGAAACAGAACTTCTGTTAATGTTGCATCATCAAACCGAGCGGCATTAATGGTTAATGGTCCAACGAAATGTATGCCAGTTAATGATTGATCTGAAAAATTTAGCGTGGACATCGAAATCCCTTTATTATTGATTTAACGCCTTATAAATGTGCATAAGCATATCTGTTGGAGTAAAACGTGCCATGCAGTTGTCTTGGCTATCATTATGTTCTTTTTTATAAAAATGTGGGCAGGGTATTTGTAATGCCTGCTTTACATTCTCTCCCACTAAAAAAGGGCCATGTTGGTTTTTAGAGGTGGGCCCAAAAATACCGATTGTTTTGACTCCTAAATAATCGCATAAATGGAGTAATCCAGTGTCTGGAGCAATAACTAAACGTGCGTAAGTAAGGGCATATCCGGTCATCGCTAAGTTCCAAGCGGGCATAGTATGAAAAGGAATATGCTGCTTAGTAAGCTCTGCTGCTAAATCTTTTGCGGCCTGTCCAAAAGAGCTGCCAACAAGTACAACAGGACGTAGAGGATTTGTTGCTAATTCACGTGCTACTGCTGCCCAGTGGTCTGTTGGCCAATGCTTTGATTCCCAGGTAGTGTTTGGGCAGAGTGCAATAAAAGCGCTAATTTGTGCACGGCCAATCCATGCTTGTACTATTTCGGAATCTGTTTTTTGGATAGCTAATTGAAAGGCTGGTTGTAAGATATGCATAGCTGGGCAGCTACGATGTGGACTTAAATTATATGCTGCATGAGCAGCGAGTGCTAAATTTTTTTGAACAATGTTGCTAAATTCTGGCGTAATTTGTTGATGGGTAAACCAGGTGCTTAAAGGCCAACGTGCATGCTTTTTATCAAATCCATATTTTTTGCCACGAAGAAATGCGAGCAGCATACTTGTTTTTGTAAGTCCTTGAAAATCAATAATGCCATCCCATTGTACGCTCCGGAGTTCTTTCATTACACGTAATGTAGTACCAATATTTTTTGGGTATAAAAAATTATCAGGCAACACATATACTTTTTCAAGAAATGGTTGATTGAGCAATAAGCTAGCAGCTTTCTTTTGTACTATCCAGCTAATGCGTGCTGAGGGAATAAGTTGTTTCAACAAAAACACGCATGGCAATGTGTGAATGACATCACCAATAGCGGAAACTCTCATGATTAGAATATTTAACATGCTTTTTGCTAAAATTTTTAGGTAGAATAGAGGCTATTGTTAACACTGTTAGTGTAATTTGTAACATATTTACGACTATTTGTCACAACATGAGGGATAGACTTATGGAATTATTAAGCACAAAAATTAAACTAGTGCTGCTTTTGATAGCATGTTGCAGCTTATTAATGGCTGCTTATTGGGCTTATATAAAGCAGAAAAAACCATCATTAAAAGCAGTTGAATCACTTTTTACTGTGCCTACTGAGAAAATTACCAAACGTATACTACCGAATGGTATGCATGCCATTATTTATCAGAACGATGCTTTACCCAAAGTGTTGGTACAGATGGCGTATGATGTTGGTTCGTATGTTGAACAATCTGGCGAACGGGGGCTTGCTCATTTGGTAGAGCATATGATTTTTAAAGGAACAGAAAAACTATCAGAAACTGACATTGATACTATAGCTCGCAAATATGGTGCTACTTATAATGCTTTTACGATGCTGGATGCGACCAGTTATTATTTTGAATCCAATAAAAATAATTGGAAGCCATTCTTAGAAATTCTTGCAGATTGTATGAATAATGTACGGTTTGATCCACAACACCTTGCATCAGAAGTCAAGGCAGTTGTGCAAGAGCTTAAGATGAATAAAGACGATTATTGGAAAATGATGTACCTGAAATCGTTAGAGCTTGCATTTCCTCCAAACCATCCGTATCATATGCCGACTATCGGTTTTAAGGAAGATCTCTTGACGCTTACCGCTGATCAAGTAAAAGCATTTTACAAAAAATATTACCGTCCCGACCGTGCAACATTGTTTATTGTAGGAGATGTTGATCCTAAGGAGGCTTTTGCCGAAGTAGAACGTCTTTTTGATGCGCCAGCTCCTACTACAAAAGCAGCGGTGGTGGAATTTCCATCACTACATACAGAATTAGCTGTTAACAATACACGTTTTTATGAAGATATAAAAAATGAGCAACTCATGTTGTACTGGGTTATTCCAGGACTTAAAGATAAACATGAGCAAGCTATATCAGTTCTTGAAGCTATTTTAGGAGCTGGACATGCTGGACGCTTGTACCGGACGTTGGTTGATGAGCATAAAGTAGCGTCATCAGTTGGTGCTTCGGCTTTTAAAATGATGGAAGCTGGGCTGTTCTTTGTATTTCTTGAGCCTCTGCCTGGAAAAAAAGAAGCATGTATTCGGTTAATTAAAGAAGAACTAGCATCGTTAGTGCGCAACGGCGTGAGTGATGTTGATTTGGCACGTGTTGCTAAGACAAAAAAGGTGGATTTTTTTGAAGAGACCTTACATTTCAACAATCTTGTAATGGACTGGTTGCAATCATATTTTGCTACTCGTGATGAGTTTGCCTTATTTAATCGGGTTAATCGCTATAATGATATTACCACGCAAGAATTACAAGAAATTGCAAAAACGTATCTAGACCCCTTTTTAATGAATCAGCTCGAAGTATTACCTTTGCCTGAAGATAAAAAAGAAATGCGTCAATTAATGAAAGAGCAGTCTAATGCGCTTGATCAGAAAATTTTAGCACGGCATGAACGTATTGCGCCAATTGAAGAACCACGTGCTGCCGCCGCTTTTCCGCCCCCTATGCCATTGACCTTTACCTTTCCTCAGCCAACAAAAACTATTATATTGCCTAACGGTTTAACGGTACTTCTTGCACGACAAAAGCAGCTCCCCATGATTTCTACCATGTTTAGCTTTAAGGAAGCGGCATTTTTTGCTAGTGCCCGTGAAGGGGTAGTATTGGGGCTTATGATGAACATGCTCTTAGAGGGGACTAAGGGAAGTAGTAAAAAAGAAACGGTAGACTTTTTTGAACAGCGTGGGGCTTCGTTTAATTTTAATGCCGCTGGCGCTTCTTTATCATGTTTGTCTGCTGATTTTACCGATTTACTAGAACGATTTGTGCAAGTACTGTGTTACCCAACCTTTGCTAAAGATGCGCTAGAAAAGCTTAAAAAAATTGAGCTTGATGCTTTGCACCGCTCAAAAGATGACGCAAAAGATATAGCTGGACGCTTACTTAAAAATGCGCTTTTTAAAGGACAGCCGTTTGCCTGGACCTTTGACGAGGCAATAGAAGATGTTGCACGAGTAAATACGGCGTCCTTGAAGGCATTACATAATCAGGTTTTGACTGCAGAAAATCTGGTGGTATCGATAGTGGGAGATTTTGATGTTAACCAGATGGAACATGTAGTACGGTGCTACCTAGGTAAACTTGAAACAGGAATGAAAATATCGGTTGAATCAATTAAGGCGCAAGAAGCGAAATCAGAGCACATTGATGTTGCTATGACGCGTGATCAAGTAGTAGTAATGTATGGCAGACCCTCTCCTGTGACTATTTATGATGCTGATTTTGTACCGCTTAAGTTATTAAATTATATTTGTTTCAAGTCATTGGGTTCACGAATTTATAAAATTCGTGAACGTACCGGCCTATTTTATGTAGCGTTTGGTGAATTTGCTGCTCGCGCAGGAAAACAGCCTGGGTACGATTGTGTTGGGGCGATTATTAATCCAGAAAATGTTGCTTTGGCTGAAACCGAAATACTTAAATGTATAGCAGAAATAGCTGAAAAAGGAGTAACTGCAGAAGAGCTTGATGCTGCGAAGCATTCATATGAAAAAGATCTAGCCGATTTAATGGGCAGCAATAGTATTATTGCAGGTACTATCTGTAGAATTAAGGCATTAGAATTACCTGCAGATCATTATGATAAGGTATTACAACGGGTTCATAGCTTAACATTACAAGAGATTAATCAGGTTGCTGCACGCTATGTTTCGAGTGATAATTTTACTCGAGTGCGCGTAGGGCGTGTTTAAAACGCACCCAGCGGATAAAACCAGTGATTGGATTGCAACTTAACACACGCAATCCAATCACTGGTATGCTAATCCAAAATGGCTTGGTTTCTAGTTGGTGCAAAGCGTAGCGCCCACAGCTGATAGGATAGATGCAAGTAGTAAGGCCTAAAAAAGGTCTTAATGTTTGATAAATAAGTAGCAAAAGGCGCATTATGTTACCTCGTGCTACTTGCAAATATAGTTCAGCAAAAACGCTTTAAGTGAATCAAATGAAGCAGTGGTTGCTCGCTTGTTAACCAGCAAAATAAAGATTGCAGGATTTTCGTGTGAGGCAGATTCATAAAAAATTGCTTTTGCTCGGCGGCGAATTAAGTTACGGTCATGTGCTTTGCCAGCTGCTCGTGGGGTAACCACGAGCAGCTTACTGTATGGCGTTGTTGTTGGTGCTTTAATAAGCTTAACCCCTTGTCCGTAGCCCAGTTTTATTGCTACAGCGAATGCCTTCTTGACTTCAGCAGGCTGAAAAGAAAACAAATTTCTAAAATTAATAGCCATTAAAAGCTCTTTAATTATGGAATTCTAAAACGCAAAATGGGGCCACGACTAGGGTGTGAAGAATCGTCAAGATATGCTTCCACCCCAGCTACAGGGAAAAGAAGAGGGCTTCTGGTTTCTCGACGATCTACCATTGCATGAAATAGCAAAAATGGGTCAGTAACATCAAGTGAATCATTAGTGTAGCCAAAAGTTAATCTAATTTCATTTACCCCAGTAAGCCAGGCGCTTATTTTTGGATCATTACTAAATACAGTTGCTTCAGCAATGATTTCTAATTGTAGGTGCCCATTTTCATATTTGGCAAAAGTAGTACCACGCTCAATGATATCTATAATAGTTTTTAAGGGGACAACATGTTTAAATTCATTTTTTTGTTTGTTTAAAATAGGAGTAGCATTTCCTCCAAAGGCATCTGCATCTGTAGTGCGGTGTCGCACAATACGATTGCGCAGGTTGTATGCATAATTATAAGCTACTCGTTGTTCAGTGAGCAGTATTCCATGCTGGTGCAGTCGACCATCAATGTGTACTGGCGCGTTTATAGCTGCATGGAGTGAGGCACGAATATGGTCAGGAATTATAACTCTATTTAAATTGAGTCCTTTTCGGGTATTAGCCGTAAGATGGCGACGGCCTATCGGTGTTAGCGGTGTGTGATGGACTCTATTTGTAGAAAGTGTGCGGGGTGATTGGGCTCTGCCGGGAGCAGGGGGTGTTTGGATGGCAGCTCCCCCAGGGAGTCCTCTGTCAGGGGTACCAGCTGGTAGAATGGTTGAGGATACAGTTAATAAAAGACTATATAAGAATATTGATAGGTAAGGCATGTTTTCTCTTGAAGAATAATGGTTTGATTTTAACTGGATTGAAAGTTTACCGAGTGCAGCTATAAATGTAAATTTTATAAAAAAACCGTTCAAAAACAAAAAAATCTTACATTAGGCTGAATTTGCATTTTTATTTTGAATCTAATAAGGTTGGCGTGATTGTAGCAAAGAGTTCATTCATCAATGGAAGCTGCGCCCGTTTTTTACAGGTGAGATCAAAGCAAAGTATTTCTTTTCCTTCATATAGCTTGGTATCGAGAAAAGCCTCTGCCTTATCTACGCTTGATTGATGATAACGTGCAGAATAGTAAGGTTTATGGAACATAGCATGATACAGAACAAAAGGATACTTGTTGGTTGTTCCCTGACGAGGAGACCCAAAAACAAGTTTTACGTGTGTGCGATCGTTCAATATACATTTAACTATTGAATCATTGCTATTGCACACCACTTTGGCGTCAACCACTAGTTCTATTTGATTGTTTTTACCTAGTTGAAATGAGCATTCTCCCATAAGAATAGCATTAATGATAATTTCGCTAGACAAAGCGTGTTCGCTTTCTCTAGTAAGAAGACAATGCTCATCTTCAAGCGTAAAAGAATTATTCTTTCGTTCCAGTTCAATATACTGTAGTAGATTGTGTGCAAATCGCTGCAATACACGTTCGTGAAAAACAAGAATTCCTTGACGGTATAACTTACCTTCTAGGTGTTCAGGATCAAGTACCATAGCTTCTTTGAGTAAATTAGCTGTTTTTTCGCTAAACGCTATGCGATTTTTGCGTTCGGCTTTTTGTAGTTGTGTCTTGATTATGCGTTTATTAGGGGTGATTTTTGTCGTGATAGCTAAATGAGAAGGTGGTGTTTTTTGTAGCGGACTTGTTATCCTTGATCTGGGGCTTCGATTGGGACTTGTGCGTGGTTTGCTTTGGGGAGTAGCGGTAGTTGTTTCGTTTTCGCTGTCTTCTGGGTCTGAATAGTCTACAAGGTGAGCTGATGGAACAAGTGGCGCGTTGGTAATTATTAATAGTAATGTTAATCGATAAAGCATGTAATCTTCTCTTGTGCGTTATATTTTTGTTAAAAAGGATCGCAAGTTTATCGCTTGTAGTGATAAAAGCAAATTTTATAAAAAAACCGCTACCTTATTTTAGTTTACAAAATGGGGTAGCGGCTAAAAATCAATAAGCCTGAATAATGATAGAGCTAGCTGATTAATCTTTATCGTTTTCTTCAAGTTCATCGAAATTGAATGATATATCGCGATTTTCTGTAGGATCAAAGGAAACGGCTTCTTCTTTCCCTAATTCGTCTTCGTCTTCAGATTCATCGACATCAATTTCAGGAAATGTATCATTATCCTCTTCATTGTTTTCCTGTACGGCTGCCGCATTTTCTATAACAACATCAGTAATATCAGGCTTGTTTTCTTTAGCTAGCAGGGTTTCTGGTATAGTTGTTGAAACAAAGCATGTTACCAAAAACACGAGCAAAATGTTAAAAAGCATGACATCCCTCCTGGTCAGGTTTATATATAATTTTATCACGGACTATAGTAACATCAATTAGTCTTGAGTCAAAATGTTCGATTGTCAATCAAATTAATTGAGAGATGAGATTTATTAGTATTCAAGCGAAAAGGATATGCTATGCAGAAAGCAGTATTTTTATATGTTACGTTTGGATCACATGAACAGGCAATGCGTGCCATTGATTGTCTGATCGTGCAGCGGTTGGTAGCCTGCGCGAATGTCTTTCCTGCACAGCGAGGGCTACAATGGACAGGAGCTAGTAGCCGGGAGGGAGAGACGGTGGTGCTGTTTAAAACCTTGCAAGAGCGGGCGGCGGACGCGGTACATTTTTTGCAAGATTTGCATGGATTTGATATACCCTGCATATCTCAGGCAAATGTTGAAGTTACAGATTCGTTTGGGGAATGGCTATCCAGAGAGTGTGCCTAGCAACAAGTTTAATACCGATGCCTTAGAGGCATTATTTTTATAGAGGTAAGAATAGTATGAAACGTTTAATGCTACTTGCGGCAGTTGGTTTTGGAGTGGCTTCTAAGGCGTTGGCCAATGATACGCAACTGTTTTATCGCGCAGGCCTTATGTCAAATTTGCCGCACCATTTTGTAAAAAAAGCACCGGCAAGAGTTTCACTCAGAGCAGCCAGCGGCAGTACGCACACAGCCTTTGATGGGCATGAAAATAAAACGGCTCTTTTTAATGCGAATGGCGCGTTTGATCTGCTGCGGCTGGGGAGCAATATAGATAATTTGGATCGTGCCACAATGCCCCAAACATTTGCCTTTTGGGATCCTGCAATGGGACATTGGGGAAGTGCGGCGTTGGCAACTCCTGCTGGCAAAGCGCTTAGTGCTAATGATGGCAAAGTAGTGTATGGCGGTAATTTTAGCATCACGGATGCCTCAGTACAGGCTCAAGTACCATTCTACTATGGTTTGTACATTCAAGCATTTGTTCCATTTAGCAAGTTTACAGTAAGTGGTATTAAAGCAACTAACGTGGGAGCAACAGATCCGCTAGGCCAAAATATGGCGAATTTTGTTACAACCTCGCTGCCGCTAATTCTTAAAGAACATGGCATTCAGCCAATTACCGATGTGCGTCGTAGTTGGGATATTGGTGACCCTGTGCTCTCGCTTGGCTGGGAAGGGTATTCTGCCCACTTGGCCCCGCTGGTGACTGAAGTTGCTGGCTATATGCAGCTTGGTTTTAGTCTGCCGGCTGCAAGTGCTCAAGATGCCAATGTTGTTTTTGACTTACCTCGCGGCCATAATGGCCACCTTGGCTGTATTTGTCGTGGCGCGCTAGAAGCAAATTTGTTTGATTACCTTACGGTTGGCGTTCAGGCTGGCAGCAGCGTCTTCTTTCATGCGCGTCGCAACGCTCGTCTTAAAACCGATTTAAATCAAAATGGTTGGATTGTTTTGGAAAAGGTGCCTGTTTCAGAAGACTATGGTTCGCTGTGGGATATTGGGGGCTACCTAGGAGTGAATAAGTTGATAAAAGGACTACGTGCCTTAGTTGGTTACACATTCACGTGCCAAGAGCGCACAACGTATGACGTGCGTGATGGGAATTATTTATCGACCAAAATTGCGGCTGAGCATGCTAAAGCGCTGGCAGGGGGAATTTATGAGTTGGTGTTGCCAAATAATTATGCTGATAGTGACACCCGTCTGCAGGGATGGGAAACGCACGTGTTGCGTGCCGCTGTACAGGTAAATACAGCAGAAATGTTTGGATCAGGAATGGGCGTATTAGCTAGCGTTGAATATAATTTGCCCATTCTTGGTAAATATAGTTGGACGACTGATATGATTGCTGGATCGCTGGGCTGTTCCTTTTCCTGGCACTTTTAGTAACCGGTGCTGCGGGGGGAATGCGTGTTTGCCTCCGGCCTAGCTTACAACGAGCAATAATGAGTGGGTTGTGCTTTTCAATTTGTTGATATCTTGGTAGAATGAGCGGCCCTATTGATGAATGGGTGAATTTAAATATGCATTAAAACCGCTCCTCCTGAGCTGCTCTAAGGATGATACCCAGAGAGAGCTAGGAAGAGTGGCCATACATAATTTCTCACGCTTTTCCACCCCTGCAGGGTGCATTCAGGGCCTATATCTTGTACTTTAGAGCTAAGGTTCTGTTTTTTGATAATCCCAGAGTGAGCGGGAAAGTAATTAAAGGCGCCTCAATATGAATCTTTTGACGACAATTAGAAATTTTATCACGATTGAAGCAAAGCGAAAATACGCGTTGACTGATATCGATTTTAAAAATCTTGAATTTAAACTTAACATTGGTGCGGAAGCAAAATTTGGTGATTTAAGTACTAATATTGCTATGATTTTGACCAAAATCGTTGGCCTTAATCCACGGGTTATTGCTGATGATATAAAAGAAGCTTTATCGACCACCCATGAGATGCGCCTCTACGTTGAACAAGTGCATATTGCTGGTCCTGGCTTTATTAACTTAACCCTTTCTAAGGCGGCTATCGAACAATTGTTGTTTGAATTGATAACGCAAAAAGAAGCATTTTTTAAGCTTGATGACAATGAGCCCAAAAAAAGAGTCCTGATTGAATTTGTGAGTGCTAATCCAACTGGCCCCCTACATCTGGGGCATGGACGTGGTGGCATTATTGGAGATACGCTGGCTCGCGTGATGAATTTTTTGGGCCATCAGGTGGATAAAGAATTTTATATTAATGATGCTGGCAATCAGATCAATAAATTAGGGCTTTCGCTACAAGCACGTTGCTTACAAGGGCTCGGTATAGCACAGGAATTGCCTGAAGAGGGGTATGCTGGAGAATATTTGATTGCCGTTGCAAAAGACTGTGTGCTAGCAAATGGTGATGCACTTAAAGAAAAGCCAGCCGTATTTTTTGAACTCTACGCCAAAGAACAGTTATTGCATCTTATTAAAGCTGATTTGAACTCATATCGTATTCATTTTGATCGGTGGTTTTCTGAAAAAACATTACATGATAATGGTTCAGTGGAGCGTGCTCTTGACTTACTAGTTGTTAAGGGGCTTGCCTACGAAAAAGATGGAGCTTTGTGGTTTAAGTCTACTGATTTTGGTGATGATAAAGACCGCGTGGTACGTAAAAGCACTGGCGAATTGACATATATTGCAGCTGATATTGCTTATCACAAAAACAAATTCGATCGTGGCTATGACTTGTTGATTGATATTTTAGGGCATGATCATCATGGCTATGTTAAGCGCTTGAAAGCTACGATGGAAGCGCTTGGCTTTAACCCTGACCAGTTGGAAGTTATTTTATATCAGCTGGTGAATATAAAAGAAAATGATGTAGCGGTGCGTATGTCCAAGCGAGCTGGTAATTTTACTAAGCTAAGCGATGTGATTGAAGAAGTGGGTACTGATGTAGCGCGTTTTTTCTACCTAAATCGTAAAGCAGATATGACCTTGGATTTTGATCTAGCAACAGCCCTTAAAAAGACTGATGAAAATCCCGTGTACTATATTCAATATGCTTTTGTGCGCATTAGTAGCTTACTTGATCGCGCAGCAGTTGAAGAGTTTGGTGACTGGGTAGCTCAAGTGCGGCATGGGAATATAACTCGTGAGCAGCTTGTGGCGCTTATGCCACATGTTACCGAAGAGGAACGTGATTTACTGAAAAAAATGTGTTTACTCGAAAATATTTTACGTGCAACAGCACAAGGCCATCAATCTCATATGCTTTCATATTATGCCCTTGAGTTAGCACAATGTTTGCATAGTTACTACACTCGTAATAAGGTTATTGATAAACATCAAACAGCAGTTTCAGAATTACGTATGTTGATGGTGCATTCCGTCCAAAACGTGTTAAGCCTTTGTTTAGACTTGCTTGGTATTTCTAAGCCAGAACGCATGTAATTGAAAGATTCTTAATTCCATGAATATAAGCTCCATTGCAAATTTTAATCTTAAAGATTTTGACTTGTCGTGCATCCGCAATTTTTCAATTATTGCGCATATTGACCACGGTAAATCTACTCTTGCTGACCGGCTGCTTGAAAAAGCAGGTACCATTTCTATGCGTGAAAAAGCTACGCAGTTTTTGGATAAATTGCAGGTTGAGCGTGAGCGAGGCATTACCGTAAAAGCACAAACAGCGACTTTGTTTTATGAATACAAAGGTAAAACGTATCTCCTTAATTTGATTGATACCCCCGGGCATGTTGATTTTACCTATGAAGTTTCGCGCTCGTTATATGCGTGTCAGGGAGCTTTATTGGTGGTGGATGCGGTGCAGGGTGTTCAAGCCCAGACAATGGCAAATTTTTATTTGGCATTTGAGCAAAATTTAACCATTGTGCCGGTAATCAATAAAATTGATATGATGAATGCTGATCCTGACCGTGTTGGTCGTGAGATGGAGAAGGTATTTGATACTAAGCAAGAAGATATCATGCTCATCTCCGCAAAAGTAGGGATTGGTATTGATGAGTTGATTATGCAAGTTATTGAACGAATTCCAGCGCCTACAGGGGACGCCGATAAGCCGCTCAAGGCGCTGCTTTTTGACTCATGGTATGACGAATATCGTGGGGTTATCTGCTTGATTGAAATTATTGATGGCTCTTTGAAAAAAGGCGACATCATCATGGCTGCACACACTGGGCAAGAGTATGAAGTGTTGGAGCTCGGATTAATGTACCCTGAACCATTACAACAACAAGCACTCTACACCGGCCAGGTAGGATATGTGATTACTGGTATGAAAACGGTTAAAGAAGCTCGTGTTGGGGATACCCTGTGCCACGCAAAACATCCAGTGCCAGCTTTGCCAGGGTTTAAGCCAGCAAAGTCAATGGTTTTTGCTGGGATTTACCCGCTTGATACTACTGAATTTGAGATGGTACGTGATGCAATTGAAAAATTGACGTTGAATGATCCAAGTGTGCACGTTGAAAAAGAAACATCAGTGGCGCTTGGGCTTGGTTTTCGTTGTGGCTTCCTTGGCTTGCTCCATATGGACGTATTTAAACAACGCTTGGAGCAAGAGTATAATGCCAATATTATTGTTACTTCGCCGACGGTACTTTATAAAGTACGTTTGACGAGTGGTGAAGAAGAGGTTATTGAAAACCCCTCAAAATTTCCTGAAGTAACTAAAATAGAAGCGGTATTTGAGCCAGTGGTTTTAGCAACATTGATTATGCCAAAAGAGTATTTGGGTAATATCATGAATCTTTGCCAAGACCGTCGTGGGGTGCAACAAGAGATGACCTTCTTGGATGAAGGGCGCATTATCTTGCGTTACAAATTGCCGTTGAATGAAATCATTACTGATTTTTATGACAAATTAAAATCTATCAGTGCAGGCTATGCTAGCTTTGATTATGAACAAGCAGGCTACCAAGAATCAGATTTAGTGAAAATGAACATCTTGCTGAATGGGAAAGCGGTTGATGCACTTTCAATGATTGTGCATGAGGACAAAGCATTTATGGTGGGTCGTCAGTTGACACAAAAGCTGAAAGAGGTTATCCATAGACAGATGTTTGAAGTTGCTATTCAGGCTGCAATTGGTGCAAAAGTTATTGCGCGTGAAACCGTATCAGCAATGCGTAAAAACGTTATTGCAAAATGTTACGGCGGGGATATTAGCCGTAAGCGCAAGTTGCTTGAAAAGCAAAAAGAAGGTAAGAAAAAGATGAAGCAAGTAGGTAACGTTGAGTTGCCGCACGACGCATTTTTGACCATTCTGAAGCACGATTAAGCCAAGGAGCTCTGATGAGAAAAAGGAAGGGTTTTTACTCAATATCTGTTGTCGCTAAAATGTTTTCTGTGCATCAACAGACCATTCGGATGTATGAAAAACAAGGCCTTATTACGCCTAAGCGATCAGAGGGTAATACACGCCTTTTCTCTGAAGACGATGTTGACCGTCTTGAAGAGGTTATTTATTTGACGCACAAGCTGGGCGTTAACTTAGCTGGCGTAGAAATGATCTTGAAGCTGCAAAAAAAGATCAAGCGCATGCAAGACGAAATGAATAAAGTGTTCAAAGAGGCTGAAGACGAAATTGAAGAAGAAAAAGAGCAGTTGCGACAAGATATTGGGCGTCAGGCACAGCAGCTGGCGGGTATTCGCAAAGATAACAAGACTGAAAAATTGCCAGTAGGCAAGCAACAGTTATTGCTTCCTGATGAAAAACAGCCTAAAAAGGTGGCAACTAGAAAACATGCATATGATGATGTGGAACCAGATATTGCCATAGATGACTTCGAGATTGAGTACGAGAAAGATTAGACTTTTTTTGACCTCTTATTTTGCAAAAAGAGTAGTAATATTGACCATTTCCTGCTAGGCTCCGGGCAGTTGGAGTAGTCTTCTTACCCATTTACTAGAAGGAGATTTGCTATGCAAGTTCTTCGTTTTTTTCGCTACATTGTGTATGGGGTATTAGGAATCTTAAGCGCTTATTTTGCGACGTTTTACGCAACGGCAGTAGCCATATTACCTTTTGAGGTGGCATGGAATGCGCTTTCTTCATACGGCACGGGTGTGGTTATTAGTTATTGTGCCCGTAGTTTTAGTAATTGCGGTCGGTGCGTTTCTATTTATTTCAGGTATTGCTAAAGCTTTGAGTGAAAATTATTTATAATTAAAGATTTTGTTGTTAAAACGTTTACTAATATTTCTTGGATGGAGTTAGTTTATGTATTTTAATCGTATTAAAACTATGATGCTGCTGGTAATTATGAGCAGCTTGTTTTTTCTTGTTGGGTACTTTGTTGGCGGAAAAAATGGATTAACGATAGCGTTTGTTATGGCTTGCGTATTCAATTTTATCACCTACTTTTTTTCAGACAAAATGGTACTAGCCATGTACGGAGCTAAGCCATTAGATGCAGTACGTTATAAATGGATTTATGAAATTGTTGAGGAGTTGTGCTTTCAAGCAAAATTGCCTATGCCAAAATTGTGGCTTATTCCTGACGACACAGCAAATGCATTTGCAACGGGTAGAAACCCAGCGCATGCTTCTGTGGCCGTGACGGAAGGTATTTTAGAGATTCTTGATGCTGATGAAATGCGTGGAGTACTTGCCCATGAAATGTCTCATGTTAAAAATCGCGATATTTTAGTATGTACGGTAGCTGCAACACTTGCTGCAGCTATCAGTTATTTGGCTCACATGATGCAATGGGCAATGATCTTTGGTTCTTCGCGTGACCGTGAAAATCGTGGGGGTGGGTTATTGCCTGCGCTAGCGATTATTATTATTACGCCGCTTGCAGCAACATTATTGCAGCTCGCGATTTCGCGCTCTAGAGAATATTTAGCAGATGAAACAGGTGCAAACACTTGTCATGATCCGCTGGCCCTGGCTTCTGCGCTTGAAAAACTACATAGCAGCGCACATCGCCGACCGCATGAGGCTGGCTCGCCTGCTGAGGCTGCAACGGCAAGTTTGTTTATTGTAAATCCGTTTTCCATGAAAGGGATTATGCATTTGCTTTCTACCCATCCGCCAATGGAAGAGCGTGTAAAAAGGCTGCGTGCTATGGCGCGAAGAAAATAATAAAGTTATCCCAAAAACTAAATCGGGGCCTGGTATTTATTACCAGGCCCCGATTTAGTTTTTGGAGTAGATGAATTGCTTGCTTTAGGCTTAATGAATGCGTTCATAAAAGAACATAGTTGCTTCAGTAGTGCCTGGAATAGGTTCTAAATGTTCTGCTGTGATAGTAACAGGAAAACCAGCTGGCGTATTATACAGCTGAGCATCATTGCAATAAATCCATTCTCTCGTGTTACGATAGTTCCAAGAAGCAGGATCAAATTCTATTTCTTTTCTTAAGGTAGTCCAGTGCCCGCCGCCGGCTTTGTTTCCCCCATGAAACAGTACTGACATCAACTGGAAACGCTTACCATCGACGGTAATTTTTTTTTCAGCAATTACGGGTTTTTTGCATTTGCTATTATCTGCGTTAGCACGTTGAACGTAGATGACTAAATGATTTTCAGGATGTATGGTATATTGCATCGTATCATGGCTCCTTTTATATCTTTTTGCCAATTTTCCTCTGCATGGGCATTTTGCTGCAAATTTATTTGGGCAGTCATCATTTTCACAACCACACAGGGAACATTCAATTTGGTCGCCTCTGGCTCTAGCTGCTTGATAGTCATTAAGAAGCGCAGTAATAGTTATTGGTTCATCTTGGTTAGGATAACTATTTAACCCTTCTAGCATAACAACATAGGATGGCTCATTTTTAGTTCTTACGTGACCATTTAACATACACGTATTGGTTGTTTCTATGCGCGTGGGTAATAACCTGGTAGCTGCTGGGATATGTTCTCCATGTTTATGTAAAGCGGTAAATAGCTGCGTGTAAAACTCATGCGGATCATGTTGTCTTAAAACCATAGGGTCAAGGAGTGTGTGGACGGTATGAGCAAAAGCTGCATACACTGGGTCGTTCGCTGGAACTACGGCATGGCTAGCGGTAAAAAAATAGCGGTCTCTATAATCAAAGAAAGTCTCTAACAGAGGGATTTTTCTGGAATCACCTGCTGCGTGCGTCAACACAGCTTCACGCTTCAACATACTGAGATAACGAACTTGTCTTGGGCTGGCGAGAATCCCCTGTAGTGTTGCATTCATAAAACACATGACGTGAGGGTTCTCAATACCGCGGGCTAGAGGGCGAGGCTCTAGGCTTCCTTCAGCAGGAATAGCGGGAAGATAGGTTCCAACAAGAGGAGTGGTGTCGTCATCAGAAAAGCTCTCCTCATCGTGAATCATTGATGTTAGTTGTGCTATGAGCACCATTAGTTCCTCATGCGCTCCCAAAAAGGATTGCTGTTTTTTTTCCGTCCATGAGTACCATATTGTGGCAAATGCTGTAGCATCAGCAAGCCTGATGTTAGTGGGATCAATTATCGCTAACAAGTTCAATAGCTCCTGTGGACTGTTTTTTTTCTTATTGCGTGGTTTTTTGTACGTTAAGAATTTTTCAATGGTATCGTTGAACTTACCATCATTACATGTTCTGAGATGGGTTTGGTCTGATGACGTTAGCAAAGCCCATTGTTGTTTAAATGTTTCAACTTCTGTTGAGGTACAGCGAAAATCTTCGCGAGCAAAAAGTTCATTTAAAAAACTTTTTACCTTCTGTCCAGCTGGGGTAAGTACGATGAGCGGTGGAGTGCCGGGTGTTGTAGTTTCTTCTTGTTCATAGTCACTGCTTACATCGATAATTTCTCGAGCATCCTCTTCTCGGTGACGTTTTTTTTGGGAACTTGCAAAGGTAGTGTTGGTGGAAATAGATAACAACATCAGTAGGGTAAAAATAGTATATATACTCATTTTTTATCTCTTCCAAAATACTTATGATTAAATATCTTAATTGTAATTATTTAGAAGTATAGCATGTTTTATACGCCTTAAAAAATGGCTAAATAGATTAAAAATGCACGGTAAAAGGTTGTTTTTTATTAAAATAATGAAAAAAAGCGCAAAAAGTGGTTGCTAAGGTAAAACGTTTATGGTACATTTTGTGCGTCTTTTACTCGTATTGACATGTACATGATATGCCGAGGTGGCGAAATTGGTAGACGCACTGCTTTAAGGGGGCAGCGGGGTAAAACCCATGAAAGTTCGAGTCTTTTCCTCGGCACCATTCTACGCTCTTCACCAATGAAGAGCGTTGTAGCTACAAATAGCAGGCTATTAGCCGTGGCTCTAGCGGCTACAGTATAATGACTTGTCTAAGCAGAGAATCTAAAAAAGAATCAAAATTCTTGGAGTCTGAAGGAGAGTTCGGTATGCAAACACAATCTAAATTAGGCAGAGCGCTGGTTTCACCGCTTATGCTGTGGGTAGGCGTTATCGTTGCGGGCTGCTATTTTATGCTTTCGCTTGATCAAAAAGCGCTTAAGCAACCACGCCAGCCGGGTTTGATGGGAACCGCACGTCATTATTACAATGCTTTGAAATTTAGCCATATTAAAAAAGGTATTGATCTTGAAGGTGGTACGTATCTGGTATACACCGTAGAAATTGAAAAAGCCCTCGAAATCAAATTGCTAGGCGAAGGCCGTAGTATTGAAAATGTTCTTAGAGCAAAAAATCTTGCCTTGCCTATTAAAAAAGAAGTAGTTGATACTGGTCTAAATATGATCTTTGCTTCTGAGGCTGAAGGTAAGGTTGCATACGCTGCGCTTACAGAATCAAAAACAAATTCATTACGATTGAAGCTTAGTGATGGTGTATTGCGTGCAACGTTTGCACCAGAACTGGAGCAAGCCACACGCCTTGGTGTTGTAGAGCAAGGGGTAAACGTACTTACCAATCGTTTAGGCGGGTATGGTGTTGAAGGAATTATCGTGCAGCAGCATGGTGATCATCAGATTGTAATTCAGCTACCAGGTATTGACGATCCAGAGCATGTTAAATCAGTCATTACTAAAACAGCATTGCTTGAGTTTAAAATTATTGAAGATATGGCTGGTTCACGCGAAGCGCTATTGGATAAATATGATGGCGAATTGCCTTCAGATAAGATGATTGTGCCGGGTAGAAAAGGTACTAACGAAGAAGGGCATGGCCAATTTTTCTTGGTTTCGGCCTATCCAGATTTGACCGGTGACCATTTGATTGCAGCTAAGGTAGACCATGATGAGTACAATAAGCCGATGGTGAGCTTTAAGCTGGATAGTGAGGGAGGCCGTGAATTTGGCGAGCTGACTTCAAATAATATCAAGCGTAATTTGGGTATTATCATCGACGATGTTATGTACACCTATCCACAAATTCAGACAGCTATTACGGGTGGTTCTGGCGTGATTAACCACATTGCAAGTGTACAAGAAGCATTGGACCTTTCTATTATTCTCAAATCAGGGTCACTCCAAGCGCCATTGAAGATGGAGCAAGAAAACCGTGTTGGTGCATCGCTGGGACAAGATTCTATTTACAAAGGTGTTTTGGCTTGTATGGTTGCTCTTGCGCTTTTATTCTTGTTTAGCTTGATTTACTACAAGATCCCAGGGCTTTTTGCAATTATTACCTTGTTGATAAACATCTTTTTGACGTTATTATTTTTGTCTTACTTCAAAGCGACCTTGACATTACCTGGTATTGCGGGTATTGTACTGACCATCGGTATGGCAATTGACGCTTCAATATTGATTTATGAACGTGTTAAAGACGAGCTAAAAATCGGCGTTCCTTTTAAAAAGGCAATGCTTGATGGCTTCTCTGATGCGATGCCTGTGATCTTAGACTCAAATATTACAACGTTCCTGACGGGTATTGTGCTGTTCTGGTATGGTGGCCCAGCAATCAAAGGATTTGCGGTAACACTGATGGCCGGTATTGTTGCAACACTTTTGTCAGGCGTGCTGTTTCTTAAATCGTTGTACAAATTCTGTTTTGATTGTACGAGCATTAAACAGTTCAAAATTTAGAGACATCTGGTAACGGCGACGTAGCTCAGTTGGTTAGAGCGACGGAATCATAATCCGTAGGTCCTGAGTTCGAATCTCAGCGTCGCTACCATTCTAGACTCTATGCACATATATGTGATAGTGCTGCGAATGGCAAGCCGTTAAAATATAAGGTACCCTGTTGGAAGTCCTAGTCGTTATCCTTGTCTGTGTAATGGGATATATGATTGGTGCAATTCCCACAGGGTACTTTTTTTGTAAGCTTTTTTTTGGTGTTGATATTACGCAATATGGCTCAGGAAATATTGGTGCTTCCAATATTGGGCGCGTGATAGGCAAGAAATATTTTATTTTTATTGCATTTATAGATGCGTTAAAAGCGTATGGTGTGCTCGCGTGTACACAGTGGTTGATTACTACTACCGGTAACCTATCAGCTTGGATTCTCTATGTAGGCGTTGCTAGTCTGCTGGTAGGGAATGCTTATTCCATTTTTCTTAATTTCAGAGGAGGTAAGGGTGTCGCTACGGCGCTTGGTATAATGTTTTTTACATTGCCAGGAGCAGCTGTAGGTCTTTTTCTGGCAACCTGGGCTGGTGTGTTGCTCTTAAGTAAGCAGCCATTTATAGCATCGTTAGCATCAATAGTGGTTGTCATGAGTTTTCTGGTAATTGCTGCCATAAATGACCAAGCTTTACTTGTTAGTGCAATTGCAGCGTGGTTGGTGCTGCGCCATAGCAGTAATATTAGTGCTTACTTAAAGTGTGATTCATGAAGTTTTCTTATGTTGCTCGTATATTTGACCAAATAGAACAAGAAAGTGCACGTACCGCTATTACGGTTGTGCTTGCGGAATTGTTTGCGCAGGCTACGGTTGCCGAGGCTAGTGTTATTGCTTATGTTTCACTGGGCTCGCTCAAGCCTCCTTATTTAGGTGCACAATTTAATTTAGCTGCAAAAAGTTTGATACATGTTATTGCTCAATTGCTGGGCATTTCAATTGATGCTGCTAAACGTGAATTAAAAAAAGTTGGTGACTTGGGTTCTGTAGTGGCGCAGTATACTTGGGGAATTGAAGCCTCTGTTCTTTCTGTAATTGATGTTGAGCGAAGTCTGCAGAAATTGCTTGAAATGAGCGGGATTGGCTCACAAGAAATCCGTGAGCAAGCTGTATTAAAATTGTTAGGGGCTTTGGATCCCATTTCAGCAAAATATGTCTTGCGTATCATTGAAGGTAATTTGCGGCTTGGTTTTTCTGATATGACTTTGCTTGATGCATTTTCATGGATGGCCAGTGGCAACAAATCTCTGCGCACCGATTTAGAGCAAGCATATAATATTTCTGCTGATATTGGCTTGATTATTGCGATGCTTAAATCGGCTGGTATTGCAGGTATTCATGCTATGGCAATTAAGCCCGGCATTCCTATCCGTCCTTCAGCTGCTGAGCGTCTTGCCGATGCCGCAGCGATTATAAAAAAATTGGGTACCTGTGTTGCGCAACCTAAGCTTGATGGTTTTCGATTGCAAGCGCATCTTGATAACCGCGCAAAGCATAAGATTGTACGCTTTTTTTCACGCAATTTATTAGACATGTCTGCCATGTTCCCTGACCTTGTTGCCTCTTTACATGAGCTTGATGTAGAGCAATTAATTGTTGAGGGTGAAGCAATTTGTATCAATCCACAAACGGGTGATTTTTTACCGTTTCAGGAGACGGTAAAACGCAAGCGTAAACATAATATTGATCAAGTAGCTGAAGACTTTCCGCTTAAGTTATACCTGTTTGATATACTGTTTCTAAACGGAATATCCTTGCTGAACAAAACACATGAAGAGCGTCGGCACATCATGTTAAAAATATGTGCTACTAAGGCTGTGCAGCAACATGAAATTATTAAAGTAATTGATGAGCGTGTTGTGCATCATGCAGAAGAGCTCTTTAACTATTTTGAAGAGACCGTAACCCTCGGGTTAGAAGGCTTAGTTGTTAAACGACCTGATGCTTTGTACCAGCCAGGCAAGCGCAATTTTAATTGGATTAAGCTCAAGCGTGAAGAGACGGGATCATTAGATGATACGCTGGATTGTGTTATTTTAGGTTACTACGCTGGTCAAGGCAAACGTGCACAATTTGGCATTGGTGCCTTGCTTGTTGGGGTATACCATCCCGGTAATGATGAGTTTCAAACGGTAGCAAAAATTGGTACAGGATTTACTGATGCTGAATGGCGAACAGTAAAAAAACAGTGTGATGAGTTAAGAATGTCGCACCAGCCCCACAATGTCGTTTGTAACAAAGAGCTGTTCCCTGATGTTTGGGTTGATCCACACATCGTTTGTATGATTCGAGCAGATGAAATTACGCTGTCTCCTTCGCATACAGCACACGCTACTACTGAAAAATTGGGTTATGCGTTGCGCTTTCCACGTTTCATGGGCTATCGCCCTGATAAATCTGCAACTACAGCAACTACTTCTGCAGAAGTACAGGATTTGTACCATCTGCAGTTTGAAAAAAAAGCTAAAGGCAAAAAAAACTAATTTCGTTGACCTGCTTGCTGTGTCAGTATGGGGGCGGGTGCCGACGCCGTGACCTGTGGGGCAGCAGCAGCGTATTGCATTCTTACAGCCCCGATTTCTTTTTTTAGATTCTCTAATGAACTTTGTAAGGTCTGGGCTTGTTTTTTAGCGTTGTCAGCTTCAGCTTTGTGCTTATCAGCAGTAGTTGAATTGGCTGCTAGCGTGCCCATTTGTTCGCTTGCTGTTAAAATAGCAGTCATACTGGTTGCCATGCTGGATGCTTGTCCATCTACCGCTTGGCCAAGGGTAGTATTGATACTCCCTATTTTTGAGGTACATTCGGTAACAGCGGTAGTTGCATTTTTAAGGTTATTCTGCGCCTCGGCAAGCTGTTGTTGTAAAATTGCTATCGTGTCTGTATATTTTTTTACGTTTTTGACCGCGGTATTTTTATCGTAAATGATGCCGTCATACTGTTTTTTTGCATTGCTCAGTGAATCTTTAAGGGAATTCATAATGCCAGTAATAGTAGCGACATTAGCATTAAAGATCGTCTTGCTTTTGTCATAAGGCGATACCGTTTCGGTTATTGTTTCGTTTGCAATACAGCTTGAAATTGCAAACACGAGTACTAGGTGCAGACAGGAAAAAGCGTTCATAAAAGCCTCTATTTATTTGGGGATCAATGTACGAAATGATTCTGCAGCAAGCGACGGGCTTTCTGCTCGTAGGATTGGTGAGCCGAGCATAATGCCTTGTGGTTTAAGTGAGACAACTTGTGTAAAATTAGAGCTGTCAACTTTACCGGTAATAAAAATAGGAAGGTTGGTGTTGTCACGAACATTATGCCACACAGAATCGATATCGTTTGTTTCTTCCATATGCGGCGCATGGTGTAATACCAGCATGTCAGCACCAAGGGTTGTTGCATCCATAGCGGCTTGACCCACCGAGTGAGCATCCAGTAAGTCAACTGCAATTTTAATGTCAAAGCGATGAGCGGTTGCTATAGCTTTTTTTATACTCGCATTAAAGGTGCCTGCCAATATAGAAACATACGATGCCCCTGCTTGTGCCATTAAGGTGATTGCTTCTTCTGTTTTTTCTACTAATTTTGTTTCAGCAAAAATTTCTTTATTCGGGAAAGCATTTTTAAATGCTTTGATAGCTCCTATTCCTTCTTTAAATAAAAGCAACGATCCAACACCAATGATATCCGCGTACTCAGCTGTTTGCTCAGCAATTTTAATCGCCTGAGCAAGGTCTGCAATATTATAGGTAAAATGCAGCTTTATCACTTATTCTCCTTTTGCTAAAATTGCAAAATGCAGTATGTTAAATTCTGCTTTTTCTCGATGCATAATTCGCCCGTACCACCTTACGTAAATTCTTGTGGTGCAGCAATAGTTTAATGAAAGCAAGCTTAATCATGAAACAGTTAATTACTCGATTAAAACAGAGCAGCCCCAAGCAGGTGCTTGTTATAGGCGATGTTATGATTGATGAATACTTTTTTGGTAATGTCAATCGTATTTCACCAGAAGCCCCTGTTCCTATTTTACTTGAGGAGGGGAAGGAGTGGAGCCTTGGTGGAGCTGCAAATGTTGCTGCAAATTGTAAGCATATTGGGCTGGACGTGTCATTGATTGGTATGATTAATGATAAAGACCAAGAGGGACAACGATTTTTGGAGCAGCTTCGGATTAACAAGATTGCTCTGGGAGGCATTGTTTTTTCCAGTGATCGTCAAACAACATGCAAACGTCGGTTCCTTGCAAAAAACCATCAAGTGTTTCGTCTTGATACGGAGACGACGGCGCCACTTACTCCACAAGAATGCGCTGCTGTTAAAGAGCGTATTAGTGCACTCCTCAAGCCAGGGGCTATTATATTGGTTTCTGACTATGCCAAAGGCATGGTGACATCAGAAGTAATGTCTTTCATTCGGGAGCAGGCGGCTCGTTATCAATGTCGTATCTTAGTTGATCCTAAAGGCCCTGATTTTGAAAAATATTATGGGGTTGATATTGTTAAGCCAAATTTGCGTGAATACCATCAGCTGGTGGCTTATTTTAAATTGCCGGTAGATCATTCAATGCAAGAAAATGGTCGGCTGTTATGTTCATTGCTCAATGTGCAGGCAGTTATTGTTACGCTTGGTGAAAAGGGAATGATATACATTTCGCCAGATGCATACATTACTTCCCCTGCGTACAAGCGTGAAGTATATGATCTCACGGGTGCTGGGGATACGGTAGTATCGTTTTTAGCGTTGGGCCTTGCTCATTTATTGCCAATCGAAGACTGCTTACAGTTGGCAAATAATGCGGCTTCCTTAGCAGTCTCGCATATTAAGACTTATGCTGTTAGCTTGGAAGAGCTTATTAATAAGGCGGACGAGATGGAAGAGAAAATATTTTTTGACTGGGCGCTGCTAAAAATTGAACTTGATTGGATGCGTGCTGAAGGAAAACGAGTAGTATTTACCAACGGTTGTTTTGATATTATGCATCCCGGGCATATGCATGTGCTTAAAGAAGCAAAACGGTTAGGTGATATTTTAGTAGTTGGATTGAATGGAGACAATTCTATCCGCCGCCTAAAAGGGCCTTCGCGTCCAGTAAATGATATTACTTTTCGTTCTACCATGCTGGCTGCCTTAGGGATGGTAGACTTTGTTGTGGCATTTGATGAAGACACTCCTGGGGCGCTTCTTGAATACATTAGGCCTGATGTATTAGTAAAAGGCGGTGACTATGAAAAAGAAAAAATTGTTGGCTATGACTTATTAAAATCATATGGTGGAGAAGTTCATATTATTGATTTTTTACCGGGTCATTCAACTTCTAATATTATTAAAGCGGTAACGCAAGTAGCAAAGTAATAGTTTTTACAAAGGGGAGCTTGTGTACAAGCTAGGGATTATTGGTTTTGGGGTAGTAGGCAAGTCTGCCTTAGCCATTTTAAGTAGTACGCGAGTCGAAGGTACTTCTAATCGCGTTGAGTGTGTTTTGCATGAAAGCAAAAAAATTTCTGTCTGGGACAAGCGTGTTTTAGATGAAAATGAAGTAGCACTCTTAAAACACGCAGATGCTATTTTTATTGATGGTCATAGTACCGATTTGAAAAATTTTTTTGAGCAGCATGATGTTCTTCTTGCCAGCCCAGGCGTTGATCTGAGCGCCTATCAACAATATAGAAGTAAAATACTCTGTGAGCTTGATTTTTTTAGTGTGCTTTTTAATAAGCCAACGATTGCTATTACTGGTTCAGTTGGTAAAACAACTATTACACGTTTGTTGGGTAGCCTAGCAAATATAGTACCAAAAAAGGGCAATGGTAAACGATTGCAGGTTGCGATTGGCGGTAACGTTGGTATTGGTATGCTCGATTTAGTTACTCAACAAAAAGAACTAGATGCTGCCGTTATAGAATTGTCTAGCTTTCAACTAGAATTGAATACCTCTTTTTCTCCTAACATAGCAATATATACCAATTTTTATCCCAATCATTTAGATCGTCATAAGACATTTGCTGGCTATTGTGCAGCAAAATTAACCATGCTCTATGCCCAAGGGCCACAAGATACGGCTATTGTTTCATATGAGCTATTGGTAGGGCAGGCTCAATTTATTATGGGAAGTACATTTAAGTCTGTACGTAGCAAGATCTTAGTAACGGCTGTATCTAAACTTGATGATACTGCATTGAAGTTGGTTCCTATTAGTCATTTTCAACTCCTTTATATTGATGGTACCAGCATTATGCTTGCAACGTATGAATATTTTAACTGTACGGCTACTATACTTTTAGTGGAAAATATTATATTGCCTGATCTTACCTTTATTAGTAACTGGATGCAGGTTATTGCAGGGCTGTATGTGATGGGACTTGCTGTAGAACAGCTGCCTGCTGTATTGAAAAAAATCTCACCAGAGAAGCTGCTTTCAGATCTGGACCATCGAGTGCGTCATTGTGCTACTATTCGAGGAGTTGATTTTTACGATGATTCAAAATCAACTATAGCAGAGGCTACCCTTGCAGCAGTAGCACGGCTTACTACTAAACAACGTCCGTTGATCATTATCGTGGGGGGGCTTGGTAAAGGTATTGATCGCTCATGGTTAATGCCGGAGTTTGCAAAAATGCGCCCTATAAAACATATTTTTGCGTTTGGGCCAGAAAGTCATCAGTTTCCTGGTGCAACAGCATGTAATACCTTAGAAGAAGTGATACAGGCTATAGGAGTGATCATGAAGGATGGGGATATAGTCATTTTTTCTCCAAGCGGGACAAGCTTTGATTTTTTTAAAAATTATGAGC
>Ga0194129_10001663_pt1 | contig 35740 bp, 39 predicted proteins | sample TA2KigCa35mmetaG_FD_150862 | JGI IMG/M metagenome (GOLD analysis project Ga0194129, IMG submission 150862) | Freshwater microbial communities from Lake Tanganyika, Tanzania - TA2015038 Kigoma Deep Cast 35m | ecosystem: Environmental > Aquatic > Freshwater > Lake | place: Tanzania: Lake...
ACCGATGGGCACGCCCTCGGTGGCGAGGGTGGTGTAGTAGTCCTCGACCCAGGCCCGGGCCTCCTCGGGATCGAAGAAGGCGAAGCTGAGGGCACCGATCCCGCGCTGTGCGGCCATGTGGATCGTTTCGCGGCGCGTGCAGGCGACCCACACCGGGGGATGGGGACGCTGCAGCGGCTTGGGCACGACGTTGCGGGGCGGCATCGAGACGTGCTCGCCCGCGAACCCGGTGAACGGGGTCTCGGTGAGGCAGCGCAGGGTGACCCGCAGACTCTCGTCCCACTGGGCCCGCTTGTCCTCGGGGTCGATGCCGAACGCGTCGAGTTCGACGGCCGCCGAGCCCTCGCCGGTGCCGAACTCCACCCGACCGCCCGAGACGATGTCGAGGGTGGCGATGCGCTCGGCCTGGCGGGCGGGGTGGTTGATCGCTGCGGGCGCGTGCATGATCCCGTGCCCGAGCCGGAGGCGCTCGGTGCGCTGCGACACCGCAGCGAGGAAGACCTCGGGTGCGGAGGAGTGGCTGTACTCCTCCAGGAAGTGGTGCTCGACCAGCCAGAACGAGTCGAAGCCGTGGCGGTCGCAGAACTCGGCCTGCTCCAGCGCCTCGGCGAAGACGCGGGCCTCGTCACGACCGTCGTCGCCCCAGGGCCGGGGGACCTGGTGCTCGTAGAACACTCCGAAGCGCATGCCCGAGCCTATTCGGATCCACGGGGTGCCCGGCGCGTCCCCCGGACGGACGGTCCGCCTGTGCCAGCATGGCGCCGTGGCGCTGCCCCGCATCATCTCGGTCGACGACCACGTGGTCGAGCCGCCCGACCTGTGGTCGAGTCGACTCCCGGCCGGGCTCCGGGACCGGGGGCCCCGGGTCGTCCGGGAGAAGGCGGCGTTCGGGTTCGCCGGAGGGGTGTTCTCGTTCGAGCGCGACGCACCCGACGGCGACTGGTGCGACATCTGGCTGTACGACGACCTCGTCTACCCGTTCCCGAAGCTGTCGGCGGCCGTGGGCTTCCCCGACCTCGACAACACGCCGGTGACCTTCGACGAGATCCGGCCCGGGTGCTGGCAGCAGACGGCCCGCCTCGCCGACATGGACGCGAACTGGACCGACGCCTCCCTGTGCTTCCCGAACGTGCTGCCCCGCTTCGCGGGCCAGGCGTTCCTCGAGCGGCCCGACAAGGAGCTCGCGCTCGCCTGCGTGCGGGCCTACAACGACTGGATGATCGACGAGTGGTGCGCGGGCGCCGGACGGGGGCGGCTGATCCCGCTGACGATCGTGCCGCTCTGGGATGCGCACCTCGCCGCGGCCGAGATCCGGCGCTGCGCCGACAAGGGGAGTCACGCGGTCGCCTTCACCGAGAACCCTCAGCCGCTCGGGCTCCCGTCGATCCACGACCGGGACCGGTTCTGGGACCCGTTCTTCACGGCCTGCGCCGAGACCGACACCGTGGTCAACATGCACATCGGGTCGTCGTCGAAGATGCCCGCGACCTCACCCGACGCCCCGTTCATCGTGTCGTCGACGCTCACGTTCTCGAACGCGATGGGCTCGTTCTGCGACTTCATCTTCTCGGGCACCCTCGAGCGCTTCCCCGACCTGCGCATCGCGTACTCCGAGGGCCAGGTCGGGTGGGCGCCCTACGTGATCGAGCGGGCCGACAAGCTCTGGGCCGAGCGTGGGGCCACCGGGTTCGGCTCCGCGCTCCCGCACCCGCCGAGCAGCTACGTCGCCGACCGGATCCACTTCTGCCTCTTCGACGACGAGGTCGGGCTCGCCAACCGCGACCGCGTGGGCATGGGCCAGCTCATGTTCGAGGTCGATTACCCCCACGCCGACAGCACGTTCCCCCACAGTTGCGAGACGGCGGAGCGGATCTGCGACGCGGCCGGACTCGACGAGCGGGAGCGCTACCTGCTGCTGCGCGGGAACGCGATCCGGGCGTACCGGCTCGACCGCTACGGCATCGACGCCTGATCGGCGCCGAGCAGACGGTCGCGCACCACCGGGGCCAGCGCACCGGCGAGCTCGGCGATCTCGGCCTCGGACCAGGTGGCGGTGGGGATCCAGGGGTAGTCGACGGTGATCATCGGGTAGTCGGGGTGCCCGCTGATCCGGGCGATCGCCCCGGCCGATTCCCGCAGCTCGTGGTGCACGATGCACACCGTCGGGATCCCCGCCCACTCGAGCTCCACGGCGTCCCGCAAACTGCGGGCACTGCAGCTCCCTCAGCCGCCGAAGCCGGTGATGGCGACGGTGGCTCCCTCGGTCAACCGGGACCAGTCCCCGGGATCCGGTGGCACCGAGACCCCGGCCTTCACCACCTTCACCACGCCGGCCAGGTCCACCAGCGTGGCGAGTTCGGCGGCCAGTGCGTCGAGGAAGCGCTCGCTGTGGCCGAGGCCGTTCACCACGAGGCCGAGGCGGGCCCCGGCGAGCGACGCGGGCCGCTCGGCCAGGCGTCGGGCCCGCGGTGCGGACGGCGGGCCGCCGGTGGGGTCGAGGGCGACGATGCTCACGGCGTGAGCGTAACCCGCTCCACCGGCCGGGTCACGGCCCACGCGAGGTGGGGGAAGAGAATCCAGGTCTCGGCCATGCCGGCGCCGCCGGCCCCGACGATCAGGATGTTGGCGGGGGCGCCGAGGTTGACCCAGCGGTCGCGCGGCGCGGCCGTGGGGGCGGTGAGCCGGGGCCAGAGGTACTCCTGCATCCGCTCCTTCGACCACCCGGCGTCGACGAAGAAGCGCTGGTGCTCCTTGCCCACCACGTACACGACGTTGATGCCGTCGCCGAGGAACGCGTCGCCCGACATCCCGTGGACACGGGTCTCGGCGACCAGCGAGTCGCACACCCCTTCGGGGGTCCGGCTGGTGGAGTCCCACGCCGAGATCATCCGCATCACCGAGTGCACGGTGACCGCGCTCTCGTCGGGCGCAAAGCCCCGCTGCACGTGGAGCGGCCGCCAGCCCGGCACGGTCTCGTCCTCGCCGAAGCAGAACGAGTAGCGCAGCGGCCACGAGAAGGTCGCCCGGTCCAGCCCCCCGGGCACGGCGCGGCAGGCGTTGCGGATCACGAGGCGCAGGGCGCGGCCGATGGACGCGTTGGCCCGGAAGCCCGGACCCAGGCACCCGGCGCCGGACGCGATGCCGAGCTCCCCGCACACGGGACCGTTGACGATGACCGCGTGGGCGGCGCCCGAGAGGGTCCCGGTGGTCGAGTGGCAGTTGCCGTGCTCGTCGAGGTGGGCCCGGACCGCCGCGACCACCACCGGGAAGTGCTCGGGGCGGCACCCGGCCATGACCGCGTTCACCGCCGCGAGCTCGGCGGTCACGGTCACCTCCCGGGTCGGCACGGCGCCGAGGACGGCGTCGGGGGCCAGGCCGACGGTGGCCAGACAGGCGGCCACCCGCTCCGGCGTGGCCGGGACCACGGGGAGGCCGTCGGTCCAACCCTGGTCGTGGGCGGCCTCGCGGAACGCCTCCTCGTCGGGCCAGGCGGAGCGGGGGGTGCCGGACGGCCCGCCGGATGCGGGGGCCGCCGGGGTGGGCGCGGGCGGGACCATCGCCGGACGGTATCCCACGCGATCGGCCCCCGGCACCCGGCACGCGGCACGCGGATGACACCCGATCGGCGCCGCGGCCTGCCAACCTGGGGACCCCGGAGGACGGGGCTGCTCCCGCTGGCGTCGACGAGGATCCGGTGACGAACCTACGAGTGTTCCGATGGGCGGTCGTGGCCCTGATCGTGTTCGGCGTGGTGGTGGTGGCCTGTGGCGGCACCGACGACCCGACCAGCCGCTCGGTGTCGAACCCTCTCGTGCGCGGTAACGGCGCCACCCCGGCCACGACGCCGCCGGTGGTGATCAAGACGGTCCCGGGCATGCCGCCGGTCGTCGACCCGACCAACCTCTACAGCGAGACCACTGCGACCAAGGTGCTCGACTTCGTCCGCGACGACCTTCCGCGGGTGTACGTGCCCAACCGGGCCGAGAACACCGTCTCGGTCATCGATCCCAACACCATGCAGGTCATCGACAAGTTCCCGGTCGGGATCAACCCGCAGCACATCGTGCCCTCGTGGGACATGAAGACGCTGTGGGTCACCAACACCGCCGAAGGGCGCACCGACGGCAGCCTCACGCCGATCGACCCCCAGACCGGCAAGCGGTCCGGGCCCGACGTCCCCGTCGACGACCCCTACAACATGTACTTCTCGCCCGACGGGAAGTCGGCCATCGTGGTCGCCGAGGCGTACAAGCGCCTCGACTTCCGCGACCCGAAGACCATGGCGCTGCAGAAGTCGGTCGAGACGCCGAACTGCGGTGGCGTGAATCACGGCGAGTTCGCCATCGACGGCACCTGGGCGATCTTCACCTGCGAGTTCGCCGGGGCGCTGGTCAAGATCGACATGACCACCGGGCAGGTCGTCTCGTACCTCCAGCTCACCGGGGGCGGGATGCCCCAGGACATCCGTCTGTCGCCCGACGGGACGATGCTCTACGTCGCCGAGATGGTGCGCAGCGGCGTGTACCTCGTCGACCCGGTGACCTTCACCGAGAAGGGGTTCATCCCGACCGGCACCGGGGCCCACGGGCTGTACCCGAGCCGTGACGCCTCGGTGCTCTACGTCGCCAACCGCGGGTCGACCCGCATCGGCGGCCCCCCCAACGGGCAGGGGAGCGTCTCGGTGCTCGACTGGCGCAACGGCAACAAGATCGTGGCCACCTGGCCCACTCCCGGGGGCGGGAGCCCCGACATGGGCGGGGTCAGCGCCGACGGCACCAAGCTCTGGCTCGCCGGGCGCTACGACAACGAGGTCTACGCCATCGACACCCGGACGGGGGAGTACGCCGTGATCCCCGTGGGTCGCGAGCCCCACGGCCTCGCCGTGTGGCCCCAGCCCGGGCGGTACTCCCTCGGGCACACCGCGAACATGCGGTGATCCATGGCCCCCGTGACCGACGCCGACGACCTCGCCCCCCGGGACTGGGACTGCCTCCGGTGCGGGCGGATCGAGCCCATGGTGTTCCGGGGCCTGTGCGGTGGGTGCCGTGACGCGGTCCGGACCGGGGCCCGGCGTGAGCGCCGGGACGTGGCCGTGGCCGACTACGAGCCCAAGATGAACGTGACCCCGAACGCGGTGGCACTCAAGGACGACTGACCCCGGTCGGGGTCGCGGGTCCGGTCGCCGAGGGCTTGGGCCCCGTCGGCGGGGAAGCGGGAGGCGCACGGCCCTGTCGGTGGGCCGGCGGCCTGTCGTAGCATCCGCGGGTGGCCGCGCCGCCCAAACCGCCGGACCCGGGCCTGCGCCCGGTCGTGGGGATCGACGCCGCCTTCCTGCGCACCGAGACCGCGAGCACGCTGTGGCACGTGGTCGGCATCATCGTCCTGGACGACCGCACGGCCTCGGCCCCGTTCGACGCCGAGATGCTCCGCCGGGTGCTGGCGCCCCGCCTCGGCGCGGTGGAGGTGCTGCGCCGGCGGCTGGTGGACGGTCCGGTGGGGGTGGCGGGGGCCCAGTGGCAGCTCGGCGACGTGGACCTCGACCTCCACGTCCGGGGGGTACGGCTGCCGGACGGCGCCGACCTCGCCGAGGTCGCCGCGTTGGCGGGCGAGATCGCGGGTCGCCCCCTGCCTCGTGACCGGCCCCTCTGGGAGTTCACCGTGGTCGACGGCCTCGCCGACGGTCGCAAGGCGCTGGTCGCGAAGGTCCACCACTCCCTCGTCGACGGGGTCGCAGCGGTGGGCGTCCTCGGCGCGCTGTTCGGCGCCGCCCCCGAGGCGCCGCCGCTACGCACCCCGACCCCGGCGACCCCGCCTGCGACCGTGGATCCTCGGATCCACCTGGGCGCGGTGGCCCGCACCGCGCTCGACCAGCCGGCGGTGGTCGCCCGGGCGGTGACCCGCCTGGCCCGCTCGGGGTGGCGGCTGTTGCGCGCCGCACCCGGTCGGGCCCCGGTGCCGGCACTGCCCTTCACGGCGCCGCGCACCTGCCTGTCCCGCTCGATCACCCCGGACCGTGCGGCAGCCTTCGCGGAGTTCGACCTCGTTGCGCTCGACGAGGTGCGCGCCGCCTTCGACGTGACCTTCAACGACGTCGCCCTCGCGCTCACCGCCGGGGTGCTGCGTACCTGGCTGGCCGAGGCGGGCGACGTCCCCGACCGCCCACTCGTGAGTGCGGTGCCGACCTCGGTGCGCCGGGGCGCCGACGCCCGGGGCGGCAACGAGGTCTCGGTGCTCTTCGGGGCCCTCCCGGTCCATCTCCCCGACGCCGGGGACCGCCTCGCCTTCGTGGCCGAGCAGATGCCGCGGGCCAAGGCGCTCTACGAGCAGGTCGGGCCCCGGACCCTGCCCGCTCTGGCGCTGGTGGCACCGTGGAACGTCGCCGCCGCGGTGTTCCGGGCCTACTCCGACCTCGGCCTGGCCGACCGGCTGCCCCCGGCGGTGAACCTCGTCTGCACCAGCGTTCCCGGACCCGGGCTGCCGCTCTACTGCGGTGAGGCCCGCATGGACGCGATGTTCCCCCTCGGTCCGATCTTCGACGGCGCCGCGCTGAACGCAACCGTCATCACATACAACGACCGGGTGTGCGCCGGGTTCCTCACCTGTCCCGACGTCGCGCCTCCGGTGCAGCACCTCGCCGATGCCGTGAGTGACGAAATGGCCGCGCTCGTGGCCGCGGCCCGGACCCACGATGCCCGGAGGTGACCATGGGTGACGACGACCGCTCCACCGACGAGCCCGCCCGCGCCCGGCGGGCCCGGGCCGAGCACCCCCGCTTCGGGCATCAGATCGACGCCCTGGTCGAGGCGCTCGCGGGCGCCCGCGACCTCGGCGCCGTGGAGCGGGTCCGCGACCAGGCGCTCGATCTGCTCCGGGCGCTGCTGCAGCACCGCCACCGGGGAGCCGAGCTGCTCTACGACGCCTTCCAGATCGACGTCGAGGCCGGTGATTGACGCGCCCCGACCCGGCGGGTTGGCGCCGGGCGTCCGAGCCCGTACGGTCGACGTCGCCAACCGGCTCGGGGAGCGGGTGCTGCGGGGGCTCGACGGCTACTTCGGGCGGCGGTCGCTCGTCGGCGACGCCGCCTTCTTCGATCCCGACCGGTTCCCGTGGATCCGGGAGGTCGAGGCCCTCGCCCCGGCCATCGCGCGCGAGGCCGACGCGGTCCTGCGCGGGGTCGCCGACCTCCCGAGCTTCCAGGAGATCTCCACCGACCAGTACCGCATCACCCGCGACGACCGCTGGAAGACCTACTTCCTGCTCGGGTACGGCTTCCGGGTCGAGGACCACCTGGCCCGGTGCCCCGAGACCGCCCGGGCGCTCGCCCGGATCCCCGGGGTGACCACGGCGATGTTCTCGATCCTCGCCCCGGGCAAGCGCATCCCGCCCCACGGCGGACCGTACAAGGGGGTGCTGCGCTACCACCTCGGCCTGCGGGTGCCCGAGCCCGCCGGCGCGTGCGGGATCCGGGTCCGGGGCGAGACCCGCCACTGGGTCGAGGGTGAGAGCCTGGTGTTCGACGACGTCTGGGAGCACTCGGCCTGGAACGAGTCCGACGGGTGGCGGGTGGTGCTGTTCGTCGACTTCGCCCGCCCGCTCCCGGCCCCGGCCCGGTGGTGCAACGCGGCCTTTCTCCGGGCGATCGCCTGGTCGCCCTTCGTCCAGGACGGCAAGGCCCGGCACAGAGCGTGGGAGGCCCGCCTGGAAGCCGTCCGCCGGACCCGTGCCACCGGGGAGGCGGCGACCCCGACCGACCCGACCGACCCGATCGGCCGGATCGACGGGGCGGCGTCGGCGGGCTAGTCCCGGTCGACCAGCTGGTCGCCGTCGGTGAGGACCTTGCGGATGATGTCGGCGGCGTCGTCGAGCAGGTCCTCGTCGTGGTCGGCCATCACGCTCAGCCGCAGCAGCCCGGAGTTGCCCGCGCTCGCCGGCGGGATGACCGGGTTGCAGAACACGCCGAGCTCGAACAGGTCCCGGAAGGTGAAGACGGTGGAGAGGTCGTCGTGGTGCTTCAGGGGGATCGTGACGATGGCGCTCTCGGCCGGATTGGCCGAGACCCCGCGCTCCGTCAGCGCCCCCAGGAGGTGCTCCACGTTGGCCCGCAGCCGCGCCGGCCGCTCGGGCTCGGCCCGCAGGATGCGCAGGGCCTCGAGCGCCGCGGCCATCGACGCAGGCACGTTCGATGCCGTGAAGATGAACGGTTCCGAGGTGATGGTGAGGAGCTCGATCGCCTCGGCGCAGCCGAGGACCGCGCCACCACACGAGCCGAGGGTCTTGGAGAACGTGAGGGTGGTGATGTCGATGTCGTCGAGCAGCCCGAAGTGCTCGGCCGCGCCGCGGCCCTGGGCGCCGAGCACCCCGAGGCCGTGGGCCTCGTCGTCGAACGTGAAGGCGTTGGGGGTGCGGGCTACGAGGTCGACGATCTTCGGCAGCGGGGCGGTGTCGCCCCGCATGGAGTAGACGCCGTCGACAATGACGCCCTTGGCCGCCTCGGCGGGCAGGTCGGCGAGGATCGCGGCGAGGTGGGCGTCGTCGTTGTGGCGGAACCGCTTCATCCGGGCCCCCGACAGCCGGATCGCGGTCACGAGGGAGTTGTGGGCCTCCTTGTCGACGACGGCGTAGTCGGACCGTCCGAGGAAGCCCGCGATGGCGCAGAGGTTGGCGACGTAGCCGGTGCTGAAGACCAGGGCGGCCTCGACCCCGAAGAAGTCGGCCAGCTCGGCCTCGAGGTCGAGGTGCAGTGGCAACGTGCCGTTCAGCAGGCGGGACCCCGTGACCCCGGTGCCGTAGCGGTCGGTGGCGGCGTTGGCCGCGGCGATCACCCGCGGGTCGTACGACAGCGACAGGTAGTTGTTGGAGCCGAAGTTGATCACCGACCGGCCCTCGATGGTGAACACCGGGGTGGCCGCGCTCTCGACCCGCTTGTAGTACGGCCAGAGCTGCTCGGCCCGGGCGTACCGGTACGGCTCGATGCGCGGAAACGCTTCCAACCGCTCTCGGAACACGCTCATTCGGCCCCCATCGGGCGCAGTCCCTCTCCGTCGTGGACGGACGTGCCGTCGAAGGCTATCCCGCCCGGCCCGCCGGGCGACATTCCACCACCCGCGGACCCCTCGGTGTCGGATTCCAGTTCGGCGGAGGCCGGATCCTCCACGATCCGCTTGAAGTACTGGATGGAGCGCCAGGCCGTGAACCCGTCCTCGGTCCGCTCGTCGAAGGAGTAGGTCATCCGCATGACCCGGCGGCGGTCGGGGCCGCTGGTGGGGGATCCGGGGACCGCGGTCGGCCGGCCGACCACGCAGAACACCCCGGTGGTGCCGTACTCGTAGAGGTGGTGGTAGCCCGCGGGCATCCCGAAGCTGGCCATGTGGGCGACGAACGCGGAGGCGAACATCGGATCGCCGTCGATGAACCAGCGGGGGAGCAGGCCGAGCCGGTCGGCCAGCTTCACGGCGCCGACCGCGATCCGGCGGCCGAACCCGGGCAGGCGCATGAGCCACGCCAATTCACGGTCGATGCCCTGGGGGCCACCGAAGCGGTCCTGGAACGACTGGGCCTGGACCCCCCGCACCAGGTCGGCGAACGACTCGTCGGCGGGGAAGGTGCGCTTCACGACAGCCATGGGCGCGCCGTCCCGGAGCCGCCGCTTCACCGCGAACGCCATCGAGATTTCCCGGCGCTGGTAGACGCGACCGCCGGCGACGAAGCGGTTCATGGTCGGGTACTTGACCATCGACTCCCGCACGCCCCACAGGACGAGGTGGAAGACGTCGGCGGAGAGATCGGGGTGGGCGGTGTTGAAGGCCCGCAGCCAGGCGTCGGTCCGGTGCAGGGCGAGATCGATGTCGAAGTAGTAGACGGACTCGTTGCGGCCCGGCATCAGGTACGGCATCACCCGGCGGTTCAGGGGGAGATCGCGTACCAAGTCGCCGTCGGCGCGGCGCCACCAGGACATCGGCGGGAGCCTAGGGCGGGGGATGACCCGGGGTCGCGATGGCGTCGGGGCGGACCCTGCCAGGGCTAGGGTCGTACGGTGTTCGACCGCCTGGTGGCCTGCGCCGACGTCGAGGAGCACGTGGTGCTCGGCTCGTCGGTCGGGTTCCTCGCCCTCCACGGCGGGATCGAGCCCGGGACCGAGGGCATCGCCCGCACCGCCGCGGCGCGCACCGGCGGATCGGCTTACGTCGTGACCCAGCCCCGGTCGCGGGGGTGGCACGTGCCGTCGCACCGCATCGACACGGCGGCGGTCCCGGGGCTCGCCGCGTTCCTCGCCCACGTCGACGTCGTCGTCTCGGTCCACGGCTACTACCTGCCCGACCAGCCCGACGCGATCCTCGTCGGCGGCGGACGGCGCGACCTCGCCGCCGATCTGGCCGCCCGGCTGCGGGACTGCGTCGACGAGATGCCGGTCGTCGACGAGCTCGACCGGATCCCCCGGGCGATGCGGGGCGTGGACCCTCGCAACCCGGTCAACCGCTCGCGTGCCGGTGGGGTCCAGCTCGAGCTGCCGCACCGGGCCCGCCTCGGGGCGGCCGCGGCCCCGGTCCCGACCGTCCCCGACCGGATCACCACCGCCCTGATCGGGTTCGCCGAGGGGCTCGCCGGCACCGGCGCGGCCTGACGTGGGCCGGCTCGGCGTCGTCGGCGGGCACGGGGTGCTCGACGTCGCCGTCGATGCGTTCGGCGCCGCGGCGGTGCGGGAGCGCCGGGTCCCGGTGCCCGGGGGGCCCGTGGTGGTGTTCGACACCGACGCCTTCGTGTTCCTGCAACGCCACCGCCAACCCGACCACCGGCCGGCGCCGTACCTCCACCATCACGCCCACGCCGCCGCGCTGGCCGCGGTCGGGTGCGACCGGGTGCTCGCGCTCGGGTCGTGCGGCGGCCTGCGCGCCGAGGTCGGTCCCGGCACCACCCTCGTCCTCGACGACGTCGTCGCCCTCGCCGCCCAGCCCGACAGTCGCTTCCGCGACGAACGGGCGCTGCGGGTCCCCGGCTTCGATCCCACGTGGCGGTCCCGGGTCCTCGACGCCTGGAACGGGCATGCCGTCCCACCCGCCCGGGACGGCGGGGTGTACTTCCAGACCGTCGGACCCCGCTTCGAGACGCCGGCGGAGATCCGCCTCCTCGCCGCCTTCGCCGACGTGGTCGGCATGACCCTCGGGAGCGAGCTCGTGGCCTGCACCGAACGCGACCTCCACTACGCGGCGGTCGTCACCGTCGACAACCTCGCCAACGGGGTGGGGGAGCGTCCCCTGACCGTGGCGGAGTTCGAGGCCGGTCGCCGGGCCAACGAGGCCATGCTCACGGTGGCCCTGCGCGCCGTCCTGCCGGTGCTGGCCCGATGACCCGGGCCCTCACCGTCACCGGCGCCCGCCTCGACGGCGTCGTGGGGGCGGTGCGCACCGTCGACGGCCGCATCGCGGCCACGGGTCCCCAGGTCGGCCCCGAGCCGGGCGACGAGGTGCTCGACGCCGGGGGCGGCCACGTCCTGCCCGGTCTGGTCAACGGCCACACCCATGCGGCCATGACCCTGTTTCGCGGCTGCGGCGACGACCTGCCGCTGATGCGCTGGCTCCAGGAGGTGATCTGGCCCGCCGAGCGCCGCCTCACTGCCGACGACGTCTATTGGGGCACCCGGCTCGCCGCGATCGAGATGCTGCGCACCGGAACGGTGCGGTTCTGGGACATGTACTGGCACGGCGAGGCGGTGGCGCGGGCCGCGCGCGACGCGGGCATCCGGGCTGCGGTGAGCAGCGTGGTCATCGACGGGGGGGACGCCGCAGCCGGGCGGAGCCAACGCGCCGCCATCCTCGCGGACCTCGACCGGATCGCCGAGGCGGGTGCGCTCGTCACCCCGACGCTCGGTCCCCACGCGGTCTACACCGTGTCGCCCGAGACCCTCACCTGGCTCGGTGAGGTCGCAGCCGACCGTGACCTGCCGGTCCACATCCACCTGGCCGAGACCGAGGACGAAGTGGCCGACTGCCGGGCGGTGCACGGGGTGACGCCCACCGGCTTGCTCGACCGCTGCGGGCTCCTCAGCCCACGCACCGTCCTCGCGCACTGCGTGTGGTGCGACGCGGCGGACCTCGAGCTGATCGCGGCGCGGGGCGCGACGATCGTGACGAACCCGGTCTCGAACCTGAAGCTCGCCGTGGGCGACGTGTTCGCCTACGACGCGGCGCGCGCCCACGGGATCCCGGTGGGTCTCGGGACCGACGGCGCGGCCTCGAACAACTCGCTCGACCTCCTCGCCGACGCGAAGTTCCTGTCGCTGCTGCAGAAGCACCGGGCCAACGACCCGGCGGCCATGCCCGCGACCGAGACCTGGGCCGTGGCCACCGGCGCCCGGGCGCCCGGCCTCGGGCAGTCGGGGGCCCTCGTCCCCGGCGCCCCGGCCGACTTCGTGGTCGTCCCGAGCGACCGCCCCGAGCTCGGGCCCGGGGCGCTGGTGCACAACCTCGTCTACGCCGCATCCGGGAGCGTGGTCGACACCGTGGTCGTCGACGGCCGGGTGGTCGTACGCGGGGGCGCCGTGGCCGACGAGGCCGAGATCCGGGCCGAGGCCTACGCCGCAGCGGCGCGGCTCGGGGTGACCTAGACGAAGTGCGTCGGCGTCGCGAACACCGACCGGACCCGGGCCTCGAAGTACCCGAGGGGCTCGGTGTCGTGGTCGGGGTCGAACGCGATCTGGTCCCATTCGTCGGCGAACCGGGCGGCGAGGTCGAACCACGGCTCGTCGCGGTAGCGCTCGCGCGCGTCGGGGTCGCCTCCGAAGTGCCCGTAGTAGTGGCGCCCCTGGAAGTCCTGGTGCACACGGATCGTGTGGTACACCTCGTCGCGCACGTACGGACGCAGGATCTCGGCGGCAATGCCGGGGTGGTTGGCCACGCTGACCGTCTTGCCCACGTCGTGGCACAGGGCGGCGACCACGAGCTCGTCGTCGGCCCCGGCCCGGTCCGCGAGCGTCGCGGTCTGGAGGCAGTGGGTCAGTTGGTCGACCGCGAACCCCATGACCATCCCCTCGAGGTGGCCGAGCAGCGCGAGCACGTGGTCGGCGACGAGTGGCTGCGCCGCCATGGTCTCGCGGCCGATCACCGACCACTGCGCGGCGGTGGATCGGTCCATCCGGGTGAAGACGGCGGGATCGGCCATGACCTCATTCTCGCGCGGTGCACCGGCCCGGTCGTCCGATCGACCGGAGGCCCGGTCCGCCGGGGGGCCGGGAGGCGTCGGTAGCCTGCGCCCGTGGCAGCGGAGGCGACGGCGGTCCCCGGCCCCGACGGCACCGTGGAGGTCTTCCGCGACGAGTGGGGCATCCCCCACGTCCGGGCCGGGAGCGCCCACGACGCGTTCTTCGGCCAGGGCTTCGTGCACGCTCAGGACCGTCTCGGCCAGCTCGAGTACGACCGGCGCCGGGCGGCGGGGCGGTGGGCCGAGGTGGCCGGAGGCAGCGCCGTGCCCGCCGACGTCTTCGCCCGGCGGCTCGACCTCGTCGGAGCGGCCCGGCGCGAGTACGCGGCGCTGTCCGAGGCGGCCCGGGCGGTCCTCGACGCCTACGCCGCCGGGATCAATGCCGCTCTGGGGCTCGCCCGGCCGCTCCCCACCGATCTCGCCCGGGCCGGGGTGACCCCGGCGCCGTGGGAGCCGTGGGAGGCCAACGCGGTCTTCCTGATGCGCCACGTGGTGTTCGCGAACTGGCAGAAGAAGCTCTGGCGGTCCCGGGTGGCCGAGCGCCTCGGGGCCGAGGCCGCGGTCACGCTCGAGACCGACGACCGCAGCGTGCCGCTGATCGTGCCCCCGGGTGTGACCGCCCCGCCCTTCGCGCTGGACCCGGCCTGGTTCGGGCCGGTGCGTTGGGCCACGGCCATGCTGCGCGGGTCCGATCCCGACTTCCTCGGCGCGCTCGCGCCCAGGGCCGAAGCCGCCGGCACCGACGGGACCGAGGGAGGCGGGTCGAACTCGTGGGTGCTCGCCGGTGCACGTACCGCGAGCGGACGCCCGCTGCTGGCGGGGGACCCGCATCGCCAGCTCGAGGTCCCGGGCGTGTACGTCCAGAACCACCTGGCCTGCCCGGAGTTCGATGCGATCGGCTTCGCCTTCGTCGGGGTCCCCGGGTTCCCGCACTTCGGGCACAATGCCGAGGTCGCGTGGTGCGTCACCAACGCGTACGGCGACTACCAGGATCTCTACGTCGAGCGCTTTGCCCGCGACGCGACCCCCGATCGGACCGAGGTCGTCGTGGTCCGCGACGGAGAGTCACTGACCGTGCCGTGCTGGACCTCCCCGAACGGTCCCGTCGTCTTCGGTGACCCCCGGTCCGGCGTGGCGATCGCGATGCAGTCGACCGCACTGCGCGACGCGAGCCGTGGGTTCGAGGTGCTCGCGCCCATGCTGGCGACGAACTCCGTCGACGCGCTGCGGGAGGTCATGCGCGACTGGGTCGACCCGGTGAACAACCTGCTGTGCGCCGATCGGGCCGGGAGCATCTGCTACCAGACCGTCGGCGTGCTGCCCGTGCGCACTCCCGAGAACGCGTGTGGTCCGGTTCCGGGATGGACCGGGGCCCACGCCTGGGGCGATCCCGTCCCGTACGACGACCTGCCGTCGGTGCGCGATCCCGTTTCCGGGGTCATCGTCACCGCCAACCAGCGCATCGTCGGCGTGGGCTACCCCCACCACCTGAGCGACGGCTACTCCCGCCCGGACCGGGCGGAGCGGATCCTCGCCCGCCTCGCCGAGCTCCGCGACGCGACGGCCGCCGACATGGCCGCCGTGCACCGGGACCTCCAGACCCTCCGGGTCGAGCCCTGGCGGCGCACCCTGCGGGCGCTGACGCCGCGCGACGACACGGAGCGGGCGGCGGTCGCTGCGGTCGTCGGTTGGGACGGGATCGTGTCGGTCGACTCGGCCGGCGCGGCGGTCTTCATGGCGGTCCGTGACGCGCTGAGCCGTCGGGTCGCCGCAGGGGCCGTGCTCACCGGCCTGCGGGCGCCGCTGCGCGACGAGCCGCCCGCCGCGTTCGTCCCTCCGGCCCTGCGGATCTGGCCGGTGCTGTCGGTGTTGCTGGCGGCCGACGACCCGACCCTCCTCGCCCCGGGCGAGACCTGGCCCGACCTCGTGGCCGGCGCGCTCACCGAAGCGGTGGACCTTCTGCGCGAGCGGCTCGGGCCCGATCCGGGCACCTGGCGTTGGGGCGCGCTGCACCGGGCGGCGCCCCGCCACCCCCTCTCCCGGGTCCACCCCGAATGGGACGGGGTGCTCGACCCGCCCGCGGTCGAGGTGCCGGGGGAGTGGGACACCGTCTGGGCCACCGCCCACGCGCCCGGCCTCGGCTTCGACGTCACCGGGGCCTCGGTGGCCCGTTACGTGTTCGACCTCGGGGACTGGGACGCCAGCGGGTGGATCGTGCCCCTCGGCGCGAGCGGCGAGTGCACCGATCCGCACTTCGTCGACCAGCAGGCGGCGTGGGCCGCCGGCGATCTCGTGCCCATGCGCTACGCGTGGCCGGGGATCGAGGCCGCGGCGACGGCCCGCGAGACCCTGGTGCCGCTCACCCGTTGAGGAATTCCTCGAGCAGCGCGGTGAGCTCGAGCGGCGCGTCGCCCTGCAGGCTGTGTCCCGCTCCCGGCACCGCGACCACCGTGCCCGCGGGCTGGCGGCGGCGGAACTCGGCGACGTGGTCGTCGGTCACGACGCTGCCCCCGGTGGTGCCGTGTGCGAGCAGGACCGGGACCCGCACGCCGCCGAGGTCGTCCCACAGGGAGGTGAAGTCGGGCACGACCGGGTCGTCGGCTCGCGGCGCCTCAGCGTCGGGACGGAGCGCGAGCTCCATCATCCGGGGGCGCTGGTACCGCCACACCCAGCGACCGTCGGGACGGGGCACGGCGTTGTGGAGCACGCCGCGCCGCAGCGACTGCACCGAGCGCGTGGGGTTGAAGGCGACGGTGCGCTCGAGGATCTCGTCGAAGTCGGCGAAGCTCTCGGGCCCCGAGACGAACTGGGCGATCGGCGCGGCCCGCTCCTTGTCCACGCCGGGGGTGACGTCGACGAGGACGAGGCGGCGCACGACGTCGGGTGCACGCCCCGCAAGGGCGATCGCGGTCAGGCCCCCGAGGGACATCCCCACGACCATCCCCGCCTCGGGGGCGAGGGCCCGGATCGCGACCTCGACGTCGGCGGCGTTCTCCCGCGGGCCGAAGGGCCCGTCTTTGCGGTGGTCGGAGTGCCCGTGGCCGGGGAGGTCGACGGCGAGCAGCGGGCGGCCGAGGGCGAGGGCGACGGTGTCCCAGGTGTGGGCGTTCTGGGCGCCGCCGTGGATCAGCACGATCTCGGGCGGGGCCGTGCCCCAGACCAGGGCGCTCAGGCGGCGGCCGGTGGATGCGTCCACCACGACGGAGGTCCGCCGGACCGCCGGGGGGCGGTCGTAGGGGATCCCGAACTCCTCGGCGTTCTCGTGGAACAGGCCGAACTCGTCGTAGTGGAGAGGTTCGTCCGCCGTCACGTCGGTGACGGTAACCCACCTGGGGCCGCGTACGCTCGGTCCGTGCGCCGCCTCCGTCTCCAGCCTGCGACGTACCGGAAGGTGGCGTTGGCCGCGGTGGTGCTCCTCGCCGGGATCATCGTCACCGGTGCCGCCGTGCGCCTGACCGGCTCGGGCCTTGGTTGCCCCGAGTGGCCGAGCTGCGAGCGGACCCAGTTCCACCCCGACTCGGGCGACCTCCACGCCATGATCGAGTTCGTCAACCGGATGGTGACCGGGCTCGTCTCGGTGGTCGTGATCGCGTGTGTGCTCGGATCCCTGTGGCGCGAGCCCCGGCGCCGTGATCTGATCGGCTGGTCGCTCGGGCTCGTGGCCGGGGTCTTCGCCCAGGCCGTGCTCGGCGGCTTCGTGGTGATCTTCCACCTCCAGCCCCCGTTCGTCATGGGGCACTTCATCCTGTCGCTCGTGCTCCTGTGGAACGCGCTGGTGCTCTACAAGCGGGCGGGTACCCCGCCCGGACCGGCCCGGCTCGCGGTCGACCCTCGGGTGCGCACGGTGAGCCGGGCCCTGCTCGTCACCGTGTCGGTCGTGGTCGTCACCGGCACGGTGGTCACGGCCACCGGGCCGCACGGTGGCGACGAGGAGGCCCGCCGGTTCGGGTTCGAGATCAGCAGCGTCGCCCGGATCCACGGCATCAGCGTGATGGCGTTCCTGGCCCTCACGCTGCTCACCTTGTGGATGGTCCAGCGGCTCGCGGCCGACGACGGCGTGCGCAACCGGATCGGCGCCGTGCTGTTCATCGCCCTGGCCCAAGCCGCGATCGGCTACATCCAGTACCTCAACGACATCCCGGCGCTGCTCGTCGGGATGCACGTCGCCGGGGCCACGGCGCTGTGGGCCGCGGTCGTGTGGTTCCACCTCGGGCTCTTCGTGCGGGGTCCCGCCCCGACCGAGGACGGCACCGAGGCGCCCGACCGCCCGGACCGCGACCGGCTCCAGCCCGCCTGAACCGAGCGGGGTCGGCGCCGGGCCGGCGCTGAGGGGCTCTCAGTCGGCGGCCGCGGGAGCGACGCGCCGGGGCCACCATGGCGGCATGACCACTCATGGGACCGGACCGTCGGGCGCCGCGCCGAACTCGCCCACCTCGCCCACCGCGCCGGACTTCCCGCCGGTCGCCGGTTCGCCGTCGGCGCCCAGCCGCCGCCGGATCCTCGGCCTCCTCGGCGGCGTCGGCGGCCGGCGGCCCGAAGCTGTTGACCTCGCAACTGGCGTTCCCGGAGGAGGCGTGCGCTGCCGTGTATTCCCAGCTCGGGTACGAGGTGAGTCAGCGCAACTTCCCCCAGACCCCGGTCAGCCGCGACAACGTCTTCCGCGACGGGGTGGGCCAGCAGATGGCGACGGTCACGGGCACGGCGCCCGGAGGCCTCACTGCCACGCTGACCCTCGCGGTCCGGGCCGGGGCGGTCTGAGGAACGGCCCCGGGGGAGTCCGCTGCCGTGCGATCCCGGTCGGGCGAACGGGCTCAGGCGACCCCGGGCACGGCGACGACGGCGACCTCGACCGCGCCCTCGGCGGCGGCCCGGCGGTGGGCCGGCGTCGGGTCGGGCGCGGTCATTACGAAGAGGTGCCGCAGGTCGGGGCCACCGAGGGCACAGGCGAAGGCGGGCTGGCTCGTGCGGACGGTGTCGAGCACCACGCCACCCTCGGCGACGCGGACGCACTCGGGGCCCAAGGCGTTCGCAACCCACACCGCACCCTCGGCGTCGAGGCACATGCCGTCCGGAGCCACCGGGTGCGCCGAGAGATCGGCCCACACCCGACGGTCGGACAGGCAGCCGTCGGCCGCGACCGTGAACGCCGTGAGCCGGAACGCGAGCGTCTCGGCGACGACGAGGGTGCGCCCGTCGGGAGTGACCACGGCGCCGTTGGGGAACACCATCTCGTCGGCGGCGACCGTGACGGTGCCGTCGGGGTCGATCCGGCACAGCACCGTGGTCGGAGGACCCGGGTCGCCGAGGATCCCGGCCAGGCCGTGCTCCTCGAGGAAGGCGTCGAGGTCGAAGCCGAAGTTCCCCACGTAGGCCCGGCCGTGGCGGTCGACCACGAGGTCGTTCACCCACCACCCGGCGAGGTCGCGCAGGTCGGCGTGCTCGACCAGGTGGGTGCCGTCGTGTCGGAGGACCCGCCGATCGGTCATGGACGACACCACCAGGCTGCCGTCGGGGAGCCAGCCCAGGCCGGACGGCTGCCCGGGGACCTCGACCTGGCGCTCGTCGTGCCCGTCGAGGGTGAGCGTGTGCACCGCGTGGTCGTAGAAGTCGGAGTACCAGAGCCGCCCGTCGCGCCAACGGGGCGCCTCGCCGAACCGGAGCCCGGCCCGCAGCACGGTGGTGGTCGTCACGACGACCGTTCCGGGGCCGCGCCCGCCGTCGTCGATCCCGCGGCCGGGTCGAGGTCGCCCCCGAGGTCGTGGAGGGCCCGCAGGATCTCCGCGCGGCTGCGCAGGAGCCCGGCCACGAGGACCACGACGAGACCGGGGACCACCGCCAGGAGCGTGACCAGGACCGCCATTCCGGCCAAGACGCTACCGCTCGCCGCGCGGGCCTCCGGCCCCCGTCGCGCGCCGGGGACGGGGTCACACCGAGCCGGTCGCCCCGGGCCGACACCGGGCCCCGCCCGTGGCCGAGGTGCAGAGCGCGACCGCACCGGTCGCGGATCGGAGCACGCCGGAGGTGGCGGTGGGGGCGAGGGTCCACGGGCCGGTCCCGGCTCCCGACCCGGAGGGGTGACGGGTCGGTGTGGGAGGCTCGTGCCATGGAGGTCCACCTCGTCGACGGCACCTACGAGCTGTTCCGCCACTACTTCGCCCGACCCGAGCACCTCGACTCCGAGGGCGTCGACGTCGGGGCGGTGCGGGGCGTGGTCTCGTCGGTGCTCGACCTGCTCGAGGGGGGCGCCACCCACCTCGGGGTCGCCACCGACCACACGGTGGAGTCGTTCCGCAACGATCTCTGGGACGGCTACAAGACCGGGGAGGGCATCGACCCGGTGCTGTTCGCCCAGTTCCCCCTCCTCGAGGACGCGCTGCGCTCCCTCGGGGTCGCAGTGTGGGCGATGGTCGACCACGAGGCCGACGACGGCCTGGCGTCGGCCTGTGCGGTCGCGGTCGCCGACGAACGGGTGCGCCGGGTCCTGATCTGCACACCCGACAAGGACCTCGCGCAGTGCGTCCGGGACCCGCGCGTCGTGCAGTGGGACCGCCGGGCCGACGTCCGCTACGACGAGGCGGCGGTCGTGGCGAAGTTCGGGGTGCCCCCGGCGGCGATCCCCGACTACCTCGCCCTGGTCGGCGACAGCGCCGACGGGTTCCCCGGCCTGCGGGGCTGGGGCGCGAAGTCGGCGGCGACCCTCCTCGCCCGCTACGGCTCGCTCGACGAGATCCCCGATCCGCCGTGGGACGTCACCGTGCGGGGTGCGGCGGCGCTCGCGGCGACCCTGACCGCCGAGCGCGACACGGCCCGACTGTTCCGCACGCTGGCGACGCTGCGGACCGACGCCGACGTGGGCGACGTCGACGACTGGCGCTGGACCGGTCCGACCGACGCCTTCGCCGCCTGGACCGCCCGGATGGGTGCGCCCCGGCTGCTCGAGCGGGCGACCCGGCTCAATACGACCAGAGGGGCGTAGGGATCTCGAACCCCACCGGGGTGCCCCAGTGGTTGCGGTACGACACCTCGTGCACCGGGATCCGAGGGGCGACCCCCCAGCGGCCCGTGGGGTACCCGAAGGTGACGCACGAGCCGAACTGCCAGTTCTCCTCGGGCGGCACGCCCAGGATCCCGAGGACCGCCGCGAGCTCGAACACGAACGCCACGGTCCACGCCGAGCCCACGCCCTCGGCGCGCGCCGCCAGCATCGCCGACCACGTCGACGGATGGATGGAGCCGCCGGTCGGGTCACCCTGGGCGAAGCTGAACAGCATGAGGGGGTAGTCCTCGAAGTGGTCGGCGAGGTGCTGGGCCGACCGCTGGACCCGCAGCATCTGCGCGTGCTCGGGGTCGTCGGGGGCCGCCGCGGCCGCGGCGATCCGGTCCTTGTAGACGAGGTTCCACACCTGCTCGAGGCAGCGGCGGTAGATCGGGCCGAGCTGCGCGAGCACCGCCTTGTCGTCGAGGAGGAGGAACCGCCACGTCTGGCTGTTCCCGCCGCTCGGGGCCCGGATCGCGGCGTCGAGGATCTTGCGCTGCACCTCCTCGGAGATCGGGTCGGGGCGGACCCGGCGCATCGCCCGGGTGGTGTAGAGGGCTTCGTAGACGTCCACGACCGCCAGCCTGGCACACCCCGGCCCAGGTGACAGACTCCCGGGTGCCCGCGCACCGGCGGGTCGGACGCCGGAGGCGACGGGATGCACGACGGAGGCGACGGGATGCACGAACCGCGCGTGGCGCTGGTGACCGGGGGCGGGCGGGGGATCGGGGCGGCGATCACCCTGGCCCTGGCCGCATCGGGCTTCGACGTGGCCATCAACTACCGCCGTGACGAGAACGCCGCCCGACACACCGCCGACCTCGTCCGGGCCCAGGGGCGCCGGGCCGAGATCTATGCGGCATCGGTCGACGACGCCGCCGCCTGCGTGACGATGACCGACGCCGTGCTCGCCGACTTCGGCTACGTCGACACCTTCGTGCACAACGCAGGCATCGCCAGCCGGGGCAACGCGGTGGTCGACACCGAGCCGGCCGAGATCGAGCGCCTGTGGCGCACCCACGCCTTCGCGGCGTTCACGATCGCCCAGCAGGTGCTCCCCGGGATGCGCACCCGACCCCGGGGCGACGTCGTCATGATCTCCAGCGTGGCCGCCAGCGCGATGGCGGGCTGGTCGGCCCCCTACAACATGGCCAAGGCTGCGCTCGAGGCGCTGGCCCGCACCCTGGCCAAGGAGGAGCGCCGCCACGGCATCCACGTCAACGTCGTGGCGCCCGGACTCGTCGACACCGACATGGGCCGCCGTCTGGCCAAGGCGGTGATGGGTGCGGGCGACGACATCCACTCGCTCGACGAGCGCATGGCGTTCGGGCACGTGTGCAGCCCGGAGGAGGTGGCCGAGGTCGTGGCCTGGCTGGTGTCGGACGCCGCCCGCTACGTCAACGACCAGCGGATCCAGGTCGACGGCGGCACGTTCTGAGCGACACGCTCACGGGTGCACGTGGCCGGCGCCGAACCGGCCCTTGATGCACAGGTTGCCGGCGGTCACGCTGCTCGAATGGGGTGACGTGACCTTCACGATCCGGTCGCCGTCGTCGTCGCCCACCCCGTGCTGCACGTGGAGGGTGAGCGTGCAGCCCACGCCGCAGAACGCGCAGATCGTGTCGGTGCGGGTCTGACGCTCGGACGCCCAGGTGCCCATCGTTCGGAGGTCGAACTCGGTGCGGAACATCAGGGCGTCGGTGGGGCAGACCTCGATGCAGTTCCCGCAGTAGACGCAGGCGGAGTCGGGGAGGCCGACCCCGTGCTCGGTCGACACGGTGGCGTCGAAGCCCCGGCCGGCGATGGCGATGGCGAAGGTGTGCTGCCACTGCTCGCCGCAGGCGTCGGTGCACTGGTAGCACAGGATGCAGCGCGAGTAGTCGCGCACGAAGCAGTCGTTGTCGACCTTCACCGGTTGGGCCACGGTCGCGGCGTCGGGGCCGAAGCGGTCGGGGTCGGCGCCGTAGCGCGCGTTCCACTCCTCGACGTGATCGGTGAGCGAGAGGTCGACGCTGCTGCCGAGCAGCTCGAGCACCATGCGCCGGGCGTGGCGGACCCGGGGGGTGTCGGTGGCGATCTCCATGCCGGGCTCGGCCGGTCGGGAGCACGACGGCACCAGGGCCCGGCTCCCCGCGACGTCGACCACGCAGATCCGACAGACGTTCCGGGCGGCGACGGTGTCGCCGAAGCACAGCGTCGGGGTGTCGATCCCGGCTGCGGTGCACGCGTCGAGCACGGTGGCGCCCTCGGGCACCACGACGGGCCGACCGTCGACGGTCACCGCCACCTCGTGACCGCTCACGTGGATGCCCCGAACACGCCGAACCGGTCGACGGCGCCCTCGATCGCGTTCCAGGCGAACTGGCCGAGCCCGCAGATCGACGCGTCGCGCATGGCGGCGCCGACGTCGCGCAGGCGCTGGACCTCCTCGGCCACCGACCCGAGGGGGCGACCGTGCACGAGTCGGTGGAGGACCTCCTCCTGGCGCACCGTGCCGACCCGGCAGGGCACGCACTGCCCGCACGACTCCTCGCGGAAGAACGTGGCGATCCCGAGCACGACGGTGGCGAGGTCGGTGGTGTCGTCGATCACGAACACCGCCCCCGAGCCCACGGTGGCGCCGATCGCCCGGGTGGCCTCGACCGTCAGGGGGACCCCGATCTCCTCGGGGTGCAGGAAGGTCCCGGCCGCACCGCCGAGCAGTACGGCCTGGAGCGTGCGTCCGGCGGGCACGCCCCCGGCGAGGTCGAGCACCTCGGCCAGCGTGGTCCCCATCGGCACCTCGTAGAGGCCGGGGCGGGTCACCGCACCGGACACCGAGAAGAGCTTGGTCTCGGGCCGGGGACCGGACGGGTCGAGGATCGTGAGCACGTTGGCCAGCGTCTCCACGTTGTGGACCAGCGTGGGCCGCCCGAACAGACCGGCGTCCACGGGGAACGGCGGCTTGGTGCGGGGCTCGCCCCGGTAGCCCTCGATCGACGCGAACAGCGCGGTCTCCTCGCCGCACACGTAGGCACCGGCCCCGCGGCGCACCTCGATGCGGAAGGGCACGCCCAGGCCGCCGGCGTCGTCGCCCAGCAGCCCGGCGGCCCCGGCCGCGTCGATCGCGTGCTCGAGTCGGGCGATGGCCTCGGGGTACTCGTCGCGCACGTAGACGTACCCGGTCGTCGCGCCGACGGCGAACCCGGCGATGACCATGGCCTCGACCACGGCGAACGGATCGTGCTCGAGGACCACCCGGTCCTTGAACGTGCCCGGCTCCGACTCGTCGGCGTTCGCGACGACGTACTTCGGCCCGCCCGCCGCGGCGGCGACCGCCTCCCACTTGCGCCCCGCCGGGAACGCGGCGCCGCCACGACCGGTGAGACCGGAGGCGGTGACGGCGGCCCGGACCGCAGCCGGGCCCAGGGTCCGGGCGTGGCCGAGCGCCGCGGTGCCACCGTGGGCCCGGTAGTCGTCGAGCGACGACGGGTCGACCACGCCGACCCTTCGGAGGAGGGACCGCTCGGTGGGCGGCTGGGGCACGGGCGCCGGCGCGACCGGAGCCACGGCGCGCCCGCCGTCGGTGTCGAGCACCGCCGGGGCCTGCTCGCAGCGGCCCAGGCACGGCGACGCGACGACGCCGGGGGCGTCGGCACCGGGAGCCTCGGCACCCGCGACCACGCACATGACGCCGGTGCACACGCGCCGCAGCCGCCGGGGTCGGGGCGTGAACGCGAACGACGCGTACGACGACGCCACGCCGAACACCTCGGCCCGTCCGAGCCTGAGCCGGTCGGCGATGGCGTCGAGCGCCTCGGGGGCGAGCCACCCGGCGGCGTCGTGCGCCTCGTGCAGCGCCGGCAGCAGCGCGTCGCGCCGCGGCCGGGTGACCGGCGGGCCCACCGGGAGCGCGACCGGGACCGGCCGGGGGTCGGTCACGGTGCGGGCGTCCCGCCGCGTGCGCCGACCGGGGCGGCGATCCGCTCGATCCGCACGGCGGTCGCCTTGAACTCGGCGGTACCCGACTTCGGGTCGACCGCCTCGACCGTGAGGCGGTTGGTGTCGACGTCGTCGCCGAAGTGGAGGGTCATGAACGCGAGACCCGCCCGCAGCCCGGGGTCGATGCGCACCGGGGCCTCCACGCTGCCGCGCCGGGACACGACCCGGACGGTCTCGCCCGGCGCGACCCCGAGGTCGGCGGCGTCGGCCGGGGAGAGGTCGACGGTCTCGCCGAACCGCAGCGGCGACGAGAAGCGCCGGGTCTGGACCCCGGTGTTGTAGGAGTCGAGCCGGCGCCCCGTCGTCAGGCGGATGGGGTAGTCGGGGGCGAGGGGATCGGCGGGTGGGACCCACTCCACCACCGAGAACGGTGCGGGGCGACCCCGGTCGGCGGGGTCGTCGGCCCAGAGGCGCCCGTGCAGGAACGAGGGCTCGAGGTCGGTCTCCGACGGGCACGGCCACTGGATGCCCCCGAGCGCCTCGATCCGGGCCCAGCCCATGCCGGTGTGGAGCGGCGAGACCCGCCGCAGCTCGTCCCACATCGTCTCGGGGTCGGCCGGGCCGAGGTCGGCGCCGAGGCGGTCGGCGACCGCGACGAGGATCGCGAGGTCGTCGCGGGCCCCCTCGGGTGCGCGGACCGCGGCCCGCACCCGCTGCACGCGCCGCTCGGAGTTGGTGACCGTGCCGTTCGACTCGCACCACGCCGCGGTCGCCGGGAGCACGACGTCGGCCAGCTCGGCCGTGCGGGTGAGGTAGAGGTCCTGGACCACGAGGTGGTCGAGCCCGGCGAGGAGCCGTCGGGCCCGGGTGGCGTCGGCCTCCGACTGCGCCGGGTTCTCGCCGAGCACGTAGAGCGCCCGCAGGTCGCCGGTCTCCATGGCCGCGAACATCTCGGTCAGGTTGCGGCCGTCCTCGGGCGGCACCGGCGCGCCCCAGACGGCCTCCACGCGGGCCCGGGCGTCCGGGTCGGTCACGGCCTGGAAGCCGGGCAGGCGGTTGGGCAGGGCGCCCATGTCGCCGCCGCCCTGGACGTTGTTCTGGCCCCGCAGCGGGCTCAGGCCCGAGCCCCACCGGCCGACGTGTCCGCAGAGCAGGGCCAGGTTGCACAGGGCGAGCACGTTGTCGACGCCGCTGCGGTGCTCGGTGATGCCGAGGGTCCAGCACAGCTGCGCCTTCGGCGCGGTCGCGTAGGCCCGCGCCGCGGCCCGCACCAGGTCGGCGGGCACGCCCGTGCGCGCCTCCGCCCGCTCGGGGGTCCAGTCGGCGACCTGGGCGGCGAACTCGGCGTACCCGGTGGTGGCCCGGGCGACGAACTCCTCGTGCACGAGGCCCGCGGCGATGATCTCGTGCGCGATCGCGTGGGCGAGGGGGATGTCGGCGCCGACGTCGATCGGCAGCCAGAGGTCGGCGAACTCGGCGGTCGCGGTGCGCCGGGGGTCCACCACGATCAGGCGGGCCCCGGCCCGGACCGCCCGCAGGACGCGGTGGAAGAAGATCGGGTGGGTCTCACGCGCGTTGGAGCCCCAGAGGACGACGACGTCGGCCTCCTCGACCTCCCGATAGCTGCTGGTGCCGCCCCCGGCCCCGAAGACCGTCGCCAGACCGACGACGCTGGGTGCGTGTCAGGTGCGGTTGCAGGAATCGATGTTGTTGGTGCCCACCGCCAGGCGCATGAACTTCTGGGCGGTGTAGTTCACCTCGTTGGTCGCCTTGGAGCACGAGAACATGCCCACCGAGTCGGCGCCGTGGTGGTCGCGGGCCGCCCCGAACCCGGCCGCGGCGCGGTCGAGGGCGACGTCCCACGACGCCGGCACCAGCCGGTCGGCGTCGCGGACCAGTGGCGTGGTCAGTCGGGCGTGGGTCCGGTCGGACACGGGCACCTCCAGGGGTCGTCCGGTACCCCGACGGTACCGGCACGCGGGCCCGGGGCCGGGCGGGCCCGGCGCTGGGTTACGGTCCGGACGTGGCCCGCCGATCCGACCGTCGCCGGGTCCGACGGACCCGGCGCATCGTCGTCGGATCGGTCGCGGCCGCGGTGGTCGTCCTCGGCGCAGGGACGGCGGTGATCGTGCGCCGCTCCGACGGGGACGGGCGGGCCACGGCGAGCGGTGCCGCTCCGGTGCCGGTCGCGACCGTTCCCCCCGCGACCACGGTGCCCACGACCACCACCACGACCTACCCCGGCTGCATCGAGTCGACCCCGGCGGTGTGGAAGGGCCGCATCTACGTCGGGACCCGTGGCGGGTACATGTACGCGCTGAGCGACCCCTGAGATCGGCTCCGTCTGGGCGGCGCGCGTCGCGCGGTGTCGGGGCCGCCGGTACCCTCGATCCGTGGTCGTGGTGGCGCTCCTGGTCCTGGTGCCGATCCTCGAGTTGGCCGTGTTCGTGCAGGTCGCGCAGTGGATCGGGGTCCTCGAGGCGGCGCTCCTGCTCGCCACGCTGTCGCTGCTCGGCTGCTGGCTCGTGAAGAGCCAGGGCACGGCCGTGTGGCGGGAGGGCCGGGCCACCGTGGCCGCCGGGCGCATCCCGGGACGGGCCGTGGTCGACGGTCTGCTCGTGACGGCGGCCGGCGTGCTCGTCCTCGTCCCCGGCTTCGTCACCGCCCTCTGCGGGCTCGCCCTGCTGGTCCCGGCTGGTCGTGACCTCGTGCGCAGGCCCCTGCTCCGGCGCTGGACCGCCACCGCCCGGTCCCGGCCTGCCGGGGCCGGCGCGCTGCCGGTCACGTCACGTGAGCGCTCACAGTCGCTGCAGCTCGGGGGCGGTGGGGCAGTCGAGCCGCCGGGGGAACCGCTCGGGTGAGTCGAGGCCCCCGGGTCCGGCGATCCGCGCCACCCCGGCCAGGGCCAACGACTCCACCCCGGACTCCGGTCCCTCGACCGGAGCGGTCACCGCGCCCAGCATCGTGGCGAGCAGCCGCTCGGGCAGGATGCGGTCGACCGGCGCCACCAGCCAGCACTCGGCGTCGGGGAGGTCGGCGCGCAGGTCCGCGACCCCGGCCGGGACCAGGGCGGTGGTCGGACTGGCGGCGAGGACCTCGACCAGCAGGTGCGTGGCCCCACCGGCCATCGCCTCGGTCGCCGACACCAGGCGCACCGCACGGTCGGCGGCGCCGAGCCGCGCCCGCAGCCCGACGTCGGGCCGCTCGGGGCGCACGACCACCACGTCGAGGTCGGGCCGCGCGTCGAGCGCGGCCCCGGTCGCCTCGGGCCAGCCCAGCACCGCGATCGGCTCGTCGTGGGGGAAGGGGAGCACGGCGACGAGGCGCTCCACCGTCCGGTCGCGCGCGACCGTGCGCTCGGCCGCCCGCACCGCAGCCGCAGGATCGCCCGCGCCCACCACGTGCGCACAGAGCCACCACAGCGGCCCGTTGGTCGGATGGTGGGCGAGCAGACGCCGACAGACCAGGACCAGCTGCACCGGGTCGGCGTCGAAGCGGGCCAGGCACTCGGCCACCTCCTCGACCAGACCCCGGTCGTCACCGGCGTACCGGGCCAGGGCCCGCAGGCGCTCGAACGGCAGCACCGGACTCACCCCGACCCGGGCGGGCGGAGCAGGGCGCCGACCCGGGCGAGGGCCGCGGCCCGGCGGGTCAGCACGTCGGGGTTGCCCCGGAGCCGGAGGGTGCCGTCGGCCAGGCACTGCTGGGCGTTGGCGTCACCGGCGTGGAGCTGCCGGGCGGCCTCGGCCGTGGCGATCATGGTGAGGTCGGCGGCGGCGGCCCGACCGGCGCGGACCCGGGCCGGTCCCGGCCCGAGGACCAGGTGGTAGGCGACCTCGCCGTCGTGGGTCACCACCCGCTGCTCGATCACGACCGGGGGGTCGGCGGCGTCGGCGAGGTCGGTGGCCTCCCGCACGGCGGCGTCGAGCGCGCCCACCCAGTCGGGGCCGAGGAACTCGGGGGCGGCGGGAGGCACCGTCGGATCGTACCGACCCGCCCGCCCGGTAACCTCCGCCGCGGATGTCCGCGACCCCTGCCATCGCCGTCGCGGACGTGGTGAAGCAGTACGGCGAGCGGCGCGCGCTCGACGGGCTCTCGCTGTCGGTGGCTCCCGGCGAGGTGTTCGGCCTCCTCGGCCCGAACGGCGCGGGCAAGACCACCACGGTCGAGATCCTGGAGGGGTACCGGGAGCCCGACGCCGGCGTCGTGCGGGTGCTCGGGCTCGACCCCGTGCGCGACGGTGCCCGCCTGCGGCCCCGGATCGGGGTGATGCTCCAGGAGGGCGGGCTCTACCCCGGGCTCACCGCCCGTGAGGTGCTGCGGCTCTTCGCCGCCTACTACGCCGAGCCCGACGACCCCATGGCCCTGCTCGCCCGGGTCGGGCTCGAGGACGCGGCCCGGACCATGGTCCGGCGGCTCTCCGGCGGTCAGCGCCAGCGACTCTCCCTCGCCACTGCGCTGATCGGGCGACCCCAGGTGGTCTTCCTCGACGAGCCCACCGCCGGGATGGACCCGCACGCCCGGGCCACGACGTGGACCCTCGTGCGCGAGCTCGCCGAGCGCGAGGTCACCGTGATGCTCACCACCCACGCGATGGACGAGGCCGAGCACCTCTGCGACCGCGTCGCCATCGTCGACCACGGCCGGGTGGTCGCGTCGGGTCGGCCCACCGAGCTGACCCGGTCGCTCGCGCGCGACGAGGTCGAGCTCGTGAGCGAGCCCGGCATCGACGTCGCCGCCCTCGCCGGCGCGCTCGGCCTCGGGAGCGACCGGGTCCGCGAGCGTCGTCCCGGCGAGTACGTCCTGGCCGCGCCCGGCACCCCCGACCTCGTCGCCGACCTGGCCGCATGGATGCGGGACCGGGGGCACCGCATCGACGTGCTGCACACCGGGCGGCGCTCCCTGGAGGAGGTCTTCCTCCGCCTCACCGGCGACGACGCCGCCCCCACCGCGGTGCCGGGCCCGTGAGGGCCGTCCTGGCCCAGTCACGCGCCGAGCTGGCGCTCACGCTCCGGCGGGGCGAGAGCCTGCTGGTGTCGTTCGCGATCCCCATCGGGATCCTGGTGTTCTTCGCCGAGGTCGCGCCGGTGAGCACCGACCTCGACGATCCGGTCGCGTTCCTCGTCCCCGGGGTGCTGGCGCTCGCGGTGATGTCGACGGCCATGGTCAGCCTCGCGATCGCCACCGGCTACGAGCGCCGCTACGGCGTGCTCAAGCGGCTGGGCTCGACCCCGTTGTCGCGCGGCGGCCTCCTCGCGGCCAAGACGGTGAACGTGCTCGCGATCGAGGTGCTCCAGGCCGTGGTCGTGGTGGTCACCGGGGTCCTCCTCGGTTGGGAGGCCACCGGCGGGCTGGTGCTGGCGGTGGTGTTCCTCCTGCTCGGCACGGTGGCGTTCGCCGGCATCGGGTTGCTGATGGCGGGCAGGCTGCGGGCCGAGGCGACCCTGGCGCTGGCCAACGGCTGCTTCCTCGTGCTGCTGTTCCTCGGCGGGATGGCCTATCCGCTCGAGGACCTGCCCCGGATCCTGCGCGACGTCGCCCAGGTGCTGCCCGCCGCCGCGCTCTCGGAGAGCGTGCGGGCGGCGTGCACCCCGGGCGTGGCCGTGCCGACCTGGAGCGTCGTCGTGCTCGGGCTGTGGGCCGTGGGCGCACCGGTCCTCGCGGCCCGGGCCTTCCGCTGGGAGGAGTGATCAGGTGCCGCGGGTTACGATCTTGGCCACCTCGGCCCGGAGGTCGGCCCACGTCGTGATCCCGAACGCCCGCGACACCAGCGTGCCGTCGGCGGCCACGAAGAACGTCTGCGGAACGCCGCGCACGCCGTAGGCCGCGGCGAGGCGACCGTCGGGGTCCCGGGCGAAGCGCCAGTCGGCGTCACGCTCGGCCACGTAGCGGCGGCCGTCGCCGGCGATGTCGCGGTACGACACCCCGATCACCTCGAGGCCGGCGTCGGCGTAGCGTCGCTGGGCCCGGGCGAGCAACGGGAACTCCTTGCGGCACGGGTTGCACCACGACGCCCAGAAGTTCACGACCGCCGGGCGCCCCGCCGGCAGGGCCACCGTCCCGGACCGCAGGCCGGGGAGCCGGAACGCCGGTGCCGGGGCGCCGACCTCGGCGGGCCCGGGGTCCACGGCCGGGGCGGCGCCGGCGGCCGGGAGGCCGAGCAGCCCCGGAGCGACCACGGCGAGCACGACCGCGACGCGGCGTCCCCCCCGACGCACCGTGACCTCAGGCGTTGCGGGCGAGCGTGTCGACGGCGACGGCGACGAACAGTGCGGCCAGGTACACGTTCGAGTAGCCGAAGTACCGGATCGCCCGGGCCGGATCGGGGGAGCGCGGCAGCTGGGCGGCGCCGGCGATGAACGCGACTCCGAGCACGGCCGCCGCCACCAGGTACACGGGCCCGACGGTCGTGGTGAGACCGAGGGTGAAGCTGACCAGCACCACCACCCACGAGTAGGCGAAGATCTGGCGGGCGGTCGCCACCTCGCCCTTGACGACGGGCAGCATCGGGATGCCCGCAGCCGCGTAGTCGTCGCGGTAGCGCAGGGCCAGGGCCCAGAAGTGCGGGGGGGTCCAGACGAAGACGAGGGCGAAGAGCACCCCGGCCGGGGCGGCCAGCGTCCCGGTGACCGCGGCCCATCCGACCAGTACGGGCACCGCGCCCGCCGCACCGCCGATCACGATGTTCTGGGGACTGCGGGGCTTCAGCCAGATCGTGTACACGAACACGTAGAAGAGCGTGGCGCCGAGCGTGAGCGCAGCGGCGAGGAGGTTGGCCGACGCCCACAGCACCGCGAAGGCGACCACATTGAGGAGGCTCCCGAACGCGAGGGCACGCCCCGGAGCGATGGTGCCCGTGGCCAGCGGCCGGTTGCGGGTCCGGCGCATCAGCTGGTCGCGGTCGCGCTCCACCCAGCAGTTGATGGTGTTGGCGCCCCCCGCGGCCAGGGCCCCACCGAGGAGCACGGCGACGATCAGCCCGAGGTCGGGCAGGCCCTCCTCGGCCAGGATCATGGCCGGGACCGTGGTGACGAGCAGCAGCTCGACCACCCGGGGCTTCGTGAGCGCCACGTAGGCCCGGACGACGTCGCGGATCCGGGGGCGAGGCTCCGGCGCGGTGTGCGAGCGGGGGAGGACCTCGGACACGGCGCTCCAGGTCGCGGACGGTGGGACGCGGTGAGGGTAGCCGTCGCCTCCCGGGGCCCGGGAAGCGGCGGGGGAGCGGCGGAGCGCGGCGGGGGACGCCGCAGGGAAGCGCCGGGGAGGACCGGGGTAACCTCCCGACGTGGCCGCCGATCCCGACGTCAAGCAGTCGATCCGGATGACCGCCGACCGGATCCTCGTGCGCCCGTCGAGCGAGGCGGGCGAGCGGAAGTCCCGGGCCGGCATCCTCATCCCGGCCACCGCCAACGTGAACCGGCGCCTGGTCTGGGCCGAGGTCGTGTCGGCGGGGCCGACCGTGCGCAACGTCGAGGAGGCCGACCAGGTCCTGTTCGCCCCCGACGCCGGCTTCGAGGTCGAGATCCGGGGCGAGGAGTACCTCATCCTGCGCGAGCGCGACGTCCACGCGGTGGCCTCGACCCGCACCGACGGGCACTCGGGCCTCTACCTCTGACGCCGGTCCGGGCGCAGGGGACCGCACCGACCGTGACCGAGCGACCCACTCCCGATCCGACGGAGCGCGCGGCGCCCGGTCCGCCGGACCGCCTCGACGGACGCGTCGCGCTCGTCACCGGGGGCACCCGGGGGATCGGGCGGGCGATCGCCGAGACCTACGCCCGGGCCGGGGCCGCGGTGGCGGTCGTCGCCCGCAAGGCCGACGAGCTCGCCGAGACCGAGGCCGCCCTCGTGGCCCTCGGGACCCCCGTGATCACCGTGGCCGGCTCGGTCGACGATCCCGACGTCGTCACCACGGCGGTCGCCCGGACCGTGGGCGAGCTCGGGCGCCTCGACGTCCTGGTCAACAACGCCGCGACCAACCCTGCGTTCGGGCCGACGATCGAGGTCGAGGCCCGGGCCGTGCGCAAGATCCTGGCGGTGAACCTCGAGGGCCCCCTCGCCCTCGCCCAGGCGGCGTGGAGCGCGTGGATGCGCGACCACGGCGGCGTCATCCTGAACATCGCCTCGGTCGGCGGCCTCGACCCGGCGCCGTTCATCGGCACCTACAACGTGTCGAAGGCCGCGTTGATCCACCTCACCCGCCAGCTCGCGCTCGAGCTCGCCCCGGGGGTCCGGGTCAACGCGATCGCCCCGGGCCTGGTCCGGACCGAGTTCGCCCGGGCGCTCTGGGAGCCCGACGAGGCGGGCATCGACCGGCGGCATCCGCTCGGGCGCATGGGCCGACCCGACGACGTCGCCGCCCTGGCCCGGTTCCTCGCGTCCGACGCGGCGGCGTGGATCACCGGCGAGGTCTACCGGCTCGACGGCGGCCTCTCGCTGGTCTGAATCGCATCCCGCGGCGGCACCGCCGGGCGGGTCCGCACGGCGACCGCCGTCGGGTCAGCGGCGCGCGCCCCGGGCGGGACGCTTCGCGAGCAGCCGCACCTCCGCCGGGTGCACGACCGGAGCCGGGCCTGCCGCGACCCGCTCGTCGAGGTACCGGGCGACCCGGCGGTACAGCCGGTCCCCGAGCATGATCCGCAGCTCGGACTCGAGCGACCGGTACACGGGACGGGCGTTCACGAACGCCTCGGGCGCCTCGGTGCACCACCAGGCGAAGTCGTCGCCGCCCTCGCCCCAGCCCTCTCGACCGAACTCCGTGAGCCGGGAGACGACGGTGCCGTCCTCCTGCTCCTCGTCGATGCGGCGCAGCGGCAGCTGCCAGCAGACCTCGGGCTTCAGCACGCTGTGGTGGGTGCCGGTGCGCATCCCCCACTGGTGGAGCGCACAGCCCGGGCCGCTCGCCCAGCCCGGTCGGTTCAGGAAGATGCAGGCGTCGTCAACGAGACGGGTGCGCCACTCCGGTGCACCGTCGTCGCTGCCCACCTTGGCCGTGACGCCCTTCTTGCGGCCGATCTTGGCGAACTGCCAGAGGTCGTCGGGGAGGTCCCGGGCCAGGCGCACGACCCGGTCGCGGTCGGCCTTGTCGGAGAAGTGCGCCCCGTAGGAGCAGCAGCCCTGCACCCGCTCGGGCGCAGGGGCGGTGAAGACACCCTGGCAGCCCGCCCCGAAGATGCAGTCCCACGACGAGCACAGGAAGGTGACGTCGATCTGCCACACCCGCCCCTCCTCCTCGGGGTCGTCGAACGTCACCCACTCCCGGGTGGGACCCTTGGCCACCGGTGCTCCTCGTGTGTCGGCGCGCGAGCGCGCGGTGCCGGGAGCGTAGCGAGGCCGTCGGTAGTCTTCGGGTATCGCACCCGACGCGCTCCTCGCCGATCTCCGCGCCGCGCTCGGCGCCGACCGCGCCCGCGCCGAAGCGCTGGAGCTCGCGCTGTACGCGCGCGACGCGGGGGTCGAGCAGGGCCGGGCCGCCGCCGTGTGCTTCCCGCGCTCGACCGAGGAGGTGGCCGCCGCCGTCCGCGTCGCGGCCGATCACGGCGTGCCGTTCGTGGCGCGGGGGAGCGGCACCGGCCTGGCCGGCGGGGCCACCCCGCTCGACGATGCGGTCGTCGTGGTGACCACGCAGATGAACCGGGTCCTCGAGGTCGACCCGGTGGAGCGGATCGCCTGGGTCGAGCCCGGCGTGCTCAACCTCGACCTCAGCCGGGCCGTCCAGCACCTCGGGCTGCACTACGCACCCGACCCCTCGTCGCAGCAGGCCTGCACCATCGGGGGCAACGTCGGGACCAACGCCGGAGGTCCCCACTGCCTGGCGTCGGGCGTCACCTCGGCGCACGTGCTCGCGGTCGACGCCGTGCTCGCCGACGGCGAGGTGGCCCGCCTGGGCGGCACCGGGCCCGACGTCCCCGGCTACGACCTGCGGGGCTGCTTCGTCGGGAGCGAGGGCACGATGGGCATCGCGGCCCGGATCGCGGTCCGCCTGCTGCCCGACCCCCCGGTGGTCCGGACGCTCCTCTGCGACTTCGGCGCGCTCGACGACGCCGCCGCGACCGTGAGCGGCATCATCGCCGCCGGGATCGTTCCTGCGGCGCTCGAGATGATGGACGCCGAGATCACGCGCGCGGTCGAGGACTTCGTGGGCGCGGGCTACCCGCGCGACGCCGCCGCGGTCCTCCTGGTCGAGGTCGACGGCCTGCCCGACGGGGTCGCCGCCCAGGTTGCCGCCATCGACGCCGTCGCCCGGTCCCACGGGGCCCGCTCGGTCCGGGTCGCCGCCGACGAGGCCGAGCGGGCGCTGCTGTGGAAGGGCCGCAAGTCGGCCTTCGGGGCGATCGCCCGCATCGCGCCCGACTACTACCTCCACGACGCGGTGGTGCCGCGGACGAAGCTGGTCGACGTGCTCCGGCGCGTCTACGAGATCGCGGCCGAGCAGCGTCTGACCATGATGAACGTCTTCCACGCCGGGGACGGCAACCTCCACCCGCTGATCGTGTTCGACGCCCGTGAGCCGGGGGTCTGGTCGCGGGTGCACGATGCCGGCGACGAGATCCTCCGGACCTGCGTCGCCGCCGGCGGCGTGCTCTCGGGCGAGCACGGGATCGGGATGGAGAAGCGCGACGCCATGCCGATGATCTTCACCCCCGACGACCTCGACCTGCAGGCCCGGCTGCGCGACGCGTTCGACCCGCAGGGCCTGGCCAACCCCGACAAGGTCCTGCCCCGGGGCAGCCGCTGCGGTGAGGTCCGGCGGGCCCCGGAGGGGACGTGGGTGTGAGCGCGGGCACCGTGGCCCCGGCCGTCGCCGATGCGGTCGCGGCGCTGGCCGCGACCGTGGCCACCGCCCCGACGGTGGTGCCGGTCGGGTCCCGCACGCACTGGGAGGTGGGAGGACCGGCGCCCGCGGGCGTCGAGGTGCGGGCGCCGTCCGGGGTGCTCGAGTACGACCCCGCCGAGCTGACCGTCACCGTGGCTGCGGGGACGACCGTCGGAGAGCTCGACGCCGTCCTGGGTGCCGCGGGCCAGCAGTGCCCGCTCGACTCGCACGACCCGGCCGCCACCGTGGGCGGGGTGCTCGCCACCGGGCTGAGCGGCCCCCGCCGGCTGCGGTACGGCCCGCTGCGCAACCGGCTCCTCGAGGTCCACCTCGTGCTCGCCGACGGACGCACGGTCAAGGGCGGTGGGCGCACCGTGAAGAACGTGAGCGGGTACGACGTCGCCCGCCTCATGGTCGGATCGCTCGGGACCCTCGGCGTGCTCGTGCAGGTCACGCTGCGCTGCGAGCCCCGCCCGGCCGCGTCCGAGTGGCGCCGCCTCGGCGTCCCGGCGGCCGAGGTGCTCCGGCGCGCCTTCCGGCCCGCCGCCGTGCTCACCGACCCGACCGGCACCACCGTGCTGCTCGAGGGGTTCGCCGAGGACGTCGCCGCCGAGCGCGACCGCCTCGGCGCCTCGACCGTCGCCACAGCGCCGGCCTGGCCCACCGGCCCCCACCGTGGGCGCATCTCGGTGCGCCCCGCGCACGTCGACCGCCTGGTGGCCGACCTCGCCGGGCTCGGCCTCGCGGTGCTGGGGGAAGGTGGCGTCGGCACC
>Ga0194129_10001664_pt1 | contig 35714 bp, 30 predicted proteins | sample TA2KigCa35mmetaG_FD_150862 | JGI IMG/M metagenome (GOLD analysis project Ga0194129, IMG submission 150862) | Freshwater microbial communities from Lake Tanganyika, Tanzania - TA2015038 Kigoma Deep Cast 35m | ecosystem: Environmental > Aquatic > Freshwater > Lake | place: Tanzania: Lake...
TGACGTGTGATCGTGGGTCCGGCAGGAGGGCAAACTCCTCGAGAATGCCTTTGACATCCATGTCCAGAACGGCTTCGGTATCCTTTGGCACAGCTGTATCTCCAAGGAAGGCTTTGACAAAAAATCCTGACAAAGCCGATCATCGCAAACACGGGCTTGCCGCGCCAGCCCAGATTACCCAGAGTGCGCGCCGGCCCTGCGGTCGCAATACCCTCCTTACCTCCCGCAGAGCCGCCTGCGGGTCAGGCAAGTGCTCAAAAACATCGGTTGAGTACACCAGGTCGAAGGAGCCCGTATCGAATTCCAGGCACGTGGCGTCCATCGCCATCTGCCGGTAGGCGGGCCAGGCAGAGATCGCCCGCTGCCGGCAGAATTCTCGCCGCAGCGCTCGGTTGATGCCAGAGAGTTCGCGGCCCGCCGTTTTAAGAGCGCGCATCGCACCGTTGCGACGGTAAAGCCGCCAGTACCCCGCTACATCCAATAATCCTTGCGGCATGGTCTCGAGGTCAATCCCCGTGACGTCGTTGCCGAGTGATGCCATGTAGCCGATCAGTACCTGAACCTGACCGTGGCCGATCTCGAGCGCTCGCAGGCCGCGCAGCGTGAGGCCTGTTAGGCTGCTGATGGAGGCGGCGATACCGTCGAGGTCACGAAGCAGGTTGGTGACGTGCGGCCCGATGCGGCGCGCCTGCTGCCGCACTGAGCGCAGCTGGTGATAGCCATCTACGAGCACCCGCCAGGGGGGTACCCCGGTCGTTGTATAGGACTGCTTCTGAACCACGGAGCACCCATTTAGACTGGACTGAAGCCCGACCTGTCGCAACGCGGATCGCCTCAGTATCAGTGTCGGTGCAGCGTCGACGACTGTCAACCGTTCTCCTTCAGACCGGCCTGCCTTGGAAATCCTGATCCAAGCAAAATGAAGGTCTACTGCCCAACGGGCAAGGAGACTTTCAATGACCAGACGACGAAAGAAGCATCGTCCCGAGGACATGGTCGCGAAGCTCCCAATACAACTCAACGCGGACTAGGATCTCGCGGCCGTGCTGCCGCCGTTGGACATCCAGATGCTGAGGCTCCTTTCAGGGGGAAACTGGTACGCCCTTCCCGGAACCAAGCGGCCGCTCTTGCCGCTCAAACCCTACGTCGCTGGCTCAAGCACGTTGATCCTGCAAAGCTGAACGTCGAGCCGGCCTGCGATTGCGAGAACGGCCATGCGGAGCGCTTCCACGGGCGGCTGCGGGATGAGTTAACCGCTCGCTGCTGGGAAGCTATACGGAGCCCCCCTAACGCGATTCATCCGCACCGCGGCATGTCGCGCCGTCTCGGCGACGCATTACTTCTCGTGCCGGCATCTGCCCTGCCTAGGCGCCGCGGGTTGTCGACTCACCCCACCCAAGCCACGCCCTGATGGCCAAGCGCACATCTGCTCATCTCGCGCTCCCGCCATGGCGGCAGGCTCCCTGGGAGCCTCCTATACGCTGCATCGCCGCAACGAGAGACACTGCCTGCGGAGCGTCGCATCGCGCGTTGGCACCTCGTCTTAAAAGAACGCGCGGTCTACCTACTGCGGCGACAATCACGATCGCAGTTTTCCGATCAGGTGCCGCGCTAGCCGCGCGGTAAGCGCCAGATGTGTAAACCCTGGATTGGCACTGCCTGCCGAGGGAAAAACGGCGGTCGAACTCACGTAACAGTTCGCCGACGCCCACAAACGCAGATCACGATCCACAACCGAGGTTGCATGACTCGCACCCATGCGGACCGAGCCCGTGGGGTGGTACACATCGTAGAGCGACTCGAAATCGCCGAGGGCTTGATCGTCAACTGCATCAAGCGAGGCGGCCGCCGACATGCCGCAGCCCATCCATCGTTGCGTCGTCAGACGCGTTACGGAGCGAATCGCGGCGAGGTCTTCTGGTGAGATTCGCCAATCGACCACGAGCCGCCTTCGGCCATGCGCGTCGCGGTCGTCAGCCAAGTACAGCCTGCTGGCGGCATTCGGAACTTGCTCGATGTCGACCTGCAGCAAAACAGCGGCGTGCCGAGGTATCCACAGTCTTCTGCGACCATATCGCCAATAGGCCATCTCCGCCACGTCTCGGAGGACGCTCCCGCTCTTCGTCAGAGAGAACCCGAGCGGATGCGACTCTCCCTGCCGTCGCCGCAGGTAGCTGCGAACAACATCAAACCCGGAGTCACCGTTCGTCTTGAAGGTGACATGCGCGAACGCGCTGGGAAGACGGTTCCTCAACTGCGACTCGAAAGACAACTCCAGACGCGGCGTCCGCATGAGTCCGTGGCGAAACACAGGCCCGACGACCGCATTGAACGCCCCGGCGGCATGCCGCCGGAACGTGCCACAAGTCGCGGAGAGATGGTCGGTAAAGTAACGGCCGAGCGGCGCCCCTGCGGCAGTGATGCTCCCTTCGGAATGCAGGTCGTGCTCGAGCAGGATTCTGGTCGTCTCCAGAGCGCCCGCGCACAACACAAAATACTTCGCAGAGACCCGGAGCGTGGCCCCGCTCTTAGCCTTCGCGGTAACGGACCCAAGAAAAGGCTGGCCCGTGTCGGGCGCCGCGTCGAGTGACGTCACGGAGGCATTCAACCATACAGTCACCTTGTCGTCGCGATCCAGCAACGCCGCGAACTCCTGCGCGAAGTTGCGCGACCGAAAGGGCAGCCACGTAGACACACGGACGTCGAAGTCCTCCCGCATCGCCGCAAGGCCGCCGAAACACCTCTTTATCAAAGCCTCGTCGGTGGCTACCGAGGGCATCGCGGCGGTGATTCCTAAGGACGCCGCGACCACGGGGTAGAAGGGCGCCACGTCCTCGTTCGTGATTGGCCACGCGTCGATGCCACACCACGGCCGCGACCGCATATCGCCAGGCGTGAGCGGGATCATCTGCCCTCCCCACAGCACCGACGTGCCGCCGAGGCCGAACGCACGCCCGTTGTCGGCTCCCCGATACCGCACACCATCCTGCTTCACCCGCTCCTGCCGCGCCTCAGGTCGCTGTACGCTCTTTCCTCCGGCTTCGACGATCACGACGGTCGCGCCGCTTCTTCGCAGTTGCGACGCCAAGAAGATCCCCGCGGTGCCAGCCCCAACGATGCACACGTCGGTCTGCACCAATACATTGTCCGACACCGCCTGGAGGTCTTGAATCATGTGTCAACTCCGCATCGACGCGAGCCGCGCAAGATCGACCACTCGCGACGCCGAGCGCGTCGACACGATGATCGCGCCGAATGGATTGCGTTCGAAAGCTGCCTGCATGACGCCTGCTGCGTCGACCGGCTCGGCTTGGGACACTCCTCGCTCGCGATGCATGGTACGAAAATAGCCGTACGTGATCTGGAGCGGATAACCGGCGCTCAACACTGCATCCGCATCGCAACCTGCAAGCGAATCCTCGACCTGCAGGATATCGAAGACGTCTGGGACCCGTCGCGCGAGCGTCGCCGCATCTGCCGCGTGGCCGGCGAGCCCGATGTAACGGGCTCTGCCGCCGCGCCTCTGCTGCATGCACCAAGCGGCCACGTCCTCGATCCGATCAGCCTCCTCCACCGTGGGCTCGTGGACGAAAAGGATGTCCACATAGTCCGTTCCCAGCCGGCGAAGCGAACCGACGAAGCATGACTCGAGGCTGCTTGCCGCCAACTCGCGCCGCCGCTTTGCCGGAACGGTCACTCCCATTCGACGCATCCCGCCCTCGACCGTCTTCCGAAGGTACATGAGCGGCGGCACCGTCATCGAAAAATACCTCGGCGGAAAGCCGACTTTTGTCGCGACCGTCACGCTGGAACGGGAATTACTCGCGAGGAGCGCTCCCAGCGTTCTCTCGGCCATCCCCTCGCCGTACATTGGCGCCGTGTCGAAGTGAGTGATGCCGTGTGCAACGCACGCATCGAGCAACCGGAGCCGTTCCCGTGCGGACGTGAGATGATGTACGGAGGCGGTGCCGAACGCAATCCGCGAGGTCACGAGCGAGCAACGCGGTATCGGGACCTGCCTCATTGCGTCCACACCAAGCTCAACGTGCCACTTCAGCGTCTCTACGGACACGCCGTGCCGAAAAGAACTGAGTCAAACGGGACGCTACCTTCGTCACCATGAAAAACGGGCTCACACCAAAGCCATGCCTGCGGCATGCGGTGTACGACTCCCAATTTCCGCGCAACACATTCTTGATGCTTCGATTGCTCGCGCCCCCCATTCTCATACGAACCCAAGTCCGCGGCACATAAGTCGTCTTGATTCGTCGCAACTCCATGAATCGCATCGTGAGCTCAAAGTCAGCCTGAAGTTTGAGGCGTGTGTCGAACAAGCCGTGCTCTGCATACACATGCCGCCGGACGAAGAACGTCGGATGCGCAGGCATCCAGCCCCACAGAAAGAGTCCGGGCTTGTAGTCGCACGAACGCCAATACCTCAGCACCCGGCCTGTGTCATCCGCCGCGACATATACTAGATCCGCATAACAGGCCTCCACCTCCGGATCACTCATCGCTTTGGCGACCTGCGTGAGAACGGTATCGTCGGCGTAGAAGTCGTCGGCGTTCAGCGTGCCAATCACGTCTCCCTGAGCGGCCTTGATCCCCTTGTTCATGGCATCGTAGATGCCACGATCGGGCTCTGAGACCACCAGGGCGAGCTTGTCCCGATACTTCGCGATGATGTCGAGCGTGCCATCGGTGGACCCGCCGTCAATGATGATATGCTCGATATCGCGGTACGTCTGACCTGCGACGGAGAGGATCGTCTGTTCGATCGTGGATGCGTTGTTGAATACGACCGTGACGATGGAAATCCTCAAGCTGTCTCCTCCCGCGACAGGTACCAGTCGCCCAGGACGAGGACGTCCATGCGCGTTCGCAGAAAGCAATCAAGCGCCTCGACCGGCCTGCAAACAACCGGCTCGTTCTCGTTAAACGACGTGTTGAGGATGACCGGTACACCGGTATTGGCCTGAAAAGCGCTGATCAGTCGATGGTATCTCGGGTTCTGTTCCTTCGTGACGGTCTGAAGACGGCCGGAGCCATTCACATGGGTGACCGCAGGGATCGTGGACCGCTTCTCTTCACGAATCTGGTACACCTGAAGCATGAAGGGAACGTCGTAATCGGTCTCGAACCATTCCGACACCGTCTCGCGAAGAATCGAGGGCGCGAACGGGCGAAACGACTCGCGACGCTTGATCTTGAGATTCAGAATGTCCTTCATGTCGCCGCGTCGCGGATCACCCAGGATGCTGCGATTACCGAGCGCCCGCGGCCCCCACTCCATCCTCCCTTGAAACCATCCCACGACCTTGCCTTGAGCGATGGCCTCGGCCGTGCGCCTGCACAGCTTGTCCTCGCAGTCAACTCGCTCGCGCACGCAATTGGCTGCGCGCAAGTCATGCTCGCGATCCTGAAGTAGGCCACTGATCTCGTCTTCTCCGAAGGACGGGCCCAAATACGCGTGATCCATGACGAATGATCGCGGCTTTAGGAGCGACTCGTGCCAGACCGCGAATGCAGCGCCAATGGCGCCCCCGGCGTCGCCGGCGGCCGACTGGATGTAAATGTCCTGGAATGGAGTTTGCTGAAACACCTTGCCATTGGCGACCGAGTTCATCGCACACCCGCCGGCAAGGCACAGCCTACGGCTGCCCGTCGCCTGCTGCACGTGGTTCAGGATGTGGAAAAAGGCCTTCTCGTACATCGCCTGCATCGAAGCAGCAAGATCCTTGTGATACTGCGTGAGTGGCTCATCTTTGCCGCGGACCGGCCCCAGCAAGCCCACCAGCCGGTCGTCGAAGACGCGCCCGATCGTCGGCTCGCCGCCCTCCCACACCATCGACACCCCTTCGGTGTGGTGAACAAAGTAGTCGAGGTCCAACTCAAACCGCCCGCCCGGCTTGAGCCGGACGATGCTTTGCATCTTGTCGAGGTGGAGGGGAGTGCCATAGGGCGCCAGACCCATCACCTTGTACTCATCGCCGTAATGCGGGAACCCCAGAAACTGGGTCATGGCCAGGTAGAAGAGGCCCAACGAGTGGGGGAAGGCCACCTCGTCGGCGACAGCGATCCGAGTCGCCTTTCCGTGGCCCCACATGGTGCTGACGAAGTCGCCAAACCCGTCAACCGACACCACTGCTGCTTCCTCGAACGGCGACACGTAGAACGCGCTGGCGAGGTGGGCTCGATGGTGCTCAATAGCATGAAACGTAGCGCGCAGTTCACTCCGCGATGTGCCGGTGGCGGCACTGAATGCGTCCTCCAGGCTCGCCACCTTCGCTGCATTCTTCAGCCGATTTGCAACGGCCTCCAGCGAGGGCCGCTTCGAGAATGCGAATAATGCCTTCTGAAGAAGGTTGGCGCTCGGCCTGCGATTCACGGCCACGTGGTCGACATCCGCCGCCCTCACACTACCGACGGCCAGGCAGTGCTTGATCGCCTCACTCGGAAACCCGGCCCAATGCTTGATGCGACGAAATCTCTCCTCCTCCGCCGCCGCCACCAATACTCCATCCTTGACTAGACACGCGGACGCGTCTCCGTGATAGGCGTTGACCCCGATAATGGTCGTCACGTTACCGTTCCTCTCCTAGTGATAACTCTTTCAGCACGGCCTGGATCCGAGCGATAATCGGCGGTGTTGACGACGCCAACGGCCCCGAGGTCCGCTCCATTAATGCACATTCGATGGCGCGCCGCAACTCGTCCGCGTCCTTCGCCAGCCACGCCTTCCCTGCCGCCGACATGGCCTCCGCGAACTCGACCTGGTGGTCGTTGACATGCTCGCCGAAGGCCGCGAGGCGGGGCATCACGATCGGGCGTTTGCCGGCAGTGATAGCGTGAATCATCGCCCCGGCCCCCGCGTGCATGATCAGCAGATCGGCCTCCCGGACTCGGTCGGCGAATGCTTCCATGCCGATGAACGCAACCGTTTCGAGCGAGCCTGCGGGACTGGGAGTGTGGCCATGTTGAACCAGCACCGGCTGCGGAAGCAGCGGCGCGTTTGCGACCACAGCCTCCAACAGCCTGGTGAACGGCTGCTTCGCATTGCCAACCGTGACGAACGTCTTCACATCACTTGCCCGCTGTACTCACCCTTCGGAAAGTATGGACGCAGGCTGTCCCACTGAAAATAAAACTTGTCCGCGAGATGCTTCATGATCTTGCCGGTGAGCGACGGCGCATGGATTTTGGTGATCGTCTCCACGTAGATCACTCGTACCCCGAAGAGCATTCTGCCAACAATCGCGAACGGCACGACGGGGCCGGCCCCCGTGCTGACGATGACCTTCGGCCGCTCGCATCGGAGGATACGGTATGCCTCCCAGAGATTGAGAAGGAACTTCCAGTCTCGCTCAGAATGCGCGATGGTGTACGTCTTGCCGACCATATCCGGGGGTAGAAGGGCACGGTCATTCAAAACGTAAAAGTGTTCATATTCCTCGTACGCGGGGCGGAGTTGCCGCACCTCCGTCAGGTGCCCTCCGACGGACGACACGATGCAAATCTTCATCACGTACACGACTCGCGAGTGGCCACCATAACCGAGCCGCAATGGGCGGGCCGTGCGTTCTCCGCGATTACACTCCGATACAGCTCTTCGACTTTCGTAGCGATAGCGTCCCAACCGAACTCGTTCTCAACCGCCTCGCGCCCGCGGCGCCCCATCTCCCGCGCCGATTCCTCGTCACCGAGAATTGACGACAGTGCGCGTGCGAGCAGGGAAGGCTCGCCGTCTGCGACCAGGCCAGCGCGGGTATCCCGCACGACACTGGCGAGGCCCACCTCCGGCGTCACCACCACAGGGCATCCGCATGCCATCGCCTCCAGAACCACGTTCCCGAAGTTCTCCGAATACGATGGCAGAGCGAGTACCGACGCATTTCTGAACAGTGCCGCCTTCGCACGCCCGTCTACGGGCCCGGTGAACACGACACGATCGACAACTCCGCACTCCCTGGCAATGGCATCAACGTCGGCGCGGTAGCCGCCTTCGTCGTTGCCCGCGATGACGAGTCGCACGTCCGGCGACACGAGTGCCATGGACTTTACGAGTCGATCGAGCCCCTTCTTCCAGTTGATCCTGCCGACGAACAACACGTATCGCCCAGGCCCGATCACGTCGTCGCAGTTTTCTGAAGTTGCGGTCGCGAGATCCGACGCTTCCATCGTCACGCCGTTGGCAATCACTGCAAATCGCGGCCATTTCAGACGAAATCGAAGTGCTTCGTCGGCCTCCAGCTTGGACGTCGCATGGATGGCGCTCGCGTTTGCGAGCGTGCGCTTCTCGCACAGATAAAACCAGAGCCACTTGAGGACTCGCCGTTTTCTCGCGAATAGCTCCTTCACCAGCATCCCCCGCGGAGCGGCGACGTAAGGCACACCTCGTCGCTCAGCCTCCCGGGCGGCGGCCATCGTTGGCCAGAGGAATATCGAATGCAGGTGCAAAACATCGAATTCGGCGACTGTCTCCTGCAGCTTGTTGCCCAGCGTCCTCGAGTACCATAACGGCCGAAACTGAACCGGGAAGTACCAGACCTTTACCCCGTCGCGATCTATCGGCACTCCCGTCGGCAGATCAAGCGTGTCCGGGCCATCCACGTTCGTCGTGTAGACGTGCACATCATGGCCATGCCTGGCGAGCGATCTGCAGAGTTCATGCACGGAGCGTATGGGGCCGCCATAGCGCCAAGCCGGCGCGTACGCCGGAACGACATGGAGGATTCTCAATGCGGCACCAGTATCACGACCAATCACAGCTCTCAATTATACGATGTCTCGGTGCGCGTCCAAGGGGTAACTCACCCTGCTCAAGTGTCGGCGGACTGGTCCGTCTCTTGCCCCGCGTTAAACCACCCTCAACTTCCTGCGAGGGCGACGTGCGGGGTCGAGTTCTCACCGGCCTCGTAGGGGCGGTCCCGAATCAGGCGCGTCTCTTGCAAGGGCCAAGGCACCGGAGTGGTTTGATGCTAAACCACCTACATCGACGGGCCCTTGCGATCCGCTCCGAGGCCGTACACTCAAGGACTGCGGCTCCTAACGCGTGAGCGATGCCGCGATGCGATTCCAGTCGAGGCACCCAGGCCGGGATGAATCATGCAGTTTGTGCGTCGATACGCTGCGAGATTTGAGTCCATTTTGCCAGGCGCTGCGAGAAGCGTTGGATGGGAGGCTCTTCTCGCGATCATCGGCTTCCCGGCATCACTACTGCTAAATCGTGCACTTGGCGCAGAACAGCGGGGGGTTTTCGCACTAGCCACATTAGTTCCGACGACGATTTTTGTCCTTGGTTCCTGTCAATGGGATCGCATCGCGAGAGGGATGGTCACGAGTCGCGCGATTTCGTCGAATGAGGCCTGGAGACGCACTTTGTTCTATTCATTGCCGCTCAGCTTAGTCTTCATTCCTGTTGGTATCGCGGCCAGCGCCGTATACCCGGGCTTGCCGAGCGAGGCGAGACTTTACAGTTCAATCTATTGCTTGAACTTCCCCATCTACTTCCTCGGCGGCACGCTGCAGACAGTGTTTCTGGCTTCTGGCGGCCTCGACTCACAGTATTGGACACGGCTGAGCATGCAAGGCTCCTACCTTGCTCTGCTGCTTTTCATGCTTGCCCGCGGCTGGATTTCGGTTCCAGCCATGGTCGTGTTGTACTTTGTGACACATGCAATCTCGCTAATGGTCGCCATGGCCCTTCGATCACATGTGCTGGCTGGGCCAGTCGAGAAGGAGCCGCCGCCCATCGCTCCGCTCGTCCAGGCGCTCCCGCCATTAGTAGCGGAGTCCGTCGCGGCGAAGGCCGACGTCTGGGCTTTTTCCCTGGTAGGAAGCCTTGCGATACTCGGGCAGTACTCCGGCTTGTCCGCGATGATGCTGCCGCTTGGCCTCGTTTCCAACGCCATGCTGAGTTCTAGCACCGCAAGGCTCGATTGGAGGGACAGCAAGGCGGTGCATCGCTACCTGCTGCGTGCCACCGGAGTCCTAGGTGTGCTGTTCTTGGCGGTGAGCATTTCGGGAGTCTGGCTCGGCCCGGTACTGCTGCGGATGCTCTTGGGCACCAGTTTCGTAGACGGCGAATGGATGGTGCCATGGATAGCGGTCGTTGTCGCCGTCCAGTCACTGAGCAATCAGTTTCACGCGTCGGTCCAACTCTCCGGAAGAACAGCCGCATTCCTGCGGATTCAGACAGGAGACTCCGTGATTCGGCTCGCCTTGACGCTCGGCGCGGCGGCATTTTTCGGTGTGACCGGCATCCTCGTCGGACTGATCGTGGCCTCGATCATCAAGATCGCTTGGAGCAGCTATGCGCTCGGGCAACTCGCGTAGTCGTCATGCATGGTGGTTGGGAAACCAGCCGTCCGGTTCGGCGGCTACTGGTCTGATGGCCGCCAACAGCGCTGTCACCGATCACGCAGGAACGTGAAGTCAGCGCCCCGCTTATATACGATGCGGAATCCCGCACTCCGCAGCATGCTAACCGCTCGCGAGGTTTGCCTCGCTGTATGGCCTGGCAGAAAGTGATGAAACTCCACGCATAGTTGGTGAATCACGATTCCCGAGTCCAAGACATCGTCGAGCACCTCGTACTCAAAACCCTCGATGTCGAGTTTGAGGAGGTCGATCTCAAGATGTCCGCGCTGAGAGGCTTGCTCAGCAAGGCGCACGCACGTGAAGTTTACGGCGTCCTGCTCGGTCGCCTGCTTCCGAAACGATCCTTCTTCTGCCCGCCTAGGCGGAGCGAACACATGCGTCCCTGCGCGACCCGCAAGACCAAGTGGCTCGTACGTCAGCCGCTTATGCTGATTCCGCGAACTCCGCATCGTCTCCTGCCCCGTTGGGCTAGGGTCATAGATGAAGATGCGACAAGAAAACGCATTGAGCAGTTCTAACTCGGTTGAGATGTCCTTCCCGACGCCGCCCGAGTAAACAACTGGCTCTCGCCCAGCCCATCCATCCGTGTAGATATACCACACGTTGTCTTTGCCATACGGACGAATGTCCTTCTCAGACGCGCAGAACGGCGCATCGAGCACCAGACGCGCGAAGCGGCGGAATGACGCAATACTTGGACGGGACACCGCAGTGAGCGCTCTCAAGTACATTCCGTTGCCTTTCGTAGAAGTATTATCAGGCACCTGGCTACGAATCTTCCGTCTATGCTAAGCATCCAAAGCGGCAGCTTTGGCGATTTGCCTGAGCCTGTGCGGCGTGGATGCGGATACGATCAGAACTGACGCGGGCGCCAGTGCCGCAAACTGTCTCATCCGCCATTCGAGATCGGCGTCCGTAGCAAGACAGGGTACACCGTCGCGATAACGCAGGGCTCCATGAAACACATGCATAACGTCGCTTCCGCTTCCTGACCAAAGACAGCCGGGCCAACCAGACTGCCAGACGTTTCCGAACACCACTGGGCTCTCGCCCATCGCACCGACTGCAGCTCCGTAGCATCGCGCCAGACCATCCTTCACCGCATCAGCAAAGTGCTGGGCTGTCTCGGGCGTGAGATCCTCCGGCACCGGTTCGTGCGCCAGAAATACATCTACGGAGCTTCGCCTGAGGAGTCGGAGACTCGTATCGAGCGATTGCCGGATCGCAGTTGCGGAGAAGTCATGCCTCTCCGCCAATAACCCCGAGGGCCGGGCCTGGGAACGCACCCGGCGGACCAAGTGACGGAAGGATTGGCTTCCATCGAGAATCGGCTTGGCGAGCCGCCGAACGCGCTCGTAGATTGGCCGGTACGGCGGCCGTGGAATGCCGTGCTTCGTTGCGATGACAACCTCCTGCGAGTCGCCGATCACGTGGCCCAACACCTCCTCGGCGGTGCCTCCGCCGTAGCTGGGCGCCACGTCGAAGTAGCGGACGCCGAGTTCCAACGCAGTTTCAACGAGTCTCGCGCTGCGAGCGAGGCTGCCGCGCCCACTTAGCGTGCCGCACCCAAAGCCGAGGAATGGCACGGTACGCCCCAAGGGGCGAAGCTCTACGGCCCGAAGCGTCATATGCCGACCAAGTGCCTCTTCAGCCTCATAGCAAGCGCCATCGCCGAAAACGTGGTGTTCGCATTTCCCGATGATCGAAACACACTCGCCCCTAAGACGTACAAGTTCCGGGTCCCGAATACCCGCAAGTCGCGATCGACAACGCCGGTCTCAGGGCTCTCGCCCATGACGCACCCGCCTGCTTGATGCCCGGTTTCATAGAGTCCGTCGAGGAACTCGGTTCGGCCCGCCGCCAACTCGGGCACGATCACAACGTCGGCGATCGGCGCGAGTGCGACTGCGACGCGCTCTGCGAACTGCTTGATCTGTGGCAGTTCGATCTGCCCCACGCGCCAGTCAAGAATCACCTTCGGCAGGCCGTAGACGTCGCGGCATGTGGTGTCGATCGTGATGCGACTCTCGTCGAGGGGAACCGTTTCGCTCTGCACATGGAGCGAGATCTTGGCTGATCCCGGTATCAGCAGCCTGTGCTGTACCGCGTAGTTCCACATCAGCGGTAGGAGGTAACGAGAGCAAGCGATCGAGTTCTTCAGCAACGCCTTGAGCGACCCAACACGTCGACCGTACAACGCCGCCTTGACGAACTGCTTGAGAAACACAAGGTTCTCGGAGATGCTGCTCTCGAATGCCAGCATCGCCTGAATATTGAGATTTCCCGGTTGCCCTACAAAGTCGTTCGTCGTGCGAATCTTTGGCTGAAGCTTGTCTCCCTTCACAACGAGTGTGGCAAACGCTCGCGAGAAGTCGCGCATGGCGTGGGGCTTGATGTCGGCGATCCGGCCGCCCAAGTGATCCTGAAACCGTCTGCCCACCATCCTGTTGTGTCGCCAGGGGCAGTCAGCCACAGTGGCACCGTGGAGCAGCAATCGCACGTTCTCGACGGTGCCCGCAGCCAAAACAAACCGCTGTCCGCGAACGCGAACGCGACGCCCCTGCCCGTCGCACACCTCCACGGCGGCGATGCGATCCCCGTCGAACGTGAACCCGCACACTGTGGCGTCCGTCGCTACCAACAGATTGGAATCCGTCTCGATCTCTCGCGAGAACAAGACTGCCAGGTTTGGCATCCGCATCCATCGCGTCAGGAACACCTCAAGTCCCTGGCCCAACTGGGGCCGGGGCGTGCCAAGCCACTCCCAGACAGCGGGATCCTCGATGATATCGTCTGGCACACCCAACGCCTGATACGTCTCGCGGAAATGAGATGCCAACTCTTCATACCGAATGGGCCAAGCCTCGCCGCATGGCCACTCCCGTCGCTGGAGGTCTGCCGGCATGAGTTCCACGAGCTGCCCGCCCCAGAGATTCGTGGTGCCCCCAAGGGATCGACTGCGGCTGATCTGAATACCCTGATGCCGCCGTCCTACGCACTCGAAAGTTGTGTTAGCGAAGCCACCCAGAGTGCGGCCGCCTGCCTCAAGCACCAAGGCTCGCACGCCGACTCGCGCAAGCAAGACACCGAGGAACAGCCCCACGGCACCGGAGCCTACGATCACCACTGGCGGCGCGTCGTCGCTCTCGCTCATGCGCGATAGGTCATCGAGGGCTATCTGCATATCGCCCAACTACCCAGAAGCAAAAACAACGCACTTTTACGGCTGCTAGGACGTCCTGCGGCACGACCCAGAACATGGTCACACCGGAACGCAAATACGTGTAGTGTCAAGTCTATTGCATCGATGGACCGGTACTCAAAACGCCTTTCGCACAGACATTCCTTTTGTGATACGCGGGAAGATCGACCCGATCCTACGGACTCGTCGCGCAGCCGCCACAGGCTCCTTACGCATTTGGTTAGCTTGCTTATTGACCATAAGCGAACACGCTCCCTTGCTTCAGAGATCCGCAGCATCGATTGCAAAAGATTGACACGCGGTCCAAGCATTAATCAGACAACCCATACGATCCGATTGGAAGTGCCAACCAAGGCAAGCGTACGCTTCCTGCGAGGGAGTCAAGTCTGCATATTTTATGGGGTCACGTAGCCAGACCCGCAGCCCGTAGAGCATTGAGGATAACCGAATAGGCGGCGGCCGCTCGGTCCGCATACGAGTAACCTGAACAGAGTGATCGCTCCCGGGCTGCGACACGTATGCGGGACGCGGACACCCGGTCTAATGCCAAAAGACGCCGTATCTGCTCGAACATTCTCAGCTCTGTGTCATAGCAAATGATTTCGGTGCCGGACTCGAAAAACTCTCGCTGCTCGGCGGTATCGGGGGTGAGCAAGATGCCACCGGCCGCTGGCACTTCAAAGGTCCGCTGATTGTGAGAGCCGCGGTTGTGTGTGCGAAACAAATTAATCTGAACGCGATATGAACGAAGCACTCGCCAAAAGTCAGGGCCGTACACCTCGTCGAACAATCGGATGTTGGCCTCTCCGCCGAGTTGTCTAGCGTGTCTATTCAGCGGGCCGTGCACATCCAAGGGCACGCCGCTTCGCCCAAGCCACGCTAGGGTCTTAACCCTAGTAGCATCAATGGTGCCTAAGAAACATGCTCGTGGAATCTCCTCAACGGCTTCGATCAAGTGAAAGAGGTGATTCGGCAAATGGAAACCAAATGGCAGCCAAACACCAGTCTTGGGAAGGCTGCGGACCAACTCCCGATGGTACGAGAGATAGATGTCGTAGAGCGGCACGCACTCCGCGACATTGCCTCCGCCGTGTGTGACCGACGTGCGGATGTAGGGATGATCCGGGTTGTAGTTCGCAACGAGCACCCCCATCCTCTTGAGTCCGAGGATCGTTTCGGGCATGATTTCGATGCCTTTGAACACCCAAACCACGTCCGGCCTCGTCGTGCGACATTCCTGGAGCAGACACTCGTTGACGCGTGTGTAGAGAGTCCGGTCGTGAAGGCGTTGACGCACGCGGGTGACAAAGCCATCCGCGACATGCTGGCTGGGGTCGAACAGCGCGACGTCGCAACCGAGATCCGTCAATGCACTCGTGAAGAAGTTTTCGATGGCCCCGGCACTTTGAGACCCTACAAGCAAGAGGCGTGGCATGTCAGTCGATGGGAGTCGCGGGGAGTGCGGTTATCGCGCGATGGCAGGGTGTCGAGATGAGCCCGATGAGCGCGGTGCGGCATCAAGACGAGACCAATTGCAGCAGTTTAAGAGGTCGCCATGAAGGTGTGCGTTGCCTGCTATGGACGGTTTCACGCTTACAATCTAGCCGACCAGTTGTTCGCGCATGGCCATTTGCACTCGCTGATCACCGGATACCCCTATTTCAAAGCCCGGCAGCACACGTCGTTGAGCCGCAGCCTCGTGAGAACGTTGCCGCACATAACGGCACTGGGCCACCTGGGCCGTCGCCTGCCGAAATGGGCCGCATGCGGCCTGGATGAGGAACGAGGCCTGACACATGCGTGGGACCAGGCCGTAGCCCGTAGGATTCCCGAAGGCATCGATATTCTCGATACCTACGCGGGGATGTCGCTCCAGACGATTCGACGAGCGCGTGCGAAGGGCATCAAGACGGTTTTGGAACGCGGCAGTTCGCATCGGGCCTTTCAGATGAGCATTCTGGAAGAGGAACACCGTCGATTCGGCATGCCATTTGAGCACGATCCCGCCATGATGGAGAGGGAGCTTCGTGAATACGAGGAGACTGATGCGATCGCGATTCCCAGCAGCTACGTTCGCAAGTCGTTTCTTGAGCGGGGTGTGTCTTCGACGAAGTTACTACAGGTTCCTTACGGCGTCGACCTGAGCCGTTTTCGGCCGGAGCCCAAGAAGGATGATGTTTTTCGTGTGATCTTTGTCGGAGGCTTCTCGCTCCGCAAAGGCGTCCAATATCTTCTCGACGCATGGCGACGTCTCTCGCTTTGTGACAGCGAACTCTGTTTCATCGGGGGCCATGACCCCAAACTGCTGGAGCATCTCGGGTTCTCTAACATCCCTCGCACGCGGTTCCTCGGCCCGGTGCCAAACGCCGAACTTCGACACGCGATCTCTCAAGGTGACATTTTCGTGCTGCCTTCGATCGAGGAAGGATTGGCGCTCGTGATGGCTCAGGCCATGGCCTGCGGCCTCCCCGTCATCCATACCACAAACACCGGCGGTGCCGACCTCGTCCGACACGGCATTGACGGCTTCGAGGTCCCGATTCGGGACGCAGACGCCTTGGCTGAGAAGATTCAAATCTTCCACGACGATCGCTCGCTGGCGCGGTACATGGGTCAGAATGCTTTGGAGCGGGTGAAGTCTTTGGGGGGCTGGTCGGACTATGGCGTCCGGACGATTCAGGGATACAAACGACTGCTCGGGCATGCTACCGGGTGAACCTCGGCCCGAAGCGGACTATTCAACACGAAATCGATGCTGCCCATCCGGCACGTCGAACCGGACCCGGCCGGTTGCCTGTTCTTGACGCTCGGCAGGCGTGCCCCCGATCGCCACACGACCTTGCGGAACCCTCGCCGACTCGATCCGAACTCCGCGGGTGCCACCTCGAGTCTCCCCGTAGAGCGATTGCGCTTCGAAGACGATTTCGACGAAGCCCGATGGATCTCTCGCACCTTCGAGGGCCACGGTGTCTCCTTCGGCTTCCACGCGATCTAGGCCTCCGAAGATCGCGATGCTCTTGACCTGGGCTGCTTCCCGAACCAGGGCCATTCCATCCACCCGCGACGAGATGGCATGCGTCTCGTCCGCCAGCCGGCAATGCATCCCGCCGGACTCCTCGTCGGGAATCACCTCGGGTGGCTTCTCCCCCTGTCGCCATGGATAGAGAAGCGCGGCGTAGGTCCGATGCGTGGAGGGTAGCCGCACCTGGAAGAGCTGTTGGCGATAGTCGCCCGCAAAGCTCTGAGTGGGACCGTAGGCTCCCGTCACGACCTCACCTCCCTGCAGCAGCGGGATCACCGCAAGATTGACGCCGAACTTTCCTGTAAAGAACGCGCCGTGTTGCGTGACTTGCTGCCGAAGCGACAGGCACCAGATGTTCCAGTCCCATGGAACCGACGCCCGCACGTCGTCGCGGATCACCACGTAGGGTACGCCGCCGTCGCTGCTCGGCTTTACGAACAGCATCTGACGACGCCACCGAACCGGCGAGTCCGCCGTGAAAGAGCCCCCTCGTCCGGAGTTGCCAATCTCGCGAGGCGATGACAGGACCAGCCGATCAGGGCCTTCGAGCGGCTGCGGCAATGGGAGCGCCTCAAATCGGCTAAATGCCCACTCCGCGCAGGCATAGTCGGCGCCAGGGCTGGGTATCCAACCGCGGATTCTTCCTGTACCCGCGTCCTGCTCGGAGCTCTCGGCGAAACTGGGACGATTGGCCATCCATCGCTGCCGGGTGACGTTCGACTGTCCCCCATTCTTCTCGACATCGTAGCCCCGGATGCCCGGAATCAGGCTTATCGGGGCTCCAAGGGCGTGAAAGTGAAGCCCGCCCTCCGCGTTGAAGGACGCCAGACCTCCCGGCTTTCCCGCCTCCATCGCAAGAAAGGTCTCGTCCCCTGTGCCGCAATCATGCCGGAAAATCACACCCCAACCGTCGAGAAGGAGGCTCGTCAACTGCGGATTGCGAGGAGTGATGGAGTCGTCCGTCATCGCAAGCGTTGTCATCCCGATCCCATCTGTCGGCAGAAACTTCAGCGTCAGGGGCCGACCTGCCCGCGCCCAATACCACGCCATGCGGCCAGCAAACTCCGGGTCGTCGCGGCCAATCGCTGCAGCCGCTATGCCCCATTGCGCCGAGCGATTCCACTGGGCCTGACCCATCCCAAATGGCGCGATATAGCCGAAGCCGTATCGAGGGTCCGGAGGAACGAGCAGTTGGCCGTAGAAGTCCAAGCCGTCACGTAGCCTTGAGTCGTTAAAAAAGTCGCGATCGCCAGACCTCTTGAGCAAGGTGGCCGACCAGACGCATAGGTCAAGCGTCAGATGACCGTACCACTCGTCCTGGCTCAAAGCCGGCAGGTGCTCTCGAGAATCAAGCACGTGATCGATTCGAGCGACTGCGACCGCCCTCCACGAAGCAGCCTTCGGGTGCGCCGGCAACAGGCAGCCGATCGCCCCCACCATGACATCACGACACGCGACCATGTCGGTATTGCCGTTGTTGCGCCCCAGCGGCTGGTAGTCGGCGGAGGTGAGCAACTCCGCCCAGAAGGACAGGAGTGCGCGGATACTCGCTTTGCAGGCAGGCGAGACGCTCGGTAACCCCAGCACGAGGTCCGCTTCGCGAATCGCCCGCGGAAGAACATCGATCGCGACGTGGAACATGCCGTAGCTGTGACCGAGCCTGTAGCCGCTCGTTCCCCCGCCCCATTTCACCTGATGGACATGGTAATGCAGGCTAGCCTCGAGGAGAACTGCCAAGGGCGCGGCATACCGCTCGTTTCCCGTGGCAAGAAAGAGATCGTCGAGCATCATCGACGTAGAAAGCCACGCGGAGTGAAAAGGGTAGTTGGCGTCCCGCTTTGCCTCGTAGCCGGACCATGCGTTGGCCGCAGATCGAACTCGCTCGATGATCTGTGGGTTCGCAGCGGCCCTGGCCCGGAGATCCTGCCACTTTGCTCGGCGAGCGAATAGCAGCGGATACGTCAGTCCCGGAGGATCTGCGTAGTCCGGTGCCCAGTTTCTGACAGAGTCCAACGGTAGCAATCCGTATTTCATCGCGGCGACTTGCGGCGGTCGGGCCTGCTCGCGGCCGGGCCGCTCCGCGGGCTTCGGTTCTTCGGCCAGCGGCCCGGCGGCCTGCGAGGCCTTCGATCCGTAGATCGCCCAGCGCCGCGCTCCTGTGGTCACCGGGAGCACTGCTTGGACCGTGCCTTCGGGCGTCTTCTCGACGACGATCGCGTTCTCATCCAGCGCCTTCCATGCGCCAGCGCTAAGCGCAAGGATTCCCACGTAAGGCTCGAGGCCGCGGCGATAGAACCCAGCCCAGGAACTCGCATTCAGCCACCACTCTCCGTGGGCCGGATGCAGGGTCATGATCGGTCCCGAAGAGGCCGGGACCGGAAAATCTCCCCAGGTCGCCGGGTCGCTTAAGCTGAGCGGCCATGTGCTCGCCAACGGCTGCCACGCGATGCGATCGGCCGCCACGCATCCACCTACGCCCAGAGCCCAGTAGGTTCCCTTGTCTCGCAGACGGTCGCCATACGACTTCATCACGTAGTTGCCTTCAGGCGTGCCTGCGGGCCTCACGTTCTCGAGCAGGCCGGCCGCCGGCTGTAGGTTGAACTGCTCCGAGATGAGCACAACCTCCTGGCCCGCGATCGCCTCGAGGCTCACCGTCCACTCGCCCCCGCCCTGAAATTGATAGCGAATTTGAATCGTCGCGCTGACGGGCCCCTTCTCCACCACGCGCGAGTCGAGCGATACCACTGCGGCTTGGCCGACCAGGTGACCGGCTTCGGCCCAATCAGCGCCTCCGAGTGAAATGGCCACCACCGGCGGACTGACGTCTGCAACAGGCACGCCTCCCTCCCAGGTCCACTCACCCAACGGGCAGAGAACGGCGATGCGGCTCGTGCCGAGCGCTACCTGAGTGCCTGACTCCTCGACGAAGAGGTCGCTGGCAGGCATACGCTGCGGCGGTGCACCCAGTTCCCACGTCTTGTCCTCGAACGCCGCGACGCTGCCGACGAAGCTCACCACACCCCTGCGACTCCCGGGAGCCTCAGGCTTAAACTGGGCCGGCGACCACGTGCCGGAGGCATTCACGGCCAGCGCCGTCGGCTCGAGTCCCTCGGGAAGAGTGACGGCAAACCGCAGGCGCTCGTCCGTCCAGTCCTCGCCTAGCCGCTCCGTCAGCCTGAAGGATAGCCCTTCGGCAACGAGTATTTCACTGGACGATGCGAGCGCCAGGAACGAGATGAGCACAAGGAATCGCACGACGATCTTCAACGCGAAAGCGCCCGTTCAAAGGCCTCCAAGAGCTTCGTGGCCGTTACCGCGGAGCGGTACGACTCGGCGTGCTTCCGTGCCTCGCCGCCCATGGCGGTGAGTAGAGCAGGGTTTTGAACAAGCTGCTCCAGCCGAGCAGACAAGGCGGCCGCATCGTTCCATGGGTGCACAAACCCCGTTTGGCCCTCGATCACCAGATCATGATGCGATCCGGCTCGATCAGACACGAGGCAAGGCAACCCCCAGTGCATCGCCTCGTTGACGACGAGGCCCCACGTGTCATAGGCGGAGGGGAGGCAGAAAATATCGGCGGCGGCGAAGTATCGCCCCAACTGCGATTGATTCACGAATCCCGGCATGAGGAGCCTGCTACCAAGGATCGGGCGGAGTTTGGTCTCGACACGATCCTGTTCTTCTCCCGCCCCGAGAAAGCATACCGCCACCCGGTCTTTCGAGGGCAGTCGGGCGATGGCCTCGGCTAGCAACAGCGGCTGCTTCCTCGGGATCAGCTTGCCGCTGAAGAGGATGAGCCGAGTCGAGTCATCGACCCCGAGCACCGCGCGGTTCTGCACACGGTCGGAGACCGCCCTCTGCTGCTCGATGAGTGTGTCATCAACGCAGTACGGCGCCACCACGATGCGATCGGGAGAGATGCCATGCTGCATAAGATGCGCCGTGGAATCCTTGCCGATCGACGCAAATACATCGACATGCCTGTACAGCTGGCGGAGGTAAATCGGCCTCAGGACAGCCCGCCACGCCGGACTGGCCGGATCACGCTTGGTGGCGAACTCGCCCCTCATGACCAATCGATAGGCGTTCGCATTACGGTATCGCACCAGTTGGCGGCTGTAGGCCGCCGCGTAGCCGTGCACCATCACGGCATCCAGGCGCTCCCTGGCCAGGAATCCCGACAGATCCGGGATGACCGCCTGACGGATGCCGCTGATCGACACTCGGGAGATAAACTCATGGTCGTATCCGTCCAGCAAGGGAACGTCCCAGGCAAACGCCTGGCCGAACCCTTGATCCATGCGGCTCACGATCCCATGATCGCTGATAAAATAAACTTTTGTGGCCACCGACTTCTCTCGCGCCAGAATCCGCCACACCGGCGCCTGGTATTGGATGGGGTGGGTCGTGAAGATGCCGATTCGTTTCATTCCTGTCGCACCTGCATTGATTCAGTCGCTTTCGCATGCCGGCCTACCTCATGCCCGTGCTGAATTTGGCGTCGACCACCATGCCTGATCACCGGAAGGTTCTCTACATCGGCGAGGTGGGCGCCGGCACCACGTGCGCCATGCGCGCTGAGGCGCTCCGGCAGCTTGGATACCTCGTCGATGCCATCTCGGTGATCCCGGCCGCACGACCGAATCCGCTGCTGGATCTCTGTCGCCGTGTGGGCAATCGCCTGCGACGCCCCCTGGATCTGAACGGCGTCAACCATGCGCTCCTCAAACTGGCCGCGGGCTACGACATTCTCTGGATCGACAAAGGAAATCTGATCTCGCGACGAACGCTGCTGTGCGTCAGATCGCACACGCCTCGGCCCGTCATCATCGGATTTAGTCCGGATGACATGGAGCAACTGCACTGCACGTCGGTGTGGTTTCATTCGACTCTGCCGCTCTACGACGCCTACATCACCACCAAGAGTTTTCAGGTTGCCGAGCTCACGCAACGCGGCTGCCCGCTGGCAGTGTTCACCGACAATGCGTACGATCCGGCCACGCATCGGCCGCTCGCCGTGACCGAAGCCATGCACCAGGCCCACACAGGGGCCGCAGGATTCGTCGGCTATCACGAGCATGAGCGGGAGCGGTCTATCGCACATCTCGCCGAGGCCGGCGTTGCCGTTCACGTGTACGGGCCCGGATGGGACCGGGCACGGCGACGGCTGCCGGCAGCGGTGCGAATCCATCCGCCGGTGTTTGGCGACGACTACGCTCGCGTGCTCTGCGCCACTCCCATCAATCTTGGTTTTCTCCGAAAATGCAACCGTGATCTCCAGACTACGCGAAGCATCGAGATCCCAGCGTGCGGCGGCTTCATGCTCGCCGAACGGACGACGGAACACCAGCGGCTCTTCATCGAGGGAGCAGAAGCCGACTACTTCACCGACAACGACGAACTCGTACGGAAGACGATGCATTACCTAGCGCACCCGGCCGAGAGGCTCGCCATTGCCAGCCGTGGCAGGTTGCGCTGCCTGACCGACCGATACTCCTACGCTGAACGGCTGAGCGATGCCCTGAAGGTGATTGGTCAACAGATGTCCTCGGGCATCGCGCCCGCGCCGCGGATCCAACGGTAGGCGGCAAGCATTCGCTCAGCCACCCGTGGCCACGTGTATTCGGCCATCATCCATTCGCGGCCGGCATGGCCCATCTCCTCGCGTGTCGAGTCGGATAGCATCATGGCCTGATCGAGCGCTGCGGCGAGCGAGTCAACGCCGTTTGGCACCCACCAGCCGCATCCGCGCCCCGGCAACCCGCTCCATGGGGTGCCCGTGCTGGCCACCACTGGCACGCCATGCGCCAACGCCTCCGCGACCACCATCCCGAAGTTCTCCGCATGGCTTGGCAGCACGACGATATCGCATGAGCGATACCACGCCGACATATCCGACCCGGCCACGCCCGCGCCAAGCGTGACGCGAGGCAATCCCGCTGCCATGTCAGCCAACGAGGCCGCCACGCCCCCATCAGGGCCACGGATCGACAGTTCCCACTCTGGATGCTTGGCGGCGATCGCGTGCCATGCCTCGAGCAACCTGTCGACGGCCTTGATGCGGTGCAGCCTTCCCGCAAACCCGACTCTTCGACGTCCCGCCCTCTGGCCGCGGCTCACCAGCGACGGAACATCAACCCCGCATGGCACCACCACGATGGGCGCGCGAATCCCCGCTTCGCGACAGTGCCCCGCCTCCTCGATCGATGTGGCATGCAGCAGGTCCGAGCGGCGGAGCGTCGCTCTTTGGCCCATCGTCCACACGAGCCTCTTCTTCGCCCGCCCCACGGCACGTGACTGCGGATGAAGCGCGCCGTGTATCGAATGCACCAATCTGCATTCGGTGCCCGCTGCAGCGCGCGGCGCCGTCACCCCCACGTCGGTCCAGAGATTGTGCGTGTGGAGGATGTCGGCCGTTGGTGCCGCTCGATCGATCGCGGCTCTGAGTTGCGAAGACCGTGCCCACGCGACGGGCCAGCAGCGGTCGCGAGGATAGAAGTGCGGAATGGCCTTGCTAAGCATGGCGCTCGGCAGCAAAGCATGCACATGCACCTGCTCCCCGGTCGCCGCCTCCGCGTCGGCCAGACCGCGCACCAACGTCGCCACTCCATTCGCAGGGTCAGCCGCGTTTGCCACGCAGTGATGAATGATCACGGCATGCCCCGTAGTGGTCGGCCCGGGTGAGCTGGAACAGTCTCGGCGTGGTCATCAGAAAAAACGGTCATCCGAAGACGGCAGCAAACCTTCCTTGACAAACAGCACATCGCTCTGCAGCAGCGCAGCATCGCGGGCCCGTTGGGAATAGGTACAGATATCCGCGATTCGGAAATCCCGCTGTCCGAGAAATGCGATTACCTCGTGGGCCAAAGGCTGGTCGGCATACAGCCGCCGAAACGACAGTTCGACGAGAAGAACCTGCGCGTGCTCGAGCACCGAAGCGGCCCCGCGAAGCACTTCGAGCTCATAGCCCTGGACGTCGAGCTTCACGAGGTCAGGCCGCAGCAACTCGCCTGTGACGACGAGCGAGTCGAGGGTGCGGAGGGGAACCTCCCGATCGGAGCCGCGAAACTGGGCGTCATTCGCCACGAGCATGCTCGACTGGTCGCCATGACACCGGATCGCGACAGTGCCGTCGGTCGCACCAACGGCACCCGACCAAACCCGCACGCGCGGAATCCTGCGAGCCAAATCCGCGAGTCCGGCGGCGTGATCGGGGAGCGGTTCGATGAGTAGATATGCCGCATCAGGAAAAACCCGTCGGCACTCGATAGTCCACTCGCCCCGAGCGGCACCGACGTCGACGACTTGGCGAGGCGACCAGCCCGCCCTGCGAATCTTCCGCACGGAATGACTGAACCCAACCGGCCCCCACGAGGCGTTCACGCAACGCAATCCCAGCGCTGCGAATCCACGATTCAACAGTTCGCGAAGCCGCGCACCTGCAACTTCACCAATCATGCCAGGCGGGCGGCCGCCACCGACCGTTCGGAGATGCCGCCGCGCGATACTTCACGCTGACCGCAACCGCTTGAAGGGCGGAACATTGCCGAGAACACGCACTAACATGTAGATGCAGAATCCAACGGGAATGGTGTAGGCCAAATCGTGCAGTAGCGACGGCACACCTTCGGTCGTTGCCCCAACGGCGCGGTCGACCCCGACGGCCAACAGCATCGTCGCAAACTGCGGAGAACTGCCGAAAATGAGTTCGACCGCTCTGACAAATAGGGCAAGCACCAGGCCCGTCAGCGCTCCAACGCCCAACTCGGCGGCGAATCCTCCCATCTCCCATGCGGCACCGACACAGTAGCGCTCTACGCTGTGCTGCTTATGCACGAGTCGGTAGCCGAAGGCGATCAGGCTACTCTTCTCCTCATACACCGGAACGACCAGCGCCGTCGCCAAGCCGCGCGGAAGAAACCCTTGCGTGGCCACCTCCAACAGATACTGCGGTAGCGAAAACGGTTTGTAGGCTACCGTCTCCGGCATGAACGTGACCGTCTGAAATCCCCCGAGGGTGAACAGGCGGCCGAACAACTTATCGCCCAAACTCTCCCGAGCCTCCGCCAGCGCTTCGGTGCTCTGCGACATTTTATCAACTCGGTCGGCAAGACTCTCAAGACCGCCGCGCCAGATACCCATGTTTAACTGTCGGCCGAAATCGCCCAAGATCATCACGCTCAGAAACAACACAAGAACGACAGCGAAGGCCTGCATCTTCCTAAAAGCGGAGATATCGCCCAGAAAGAGCACGCCGAACCCGTAAAAGAGTACCGGAAAGAATCCGAAAGAGCGATTGTTAGTGAGGATATTGAGACCCGCATTCGCGACCAGAACACCCATGACGATTGCTCGGTCCCTCCACGATCGCCGCCGCCACGTCGCCCCGCACAGAAGCGGCAGCCCTAGGCAGTAGCGAAACATGCCGTAGACGAGGTATCCACCATAAGATTCCTCGCTGATGTTGATCAGCCGCAGCACGAGCAACGCCAGAACAATCAACGTAAATGCCCCGAACGCCGGCATGCAGACTGCATCAGCGGCATCGCTCCAGGCGCGATACGAGCGGGTTGAAGACGCCGCCACCGACCTCGGCGATAGCAGAAACCATGCGGCGCTCAGGGCGACTACGTAGACCGAGGCCGCAAGCTGGAACCGCCAGTTCATGAGCAGGATCGGAACCGATTCCAGCTGGATGTAGATCAAGAATCGCGGATTGAAGTAGCAGAAATACAGCGTGGACAGCGCCACCTGCACGCCTATCGGCAGAAGGTACGCGGCCAGCAGGGTTCCAGACACCGGATTCCTTCTCAGTGCCGCCCACGTTAAGCCACCCGTCAGAATTAGATTCCCGATCGCACAGACTGCCGTGAACAGATCCTCTCGCTCGGTTCTCACGATCATGAGGATTGCGGATGCGACGAGGACGCTGCCGGCCGACACGAACCATCGGTACGAAGGCGCCGCGCCTTGAAGTTGCGAGCGCCCTCTGCCGGATCGCTGGGCGAACCGCGGCTCCTCGTGCGGCATCGAGCCCGGTGTGACCGCATCCGCTAGCGACATGTGTGCGCTCCGCAACTCACGAGGAAATGGTGATCCACGGCGAAGGAACTGTGAAATCCAGGTTCATGATACCCCGGCTCGCCGCGGGCGCCACAGCCAAGGCCGAAGGCGATTTTCCCAACCACGCCGCCCACCAACTGTACGTGCTATTGGCCACGATGAAGTGACGGCACTGCGTCATCAGCCAGAAGTCGGCGATCGGCGAGCCGGAGGATCCGCCGTCTCCCGCAAGCCGGCAGCCGCACGCGATGAGGTTGGCGACCAGTGGACAGTTTGGCGTTTCTGTGAAGACATGAAACACGGGGTCGGGAACGTCGCGGCGAATGCGATTCATCGCCTTTTCATAGTAGGAAAACGGCAACTCCCCTGCCTCGCCGCCGGAAGGCGTCGGCGATGTGGCGAATCGTCGCACGTGGACGCACACGCTCGGTGATTCGTGGAACCGCGATCCCAACTCACGCAAGGCGGCGCCCGGCTGCCACGAGAAGGTCAAGTCACCCCGCAGCACGTCGGCAATCGCCTCTGCGTGTTCCGCCTGCTGCCAGTAGCCTTCGACATACACGCTCCCTGCCGTCGGCCGCTCGACGACCCGAGCGTCGTATCCCTGACTTTCCTCGTGCAAGTACCAGCGACGCCCTGCGGGGAGCCGCTTGTTCGCAATCCTCGTGGCCATGCGTCGTGGCACGCCAAGCCGGTCGGCATATGACTCCCAGCGGGTTGCAGCACGACCCGCCACATGAAAATGATGCAGAGCATAGTGGCGACGGAACGGGTCGCGGGTGAAACCCGAGGTGGTGTCGAGCACCAGATCGGCAGCGTGGGCGAGCGCGAGACGTCGTGCAAACGCATACATGAAGAGTTGGTTGCCGAGCCCGCCATAGATCCGAGCGATCACCTGCATTCATGGCACTCGTGCTGACGCAAATGAAATCACAGCGTGCTCTCAGGCCGCCAGGCTCAGGAACATGCGCTCATATGCCGCCACCAGCGTTGGCTGCGCGTATCGTGCCGTGACGTAGTCGATGATCGCCTGCGGAGGCGGCAGTTCGATGGACTTCTGGAGCACCGCGGCGACCAACTCCCCGAATCTCGCATCCGCCCCGGGCGGAACGAGCAACTGCGGCATGATCGGCGCGAGCATCTCCGGGATCGCGCCAACGCATGTCGCCACCAACGGCAGCCCTACCGCCATGGCCTCCTGGGCGATCACACCAAAGCACTCCAGGGCTCTGGATGGGAGCAGGAACACATCTGCGGCCTGATAGGCTAGGCGGAGCGTGTCATCGGGAACTCGCCCGTGGAAGGAGACGCCCCCTGCAAGGCCCAACTCCCAGGCAAGCCGCTCCAGGCGGAGTCGCGACTCTCCATCGCCTATCACGTGGAACTCGCATGCGCGGCTTCTCACCAGCGAACTGACGCCGCGGACCGCACACTCTACCCCGTACCGTGGTCGCAGCTGCCGCACCGTCAAGACAACGGGAGACTCCTCACGCCACCCAAGCACGCGGCGTGCAGCCCGCTGGTCGGTGGTGCGACACCATCTGCGATCGATCCAATGCGGGATCAGGATCCACGGTTTTTCACACGCTCGCGGATACAGACTTTCGATGCGCGATCGGGTGTATTCGGAAAGCGAGTGGCAGATGGACGCGGCCCCCAACGCCGCGCTCTCCAGCCTGCGAATCGTCGCCAAACCCGGCAACTTCAGCGCGCCGCCGAGCCCCTCGTGCGTCCAGTTCCAGAGCTGCTCGAGATACGCGGGGGAGTGAATCGTTTGCACGATCGGGACATGCCGGTCCGTGGCTTCCGCCGCGGCAAGCACGCCATAGATTCCATGACCATGGACCACGTCCCAGCTCCGCGGGTCGCTGATCGCGGTGATGGCTGCCCGATAGTGCGCGATCCGGACCGACGGATTTCGTGGGTCAAAAGCCGACACTCGCGGTTGCGCGAACCGCCAAACCTGCACGTCATCGACTCGCTGCGGCTCAAGGTCCGACGAACCAAGGAACGCGGGACACAGGAGGTGAACATCGTGCCCCTGCCTCGCCATGGCACGACACACGTCCCACGCGACACGGGCCAGACCCGTGGGATACTCGGGAAAAAACGTCTCGGCGATGGCCAGCAACCTCATCGAAGCCCACCCCGCCGACCGCCGCTTACGGGAATCATGCGGATTGCGAGGCTCCTGAGCTCGCCTGAGCATCCGAGAAGACACGTGGCATAGACCACTGCAAAGGCACTGCAGGTGATAGCCAAGCCGAGGAAATCGCGGGCAACGAGCGTGGTCGCCGCTGCCGCTGCCGCCGCCGCTAGCGCTGCTGCTGCGCATGCTTTCACGGCATCGATCGCCAAACCCGACCACCGACCACGATCCCAGGCGGAATGCGACCCGATCACCTTCGGCAGCAGCCACCAGGTCGTCAAGGCCCCCGCAAACAGCGGGGACGCAAGAAGCCCCACCATTCCGAAGAGCCAGGCCCCGATCGCCCCGATGCAGATCGCCAGCATGCTCTTCGCCAGGAGCGCCCGTCCGCTCACCGCATACAAACCCATCGCTGCACAGACATTGATGCACGTGGTCTCCAGAGTCCCGGCCAGCAGGCCGATCGCGATCAAGGCATTCGGCTCATCCCCCGCGTAAAACTCGCCACCCGCCCACAGCCTGACGAACGATGGGTTCAAAAGCATCGTCGCCATCGCGGCGGGAACGGCAATCCAGATGGCCGCGCGAACGACCGCGGCCATGGCGGCCGCGGAGTTGGTGCCTCCCCTTTCGGCATCGATAACGCTCAGTACCGGAGTGGCGGCGTGAGAAACCCGCTCCGCGAGCATGCGCAGCATCAGCGGAGCACGCTGGGTGACGTTTAGCGCCACCGTCGGAGCAGCACCGAGAAACCACGCGGCCATGATCATGTCGGAGTTCGACGCCAAAGCGGAGCCAGCGCGGCCAAGGAAAACACCGCGGCTCTCGCGGACGAGTCCTCCGACGCCGTCGAACGATCTCCGGGTCGGCCAGCCGGTCGCGGGCATCGTCAGGCTCGCATACGCCAGATTTCCAGTCAGGACGACGATCGCCTGCGCCAACAATCCTATGGGCAGCGACACGATGCCACGGCCGCCCCGAAGGAGCATGATGACAAGGGCCAGATTCACCATTTGCCCCACCAGCGCGATCACCCCATGAGCCGCAGGAGCCTGGGTTCCGAGCGTGACCACCGCCGCCCCATACGAGACGACGAAAACGGCCATCGCCACGGCGGCAATTAGGTACGCCACTGCGACCTGAGTTGTCTGCTCACATCCGATCCGCTCCACGAGCACCGCATGGAGGGGCAAGGCGAGGACCGCGGCGGTCAGTGTCACCATGGCAAATGCGCCGGCAAGAACGTAGGCCTGGACTCGCAGTCGGTTGATCGCCTGCAGATCCTGATGCGCGTGCGCCGCGGCGATGCGCTGCTGGATCACGAGATGCACCCCTGGATCAAGAAGGCCGACCCAACCAAGCAAGTTTCCAGTGACGAGCCATGCCCCGAACGTGGCTTCCGGCACATAGGCGAGACACATCGGCGTGATGATCAATCCTTGCACCAGATGCACCGCGATCTGGAGGTAGGCAAAGGCGACACCAACAAACGTGTTTCGCAGATGCCCCACGAACTATCGCGGCTCATCCAGAGCGTTGTCGCGGCCTAGGACTCGAGCGCTCACCCTATCGACTCACATCGAGATCGACGCGCGGCGAGATACGGCCCGGCACGCCGTATACCAGAGAGTCGGGAGGAACCGCCGACAGGGCGCATGAGTTCGCGCTGACTTTGCTACGCGATCCTACCGAAACACCAGGCCCCACCGAGGCGTGAAGCCCGAGAAACACATCGTCGCCAATCGACGCGGCACCGCCGAGTGTCGAGTAAGGCGAGAGCACAGCATACGCGCCAGCTGTGGCATCATGCCCCAGTGACGCGTGGTAGTTGACAAGCACGCACTCGCCCAGCGTGCTCGAGTCGCTGACCACGGCATGCGGGCAGACAATCGATCCCGCCCCGACGGAAGACGTCTCGCTCACGGACGCAGAGGGATGCACAAGGCTGATGAACGTTGCCCCGCGCTGCCGTAAGTGCTCGGCCACAGTGCGCCTCGCATACGCAACTCCGATCGCCAACAGATACGCGGTGCCAGCTTCCGGCCAGTGGTCTTTCACCGTGCCCAGTATTTGGGGCATCAAGCGGAATCCGTTCAGCCTCGTCAAATCGTCCGAGAGAAACCCTGCAATCAGGCCATCCGACTCAGGCCAAGCATCGGAGGCCCACTGGACGACTTCGCGGCCAAAGCCGCCGGCTCCGACGACCAAGACTCGTCGAATCTCAGGAGACGGCTGAAAACGATGCTGCTGCCACGAACGTCGTGAAGCGCCGGCAGCGAGCGTGCTCTGCCAGATGTCGTGCCAGCCTCCAATCTGAGGTCTGCGACTGTTCATGCCGGAGGCTGGGGTCTCAGGATCCACCGTCGACTCCGACCACCTGCGAGGTCACAAACGACATGCCGGACCCTGAAACGGTCGAGACGACCCCTGCGACATCGGCCGTCGTCCCAAGACGCTGCATGGCCAGCCTTCGCGAGATACGCTCGCGATTTTCCATCGCCAGCGACGCCGAAAGATCGGTGTCAAGGAAGCCCGGCGCAAGTGCGTTGACTCGGATTCCACGAGGGCCCAGCTCCCGAGCAAGGCAAATGCAAAAGCCCTCCAAAGCTGCTTTGGTGGCCGCGTAGACGGAGAGACCTGGCGATCCACGTGACGCTACCACCGACGAGATCAGGGTGACCGAGCGATCCCCGTCAGCGGCGACAAGCATCTGGCGAACGCACTCTCGAACAAACACGATGGTGCCGGTCACGTTTACAGCGACCATCGACTCAATCTCATCATCGCGCATGGTCGCGAGTACGCCCTCGTGAGCGATCGCGGCGTTGGCGACGCAGTGGTCGATTTGGCCGAACCGCGCAGCCACGCCAGCCACGAACTCACGGATCTGAAGCAGACTTGCCGCATCCGCACGGGCTGCATGAAGACACTCAGGATTCGCCGCCAATAATGCGTCGAGCTGCGGAGAAGTTGATCGCGAGAACGTGGCCACCCGATCGCCGCGGGCGAGGAGCGACTGAACGATTGCAAAACCGAGCCCACGAGAGCCACCAGACACGACGGAAACGGGCGATGTCATCGGACGACGGCGGGACGGCGGGAGGTTTTGCCGGCGGACGTGGTTGTGATCCGCTTCACGAGATCGAGGATCCGAGGCACGCCATGCGGCTCGAGCGAATCGCGACAGGCCGCGAGCGCCGCGGCACGGATGCCCTCGGGCGTGGATCCTGCAGGGAGCGGGTCGGCAAGGACGATCTCCGCGGCCACGAGCTCACCGGTGATCGCACTCGGCTGGCCATACACCCGGGCCTCCACCACCCCGGACACACCCCGCAGCACCTCCTCCACCCGCTTCGGAAACACCTTCGCGCCGCCTACCACGATCACATCGCTGCGGCGGCCGGTGAACTCGAAGCGGTCGCCGCGCCGCTCGACCACGTCGCCCGTGGCGACTTCCGCGGAGTCGCGGGAGAGCTGCACGAGCAGCTCGCCGTCGCGGCGCGTCGAGATCCGCACGCCGCCGGGAAGCTCTCGCCCCAGCCACGCCGCGGGAAAGCCCGGCTGGCCATCGGCGACCCGAAACACCTCGCCCAGCTCCGTGGTGGCATACACATGCGTGATCCGGGCTGCGGGAAACATGTCTCGCGCCTTGGCCAGCAACGGCCCGTCGGCCGCCTCGCCTCCGAGCGTGATCCGCTCCGGCTTTGCGGCAGCGAGCAGCCCAGGATCGGCCGAGGCCAGCAGCCGCCGCAGCAGCGTGGGCGTGGCCGGCAGAATCGCCACCCGCTCCTCGACGAGCGCTCGCGCGACGACGTCGGGATCCCGGGAGGCGGGCACCACGAGCCTCCCGCCCGTGAGCAGCGACTGCCCCCACACCTGGATGCCAGCCCAGCGCGTGGCGTCGTAGGCCAAAAGCCAGCCGAGCCCCTGCCACTGCTCGGCGAGTCGGGCGGCGGAAAGCACAGCATCCCACGTGCGCTGCACGAGCTTTGGGGGGCCGCTCGTGCCCGACGTGGCCACGACCACGTGCGGCGGGCCGGAATAGAGGGCGTCGCGCTGGCGACCGCCCGCTGAAACGGCCAACGAGTCGTCGACGACCAGCCAGTCGCGGAGCTCGCCGACAAGATCGCGGGCGTCGTCGGGCACGAGCGCGACCGGCACTCCCTGGCGACCGCACGCTGCCGCCACGGCCACGAGCGACTCGACTCGGCGAGCTCTGACAACGACCCCGGCCGGTCGCGCGGCGGCGAGGGCCGCTTCGACGGCCGAGATGCTCTTGGCCAGGTCGGCGTAGGCGACGGCTCTGCGGCTCGGGCCGCCCGCGTCGGCTACCACCGCGAGGCGGCTCGCGTCCTGACGGGCGGTCTCGTCGATCGCCACGGCCAGCCGCTCGGCGGCGGGCTCGGCGTGAACCCGCGAGAGGTCGAGGGAGGTCATGAGCGACTCACGGCCTCCGTGTAGATCGCGATCAGATCTCCCACCGTGCGGATCGAGGGCCGACCAGCCGCCTCCGCCCGAAACGGGTCGACGCCGAGCGATCGCTCGAGGAGCACGATCGTCTGGGCGAGATCGAGCGAGTCGAGCCCGAGATCGGTGGAGAGGAGCATGGCGGGCGCCACGTCTTTCGCGTCGCGGCCCGTGTCGTGGAGGACGGTTCGGATCGCCGTTGCGATCGCATCGGGCACGGTCGGCTTCACGGCGCAAACTCCTGCATGGTGGCGGTGCCGGGGGCGGCGATGCCGCGGCCGGTGATCGCCTGAGCCACCATTTGAAACGCGGTGAGGCTCGCAATCCAGAGATCGGTGAGCACGGCCCCCGGCTGGCCGAGCATCTCGACGTAGCGGGCGTCGAACTCCAGCCGCTCGGGCCAGGCGACGGCATTGCGGCCGTGCACCTGCGCCCAGCCCGTGAGGCCAGGCCGCACCAGGAGCCGTGAGGCCTGGCGGGGGTTGTAGCGCGGCACATACCGCATGGGGAGCGGGCGAGGGCCAATCAGGCTCATGTCGCCGCGGACAACGCTAAAGAGCTGGGGAAGCTCGTCGAGGCTCGTCCGGCGGAGCACACGCCCAAACACCCCGAGGCGGGCAGCGTCGGGCAGCGGCTGACCCGACGCATCGGCGGCCTGAGTCATCGAGCGAAACTTGGCGATCTGGATTGGCACGCCGCCCATGCCGGCCCGCTCCTCGCGATAGAGGATCGGCGGACCGAGCACCACGAGCACGGCGAGGCCGGTGACCACCATCAGCGGGAGGGCGACGACGAGCGCGAGCGACGCAACCACGAGATCGCAGAGGCGTTTCATGAAGCGGGCGTAGAGCGTGGTGGGCGCGGAAGGGATGCGGGATTCAATCACGAAGCGAGAGACCGCGTGGTGCCGCCGTACCGCTTACGCGGTTACGCTTCCAGCCATCGGCATACGAAAGCCCCAATCGCGTGAGCGATGGGGGCCGTAGCTGATGCAGGCTCGCCATGGCCGTACCGCTTACGCGGTTACCCTTCCTGGATGTGAACGAGGGTGAGGAGCAACCCGATGCCCACGAGAATCATCGCGGCGGCCAGGTGCGTGGCGGTCGGTTCGGGGCACGCGCCGAGCAACGGCGCGACGGCGACGGCGGCCGCCATCGCCGACAGCCCGCCGTAGAGGCTCGAGACGGCTCGGTGCGACCACCCTGCGATCACCAGCCGCTGGTAGATGTGGCTGCGGTGCGCCTGGAAGATGTTCTCCCGACGGATGAGCCGGCGGCCGAGCGTGAACAGGGTGTCGAAGATGAAGGGCCACATCGTCACGGCCGTGATCGCCGTCACGCGACCGACCGCCGCGCTGCCGGTCGCCAGGGGCAGGGCGGCGATCATGAAGCCGCAGAAGGCGCTGCCCACATCTCCCATGAAGATCCTGGCCGGCGGCCAGTTGCAGGCCAGAAACCCCGCCGCCGCGCCAGCGAACGCCAGGGCCACGGCGGCCACCGGCTCGACACCCGAGAACGCGGCCGCGGCGGCGATCGCACCGCCGGCCGCCGCCGCGGTGATTCCCGCGATGCCGTCGATGCCGTCCATGAAGTTGAAGGCGTTGGTCATCCCGATGATCCAGATCAGGGTCAGCGGCCAGGCGGCCGCGGCCAACTCCAGCCGCCCAAAGGAGCCGAGGTCAACATCCCGCACGGGTGCGAGCAAGGCCGTGGTGGCGGCGGCGGCGGCAAGGTGCACGCCGAACCTCACCCGGTTGCGGAGGGGCTTGAGGTCGTCGAGCCAACTGACCGCCGCGATCGCCAGGGCGGGCACCGCCACGGCCGCCAGGCCGCGGCGGCCGGCGGGCCAGATCACGGCGGCGATGATCGCCGCCCACGTGGTGATCGCCACGATCGAGATCCCGCCGCCCCGCGGCGTGGCACGCGTGTGACTGGAGCGATCGTTCGGGCGGTCGATCACGCCCAGCGAGGCAGCCCAGCCGACGAGCCATGCGGTGGCGGCGGCCGCTCCCACGTAGGCGGCCAGAAACCAGGCCGACCAGCCGACCGCAGACCCCGAGCTGATCACGCCACCTGCTTGGCGTTGGCGATCACGTCGCAGACTTCCGCCACGATCGCCTCGTCGACGTGGGCGCCGATCGGCAGCGCGAGGCTGCGGGCGGCGAGCACGTCGGTCACCGGCAGGGGCCGCATCCGGTCGTGGAAGTGCTCGTAGGCGGTCTGGCGATGGCACGGAGGATCGTAGTACGCCCGCGTCTCGATGCCTTTGGCGCCGAGGGCTCGGCGGAGGGCGTCGCGGGTCATGCCGAACCGGGACGGGTCGATCGTGATCGAGAAATCCTTGTGGCTCGACCGGGCGCCGGCCATCGACTCCACGAAGCCGATGCCCGGCAGACCGCCGAGCTCCCGGCGATAGAGCGCGGCGAGTTCGTTCCGCCGATCCGACGCCTGGCCCAGCAGATCGAGCGACGCCAGGGCCGTGGCCGCGCTCAACTCGGGCATCCGGCCATTCACTCCCGGGAAGAGGGCGTCGTACGAGCCGTCGTTGCCGTATTCGCGCCCCAGGCGGACGAAGTGGGCCAGGCAGTCGCAGTTGGTGGCGACGATGCCCCCCTCGCCGGCGACGAGCAGCTTCGTGGGGGAGAGGCTGAACACCTGGGCCGTGGCGCCGGCACCGACGGGGCGGCCGTGGACGCTGGCCCCGAAGCCATGGGCGGCGTCGATCACCAGCGGCAGGCCGTGCTCGCTCGCCACCGCCTCGAGGGCCGGGATGTCGCACGGGTTGCCGAAGTTGTGGCAGGCGGCGATCGCCACCGTCCGGGGCGTGATCGCCAAGCGGATCGCCTGCGGCGTGACGTTGGTGGTCAACGGATCGACCTCGACGAACACCGGCCGGAGGTTGTTCCAGACGATGGCCGCCGCCGCCGCCAGGAACGTGAAGCTCGGCATCACGACCTCGCCGAGGGGCTCCGTCCGGGTGCCGGTGCGGGCCACGCCAAAGCGGGACAGCGGCTCCATCGAGGCCACGGCACACGGGTCGACGGCCGAACGTCGGCTGCGGCAACTACCGGCCGAGAGGTCGAGCGCGCGGTAGACGAGTATCAGGCCCACGGTGCAGCTGCTCACGGCCACGGCGTGCCGCACGCCGAGCCGCTTGGCAATCGCCTGCTCGAGCCGCTCGCAGTAGGGCCCCTTCGTGAGCCGGCCGCTGCGGATGATCTCGTCGAACGCGGGCTGGAGGATCTCGGGCGCAGGCAGGGCCGGACGGACGAACGGCACGCGAATGCCCTGCCGCGACGGGTCGCCGGAGGCATGCACCTCGGGGATCAACTGGAGAGTGTCGCGCTTCATGGGTTCACCCTCGAGGCGTTATACGACAAGCGCACGGGCGGGACCATGGCCCCATCGCTCCGCGATTGGGGCTTCCGCAGA